>Ga0114129_10000045_pt1 | contig 105937 bp, 99 predicted proteins | sample RhiMetdeltSRZDD1_FD_80071 | JGI IMG/M metagenome (GOLD analysis project Ga0114129, IMG submission 80071) | Populus rhizosphere microbial communities from Tennessee, USA - Rhizosphere MetaG P. deltoides SRZDD1 (version 2) (version 2) | ecosystem: Host-associated > Plants > Roots > Rhizosphere >... | reverse complement strand
CTGTCCGCCGCGGGGTCGCGCGTACGCCTGTGCAAGGGGGCGTACAAGGAGCCGGAGCACGTCGCGTACCAGGCCGCGCTGGACGTCGACAAGTCCTACGTACGCTGCATGAACGTCCTCATGGCCGGCCAGGGCTACCCGATGCTGGCGACCCACGACCCACGGCTGATCGCCATCGGCGAGGACCGCGCGCACTGGTTCGACCGGTCGCCGGACGAGTTCGAATTCCAGATGCTCTACGGCATCCGGCCCGAGGAGCAGAGGCGGCTCCTCGGCGAGGGCTACCGGGTGCGGGTTTACGTGCCCTATGGCACCGAGTGGTACGGCTACCTCATGCGGCGGCTGGCCGAGCGACCGGCGAACATGATGTTCTTCGCACGGGCGCTGACCTCCAAGAAGTAGTCACCGGTCCTCGGGATCGGCCTCATCGGCGGCCGCTTCGTCGGCGGTCCGCAGCGGCGGCAGGTCGTCGGCGGCCACCACCGTCGACCCGGTCACGAGGTAGATCACATGCCGCCCCGCGTTCACAGCGTGGTCGGCGTACCGCTCGTAGAAGCGGCCGAGCAGGGCCGCGTCGATGGCCGCCTCGACGCCATGCGCCCACTCCGCTCCGAGGATGACCTTGAAAAGGTCGCGTTCCAGCTCGTCCATGGCGTCGTCGTCGCGCTCCAGCTCGGCCGCGCGCTTGGTGTCGTACGCCGCCAGCACCAAGGTGATCTTCCCGGCGATGCGGTCGGCGACCTCGGCCATCTCGGCGATCACGGTGGCGAGTTCGGCCGGCACGGCGGCGCCCGGGTAGCGGCGCAGGGCCGTCTTGGCCACGTGGTCGGCGAGGTCGCCCATGCGTTCCAGGTCGGTGGCGACGTGCTGGGCGGTGACCACCATCCGCAGATCCCGGGCGACCGGCTGCTGCTGGGCGAGCAGGCGCAGGACGCGGTCTTCGACCTGGGCGTACAGGTCGTTGATCTCCGCGTCGCGGGCCACGACCCGTTCACCGGCCTCCTTGTCGGCCGTCAGCAGGGCGAAGGTCGCCTGGCGCATCTGGGTCCGGGCCGCCTCGGCCATGCTGACCAGCAGGTTGCCCACCTCGTGCAGGGCGGCACCGAAGGATTCGCGCATCGACTTCCCATTCAGCGTGATGGCGCCCGGCCGGGCGCGACGGACAGAAACGTAAACGCCGGAGGCGACCGGCAGGTGAACAACGGTGAACAGCGAGCCGCGCATAGGTGAACATTCACCGGCTGACCGCGTGTTTCGTCCCGCTTGGCGTGTTCAGCCGGGTACGCCAGCGGCTATCGTTCGCAGCGTGTTCCTCCGCCGTCCGTCGCCGTCCACCGAGGTGGATCCGCTGGCCGGGCTGGGCCGCAAGAGCCTGGACTCGCTACGGGTCGGCGTCGTCGTGCTCGACAGCACCGACCAGCCCATCCTAATGAATCCAGCGGCGCGGGCCATGGGCCTGCTGCGCGCCGGCCCGGTGCCGGGTAAGCCCACCGCCCACCCGATCGTGCGTACGCTGGCCGGCCAGGTCCGGCGCACCGGCGTACGCCGGGAGGTGGAGCTGGACCTGCCGCGGGGTGCGGAGGGCGACGCCGAGCCGCTGGGCGTGAACCTACGGGCGGTGGCGCTGGGCGGTGGCGTGGTGGCCGTCGAGGCGTTCGACATGACCGAGGCCCACCGGCTGGCCCGGGTCCGGCGTGACTTCGTGGCCAACGTCTCGCACGAGCTGAAGACCCCCATCGGGGCGCTGCAGCTGCTCGCCGAGGCGATCCTGGACGCCAACGACGACGGCGTGGACGGTGCCGTGGACGTCGAGTCGACCCGCCGGTTCGCCGAGCGGATGCAGCGCGAGTCCGTACGCCTCGGCACGCTCATCTCCGAGCTGCTGGACCTGACCCGGCTGCAGGGCGCCGAGCCGCTGCCCGATCCGGAGCCGGTCTCGGTGGACTGGGTGATCGCCGAGGCGCTGGACCGGTCGCGGACCGCCGCGGCCGTGAAGAACATCGACATCCGCGTCAAGGGCGCCAAGGGCCTGCGCGTGTACGGCAGCGATGCGCAGCTGGCGACGGCCCTGGGCAACCTCGTCGAGAACGCGGTGGCGTACTCCGACGTCGGCAAGCAGGTCGTGGTGACCGCGTCCGGCGACGCGGATCGGGTCGAGATCTCGGTCGCCGACCACGGCATCGGGATCGCCGCCGACGAGGTCGACCGGGTCTTCGAGCGGTTCTACCGGTCCGATCGGGCCCGGTCCCGCGAGACCGGCGGTACCGGGCTGGGTCTGGCGATCGTGAAGCACATCGCCACCAACCACGGCGGCCGGGTCGACGTCGCCAGCACCCTCGGTGGTGGCTCGACGTTCACCCTGCGGCTGCCGGCCCGACCGCCCGAGGACGAGCTGCCGCTACCCCAGTCGGCGACGCTCGCGCCGCTATAAGCACCAAGAACCCGCAAGCACCAAGAACCTGCAAGCACCAAGGGCAAGGACAGGAGAAGGATGGCCCGCGTACTGGTCGTCGAGGACGAGGAGTCGTTCTCCGACGCGCTGTCTTACATGCTGCGCAAGGAGGGTTTCGAGGTCTCGGTGGCCGCGACCGGCCCGGCCGCGCTGACCGAGTTCGACCGCACCGGCGCCGACATCGTCCTGCTGGACCTGATGCTGCCGGAGATGTCGGGTACCGAGGTCTGCCGGGCGCTGCGCACCAAGTCCAGCGTGCCGATCATCATGGTGACCGCCCGGGACAGCGAAATCGACAAGGTCGTCGGGCTGGAGCTGGGCGCCGATGACTACGTGACCAAGCCGTACTCGCCGCGGGAGCTGGTCGCCCGCATCCGAGCCGTCCTGCGCCGCCAGTCGCCGGAGCCGGCGGACGTGGCCGGCGCGACGCTCAGCGCGGGCCCGGTCCGCATGGACGTGGAGCGGCACGTGGTCACGGTCGGCGGCGAGAACGTTCCGCTGCCGCTGAAGGAGTTCGAGCTGCTCGAACTGCTGCTGCGCAACGCCGGCCGGGTGCTGACCCGCGGCCAGCTCATCGACCGCGTCTGGGGCGCCGACTACGTGGGCGACACCAAGACCCTCGACGTGCACGTCAAGCGCCTGCGGTCCAAGATCGAGCCGGAGCCCTCCACCCCGCGCTACCTCGTCACGGTTCGCGGCCTCGGTTACAAGTTCGAGCCCTAACCTCGGGTAACCTCTCCCGGTGCCCGTCGCCGTCTGGAAGTCGCCCCGCGGTCTTGCGCTGGCACGAGGAGGTCGCGCGGCGACCCCCGCAACGCGCGCCGGAATTGCAGCGTTTGTGCTGGGCGTCCTCGGTGTCGGGTTCCGCGTATGGCTCACTGCCGTCGACGCGCCGCTGACCAACAGCGATGAGGCCACGATGGGCCTGGCCGCTCTGCACATCTGGCGCGGTGAAGACTTTCCGGTCTACTTCTATGGCCAGCACTACATGGGCACCATCGAGGCGTACCTGGCCGCGCCGCTGGTCGGCCTGCTCGGAACCACCACGCTCGCGCTGCGCCTGCCCACGCTCGCGCTCTACTCACTCTTTTTGATCTTGTTGTACGCCTTGAGCAAGCGCGTCTACGGACCCTGGATCGCGGTGGCGAGCGTCGGTTTCCTGGCGCTGGGCGCCGACCGGATCGTCAAGAACCAGCTCATCGCGGGCGGCGGCTATCCGGAGACGGCGCCGATGCTGACCGCCGTGCTGGTGGGCGTACTCGCGATGAAATATCGACCGCGGGCCTGGATCGCAGCGGGGACCGGGCTGCTCGCGGGCCTCATCGTGTGGAACCACCTGCTGCCGCTGCCGTACCTGGTAGCCGCGGCTGTAATGCTCGTAGGCACACCGTGGCGGAAGGTCTGGCCGGTGCTGCCGGGCGCGCTCGTCGGGGTGCTCCCGGCGATCTGGCACGACCTGCACACGACGTTCGGACACAGCCTGCTGGGCACGTTCTGGCACTTACAGACCACCGGTCCCGATCCGAGTGCGGTCGACCGGATCTACGGCGGCGCCATTCTCGGCCTGCCGCTCGGCATGGGCATGTGCGCACCGAGCCACTGCGAGCCGTGGCAATTCTGGTGGGGCCCGGTGTACGCCGCCCTGCTCGTCATCGCGGGCGTGCTGGCCTGGCGGCTTCCCCGGTCGCCGGAGCGATCGATGCGGCTGGTCCTCGTGGTCGGCGCGCTCCTCACCGTCGTCTCGTACGCCCGCAACTCGGCGGCCGGGGATTCGCCCATCGAAAGCGCCCGTTATCTGTCGTGCCTGCTGGTGTCCACACCGGCGTGGATCGAACCGATCTGGCGTTTCGCCGGTGCGGCCGCCCGCCCGGCCTGGCAACGGCTGCTGGCGGCGCTGCCGCTCGTCGGCGCGGCGGCGATGGCGATCTTCGCGACCGTGGCGCTGGCGGCTCACGCCCACGTCTACACCTCGGCGACGGTGGAACAGCGTACGGTGCTGGCGGCGCTGGAACGCGACCACGTGACCAGCATGTACGCCGACTACTGGACGTGTAACTGGATCGCTTATCAGACCGCCGAAAACCGGATCTGCGCGGTCATCGGTGACGACATGAACAAGGGGCTCAACCGCTACGCGCCGTACTGGGATCGGGTCGAGGGATCGACTTCGGTGGCGTACCTTGCGCCGGTCGATTCGCCGCTCGACGCCACGCTGAGCGCCACCCTTCCGCAGTCACCCATCCGGGCGGCGAACTACCACGTCTACCTTCCGACGCCTTCCGGACAGCGCTGACGTCAACCAATCCCGCCGCAGGATCCACTGCGGCACGCGGCGGGCGCCCCTAGCGGTTGGTGCCGTTGTCGCGGTCGAGCTGGCGCAGGATGACGCCCTCGCGCAGCGCCCACGGGCACACGTCGACGACGTCCAGATCCAAGCGCTCCATCGCCTCCAGCGCGACGATCGCCCCGGCGAGCAGCTGATGCGACCGCTGCGGGCTCACGCCGTCCAGCTCGGCCAGCGACGCCGACGGTATCCGCTGGATGAAGCCGAGCACCTGCCGCAACCCGGTACGCGTCAACGACCGCGGCGCCCACAGCCCACGACCGCTGGGCGCGGCACCGGCGAGGCGGGCCAGCGACCGGAACGTCTTCGAAGTCGCGGCGGTTCGATCCCAGCCACCGAGGCCGGACAGGTCCAATTCGGCGAGGACGGAGCAGGCGTACTCGCGGACCGCCTCGATCTGGGCGGCGCTGGGCGGATCGCCGGACAGCCGTTCGCGGGTCAGCCGGCCGGCACCCAGCGGCACCGACAGCGCCAGGCTCGGCTCCTCGTCGATCCCACCCGCGATCTCCAGTGACCCACCGCCGATGTCGAGCACCACCAGCCGGCCGGCGGACCACCCGAACCAGCGCCGCACCGCGAGGAACGTCAGCCGGGCCTCGTCGGCGCCGGACAGGACTTGCAGGTCGACTCCGGTCTTTCGGCGTACCCGCGAAAGGACCTGGACCGAGTTCTGAGCGTCACGGACCGCGGAGGTCGCGAAGGCGAGCAGGTCGTCCACGCCCAGCCGCCGGGCCGCGAGCCGGGCGTTGTCGACGGCGTCGAGCAGGGCCTGCTCGCCCGCGGCCGTGAGCGCGCCGTCCGGGCCGAGCTGCTCGGCCAGGCGCAGGACGGCCTTCTCCGAGTGGGCGGGCCAGGGGTGAGCGCCGTGATAGGCGTCCACGATCAGCAGGTGGACGGTGTTGGACCCAACATCGAGCACACCAAGCCGCACGGGAATACCGTACCCGCGGCGCGCATCGCCGTAGGCTTGGCGGGTGCGCATCAGCGAAGTGACCACCTCGGGACCGCGAACCGCCGCCCCGGCACCGGCCGGCCGCAAGACCCTGCCGCTGACCGTGAAGCCCCGCGACTTGGAGGTCGGACTGGACTTTCCGCGGGAATGGGTGGAGTTTCTCGACCCGGCCGACGACCATCACCTGATCCGGGCCGACCTGACCTGGCTGCTGTCAAGGTGGAGCTGCGTCTACGGCACCGGGTGCCACGGCATCATCGCCGACCGGGCCGTGGAAGGGTGCTGCTCGCACGGTGCCTTCTTCACCGACGAGGACGACAAGCGGCGCGTACGCGCAGCGGTCAAGCGGCTGACCCCGCAGACTTGGCAGCACTACCGCAAGGGTTTCAAAAACTGGACCGAGATGGACGAGCTGCACGACGCCGAGCCGGCGCTGCGTACGGCGACGCAGGAGGACGGGCCGTGCATCTTCCAGAACGACCCCGACTTCCCCGGTGGCGGCGGGTGCGCTCTGCACGGGCAGGCGCTGCGCGACGGCGTACACCCGCTGGAATACAAGCCCGATGTCTGCTGGCAGCTGCCGATCCGCCGGGATCAGAAGAACGTCAAGCGCCCCGACGGCACCCGGGTGCTGCAGACCAGCCTCGGCGAGTTCGACCGGCGCGCCTGGGGTGAGGGCGGTCACGACCTGGACTGGTGGTGCACGTCGTCGCCGGAGGCCCGAGTCGGGCGTACGCCGGTCTACGTGTCCTATGCAGCGGAGCTGATCGCGCTGATCGGCCAGCCCGCGTACGACGAGCTGGCTCGCCTGTGCGCGGCGCGAGCCCGCAAGGGTCTGGTCGCTCCCCACCCGGCCGGCTGACCGCGCCTTTCGGGCGCTGCTTCGGGGTGGGGGCTAGCCTGGGGGCATGCCCAGGATTCCGGTGCTCCTGTCCAGCTCGTCCGTTTTTCCCGAACCCACCGCCGCCGCCTTCGAGCTCGCGGCCGCGCTCGGCTACGACGGGGTCGAGGTCATGGTCTGGACCGACGCCGTGAGCCAGGACGCGGGCGCGCTGCGCGGCCTCTCCGAGCACTACGGCGTCCGCATCGGGTCGATCCACGCGCCCTGCCTGCTGGTCACGCAGCGCGTCTGGTCCTCCGATCCATGGGTACGCCTGCGGCGCGCCGCCGCATTGGCGGAGTCGCTCGATGCCGACACGGTGGTCGTACACCCGCCCTTCACGTGGCAGCGCGAGTACGCCCGCACCTTCCCGACCGGGATCGCGAAGCTGGCCGAGCGCTATCCGCAGATCGCCTTCGCGGTCGAGAACATGTACCCGGTGCGGATGGCTCGCCGGGTGTTCGTGCCGTACTCCCCCGGGTGGGATCCCACGGCCGCCGGGTATAACGCGTACACATTGGACGTGTCGCACTGCGCGGCGTCGAAAACGGATCCGCTGGCGATGGCCGACAAGATGGGCGCTGCGCTGGCCCACATTCACCTCGGCGACGGCACCGGCGAGGGCCGCGACGAGCATCTCGTACCCGGGCGCGGCCGCCAGCCCTGCGCCGAGTTGCTGGCCTCGCTGCCCGGCCGCGGTTTCACCGGGTCCATCGCGGTCGAGGTCGCGACGCGGCGGTCCGTTTCTCGCGATGAGCGCGAGGCCGACCTCGCCGAGGCGCTGACGTTCGCCCGGCAGCACCTGGCCGCGCCGGTCACCAGCTAACCCCGACCGCGATCCGGGCAGGATCTTGGCGCGTCTCGGTGGGAGCGTCAGCAGCTGACGGCGGCCGCCGGTTCGGTGTGCGGCGTGGTCACGGGCGGCGGGCTCACCCGGTGCTCGCGGGGCGCGCTGGCCGCGAGGTGACCGGCCGCCGCGGCCAGGCCGATGAGGCCGACGGCGACCCAGTGCCAGTCGCCGAGGTGCTCCAGCGACCAGCCGCCGAGCGCGGGCGCGACGAAGCCGGCCGCCGGGAAGGTCAGGTAGAACACGGCCTGGTAGCGCGCCCGCAGCTCGGCCGGTGCGAGTTCGGCGATGACCTCGGCGTTGGGCGGTGCGGCCAGCATGCTGCCGATCGTCCACACCGCCGCGGCCGCCAGGTACGCCGGCAGCACGTCGGCGAAGGCGACAGCGAAGTACCCGGCACCGAGCAGCGTCAGCGACAGGGCCAGGACACGGCCCTTGACGCGGTCGCGCAGGAACGGCGGTACGAACAGCTGCCCGAGCACGATGAAGACGCCGGGCAGGGCGGCCACGGCGCCGTACGCCGCCGGAGACAGGCCGTCGCCGTCCATCGCCAGCTGGAGAATCGAGTTCTGCGTACTCAGGAAGGCCAGGACGAACGTCAGGCCGACGAACGCCATGAAGTGCGGATCGGTCAACGCGGTCAGCAGTCCGGGGCGCCGTCCAGTGTGGACGGACCGGGTGGCGCGGGGACCGACCGTCTCGGGCACGAAGAAGGCGACGACGAGCGCGGTCACCGCCGTCATCGCCGCGTCCAGCGCGAAGAGCAGGAAGAAGCCGGCCTCGACGATGACGCCGGCCAGCGTCGCGGCCACGGCCAGGCCGAGGTTGAACGCCCAGAACTGGAGATTGAAGCCACGAGCCCGCGACTCCTCCGGCACAACGTCGATGGTCGCGGCGACCAGGGCCGGGCCGGGCATGGAGTGGAAGACGCCGAGCAGCGTGGTCAGCGCGACGACCAGCCAGAGCGGCCCGGCCAGGCCGAGGCCGAGCATGAGGGCGGCCGCAACACCGTTCGCGGTGACGAGGGTGGCCCGGCGGCCCCAGACGTCGGCGAGGACACCACCGAGCAGGCTGCCGCCCGCACCGCCGAGGCCGTACGCCGCGGTAACGAGGCCGGCAACGGTCAGCGATAGCCCGCGCTCCTGCTTCAGATAGAGCGGCAGGAACATCATCGCGAACGCGCCGACCCGGTTGACGAGCATCGCTGTCCACAGTGCCCAGAAGATCCCGGGTAGGCCGCCGGCGGTCTGTGCCCATAGCGCTCGTGGGCTCATGACCCGACCGCCCCGGCCGCTTCAGCGACGCGAGCCTCTGCCGCCGGCACCTTGAGGGCGCGCGTACGCTGCTCGCGGGCGGGACCGGCCAGCACCTGAGCGACCGCGACGATAACGCCGATGCCGGCGCAGGCCAGCCATAGGGAGCTGTTGCCGGCGTTCTCCTGGATGTAACCGCCGACGATCGGCGCACCGAACCCGGCGATCGACCACGACAACGAGAACACCCCTTGGTACCGGCCGCGCAGCGCTGCGGGGGACAGTTCCGCGAGCAGGGTCGAATTGGCCGGCGCATTGATCATCTCGCCGATGGTCCAGACGAGCACGGTGACAGCGTAGAAGACGGGTGTGTCGGCGTACGCGGTCAGACCGAACCCGATCCCCATGATCACCGCGGCGGCGGCCAGCATGTGTGACCGGTTGAGGCCGCGAACCAGCTTCGGTATGAACAGCTGCCCGACGACGATCAGCACTCCGTTCAGCCCGATCACGCTGCCGTAGGTCCGGGCCGAGATGTCGTCGGCGGCCATCGCGATGGGCAGCGTCGTGAGGTGCTGGAGGAAGACGAACGCCACGAGGATGTTGAGGGCGGCGTACAGCACGAAGGTACGGTCGGCGAACACCTCGCGCAGCCCACCGGCCGGCGCCCCGACGGAGCCGGCGGGAACCCGGATCTCGGCCGCGGCGAGCAGCCGGGTCTCGGGGATCGTGAACAGCAGGAACACGAAGGCCAGCAGCGTCGTGGCCGCATCCACGATGAAGATGAGGTGGTAGTCGGCCTCCGCCGCGACTCCCGCCAGGATGGCGGCGACGGCGAACCCGACGTTGATGGCCCAGTAGTTCAGGTTGAAGGCCCGCAGCCGATCCCGCTCCGGCACGATGTCGATCATCATGGCCCAGAACGCCGGCCGCGCACCGTCGGCGGACAGGCCGAGCAGCAGGGCGAACCCGGCCAGCGTCCAGTAGTTCGTCACGAAGGCCATCGCCAGCAGCACCGCCGCCGACACGACCTGGCACGACAGCAGGGTTACCTTGCGCCCCAAGCGATCCGCGGCGACGCCGCCGATCATGTTGCCGGCCGCACCGCCGGCGGCCCACAACCCCACGATCAGGCCGGCCTGCGACGGGCTGAAGTCTCGTACGGTCGTCAGGTAGATGGTCAGGAAGATGATGACGAAGCCGCCGAGGCGGTTGATGAGCGTACCGAGCCAGAGATACCAAAAGGTGACCGGAAGGCCACCCGCCGTGTCCCGGGCCCAGGACCGCAGAGTACGCACGCCGAAACACCACCATGGAGGGTAATGAGTGGTTGGAAGCTGGTGCCTTACAACCTATTACCGGCGCCCCACCAAGGTCACGCGATATTCGACGTGGCGGTCGTCACCAAATCAAGATAGGGCAGGATGTGGGCATGGCTCGAACCCTCGTGCTGCTGCGGCACGGATACAGCGACTGGAACGCCAAGAACCTCTTCACGGGCTGGGTCGACGTGGACCTCAACGCCCAGGGCGAGGCCGAAGCGCGCCGCGGCGGCGAACTGCTCAGGGAGCAGGGCCTGCTGCCGGACGTCGTGCACACCAGCGTGCTGCGGCGGGCGATCCGTACCGCCGAGATCTCGCTGCACACCGCCGACCGTCACTGGATCCCGGTACGCCGGTCGTGGCGCCTCAATGAACGCCACTACGGCGCGTTGCAGGGCAAGGACAAGAAGCAGACGCTGGAGCAGTTCGGCGAGGAGCAGTTCATGCTGTGGCGCCGGTCGTACGACACCCCGCCGCCGCCGATCGCCGACGACTCGGAGTTCTCCCAGGCCGCCGATCCGCGGTACGGGTCGCTGCCGCCCGAGCTGCGGCCGAAGACGGAGTGCCTGAAGGACGTCGTGGACCGGATGCTGCCCTACTGGTACGACGCCGTCATCCCGGATCTGCTCGACGGCAAGACGGTTCTGATCGCCGCGCACGGCAACTCACTGCGGGCCTTGGTGAAGCACCTCGACGGCATCTCCGACGCCGACATCGCGGCGCTCAACATTCCGACCGGCATCCCGCTGCGGTACGACCTCGACGACGACCTGCGGCCGATCACGCCCGGCGGCGTGTACCTGGACCCGGAGGCGGCGGTGGAAGCCGCGGCCGCGGTGGCCAACCAAGGCCGGTAGACACAGAAAACCCGGCGGCGGCTGGCGACGCTCACCCCCGTTAGCGTCGCCAGCCAGCGCGCCGGTCTTAGGTGGCAACCGTCCCCCAACGGTGTAACGCCACCCATCCCCCAGCTCCTCGCTCGGCGCCAGAGTCGAAGCAGATCGACCCGGCGAACCCCCGGTTAGCACAAGCGAGGTGCGTTACCGATCACGCTACAACCCGTGTTTTCGCACGTCCAGCGATTTCCGTGTCTCTGCCGTCACAATCTGTAACGGCGTTCACACAGCTTCGCGGCTGTCCCTCAGGTACGCCACGAGCTCCACCCGGCTGCGTACGCCGAGCTTGCGGTAGATGTTCGCGAGGTGGGTCTCGACCGTCCGCTCGCCGATGACGAGCCGCTCGGCAATCTCTTTGGCGGAGGCTCCCCCGGCCGCGAGGACCAGCACCTCCTGCTCCCTTCGCGTCAAAGTCCGCCCGTCCGGCGGCACAAAACGGTCGATCATGCTAACCAGGCCCGAAAGGCCCCGTTCGGCGGCATAGCTACGCGCGGCCTTCAGCTCCTGCGTCACGGACTGCCCGTCGCCGGTCGCGTTGCGCTGCGCCAGCCAGCCCGCCCGCGCCCAGCGCAGCCACGCCACCCACGGCGTCTGCCCCACGGCCTTGCCCGCCTCGGCCAGCAGGCCCGCCGCCGGCTTCAGCTCCCCGGCCGCCAGGCGCAGCCGGGCCGCTACCAACGCCGTCGGCCCCGCGCTCGCCGTGGCCGGTCCCGCCACTATCCATGGGTACGCCGTATTACTGGCGCGCCCTGCGGGGATCGCTTCGCGATCTCCTCGGGCCAGCGCGGAAAGGCGATCCGCGAGTTGGCGAGCGGCGTCGGCGCTGGGTGCGGCCGCGGTGAGGATCGCGATCGTCCACGGGTCGATGCGGTCGCCGACGAGGTCGGCGATCAGCGCATCGGCGAGGTCGTCGCGGCCGTCGGCGCGGGCGATCCAGGCCGAGACCGCGGCCGCCCAGAGGCCGCGGGCGTCGCCGAGGGCCTCGGCGAGGCCGGCCGGGTCGCCGTCGAGGAGGCGGAAGCCGATGAGGGCGGCGAGCCCTTCGCGGCCGGCAGGCAGCGCCGGGAGCCGTTCGGCGGCGGCGCGGCAGCGCCCCGCGAGCAGCAGGCGGTGCACGTCGACGACGGAATCGTCGCGCACTTCGGCCAGGTGCCGGTCCGCTGCACCGACCTCACCCGTGCTCAGGAGGAATGCGGCCAGCGCCCGATGCGACCGTCCCTCCAGGATCGGATCGGCGAGCGCGGTCGCCTCGCGGACCGCCTGGCGAAGCTGATCCGCATCGGGATTCGGTTGCGCCAGAAGGGCTTCGGCCACGGCCCGCGGGTCGGCGCAGTCGCGGGCGGCTTCAAGAGCCTGGTCGGCGAGCTGCTGCGCGACCGCTCCCGTGGACTCCAGGGCCAGCCGGGCACGCAGACGGGCCACTGTGGACACATCGGCACCGGGCCGGCCGTTGAGCAACGCCAGCGCCTCGGTCAGCGCCGATGCCCGCTGGGTGTCGGTCGGCTCGGCAGTCACCCCGGCACCCTTGCGGGGCCCGTACGCCAGCGCCGCCTCGGCGAGCAGTCCTTCGTCGCCCGACTGCCGCCCAAGGCGTACCGCGGCAGCAAAGGCGTCGCGGGCCGCGGCCGGCGCACCGGCCTGCATCTGCGCGGACCCGAAGGCGACCAGCAGGCGGCCGAGCTGACCCGGTGACCACTGCGCCCGCGACGCGAGTTCCACGGCCGTGGCGAACGATTCCACGGCGTCCTCGGGCCGGTCGGCGGTACGCGCGGCCGCGACGACGGCGGCGACGGCCCGGTCGAGCCGGTCGGGACCGCCGAGTACGGCGGCAGCGACCAGATGATGAGCGACCTCGGCGACGGTGGGTGCCCGTTCACCGGCCCGAGCACCGACGGTCACCAGCGCATCGGCCACCGACTCGTGCAGCGCTGCGGCTTCGGTGAGGCCGAGCGAGTCGTAGCAGATCTCCCGCGTCATCGCGGAGTCGAAGGCGAGCACGCCGTCGGCGACCGTACGCAGAAGACCAGCGCCGACCGCTTCGTCGACGGCGGGCAACACCGCTTCCCCGACAACAGCCTCCACAATAGACAGATCGAACTCGCGGCCGATCACCGACGCCGCGCCGAGCACCTTGCGCGTACCGTCGCCGACCCCGGAAAGCTTGCGTTCCACGGCGTCCGTCGCGTTCGGGGGCCAGCGCAGCGGTATCCGCCGCCGGCCGTCGTCGCCCTCGCGTACCTGCCCCGCGACCGCGGTCAGCAGGCTGGGACTGCCGTCCGTACGCCGAGCCAGCTGAGCCGCGAGCGGACCGGGCACCGGCCGGCCCACCAGATCGGCGAGCAGCTCGGCGACCTCGTCGCGATCCAGACCGGACAGCCACAGGCGATGCGCGGCCGGACCGGTCGCCAGCGCCGCCGCCGCATCGGGCCGCAGTACGCCGACGATGAGCACCGGTACGCCCGGCGGCCGGTCGGCGAACTCGGCCAGCAGCGTCACGGTCGGCTCGTCGGCCCGGTGCAGGTCATCGAGGGCCACGATCAGCGGCTCGGTTCCGAACGCCTTGGCCAGAACGGTCTCCGCCGACCACACATCGGTCAGCTCGACGTCCGGCGCGGCCAGCTCGGCCAGCACCCGCCGCCACGCGAACAACGGCGGTGCACCGGCCGCGCGAGGCGGAGCCGCGCGTACGAACCGCATGCCGCCGGTACGCCGGCCGAACTCTTCCAGCAAGCGGCTGGCACCCAGGCCCGATTCGGCACCGACCAGCACGACTCGCAGCCGTTTCTCCTCGACGGCCGCGCGTGCATGCGCGGCGAGTATGCCGAGGTCAACGGCTCGCCCGACGAAACGCATGACGCCACCCCCGCCCCATCGGCAAGTTAAGTCCCTTCCCCGGCGGATGAGCCATCCTCCGGCCGGAGGGTACCCAGACCGGTACGGATGGCGGTACGGAGATCTGGCATATGCCAAAGTTCCGTACCCGGCCCGATACTTCCGCGGCCCTGGGATCCATAGTTTCGTACTCGTTCAAGCCTCGACTACAGCACAGCCACCGAGAAAGGATCCCTGCCATGTCCCAGTTCCGCGACGTAATCGCGCGGATGGCGGTGGACGCGGAGTTTGCGCGGCATGCCCGATCCCACCCCGACCAGGTGGCGAGCGAGTACGGCCTGTCCTCCGAGGAGACCGACCGGCTGCACGGCCTGGCCGATGCGTCGGCCGGCACCGGACCGCAAGCGCTCGGCGTACGCCTGTCCAAGAGCGGCGTGACGACCGGCGGCCTCGCGACGTTGCTCGCCGGCGGCGGCGACGCGCCGGACCTACCCGACCCGGGCGACTCACCGGCACCGCAGGCCCACATCACCCCGCACGTCCACGTCGTGATCGGCGGCGGGGATCCGGGCGGCGGCGACTCCGGCGGCGACCCGGGCGGCCCCGACCCGTCCCCCGAGATCGGCCCGAAGCAGGACGACCCAGCGCCCCCGCCGCCCAGCCTGGAGCTGTCCCCCAGCATCTTGGACGGCATCGGTGACGGACCCGATGACGGTCCCGGCGGCAGCGGACCGGACGACGGTCCCGGCGATGGACCGGCTCCCGGCGGCGACCCCGTGCCGATGGCGTTGCACATCACGCCCATCGACGTCACTCCCACCGGCGGCGACGGCCCGGCGATTCCCAGCCCCGGCAGCGATGGCCTGCCCGACCTGCCCGGCTTCCCCGACTTCCCGGGCCTGCCCGACGGTGGCGACGGAGACGGAGACGGTGGTGCTCCGATGCTGCCCGGCGGCGTCCTGGACCTCCCCGGGCTCGACCTCGGTGGCGAGGGCGAGGGCGACGGCGGCAGTCCCATTCCGCCGCCCGTCTTCCCCGGCCTCGACCTCGGCGACCTGCCCGAGTTCCACCTGCCGGAGCTGCCCGAGGGCGACACCCCTCCGCCCGGTGGCGATGACGGCCCGTTCCCCGGCGGCTGGCTCAGCGACACCGACGGCGACGGCATCCCCGACGCGTGGGATCCGACTCCCGGCGGCGGCCCGGGCGATGGACCCATCGAGAACCCGTTCGGCGACAACGACGGCGACGGCATCCCCAACCTGTGGGACTCGACGCCCGACGGCGACCCGGCCCCGCCCGTCCTGGAGCCGGTCTTCCCGATCGACCCCGGCGTGCTCGGCGACCTATTCGGCGACAACGACGGCGACGGCATCCCGAACTACCTCGACCCGACCCCGAACGGCGACCCGCCGCCGCCCGACGACCCCGTCGGACCGGTCCTTCCGCCGATCGACCTCGACGACCTGCCGGTCTTCGACCCGGGCGGCCCGATCGTGGACCCGCCGCTGGGCGACCCGCCGATCGCCGACCCCGGCGGCTCGGCCGACCCCGGCGACCCCGGTGCGGACCCCGACCCGGGTACGCCGCCCGGCGACACTCCGCCCGGTGAGCCCGAGCCCAGCGACACCAGTGACCCGGGCGTACCCCCGGCCGACACCGGACACGGCACGTCGACCGGCGGTGGCGGCGGCGGCAGCGATCACGCTGTCTCCGACGCCACGGTCGAGGTGCCGGTCGTCGACCCGGTCGTGCAGGCCTCGGCCGAGGCCGACCAGGCCGCCGCGACCCACGGCCCGTCGCAGACACCGACCCCGCCGCCCACCGGCGACGGTGGCTTCGACACCAGTGACCTGGCGATCGGCGTCGGCGGCCTGGCCGCAGGCGTAGTCGCCGGTGGTGTCGCCGGTGGCGTGGCCGGTGCCGCGATGGCCCGCAAGAAGTCCGAGGACGGCGAAGACCAGCCCACGGCCTAGCCGCCTCGTACCGATACGCCGGCCGGGGCCGAGTTCCCCCGTGCTCGCCCCGGCCGGCCCCATACCACCCATCGACCGCTGACCATCGACCCGGCACAATGGCTGCACCCGCGACCGCGGCCCCACCCTCGAAAGGCGACGACGATGCTCTGCCATGCCTGCCACGTGCACCTGCGCAGGGACTACCCGTACTGCCTGTCCTGCGGCACGCTGCGCAAGGGTGCGAAGATCGCCAGCTTCGCCGCACCGGAGCTGCGCTACGGCGACCAGGTCTACCCTCTGGTCCAGCCGGTCACGACGATCGGGCGTACGAGCGACAACGACCTGATCCTCGACGACCCCAGCGTCTCGCGGCGCCACGCGCGGGTCACCCGGACTCCGGCCGGATTCGTCATCGAGGACCTCGACTCTTTCAACGGCACCACCGTCGCCGGCCGGCTCCTGCACGGCGACCGCGCCACCGTCAACGACGAGACCGAACTGGCCTTCGGCGACGTGGCCGTCCGCTTCGCCCAGCCCCGCAGCGCCGCGATCGGTTCCAAGACGGTGGTACGCGGTGCGGAGCACACGATGCTGGCCCCGGCGCAGCGCGTACCCCAGGCGGCGACGGCCACCGAACCGCTGTCGGCCGTACCGACCCGCCGCTCGGGCTGGGCGCTCAAGCAGATTCCGGACAGCCGCGGCGTCGAACAGTGGGTGCTCAGCAACACGCGTACAGGGCGGTACCTGCAACTCGACGACCGCGACGTGTTCATCTGGAACTCGCTCGACGGCCACAACAGCGTACGCGACCTGCTGTTCCTCTACGCCGACAAGTTCGGCGAGCTGGCCCTGCCGCGCATCGAGCACACCCTGCGCACCTTCGCCGCGATCGAGCTGGTACGCGGTCTTTACGGCCAGCGCGATCCGGAGAAGCTGCCGCTGCTGAAGCGGATCGGACGATGGCTCTTCAACGCGCTGCTGCGCTTCGAAGTCTCGGTCAAGGGCCTCGATGGGCTGTTCACGCGGATGTACCGATCCTTCGGGTGGCGCTTCTTCACGCGTACCGCGGTGGTTCTGATGTGGGCCCTGATCCTCGCGGGCCTGTACGGGTTCTTCGTGGCCAAGGATCACCAGCGGCTGTTCAACGTGGGTGGCGCCGGCTGGCTCGGCGCCGTCACCGTGGCCGCGGTGTGCCTGATCGCCCTGGCCATTCACGAGGCGGCGCACGCCCTGGCCGTGAAGTCGTACGGGCGCCGTGTGACCCGGGGCGGGTTCATGCTGATGATGGGCATGCCGTTCGCCTTCGTCGACACCAGCGACATGTGGTTCGGTACGCGCTGGTCCCGCATCGTGGTGACGCTGTCGGGTCCACTGTCGACAGCCGCGGTCGCGGGCGCGGCCTCGCTGGTCGCGGCGTACGTGCCGAACGCGGTCGTGGCCGGCATCGCCTTCCAGATCGCCTTCGCGCTCTACCTCAACACCATTTACAACCTCAACCCGCTCATGCCGCTCGACGGCTACCAAGCGCTGTCGGACGCGCTGCGCATGCCCCGCCTGCGGGAGGAAGCGTCGGCGTACTTCACCAAGGGCATCTGGTCCGACCTGCGCGGTGGGCGTAAGCCCGGCCTGCGGCAGTGGGGCATGGCGGCCTACGGCATGACCGCAGTGCTGGGTATGGCCGCGTTTCTCACGCTGGCCGCGTTCAGCTGGCGTACGCGCCTGAGCGGCCTCGTCGAGCAGTGGCTACCGGACGGCTGGGCGATCCCGGTGATCGTGATCGGCCTCGGCGTTCTGTTGTTCCCGATCTGGTTCCGGCTCTACCGGAAAGTGTCCACACTGGTACAGCGAATGCTGTCGTCGCGCACACCGAAGCGTGACGAGTTTGGGGAGGCAGCAGCATGAGCGGATGGTCCGTACCCGGCTACACCGAGCTCCAGGAACTCGGGCGGGGGGCGTCCGGCCGGGTCGTCCTAGCCACCCACGAGCAGACCGGCATCCCGGTCGCGATCAAATACCTGGCGGACAACCTTCAGCAGGACGAGATCTTCCTGCGCGAATTCCGCGCCGAGGCCCGCATCCTGGCCGAGGTCGCCGACGACAACGTCGCCCGCCTCTACGAATACGTCGAGGACCCGGCCGGCGCCGCGATCGTCATGGAGCTGGTCAACGGCGTCGCCCTGCGGCGCATCCTGCTCGAGCAGGGTCCGACCGAGCCCGAGGCGGCCCTCGCCGTCCTCAAGGGCTCGCTGCTGGGCCTGGCCGCGTCGCACCGCCACGGGGTGGTGCACCGCGACTACAAGCCGGAAAACGTCCTCGTCAACGGCGAGGGGCAGAGCAAACTGGCCGACTTCGGCATCGCCGTGCGCGCCGGGCGTACGGGCGCCCTCGCCGGTACGCCCAGCTACATGGCGCCCGAGCAGTGGGCCGGCGGGGTAGCCAACCCGCAGACCGACATCTACGCCGCGACCGCCACCTTCTTCGAGTGCCTGACCGGACGGCCGCCGTTCCGCGCCCCGGGCGATCTGGCGATGCTGCGCCAGCAGCACGAGGCCGCCCCGATCCCGGTCGACGACGCTCCCGAGGCCGTACGCGGAATCCTGCGCCGCGGCCTGGCCAAGGACCCGGCCCACCGGCCCAAGGATGCCGCGATCTTCCTCCGCGAGCTGGAAGCCGTCGCCGGCTCCAACTACGGCCCCGAGTGGGAAGAGGAAGGCAAGCGCAAGCTCGCCCGGCGGGCGCTGCTGCTGGCCGCCCTGTTCCCGCTGGCGCTGGCCTCGATGTCCGGCACCGCCGTCGCCGCCTCGGGCCTCGGATCGGGCTTCAAGGCCCTGTCCAGCGGCGTCAAGAAGGCCCTCGTAGCCGGGGCCGCCACCGTCGTGGTCGTCGGCGGCTCGGTCGGCGGCTGCGTCGCCCTGAACCCCAGCGACGCGTCCAACGTGACGACCACGCCGTCTTCGTCGCCGTCCGTCGTCATCGTGGATTCGCCGTCTCCGTCCATTTTGGAGTCGCCGTCGGCGTCGCCGTCGCCTTCAGCGTCGCCGTCGCCCTCAAAGAAGCCCTCCCCGAAGCCATCCCCGCGAACGTCGCCGAGAACCTCGCCCTCGTCATCGCCCGCCTCGCCGTCACCGTCGTCGAGCTGCACCACCGTTGGTGACATCACCGACACCTCCGGTTCGCAGCAGCTGGTCACGATCCACTGGTCGCTCAGTGCGTGCTCCACGGCCACCGTCCGCTTCCAGGTCTGTGCGATCCAGACCAGCTCGCGGGGCGGTGCGGTCGGCAAGCCGATCTGCGCTCCCTGGCGTTCGCTGACCGGCAAGATGCAGTACGGCAGCTCGGACACGATCGACGTCGGCCCGTTCTGGCAGGACTGCAACAGCCAGGCGCTGATCAGGTTCTACCTTCAGTCGAGCGCGCAGCCGTTCAAGGGAGACGCCATTTCGGTCTCCGACGCACCCTGCTGATCTCTTGAGAGATGCGTGGTGGTGGTCAACTTCGCTAGTTGACCACCACCACGTATCTTTCGATCAAGATCGGCGTAGCGCGGCGCGGGTCTCGGCGAGCATTCTGTCCGGAAAGCGCAGAACGTCGTCCGCGGTGAATCGCAGCACCCGCCAACCGAGGTGGGCCAGCTCGCGCTGGCGTTCCATGTCGAAGCGGAAGGTTGTCCGCTCGCGGTGGTGATCGCCGTCGTACTCCAGCCCGAGCTTCTGTTCCTCATAGGCGAAGTCGAGGCGAGCGACGAACCGCTTGCCGTTGAACACCTTCACCTGCGGGGCCGGCATCGGAAGATCCGAATCGCCGATGACCAGCCGCATTCGGGTTTCCATGGGCGACTCGGCCAATCCGTCGGCGAGGGCGAAGGCTCGGCGGGCGGCGGCGACACCGGGCCACCACGCATGCGACTCGATGTAGGAGAGCAGAGCGCCGGACGAGAGCTTTGCCTGGCGCAGCATCGCGTCCAGCGCAATCACCGCGTCCACGGGCGGAAGCAAACGCGCTACGTCGAAGGCCGTGCGGACGGCGGTCGTCACCGGGATGCCGTACAGCGGGATGATGTCGTCGGAGGACAGCTGCGCTCGGCGTACAACCAAATGGGGTTGAGGACGCAGGGAGGCCGAGAGCGGGACCAGGACGCGGACGTCGAGACCGGGATCCAGACCGCGGACGTCCCATAGGTGTGCGGCGCTGATCAAGCCGATGGCGCCGCCGGCCGGAAGCAGAAGGCTCGCGGCCCGGCACCGGTCGCGGTGGTCGGGCGGATCGAGCTGTCCAGGTAGACGTCGTGATAGAGGCGCTGGAAGCGAGGGCCTCGCAGTTCGTTGCGGGTGTAGGGGGAGGCGCGACCGCGGAAGGGGTCCACGGCGGGCAGCGTGGCAGGCGGGTGTGACAGGTCAGGGGAACAGCAGCGTCAGCGGCGCGGTCGAGGCGGTGGATCGGTCGAAGACCTCCAGCGTGGTGACCTGAACGGAGACCATGTAGTCGCCGGACGGCGGCGGGTCCAGCGGCCCGAGCAGGTCGTAGGTGGCCTCCAGACGCCCACCGGCCGCGAGGCTCGGCAGCGGGCAGCTGATGGCTTGGGGTGCCCCCGCGACGCAGCCGGCCCAGCCGCTGCCAGTGGGCTGGTACGCCGGCGGCAGAGCCAGGCTGAGCAGCATTGAGGGGGCGGCGGCCGTACCGGAGTTGAGGATGGTGACCTTGAGCGATCCGGTCCGCACCGAGCTGACCGTACGCATCACGATCTGACCGGCTTGCACGGTGAAGCGTACGTAGGGCGGATTCGACGGGAACGCCGTAGGGCCGGCGATTTGCCGGAATCTGTTGTCGCGCAGGGCATACGTACGCCATTGACTGAGTGCGACCGTCCCATCGTCGCTGTACTCGGCCACGACGAGGACTTCGACGGCGTCGTTGCGGCGGCGCATGAACTCCATGATCTTCACGCTGTCTTGCGTACCGACGATGCGGCCGATCAGGGCGAAGCCGCTGCCGGAGCGGCGGTAGCCGACGAGCATCCGGCCGCCGGATTCCGGGCCTTCGCCGCACATGAGGTGGACGGCGTACTCGTTGGTGCCGTCGCGGTCGAAGTCGACCTGGAGGACCGCCATAACGTTCACGACGGTGTAATCCGGGGACAGCGGAATATGTTGCCCGGCGGCGCCGAGGTGTACGCGCCCGCTGACGCACTGCGTCGAGGCGCGCGGCCAGCTTGGAATCGAGATGTCGACGTTCCGGAACGGCGCGATGTTCGGCCCTGGCGCGACCGGCGGATCCGACGGCTCCGGCAACACGATCGGCTGCGGAGCCACCTCCGCCGAAAACCCGCCCGGCGAAGTGACCACCCCTGGCGGTGCGGCCGTACCTGGCGACGTGGCGGCCCCGGGCCGGGCGACGGGGGAGGGAGGCGTGCAGGCGGCCAGAAGGGCGACCACGGCGACGGCGAGGCGCTTCATATCCAGCTGGACGAGGGTCTCCGGCTGGAAGGTTGCCGACAGCGCACCGGACGTTCGGCCGGTATGACGATCACCGGAGCGCCGGTAGGGTGACGCGCGATCGAGATACAGGGGGCTGGCGTGAGCATCGGCACGTGGCAGGAAACGTCCACTGCGGACGGTCGCAGGGTGGGCGCGCTCGCGCTGCCTCAGCAGAGCCAGGAGCAGCTGACTCGGGTGGCCGCGACGGTGTCGGCCGTACGCCGGCTGAATCTGCCGGGCGTGGTGCCGGTGGCCGACCTGGTCGGGCATCAGGGCCGGGCCTGGCTGCTCGCCGCGAGCCCGGTCGGGCCGAGCCTGGCCGGGTTGACCAACCGGTTGTCGCCGGGCGTGGCGGCGACCGTCCTGTCCGACACCGGGCAGACGCTGATGAAGCTGCACTCCAACGGCGTCTTCCACGGCGCTCTGGACGCCTCCACGGTAGTGATCAGCCCGGCCGGAGTCGCGCTGCTCAGCGAGGTCGGCGTCGCCGCGGCCACGGATGGGCGGCCGGTCACCGCGAAGGACGATGCGGCCGCGTGGGCCGGCCTGGCCCGGCAGCTCGGCGGCGATCACCCGACGTTGCAGGCGGTCGCGGCCGCGGCGGCAGCTGGGCTGGAGACCGGGCTCAGGGTGCTGGCGGCCAACGCAGCCACGCTTCCGGGGTTCGGCGACCGGGCCGCACTGGCCGCGTTGCCGCATACGCCGGCTCCCGTCGTGGCCGATGCGCCGCCGGAGGAGTCGACGACCCTGCTGCCCAGCCAGCTGGAGCAGTCCGCTCCCGTCCAGCCGCCGGCGCCCGCGCAGCGGCCACAGGAAGAGCTGGCCACCCGGATGGCCAAGCGGTCGGCGACTGGTTCGACGGGCAGCACCGGCGCCTCAGCGGTTTCGGCCGAGCGCGGTGCGGATGGCGTACTGCGGTTTGGGCAGGGTCCGGTGGCGACGCCGTCGACACCTCAGTGGACTCCCCCGCCGCCGCCCAAGCCGAAGCGCCGGGCCGGCCGCCGGATCATGAGCGCCCTCGGTACGCTCATCTTCCTCTTGGCCCTCCTCTACGCAGCCGGAGTGCTGCTGGGCAGGGCACCGAGCCCGCAGTCGCTGTTGCAGCAGTGGGGGTTCCTCAACAGCGTGCAGGTCAGCTCGGTCACCGTGGCGAAGGTCGATGTCGCCGCGTGCAACAGCCAGGCCGACGTCGTGGGTACCGTCGTCACCAACGGCGAGAGCGGAGTCTTCGCGTACGAGTGGGTCGACAGCGATGGGCACAGCAGCGGCCGGCTGAACCAGACCGTACGCGACGGGCAGGGTTCGGTCGCGGTGCACTACTACTGGAACTTCTCCGGCAAGGGCACCCACAAGGGCACCGCTACGCTGCGGATCCTCGCGCCGAACCAGATCGAGGCGAGCGCGCCGGTCAGCTACACGTGCAAGTGACCTACGGTGCGAGGTGCTGGAAGGCCCGCAGGTTTTCGGTCGACTCACCGCGGCTGATCCGCCACGCCCATTCGCGGCGGATCGCCTCGGCGAAGCCCAGCTCCAGCAGCGCGTCGAACGATTCGTCGGAGTACTGGAGCACCGAGCCGAGCAGCTTGTCCAGCTCCGCCACCGACAGCGTGTCCAGCGGTACGCGGCCGGTCAGGTAAACGTCACCGGATCCGTCGATGCTGAACGCCACGGCGTACATGCGGGCGTTGCGGCGCAGCAGCCACGCCCAGACCGCCTCGTGGTTCTCGTCCGGGTGGCGGATGACGAACGCCTCGATGCGCAGCGAATGCTCGCCCGGAATCAGGCTCACCGTGGTCTTGAGTTTGTGCGTACCGGGCAGCACGGCGACGTAGGAGCCCTGCGGCGACCGCTCGTACTCCACGCCCAGCTCGCCGAGCAGGGCAGCGAGGTCTACCACGACGCTCCGGCCAGTTCGGCGGCGTCGCGCCGGCGCTGGCGGATGCGGTGCTCGTCCATGGCTTCACGGTAGACCGCCAGCAGTCCGGTCGCTGTGCGAGACCAGGAGAAGTCACGCGCGTGGGCCACGGCGCCCCGGGCCAGCTCCGCCATCCGGCGCGGCTCCCGCAGCAGACGATCGATCACGTCGGCCCAGTCGTGCGGGCCGTGGCCGTCGATGAGTACGCCGCTTGCGCCGTCGCGTACCGCCGTCACCAGGCCGCCGACCGCAGCCGCCACGACGGGCGTACCCGTAGCCTGGGCCTCCAGGGCGACCAGGCCGAAGCTCTCGTTGTGCGACGGCACCGCGACCAGGTCCGCGGCCCGGTAGACCGCCACCAGGTCGTCGCCGGCCTGCGGGGGCAGGAACCGCACCCGCTCGCACACGCCGAGGCTCGCGGCCAGCTCCATCAGCGCCGTCGGCCGGTCCAGGCCCGAGCCGCTCGGCCCGCCCACGATCACCAGGGTGGTGTCCTGCGCGAGGCCGCGGGAGGCCAGGTCCGCCAGCGCGTTCACCAGCACGTCGGGGGCCTTCAACGGCTGGATACGCCCGACGAACGCGACGATGCGGCCACGTTCCGGCAGTCTCAGGCGCCGCCGCGCGGCCAGCTTCCCGGCGCTCACGGCCGGCGGGGGCAGGGGCCGGAAGCGGTCGAGGTCGACACCGGGCTCGACGACGCTGACCCGGTCGAGCGGGGCGCCGTAGAGGTCGATCAGCTCGCGGGCCTCGGTCGGCGTGTTGGCGATCAGCCGGTCGGACTCGGCGACGACCTGCTCCTCGCCGATGACGCGGGCCTTAGGCTCGGCGCGGTCTCCGTCGGCCAGCTGGAGGTTCTTCACCTTGGCCAGGGTGTGCGCCGTGTGGATCAGCGGTACGCCCCAGCGCTCCTTGGCCAGCCACCCGACCTGGCCGGACAGCCAGTAATGCGAATGGAGAAGATCGTAGAAGCCGGGCGGGCGAGCGGCCTCGGCCCGCAGGACGCCGTGCGTGAACGCACACAGCTGCGCCGGCAGGTCCTCCTTGGCCAGGCCTTCGAACGGGCCGGCGTTGACGTGGCGTACGTGGACGCCCGGCTGGACCTCGACGGTCCGCGGCAGGTCGCTGGAGGTCGTCCGGGTGAAGATCTCGACTTCGACGCCCGCTTCGGCCAGGCGCTTAGACACCTCGACGATGTAGACGTTCATGCCTCCCGCGTCACCAGTGCCCGGCTGGTGCAGGGGTGAGGTGTGTACGGACAGGGTCGCTATGCGCCGAGGGTTGCGAGGACTCACTCCGCGACCAACATCGCGGAGGCCGTTCATAATCCCGACACAACCCGCGTTCGTGATCCACTTCACCCACGATCCCGGTTGGACCCCGTCCATGATCCCCGGTCTGGACCCGTCCATGATCCCGGTTGGATCAGGGAGGGGGTTCTCCGCGGTGGGATGATGCGGTGATGCAGACTCCGATCGCAGTCGTGACCGGCGCCTCCAGCGGCATCGGCGCGGCGACGGCCCGCCGCCTGGCGGCCGAGGGTTACCACGTCATCGCGGCCGCGCGCCGGACCGATCGCCTGGACAGCCTGGTCGGGGAGGTCTCGGCGCGAGGCCAGGCGGCCACCGCGATCGCATGTGATGTGACGTCGGACACGTCCGTCTCCGATCTGGCCGCCCGGATCGGTACGCCCATCACCCTGCTGGTCAACAACGCCGGCGGAGCGCACGGCGCAGATCCGGTCGAGAGCGGCGATCCGGCCGACTGGCAATGGATGTACGACGTGAACGTGCTCGGCACACTGCGCGTAACCCGGGCGTTACTACCGGCGCTGGAGGCGTCGGGTGCGGGCACGATCGTCAACGTCGTGTCGACCGCGGGCCACATCGTCTACGAGGGCGGTGGCGGGTACACGGCGGCCAAGCACGCCCAGCACGCATTGACCGGGACGCTGCGGCTGGAGCTGGCGGGCCGGCCGGTCCGCGTGATCGAGATCGAACCCGGGATGGTCAAGACCGACGAGTTCGCCGTCAACCGCTTCGGCGGCGATGCCGAGAAGGCCGCCGCGGTGTACGCCGGTGTGGCCGAACCGCTGGTCGCCGACGACGTAGCCGACTGCATCGCGTGGTGTGCCACCCGCCCTCACCACGTCAACATCGACCGCCTGGTCGTACGCCCACTCGCCCAAGCCGCGCAGCATAAAGTCCACCGAGTGCAGTGATCCGGCCGCCGCCGCCCGGTACGCCTCGGGGCGAGATAACCCGCGGTACGACCAACCCCAACCGGTTACGCCGGGTCGACCGCTGGATCGCCGCGCGGCTGGCGGCTACCGGGCCGGATGCGCCGCTCGTCGTCGACCTGGGGTACGGCGCCAAGCCCGTCACGGCAGTGGAACTGGCGGCGCGGCTGGCACCGTTGCGGGCGCGGGTCGTCGGGCTGGAGATCGACCCGGCTCGGGTGGCCACGGCTCGGCCGGCTGCCGATCCGCCGCGCCTGTCGTTCCAGCACGGCGGGTTCGAACTGGCCGGCCTGCGACCCGACGTCATCCGGGCGTTCAACGTTCTGCGCCAGTACGACGAAAGCGCAGTCGCAGCGGCCTGGAAGGCGATGACGTCGGCACTGGCGCCGGGTGGCTGGCTGGTCGAGGGAACCTGTGATGAGCTGGGCCGGCTGGCGTCCTGGGCGTTGCTTGAGGCGGGCTCGCCGGCCCCGGTGAGCCTCACGCTGGCGGCCCGGCTCTCCACATTGGATGGCCCCGTGGAGTTCGCCGAGCGGCTGCCGAAGGCCCTGATTCACCACAACGTTCCCGGTGAGCCGATCCATGCTTTGCTGAGTGAGCTGGACACGTGCTGGCAGCGGGCGGCTGCGCAGAGCGTCTTCGGCCCGCGCCAGCGCTGGATGGCGGCCGTACGCGCCTACCGCGATCTCGGGTACGCCGTCCTCGACGGCCCGCACCGGTGGCGGCTCGGCGAGGTCACCGTCCCCTGGCCCCACTGATCCCGCACCCGCGCTCAGAGGGCGCAGTTGATGAGCACAGGCTCCGGTCGCAGGGTCACGCCGAACCGCTCGTGCACGCCATCGCGTACCTCCCGCGCCAGGGCCAGCAGGTCCTCGGTGATCCCGCCCCGGTTCGTCAGCGCCAGCGTGTGCTTCCCCGAGATCGCCGCACCGGGCCGGGCGTACCCCTTGCGGAAGCCGGCATTCTCGATCAGCCAGGCCGCGCTCACCTTCACCACGCCGTCCGCCCCGGGCCACGCGATCGGCGCCGGGCCGTCCCACCCATCGACGATCGACTGGTACGCCGCGGCGCTGAGCACCGGATTGACGAAGAAGGAACCGACCGAGCGGGTATCGGGATCCTCCGGATCGAGCACCATGCCCTTGCCCCGGCGCAGTTTCAGCACGGCGTCTCGGGCCTGCTCCAGGGGTACGGCCGCGCCGACCTCCACGCCGAGGACGCGCGCGAGTTCGGCGTACCGTATCGGGGTCGAAACGGACGAGCGGGCCAGGCGCAATCGCACGGACAGCACCACCCAGCGGTCGTTGTGCTTGAAGCGGCTGGCGCGGTACGCGAACTCGCAGCCGGCCGCGTCGATCTCCACGATCTCGTCGGCGAGCCGGTCCAGCACCGTGACGGCCGTGGTGACCTCGGCGACGTCCTGGCCGTAGGCACCGACGTTCTGGATCGGCGTGGCCCCGGCCGAGCCCGGGATGCCGGACAGGCACTCGACGCCGGCCAGACCCTCGGCGACCGTGTACGCCACGAACTCGTCCCAGTCCTGCCCGGCCTCGACGATCAGGTCGACCGACCCACCGTCGCCGGACGCCAGGCTCCAACCGGCCGAACGGACGAGCACCACCGGGCCGGCAAACCCGTTGTCACCGATGACGACATTGCTTCCTCCGGCCAGGATCAGCGGTGCTTCGTCACCGGCGGATCGTACACTTTGCACGATTTCCCCCGCGGAGCGCGCAACGGCGACACGACCCGCCGGCCCACCCAGGCCGAGGGTTGTCCAGCGGGCAAGCGGGGAACGAGCAGGGCTGACCTCAGGCACGCACCCACCCTAAGCTGTGCTCGATACGGCGGTGAGCGGGAGGACACGAATGAGCAGAACGCAGGGCAGCAAGGAGTTCTGGCTAGCCGGGCTGCGCCCGGAGATCGCCGCTCTCCGTGCGACCGCCGCCGAGGCGCTTGAGGCGGACCCGGCGATTCCGGTGCCGTCCCGCCCGGACTGGTCGATCCTCGACCTCGTCCAGCACGTGGCGTACGTCTACGACCGGTGCCTGTCGCACATCTCGCGCGGCGTCACCAGCGACCCCGGCCTGGCCCCGATCACCGACGGAACTCCGGAGAGTCACCGGGTCGGCGCCGAGAAGGCGCTCACCTTCTTCGACGAGCGCGCTCAGCGGCTGGTACAGACCCTCGACGCGCTCGATGCGGACATGCTCGCCTGGAACTGGGCGCCGCAGTCCAAGAAGGTCGGCTTCTGGCATCGGCGGATGGCGCTGGAGACGGCCGTACACCGCTGGGACGCCCAGATGGCGCTGGCCCGCGCCGAACCGATCGAGGAGAAGCTGGCCAGCGACGGCGTCAGCGAGGTGCTCGACACCTGGCTGCCGACCGGCGGGTTCCGCCGCAAGGGGCCGCTGGACCGCTTCGGGGTCGTCCATCTGGCCGCCGTCGACGTGCAGGACGAATGGTTCCTGCGGCTGCGCGGCCCCGGTGTCGCGCTGCTCGACACCGACACGATCCTCGACCACGACGACCCCGACGCGCGGGCGTACGCCGTCGGCCCGGCATCGGACCTGCTGCTGGCGCTGTACGGGCGGATCGGCTTCGACGTGCTCGACGTCGAGGGCGACGAAACGCTCCTAGAGGCCCTTCGCGTCGGCTGAACCGCTTGGCGCACACTGTTACCCGGACCTGATCGCTGAACAGAGTTTCGAGGTGGTGGCGGTGGCTGGCAGACCGACGCTGGAACAGGTGGCCGAGCGGGCCGGCGTCTCGCGGGCCACGGTCTCCCGGGTCGTCAACGGTTCGCCCACCGTGACTCCCTCGATTCGCGACTCCGTGCAGCGCGCGATCGCCGAGCTGGGGTACGTGCCCAACCAGGCCGCCCGCAGCCTGGTGACCCAGCGAACCGATTCGATCGCGCTGATCCTGCCGGAGACCGAGTTCCGGGTCTTCTCCGAGGATCAGGCGATCCCCGGGTTCATCCGCGGCGTGTCGCAGGAGCTGGAGGCGGCCGACAAGCAGCTGGTGCTCATGGTCGGCGGGTCGCCGTCGGCGCACGACCGCATCGAGCGGTACGCCCTGGCCCGCCACGTCGACGGGGTCATCATCGCGTCGATGCACGGCGCCGATCCGCTGCCCAACGCGCTGCACCGCATGGGTATCCCAGTACTGTGCGGCGGCCGCCCGCTGGGGCGCAGCCCCGTGCCCTACGTCGAGACCGACAGCGTCGGCGGCGCCCGCAGCGCCGTACGGCACCTGCTGGAGTCCGGGCGTACGCGCATCGCCACCGTGGCCGGCCCGCAGGACATGGTCGCCGGCATCGACCGCCTCAACGGCTACCGCGAGGAGCTGCGCAACTCCGACCGCCGCTCGATCGTGGCGATCGGCGACTTCACGCGCGAGTCCGGTGCGGTCGCGATGCGGCAGCTGCTCGCCGACGATCCGCACCTCGACGCGGTCTTCGTCGCCTCCGACCTGATGGCGTTCGGCGCTTTGACCGCGTTGAGGGAAGCGGGCCGCCGGGTGCCCGACGACGTCGCCGTCGTCGGCTTCGACGACGTCGAGCAGGCTCGGTACGTCGAGCCGCCACTGACCACCGTCCGGCAGCCCATCATCGGGCAGGGCCGGGAGATGGCCCGGCAGCTGCTGCGGCTCGTCGCCGGTGAGGAGATTCCGCACGCGGTGGTGCTGCCCACCGAACTCGTCGTCCGCGCCTCCGCCTGACGGCCCGCCCTCTTCGCGTCACTGGGTGAGGTCGAGGATTAGCTGGGGAGCGAAGCCTGCGGCGATAGCGAGCAGGGTGGCGACCGCCAGGACCACGACAACCGCCGGGCTCACCGGCGAAAGAATCCATCCCGGCACATCGGCGTCCGATCGGTACAGCGGCACGACCGCCCGCAGATAGACGGCCAGCCCGGCAATGGCGGCCAGCGCCACCGCCGCCACGACGACCCAGGCCTGCGCGTTGACGAGGGCCCGGACGACGAACACCTTGGCGAACAGGCCGGCCAGCGCCGGAGGCAGCCCAGCCAGGCCGATGGCGGCGAACGCGAACGCACCCGACCGCCACGGTGCCGACCTTCCCAGCCCGGCGTAGTCGGTGAGCGTACCGCCGTCCTCGCCGGGTGGGCGCAGCGCAATCACGCCGGCGAACGCCGCGATCTCCACGGTGACGTAGATCAGGCCGTACGCCAAAGTCGCCCCGACGAGCCCGGAAGGGCGAGCCACCGCCAGCGCGGACAGCGGAGCGAGCATGAATCCGGCCTGGGCGACGGAGGACCAGGCGAGCAGCCGTACCATGCGCCGTTGCCGCAACGCCACCAAGGTGCCGACGACCAGTGTGGCGGCGGCGAGGATGCCCAGTGCCGGGCCGAGTACGCCCCACCACGCGACGCCACCGAGGACGGCGACGTAGACGATCGCGAAGAGGCCGCCGAGCTTCGACGCGGTGGACAGGTACGCCGCGATCGGCAGCGGAGCACCGTCGTATGTGGTCGGTGCCCAGGCGTGGGCGGGCACGGCGGCCACCTTGAACGCCAGCCCGACGACGACGAGCAGCAGGCCGGCTCCGGCCAGCGGACGGGCCGGGCCGCTGACATCGAGCGCCGACGCCAATGCGGACAGGTGGACCTCACCGGAGGCGGCGTACATGAGGGCGGCCCCGAGGAGCGTGACGGCGGTCGCCGCGACGCTGGTCAGCAGGAACGTCACCGCCGCTTGAGCGCTCTCGGCGGACGTACGCCGCAACCCGACCAGCACGTAGAGCGGCAGGGTCAGCGTCTCCAGCGCCACGATCAACGTGATCATGTCCCGGGCTCCGGCCAGCGCCACACCGCCGGTCATCGAGGCGGTCAGCAGGAAGGCGTACTCCCCGGCCGGGATCTGGCCGAGCCGCAGAGTGGGCGCGCTGAGCAGCAGGACTGCCGCGGTGAGCACCGCCACGGCGACCGCGAGCAGCTGAGCCGGCCGGTCATAGACCCACGAGCAGCCGGATTCGACGCAGAAAGCGCGATGCGGCGGCTGCACGCGGACGGCCACGGCGCTGGCGGCGGTGCCCACCGCGCCGAGCACGCCGACCGCGAGCGTGACGCTGGTTCGTGCGACCGCCAGATCGGCCAGGAACACCAGGACCGCCGTGCCGGCAGCCAGGTAGACCGGGAGGAGTCCAATGTGGTCGATCACTGGGCCACCCCGCTCACGAGCGCCGGCACGAGGCCCAGCACCAGAGCCAGCAGGACCAGCGGGGACCAGGCCAGCCGCTCGGCCGCGGTCACGCCCGCGATGCCGGTCACGCTGCTCGCCGCCGGGCCGTGGGTCACCCGCCTCAACAACCTCAACAGGTACGCCGCCGTCAGCGCGGCACCGAAGGCAGCGATGGCGGCCAGTGCGATCCAGCCACCCCCGAGCTGGACGGCCGCGACGACGGCGAACGCCTCACCCCAGAAGCCGGCCAGGCCGGGCAGGCCGAGGCTGGCCAGGGCGGCGAAGCCGAGGACTCCGGCCATCGCCGGCGCGGTCTCGCGCAGGCCGCCGAGGTCGTCGAGCGATCCGGTGTGCGTACGGTCCTTGATGGCGCCCGCGAGGAAGAACAGCAGGCCGGTGATGACACCGTGGGCGATGTTGCCCAGCAGCGCAGCCTGTACGCCCATCGACTGCGCCAGCCCGCCGCTCACCGCTCCCGCGGCCACGCCGAGCAGCACGAATCCCATGTGCCCGACGCTGGAGTACGCGATGAGGCGCTTGAGTTCCTTCTGGGCCAAGCACACCAGGGACCCGATGATGATGGCCGCGACGGCCAGGATCCCCAGCGCCGGTGCGACCGCCCGGGCGCCCTCAGGCAGCACACCGAGCCCGACGCGGATGATGCCGTAGGTGCCCATCTTCAGCAGTACTCCGGCCAGGATCACGCTGCCGACCGTCGGCGCTTCGGTATGCGCGTCGGGCAGCCAGGTGTGCAGCGGCCACAGTGGAGCCTTCACGGCGAACGCGATCGCCAGGACGATGAAGAAGCCGATCTGCGTACTGCGGGCCAGCGACGGGTTCTGCGTGAGCGCCACGATGTCGAACGTCCCCGCGCTGATGCCCACGCCGAGTACGCCGATCAGCAGCAGCACCGAGCCGAACAAGGTGTACAGGGCAAACTTGCGAGCCGCCCGCTGCCGGGCCTCGCCGCCCCAGCCCGCGATCACGGCGTACATGGGGAGCAGGACGACCTCGAAAGCGATGAAGAACAGCACGAGGTCGAGCGACAGGAAGACGCCGAGCAGGCCGACCTCGATCACCAGGAGCAGCGCGGCCAGCCGGGCGCCCGACGGCCGGCCGGCCGGGGCGTGCCAGATCGTGTACGCGCAGCACAGCAGCGTCAGCAGGGCGGTGAGGACGATCAGCGGATAGGAGATGCCGTCGACCCCGAGGTGGTAGCGCAGCCCGAGGCCGGGCACCCAGGCGGTGTCGGCCTCGTGCCACATGCCCTCGCCCCGCCCGATCGGCAGCGGCAGCGTGAGCAGGAACGTCACCAGCGCCGCGCCGGTCGCCGCATAGGTGCCGGCCCGTTCGGATCGCAGGACTCCGGCCAGGATCGCACCGGCGAACGGCACCACCAGCAGGGCGGTCAAGAGTGCGCTCATCTCAGCAATCCGTTCAGGGCGAAGATGACGACGGAGGCGGCCGCGACGACCAGCACGCCCGCGAGCGCCCGGGGTACGCCCGACCGATGCCAGCGGGTCAGCGAGCCGCCCAGCGCCACGGTGCCCGTACCGACGCCGGTCACGACACCGTCCACACCGGACTCATCGGCGACCCGGGTCAGCGCGGCGAGCCGGGTGAAGGGGCGTACCACGAGGGCGTCTTGAACGTCGTCGAGGCGGAAGGCGGCGGCCAGGAACGGCTGCATGCGGCCCAGAACCGCGGCCGGATCGCCGCTGCGCCGCCAGCCCCACCAGGCGGCCAGGATCCCCAGGAGCATGAGGCCGACGGGCAGCAGCGCCACCGCGTCCAGCTCCACGATCTCCTGGTCGGCGAGGTAGATGCCCAATCCCAGGCCGGCGGACGGGACCGCGAGCAGCGCCACCGGCGCCTGCATCACCGAGCCGGGCGCGTGCACGTGGTCGTTGTAGCCCGGGCCGAAGAACACCTTCAGCCATAGGCGGGTGGCGTACCAGGCGGTGATGAAGGTACCGGCCAGGCCCGCTACGTAGACGAGCACGGCCGTGCCGCCGGTGCCGTGCTCGGCCGCGAGGAGGATCGCCTCCTTGCTCCAGAACCCGGCCAGCGGCGGTACGCCCGCCAGCGCGGCCAGGCCGATCGTCATGCTCCAGAAGGTGACCGGCAGCGTCCGGCGCAGTCCGCCCATGCGGGACATGAGGTTGGTGCCGACCGCGTGGATCACGCAGCCGGCCGCGAGGAACAGCAGCGCCTTGAAGGCGGCGTGGGTCAGCAGGTGGAAGATGGCCGGCGTGGTGGCGCCGACAGCCAGGGCCCCGGTCATGTAGCCGAGCTGGCTGACCGTCGACCATGCCAGTACGCGTTTGATGTCGTCCTGTGCGGTCGCCGCCAGCGCACCGAGCAGCAGGGTGATGGCGGCCATGACGCCGAGGACGGTCAGCGCCACCGGCGCCGCCTGAAACACCGGGAACAGCCGGGCTACGACGTACACACCGGCGGCCACCATCGTGGCGGCGTGGATGAGAGCCGAGATCGGGGTCGGACCGGCCATCGCATCGGGCAGCCAGGTGTGCAGCGGGAATTGCGCACTCTTGCCGGCCACACCGGCGAGGAGCAGCAAAGCCGCCGCGGTAACCGTCGTACCGCTCATCCCCGGCAGCGCGACGAAGATCTCGCTGATCCGGAAGCTGCCGGCGGCCACGCCCAGCAGCGCGATGCCCAAGAGGAAACCCACGTCGCCGACGCGGGTCACCAGGAACGCCTTCACCGCCGCGGCCGGCGCCTCGGGAAGCGTACGGTCGTGCGCGATCAGCAGGTACGAGCACGCGCCCATCACCTCCCAGCCGGCGAGGACCAGGATGAGGTCGTTGCCCACGACGACGGCGAGCATGGCCGCGGTGAAGATGCTGACCTGTGCGGCGTAGGGGCCGTAGTGCTCGTCACCGGCGAGGTACCCGATGGAGTACACCTGCACGGCGAGCGCCACGACGCCGACGGCCAGGGCGACGAACAGCGCGCGGCGGTCGATCAGTACGCCGAACGTCACGTCGATGCTGCCGAGGCGTACCCAGGTGAAGTACTTCTCGACGGTCTCCTGGAAGGTCGCGAGCAGGACGACGGCGACGGCCAGCGCGACCGACGCCCCGGTGACGCCCAGCGCCGCGCCGATCCGGCGGTTCGAGCGGGGCATGAGCAGCCCGAGCAGGCCGCACGCGGCGGGGACGATCGGCAGCAGGTAGGCCAGCTCAACCGGCATCGGCCACCTCCTTCTCCGGCTCGCCGGCCGGCTCCGCCAGCGGGATCTCGTCGACGTTGATCGCCGCCTTGAGCCGGAACAGCTGGAGCACGACGGCGAGGCCGACACCGATCTCGGCGGCCGCGATGACGATGACGAAGAGGGTGAAGATCTGCCCGGTCGGCTCGGCCTTGGGCAGCGTCGCGTTGGCCGTGATGAAGACGAGGTTGACGGCGTTGAGCATCAGCTCGACCGCCATCAGCAGCAGGATCGCATTGCGGCGGCGCAGTACGCCGACGACGCCGAGGCCGAACAGGATGCTCGCGACGGCGTACGGGATGAGGGGGTGCACTACTTCGACCCCCTGCTCACGACGACGGCACCGACGAGGGCACTCAGCAGCAGCACGGAGACCACCTCAAACGGCAGCACCCACGTGGTGAAGATCGGCCCGCCGACGACCTCGGCGCTGCCGTGCTGAGCCGGCAGGTCGTACCGCGTCCAGCCATAGGCCACCGAGAACAGCGTCCCGAGGCCGAGCCCCACGCCCACGCCGACGATGCCGGCCGGCCCGATCTTGCGATCGAGGTCCGGGCTGGGCCCGATCGGCGCCCGGGTCAGCATCACCGCGAACAGCAGCAGCACCACGACGGCGCCCAGGTAGATGAGGACCTGGGTCCAGGCGACCAGTTCGGCGGTCAGCAAAAGAAACTCGGCGGCCAGAGCGCCGAGGCAGACGACGAGCCACAGACCCGCACGGACAACCTGGTTGGTGGCGACCACCGCCCAGCCGGCGCCGACGACGACCAGGCCGATGCCGGCCAGCAGAAAATCGAGCCCGGTCATGCGACCTCGGCTCTCTTCGCGGCCGCCTGCTCTTCCTTGGCGGGCTCGCCGCGGTGGTCGTGCGCGGGCGGTGGCGGCACCGTGGGCATCCACTCGGCGAGGTGCTCCTTCTCGTGGAGCAGGTTGCGGATGTCGTACTCGGCGTACTCGAACTCCGGCGACCAGTAGAGGGCGTCGAAGGGGCACGCTTCGATGCAGATGCCGCAGTACATGCAGAGCGAGAAGTCGATGGCGAACCGGTCCAGCACGTTGCGCTGGCGCGCTCGCGCTGCCCCCGGCACGATGACTTCCTCTTTGTGCGAGTCGATGTAGATGCACCAGTCCGGGCACTCGCGTGCGCAGAGCATGCACACCGTGCAGTTCTCCTCCAGCAGCGCGATCACACCGCGCGAGCGCGGCGGGAGGTCCGGCGCCACGTCCGGATACTGCTGGGTCACGGACCGGCGCACCATGGTCTTGAGGGTGACCGCCAGCCCCTTCGCCAGTCCCGCGCCCGGGATTCCGCCCTCACTCATGCCGCACATCATTCCCTGTACGCCGGGCGTGCGCGAGCACCGGGTGCTACGAGATCCGGATCGAACCGTAAGGACGGTTGACCGTACCGGCCGGGACCACTACTTTCTGGCATGATTTCTGGTCACGGGGAGGCCGGCCATGCGCCGTGTGTCGACGATCGTCGCATTGAGTCTTGTCGGGTCTTTGTTGGTCGCTGGACCGACGCTGCGCGGTGAACCCGCCGTCGCGTCGTCCATACCGGCGCGAGGAGCGGTGGAGGGGTTGATCACCGACGTGGCGACCGGCGATCCGGTGCCGGCCGCCTGCATAAGCATCTACCGTTACTCGGTCATCACCGGCTACACCCGCGCTATCCGTCTCGCCCTGGGCTGCTCCGACAGCTCAGGGTTGTATCGCATCCCCGATTTCCCGACGAGCACGCCGACGAGTGCGTACGTGGAGGCACCCGGTTACGGCGGCCAGTGGTATCCCGGCCGGGCGGACGGCATCCCGCCCACGCCCTTCGGATCGGTCACCGCGCCGACCACCCGGCGCGATGTGGCGCTGCGCCGGGCGACAGCCGGCCTCTCGGTGCACCTGACCCGGCAGGACGGCAGCCCCGCCGCGTACGCCACGGCGTCGCTGGTGGTGCCGGGCACAACCGGCTCGTACGGACAGCTGAGGACGGACGCCAACGGCAACGCCACGCGGACCGACCTGGTCGCCGGCGACTACAAGGTCGCGTTCAGCGGAGCCGGTTACGCGACCCAGTACTACCCGGCCAAGGCGACCATCGACGAAGGCGAGACGGTGACGCTCACCGCCGGCGCCACGGTGTCGCTGACCGAGCAGTTCCGGGTGGTGGATCCCATGCCGGCGCCGCCCGTTCTGGGCACGCTGACCGGGACGATCCGAACCCCGGCGGGTACGCCGATCGCGGGCGCGACCGTGACCGCGATGTCGCCCTACGCACCGCTCATCTACGACTCGACGACGACCGGCGCCGACGGCACCTACTCGCTGAAGAACCTGCCTGCCTCGGGCCTCCTCAAGGTCTCCGCACCGGGCTACGCGACGGCGTGGGGCACTGACCGGCCGCTGCCCGTGCTGGCCGTTCCCTTCCGGGACGTGCGCGACTTCGTCCTGCGGCCCGGCGCCGGCACGCTGCGGGGCAAGCTCATCGACTCGATTCCGGGGCCGGTTCCGTATCCGACCACGATCTCGCTGAGCCGCTACACCGACACCTGGCAGTACACCTCGCATTTCGTGGGCTTCGACGGCAGCTTCGAGATCCCCAACCTCCCGGCCGGCCAGTACCAGGTCACCATCGAGACCAGCGGCCGGCCGGCGCGTACGCTGCCGCCTCTGACGATCACCGATGGTGCGGTCACCCCGCTCGACCTCACGCTGCCCCCGCCGGCCGTGCTCGCCGTCCATGTCGTGGACGACCTGACCGGGCTGCCGATCGCCGGAGCGACGCTGTCCACCTTCATCACCACCAGCCTGCCGGAGAAGGTCACCGACGCGCAGGGGAACGCGGTGTACCCGGAGATCTGGTATCCGGGGCAGTACTCGATCTCCGCCCGCCACGAGCCTTACCACTTCTCCGCTTCGGCTCCGTACTCGGCGGTGCCGGGCACGACGACGAACGTGACGCTGCGGATGCGGCCGGGTGCGATCCTCGTGGCGCCGGTGGGTGACGCTGATCCGGCGTACAACATGTGCGTGGCTGTGCGCACCGTGCGCTCGCCGGGGACCTGGGCCGGCAGCGTGAGCTGCGCCAAGCCGGTGGCCGGTGCGGTGACCTTCGGGCCGCTGGATCCGGGCCTGTACCGGGCGATTCTGTACCCCGACTCGCCGGATCTGGGCATGCAGTGGGTGTCGGACAACGGCGGCACCGGCGACGAGCGGGTCGCGACGGTCCTCAAGCTGACGGCCGGAGCGACCACCACCGCGCCCGCCCAGCACCTCGGCAAGCCCGGCAGCATCGCCGGAACCCTGACCGACGCGCGGACCAAGGCTCCGGTCGCGGGCTGCGTGTACGCAGGGAACATGTACTGGGGCGCCCCCGGCTCGGAGTGCGTTGACGTACGCGGGTCGTACCGCCTCGACAAACTGGGCCCGTACGCCTGGCCGCTGCGCTACGACGGCGTCACCAGCCACGCCTCGATCTGGTCCGGCGCAGCCTCGTCCCGGCTGGATGCCAGCCTGGTCCCGGTGACCGCCGGCGCGACGACCACCTACAACTTCGCAGCGGGCGAACCGTTGTGGTTCGCGGTCACCCCACCGTCCGGCGCGTCGAGCTGGAATCTATCTACTGTGGATGCACAGACCGGCGAGTACGCCGGCAGCATGTCGCCGGGGCAGTCGGGTATGGGACCGGGGCCGAAGCTGTTGCACTTCAGCTACGTCAAGAACGGTACGTGGAGCGACTGCTGGATCCAGCGCCCCGCGCGGCTGGCCCGCCTGGCCTCCGGCGTCTACTTGCCGGGACCGGCGAGCAAGCCGACCCGGATCACCGTCGGACCCGGCGGCAACTGCCTGCCCACAATGCCGCCCCTGGTCATCACGACGCCCGCCGGCCAGCGCTGGGCCCAGATGCAGTCGGCCCAGCTGCCGGACCTGTCCCAGGCGTCCATCGTGGACCGCTACGGCAGCGGAGCCGGGACGGCGGCCGGCACCACCCTGGAGCTAGCGGCCGTACCGCTGCCCTGACCCGCGGCTCGTCATCGGCGCGGCCCGGTCGGTTAACCGGGCCGCGCCTTGATGGTCCTCCATACGGCGCATTGGCGCGGTCGACCGATACCCCTACCATGCGAACTGAATTCTCATTCAGATTCGCGGGGGTACATATGAGACGTCGCGTTGCAGCCTTGTGCCTGCTCGCGCTGGGCACGCTGTTCCTGGCATCGCCGGCGACGCCGGCCATCGCCGCGGACAGTGGCTTCTTCACGGGCACCATCCGGAACGCGGACACCAACGCACCGATCGCCGGTGCCTGCGTCACCATTTACGACCGCACCTCCGTCCAGGTCGGACAGGTCTGCGCCGACGGCACGGGCGCCTTCACGACGCCGCAGCTGTCCACGACCATGCCTTACCGCCTGCGGTACACCGCGCCGGGGTACGCCACGCAGTGGTACCCGGGGCGGACGGGCATGGCGCTGGCGGGGCAGACGCTGGCGACCGTCACCGGTAAGACCGCCAACGCTGTGCTGACTCAGCATTTCGGCACGCTCAAGGGCAAGCTCCAGGTTCCCGGTGGCGGCACCGAGCCGCTGCACGAGGTGGCGATCACTACGACGGCGGGCTTGTTCGTGGCGCTCACCGCCACCAAGACGGACGGCACCTATACCGTGCCCGACTTGCCCAGCGGGGCGTACAAGATTCTGATCGCGGGCCTGGACGGTTCCCTGGATCAGCAGTGGCTGCCTCAAGCCGCGACCGTCGACGACGCGGCGACCTACACCGTCGCGGATGGACAGACGGTCACCGCCGATGGCCAGTTCGCTACGCGCCTGGCGGCGACGCCGCTCAGCCCGGCGGCCGGGATCGTGGCCGCCGGCGCTTCCAGCCAGGGGATCGCCGGGGCAACGCTGCGCTTCATCACCGCTGAGACCCTCCTCGAATTCGCCACGGTGCAGACCGACAGCCTCGGCCGCTACTCCCTGATGGCGCCCGACACCGTGCAGTACAAGGTGCAGGTATCGGCGCCCGGCTACCCCGACCAGTGGATGCCGGCGACGCCGAGCTTCGCGTACGCCCGGCCCTTCGGCGGCAGCTCGGCCTTCTTCCGGCCGGACTGGATCCCGGTGGTCAAGGGCTGGACGTCGGTCCACGGGCGCATCACCGCACCGAACGGCGCCGGCCTCGCGGGTGCGCAGGTCTATTTCCAGGGCCGGGTCCTGTATGGCGGCCCGGTCACGGCGACGACCGGCGCCGACGGCACCTACGAGGTGACCGGATTGCCCGAGAGCCCGACCACGCTCCTGGTCTCCCATCCCGACTACGGCGTGCAGTGGTACCACCAGAAGCCGTGGGAGAAGCAGGCCGAGGCGAACGTCATCAACCTTCTGGCGAACACACCGTCTCAAGTGGATGAGCAGTTCTCGGGCCGGGGGCGGCTCGCGGTCACCGTGCTCGACTGGCGTACGCACGCGCCGATCGCGAACGCCTGCGTCCGGGTCGAGCAGCCCGGCCGCACGATTCCCGAGATGTGCTCCGGCCCCGACGGCAAGTACGCCATCGAGAACCTCGCGCCCGGTGCCATCAGCGTCGCGGTCAGCGCGGCCGGGCACCTGACGGCGTACCGGTCCAGCAGTGGCGCCGAGGGCGGCTACAGCCTGACCATCCGCTCGGGCCAGACCACCCCGCTGGAGCTTTACCTGCGGCCCAGCGGCTCGGTGGTCCTGCCGGTGCAGGCGAAGGCGGACGGCACCTATCCGCGGGCCTGCGCCTTCCCGGTGGTGGCCCGGATCGCGTCCAACTACGCCGACGTGGCGGGCTACAGCGGCGCCTACTGCAACCTCGACGGCAGCGCCAACACCCTCGACAAGATCACGATCCCGGCCTTCGCCGCCGGGCCGATACAGGTGTTCGTCGCGGCGCACTCCGACGACTTGGGTGCGCAGTGGCTCGGCTCAGCCGGCGGCACCGGCGACCAGCGCCAGGCCGCGATCATCAACGTCCCGGCCGGCGGTTCCGTGACCGGACCGACCATCAAGCTCGACAAGGCCGGCTCCATCAAGGGCGTCACCAAGGCGAAGGGCACGCTCGAACCGCTCGCGGCGGTCATCCGGCCGTTCGCTCTCCAGAACAACATCGACACGTACTGCAGCACGAGCGACACGATCACCGGTTGCTCGGCCGCCAATACCGGCTCGTTCCTGATCGGCGGGCTCGGCCCCTACGCGTGGCCGATCTCCTTCAGCGCCGACGGGTACGCCCTGACCTGGTCGGGCGGGGTGGCCAGCCGCTGGGACGCGACCGGAGTCCAGGTCCGGTCGGGGCAGACGACGGTCGTCAACGTCACCATCCCCAGGGGCGTCAAGCTCACGCTGAACCGGGGAGCCAACCCGGCCGCCCACTACGAGATCATCGCGTACGACGCCCGGACCGGTGACTACGCGGGCGAGACGTGGTACGGCGCGGGTTCGGCCATGATGGTCAATCCGGGCGACTACCACATCGCGTACGACGTCTACAGCACGGCCGGTGGGCGCGACTGCTGGCTCACCTGGCCGAACGACAAGATCGGCGCACCTTCGCAGCTGACCGGGCTGGTCCACGTGACCACCGCGAAGACGGTGTCGCTGGTACCCGGCAGCACGTGCCGGCCGGTGTCCGAGGCGGCACTGTTCCGGCGCTGATCCAGCAAGGGCCAGCGACCTACAACGAGACGCGGACGGCGGCGGTGAGCACAAGCTGTGCCAGCGCCGCTGGCACGAGGACCAGCCAGCACAGCCGCTGCAGCTGGTCCTCGCGCAGCCGCGGGTAGGCGACCCGGATCCAGATCACCACGAACGCCACGGCGAACGTCTTGAGCAGCATCCACAGCCAGCCCAGCCACTCCGGGCCGGGGCCCTGCCAGCCGCCGAGGAACAGCACCGCGGTCAGCCCGGAGATGACCACGATGCCGGCGTACTCGGCCAGCAGGAAGAACGCGAACCGCAGGCCGGTGTACTCGGTCATGAAGCCGAAGACCAGCTCGGAGTCGGCCACCGGCATGTCGAACGGCGGGCGGCGGATCTCGGCCAGCCCGGCCACGAAGAACACCGCCATCGCGGGCGCCTGCCAGGCCAGCCACCACGGGTTCCAGGCCTCGACGATGCCGGGCAGCGACAGCGTACCGGCGGCCATCGCCACGCTCGCCGCGGCCAGGACCAAGGGCAGCTCGTACGCCATGAGCTGGGCCGCCGCCCGCAACGCGCCGAGCAGCGAGTACTTGTTGGCCGATGCCCAGCCGGACATGAGGACGGCGACGACGCCGATGCCCAGGACGGCCAGCACGAAGAAGAGCCCGACGTCCAGCGACTGGCCGACCAGGTCGTTCGGCCCGAGCGGGATCACCATCAGCGCCATCATGTACGGCACCAGGGCCACGATCGGCGCGAACCGGAAGACTGGCCGGTCGGCGGCCCGCGGCGTGACGTCCTCCTTCTGCGCGAACTTCACGCCGTCCGCGATCAGCTGGGCCCAGCCGTGGAAGGCGCCGGCGTACATCGGGCCCAGGCGGCTCTGCATGTGCGCCATGACCTTGTGCTCGGTCTGCCCGACGATGAGCGGAAGGGTGAGGAAGGCGACGAAGACGCCCGCCACCCTGATGGCCAACTCCAGTCCCCACGGCATGCCAGGAGCATAGAGCAGAGCTGCTGGGCCTCGCCTGCGGCGAGCGCCCAGAGATCAGCAGACCTGCGGACAGCAGATCTCGGACGCCCTTCGGCTGACCGCACTCCTGGCGGCTCACGCAAGCGCTCCCCGGCGCCGAATGCCGTGGGTCCACACCTGCGAGGGATGGCGACAGATCCGTTAGGGTAGCGCGGTGCTGATCAGATTGGCGCTCCCCGGCGAGCTGGAAACGCTGTCACAGATCGAGATGGATGCCGGTGTACTCTTCGCCGAGCACGGCCTCGGCGAGGTGTCGCGGATGGGCCGCAGCCCCGAGTCGCTGGTGCCCTTCCAGCAAGCCGGCGACGTCTGGGTGGCCGACGTCGACGGACGCGCCGCCGGCTACATCATGGTCGAGCCGGTCGACGGCTGCCTGCACGTCGAGCAGGTGTCGGTGGATCCCGGCTACGCGCGCCGGGGGTTCGGCCGGGCACTGCTGGAGCATGTCGCTGACGAGGCGCGGCGGCGTGGCTATCCGGCGCTGACCCTGACCACCTTCGTCGAGCTGCCGTGGAACGCGCCGTTCTACGCCAAGTGCGGCTACCGGATCCTCGCCCGGGACGAGGAGACGCCGGGTCTGCGGGCGATCCGCGCCCACGAGGCGGCGCTGGGCCTGGACAAGTGGCCCCGCTGCTGCATGCGCCGCGATCTTTAGTCCGCTGTCGGTGGCGGACCCCACTCGCCGGGAGCCGGTACGCCCGGCGGCCGGATCGCCTGCCGCCGGGGCGCGTCGCCGTGCCCCTCGCCCGGCTCCTTCGCGCCGGGCCACGGCTTGGCGGCCCGGCTGGCCAGGATGAACTCCTTGCGCAGCGGGTGACCCTCGAACTCCGGAGCGAGCAGGAGCCGGGGCAGCTCGCCGGGGAAGCCGATGCCGAACATCTCGCACGTCTCCCGCTCGTGCCACGAGGCACCGGGGTAGACGTCGGCGATCGACTCCAGCTGCGGCTCCTCGCGGCCGATGCGCGTACGCAGCAGCAGGCCGAAGCGTTCGGCGGTGTTCCACAGGTGCGTGACGACGGTGAAGCCCTCGTCCAGCTCATCGACGGCACTGAGCCAGTCGAAGTAGTCCAATCCGATCCGGTCGCGGGCGGCGAGCACCGCGGCGGGCCACGCATCGGCGGGTACGTCGACGGTGGCCCGCGCGTGGGAGTCGCCTCCGGAAACCTCGGCGACCCCGGCCACGCCGGCTGATGACAGCGCGGCCAGGGCCCGTTCCGAGACCTCTTCGGGAGTCATGCGCCGAATCCTATCCGCCAGAGCGGTGGGAGGCTCAGATTCGGCCGACCCCCGCTCCGGAGGCGACGATCGAGGGCACCGCCGAGGCGGCGTCCAGCGTGTAGGTGTAGTAGGAGCTGGGCGGCGCGACCACCCCGCCGGCTTCGCAGGTCCCCGAGTTCACGAAGACGTTTAGCCGCTGGACGAGCCGGCCCGGGTCGGAGTCGGCGTACCCGCTCGTGGAGTAGCAGGGGAAGGCGACGTTCTCGAAGTAGTTGCCCTCGACCACGACGCCGGCGTTCATGGTCGACGCGACGCCGTAGAGCCCGATGTTGCGGTAGTGGTTGTTGTAGACGTGCACCGGCTCGCCGAACCGGACCCGCGGGTGGCGCTGGTTCGAGCCGTCGAACAGGTTGTGGTGGTAGGTCACCTTCAGGAAGCCGACGTCCTGGGTGAACCCGTCGGAGTGGCCGAGCAGCATGCTCTTGTCGGTGCCGTGGAAGATGTTCCACGACACGGTGACGTTGGTCGACTGCCGCTTGACGTCCACCGATCCGTCGAAGCTCGGTGAGAACTCGTTGTGGTCGATCCAGACGTGGTGCGCGCCGTTGGTGACGCTCACCGAGTCGTCCTCCGCGTTGCTGAACCGGATGTTGCGGATGATCACGTTGTTGCCGGGCCGGGTCGTCGAGCCCGTCTGGAGCCCACCGCCGGTGATCTCGGCCGTGGTGCCGGCGCCGATGATTGTCTTGTTGGCCACCACCGTGATCATGCTCGACGCGGTGATCCGGCCCGCGACCTGGATGATCAGCGGTTCCGGGCGGCCCGCGAAGTCCGCGAGCTGGGTCGCGTTCGTCGCGGTCACGGTCGCACCGCCCGCGCCGCCGGTCGTACCGGTGGCGAAGCCGTCGGCCTGGCCGGGTGGCGGCGGCGGCAACGGGCTGCTCGACGGGGAAGGCGGTGCGGGTGAGGACGGCCCCGGCGACGGCGGCGCGCCGGTGAAAACCGCGATGTCGTCGAAGGTACCGGCGGCGTAGGTGGAGACCAGGCCGATCCGGCCGGTGCTGAAGGTGCCGTCCGACGCGGTCACCACCGTCGTGCCGTTGACCGAACCGGACAGGGATCCGCCGGTGGCCGACAGCGTCAGCGCGTACCAGGTCCCGGTGGTCACCGTGAAGGCCGCCGACGCCAGCGTCGTCGCTCCCCGCCGCAGCTGCACGGCATTGGTCCCGGTCAGCACCAGCGAATAGAAGTTCGACGTGCTCTGCGCGCGGGCCGCGATGCCCACGGCCCGCGCGGCGTTGCTGCCGAACGAATTCGGGCGTACGCGCGCCTGGACGGAGTAGTCGGTCCAGGTGGTTGTGCCGGTCTGAGCCTTAGCGTCGGCGCTCGTCCCGGACTGCTGGTACGCGCCCGAGACGACCGACCACGACCCACCCGATGTCGACCAGCCGGCGGCGTTGCCGTCATTGAAGTCGTCGGAGAAGAGGGTGGCGGCACTAGCCACAGTGGATAGACCGAGCGCCGCGACCACGGCTACGGATAGGGCGGCCCCGCCGAGGGCGAGCCTTCTCATATCTTGCCCACCCCCGCTCCGGCCGACACGATCGCCGGAATGTCCGCGGCCGGGTTCAGCGTGTACGAGTAGTAGGTCCGCGCCTCTTGAACCGAGCCGTTGGTGACGATCGGATCCTCGGTGTTCACGTTGATGTTGTCGCGGGCCACGATACGGCCGGGGTCGCCGCCGACGTCGGTACGGGTGGGCTTCTCGACGTCGTCGAAGTAGTTGCCCTCGACCAGGACGCCCGCGTTCATTTGCGACGCCACGCCGTACCCGGTGATGTGCAGGTAGTAGTTGTTGTAGATGTGCACCGGCTCGCCGAAGCGTACGCGCGGGTTGCGCTGGCTGCTGCCGTCGAAGAAGTTGTGGTGGTAGCTGACCCGCAGGCGGCCGATGTCCTGGGCGCCGTTGGAGTCGTCGTGGCCCAGCAGCATGTTCTTGTCGCTGTCGTGGAACCGGTTCCAGGACACCGTGACGAAGTCCGAGCCGCGCTTGATGTCCAGCGCGCCATCGGTCTGGCGGGACAGGTCGTTGTGGTCGAGCCAGATGTGGTGGCTGAACATCTGCACGTTGATGCAGTCGTCCGGGCAGTTGGTCAGCGAGACGTTGCGGACGATGACGTTGTGTACGGCATTGGCCGGCGGCGAGGTGATGTCGTCGTCGAGCGGCAAGCCGATGTTGAGGCCGCCACCGGTGAACCCGCCTGTCGAGCCCACGCCGATGATCGTCTTGTCGGAGGTGACGTCGTGCATCGGGCCGGGCAGCGTGATCGTGCCGGCGACCTCGATGACCAGCGGTCCACTTTGGGCGATCGCCGACAGGAACGCCGACGCCGAGCTGACCCGGACGGTCGGGCCACCGGCGCCGCCGCTGGTTCCGTTCTGCCCCAGCGCGTTGACGCTGGCGAAGCCGTCGGCCTGGCCGGGCTGCGGCTGCGGGCCGGGCGACTGGCTGACGCTCGGCTGCGGTGAGGGCGACCGCGAAGGCGAGGCTGAGGGGGAAGCCGACCGCGAACTCGACGGCGACACCGACGGCGAAGCCGGCGAGCTCGACGGTCCGGGCCCGGCCGTGTCGGTGACCACGACGTCGTCGAACGTGGCCGCACCGTAGGCGGCGATCAGCCCGATCCGGCCGGTCGCCAGGGTGGCGTCGGTGGCCGTCACGACCTGGCTGCCGTTGACGAAGCCGCGCAGGGTGGAGCCGAACGCCTCCAGCCGCAGGGTGTAGAAGGTGCCCGTACTGACGGTCAGTGACGCCGAGCCGATCGTCGTGGCGTTGCGGCGCAGTTGCGCCCCGCCGGGAATGAGGACCAGGGAGTAGAACGTCGACGTGCTCTGCGCCCGGCTGGCGATGCCGACGCCCCGGGCGGTGTTGGTGCCGAAGGCATCCGGGCGTACGCGCGCCTGCAGCGTGTAGTTCGACCATGAGCTGCTGCCGGACAGCGCCTTGGCAGCGGCACTCGTACCACTCTGCCGGTACGCGCCGGACGACGCCGACCAGGTACCGCCGGAGGTAGTCCAGCCGGTGGCGTTGCCGTCGTTGAAGTCGTCGGAGAAGAGCGTGGCCGCACTGGCCATCGTGGACAGTCCGACGGCGGCCACGACCGCGGCGGCGGACAATGCGGCGGCCAGGGCGAGCCGCCGGCGATGAGTGAGCATCATTGCGGGAACTCCAAGGGAAGCGGGGGTGGCGGCGCGGGCACGCCGCCACCCGAGGGACGGCTCAGATGTGCCCGACACCCGCACCGGCGGTGACAGCGGCCTTCACCGACGCCGGGTCGTCCAGGGTGTACGAGTAGTAGGCCGACGCCTCCTGCACCGAACCGGAGCAGTCGGGCTGGCCGGAGTTGACATCGAAGAAGTTGTTGCGGGCCACGCACCGGCCGGTCGGCCCGGCGTAGTGGTTGGTGACCGGCTCTTCGGTGTTCTCGAAGTAGTTGCCCTCCACCAGGCAGCCCGCGTTGGCCTGGCAGGCCACGCCGACGTCGGTGTTGTGCAGGTAGTAGTTGTTGTAGACGTGCACCGGCTCGCCGAAGCGGACCCGTGGGTTGCGCTGCGGTGTCACGTCGAACCAGTTGTGGTGATAGCTGACCTTCAGCCGGCCGATGTCCTGCGGTCCGTTGCTGTCGTCGTGGCCGAGCAGCATGTTCTTGGTGTGGTTGTGGGTGTGGTTCCACGACACGGTGACGTAGGACGAGCCGCGCTTGATGTCGATCAGGCCGTCGAAGCCCTGCGCGAGGTCGTTGTGGTCGATCCAGACGTGGTGGGAGAACATCTGGACGTTGATCGAGTCGTCGGAGGCGTTGCGGAAGCTGAGGTTCCGGATGATGACGTTGTGTACGGCATTGGCCGGCGGCGTCGTCACCTCACTGATCGGCAGGCCGATGTTGAAGCCGCCGCCGGTGATTCCGCCGGTCGCACCGACGCCGACGATGGTCTTGTCCGAGGTCACGTCGTACATGCCAGCCGGCAGGCTGATCAGGCCGCGTACGCAGATCTGCAGCGGCCCGGCCTGGCCGATCGCGGCGATCAGCTCGGCGGCCGTGTCGACCTCGATCTTCGGTCCGCCGGCGCCGCCGGTGGTTGCGTTCTGCCCGAGCGCGTTCACGCTGGCGAAGCCGGTCGGGGCGCCGGTCGTGGTGCACGTGCCGGGCGGCGGCGGGCTCGACGGCGGGGACGGCGACGCCGATCCCGACGGCTGCGGCGCGGCGGTGTCGGTGACCAGGACGTCATCGAAGACCGCGCTGGCGAAGGAGGCGACCAGTCCCGTACGGCCGGCGGCGAACGTGCTGTCGGTCGCCGACACCAGCGCCGAGCCGTTGACCGAGCCGGACAGCGACGAGCCGCTCGCCGACAGGGTGAGCGTGTAGGTGGTGCCGGTCGTGACCGTAAGCGGCGCCGAGGCCAGCGTGGTCACGCCGCCGCCGGCGATCCGGCGTAGCTGCACACCGCCGCCGCCGACCAGGACGAGGGAGTAGAAGTTGGTCATGTTCTGGGCGCGGGCCATGATGCCGGTCGACCGGGCCGTGCTGCCGAAGGCGACCGGGCGGACCTTCGCGCTGACGGTCTGCGCCGTCCAGGCCAGCGATCCGGCCTGGGCCTTGGCGTCGGCGCCCGTGCTGGTCTGCTGGTACGCCCCGGAAACGACCGACCAGCTGCCACCGGACTTGGTCCAGCCGTCGGCGTTGCCGTCGGAGAAGTCGTCCGCGAAGAGGGTCGCCGCGTGGGCGGTGCCGGCCAGGGCGACGCCGGCGACGAGGACCGCCGCGGCCACCGCCGCGGACACCTTCACTTTCATCGTTTCCTCCACTCGGTCCACGATGGATACGCACTGGGGACGAGTGCGTAGACCGACGCTAGGAAACGCCAGGAAGCGAAGTCAATGAATGGAACGCGCAGAATATTTGCAGTACCGCCGCCCATTAGCCGGTTATTCCGGTGGCGTACGCCAGCGGAATTCGACGACTATTCGATAAGCGTGCCGCACTTCGTCAACGCGGTTTGCAGAAAGGCGCGCGATTGTTGCAAGCAGCGATAGGTCGACTATGTGCCAAAACTGCGGCCCGGCTACAAACGTTTGCAGAAGAACTAACCACGAGACGCCGCCAGCGTCAACTTGTGGCACGAAAAACGGCGCAAACGGTTGCCGCCTTGCGCGGCTGCCAGCCGAGCGCGAGGGCTACGCGGGCGGGCGTACGGCGGGGGCGGTGAGGGCCAGCGGATCGGGGCGGTCCACGCCACCGATGCCGGGATCTTCGGCCGCGATCTTCTCCTGAAGCCGCAGAATCCCGTGCAGCAACGCCTCCGGCCGCGGCGGGCAGCCGGGTACGTAGACGTCGACCGGGATGATCTGGTCGACGCCCTTCGTGACCGAGTAGCTGTCCCAGTACGGGCCGCCGCAGTTGCTGCACGCGCCGAACGAGATGACGTACTTGGGTTCGGGCATCTGGTCGTAGAGCCGCTTGATCGCGGGCGCCATCTTGTCGGTGACCGTACCGCTGACCACCATCAGATCGGCCTGGCGTGGCCCGTGCGCGAACGGGATGACGCCCAGGCGCATGAAGTCGTGCCGGCCCATGCTCGACGCGATGAACTCGATGGCGCAGCAGGCCAGGCCGAAGTTGAAGACCCACAGCGAGTAGCGGCGGCCCCAGTTCAGCACGAACTTGATGGGGTGGCCGAGGACCGCGGGCAACTGCACCATGAGGTCAGGCTACCTCTACCGTGGCATGCAGCGAATAGCCGCGCAGGAACACGAGGGCCAGCCCGACGATGACCGTCGGCACGAGGGTGAAGCCCAGCAGCACACCCTGCTCGGCGAGCGTCGACTGCGGTGCCGAGCTGCCCGAGGTCGAGGGCACATAGTCGAACAATTGCAGGACCGTGCCGAAGATGCTCGGCCCCAGCGCCAGCCCCAGCGTCTCGCCGGCCGTCCAGACGCCGGTGAACACGCCCGCCTGGCGCTTGCCCGTCCGCGCCGTGTCGTACGCGATGCAGTCGGGCAGCATCGCCAATCCGAACAGCTGCTGGCCGGCGTACCCGAATCCGATGATCGCGACGAGGGCGTAGACCGCGAAGGCCGGGACGAACGGCGCGGCGACGAGGGCGAGCGTCCCGGCGGTGATGGTGGCCGAGGCGAGGATGTAGCCGCGCAGCTTGCCCAAGCGGTCGCCGATGCGCCGCCACAGCGGGGTGACCACCAGCGCGGGCGAGACGACGGCGAGGAACAGCAGCGTGACGGCGCCGTGGTTGTGCAGCACGTGATCGGCGAAGTACTGGACACCAGCGAGCATGCAGGCCACGCCGGCCGCTTGGACCACGAAACACGCGACCAGTACGCGGAACGGCCGGTTGGCCGCGACCACCCGCAGCTGCGCCCGCAGCGACGGCTCGGATGCGGTGACGTCGCCCAGCGGCGCGCCCGCGGTTCCGTAGAAGGCGCACAGCGTACCGATGACCATGATCGTCGCCACGAAAACGCCCATATAGCGGTGCCCGTTCACACCGCCGCCGGCCCCGCTCACGATCAAGGGCGAGACCGCGCCCGAGATCAGGATCGCGGTGGCCAGGAGCCCGACCCGCCAGGTCATCAGACGCGTACGCTCGGTGATGCTGTCGGTCATCTCGGCCGGCATCGACACGTACGGCACCTGGAAGAAGGCGAACGCCGTCGCCGTGAGCACGAACGCGATCGCGACGTAGCCGGCCGCCGCCCTGGAGTCGCCGTCCGGGCCGACCGCGCCGAACGGAGCGGCGAAGATCGACGCGAACAGCACCGCCATGGTGATGCCGGCGAACAGCAGGTACGGCCGGCGAGCGCCCCAGCGGGTCTGCGTACGGTCGGAGATCCGGCCGACCAGCGGGTTGGCGATGACGTCCCACGCCTTGGGCGCTAGCACCAGCAGGCCCGCGATCCCGGCCGACACGCCGAGGGTGTCCGTCAGATAGGGCAACAACAAAAGTCCCGGCACGGTTCCGAAAGCGCCCGTGGCCAGGGAACCGAGGGAGTACCCGATCCGGACGCGGTTGGACAAAGCCTCGCCGGGCAGCGCGGGGCCAGCCACACTGTTTTGCATGGGCAAGGCCTCCATGGGCACAGAGCGTACGGGAGTGAGTAGGAGCCGCGTATCGGCCGGGGTGGCCGCCGGGCATCCGGCGACCGTGGAAGCGGGCATGCGCGTTCTGGCCGAGGGTGGCAACGCCGCCGATGCCGCGGTCGCCGCCGTCCTGGCCTCATGCGCTGCCGAAACGATCCTGTGCGGCCTGGGCGGGGGCGGGTTCGCCGCCGTCTTCAGCGCCGAGACGGGAGCGGTCACGGTCCTCGACTTCTTCTGCGCCATGCCCGGACTTTCCGGCGAGAAAGCCGGACCGATGGTGCCCATCGAGATCGACTTCGGTGGGGTACCCATCCCCTATCAGATCGGCGGCGCCTCGGTCGGTGTGCCGGGCGTACCGGCCGGCTGTGCCGAACTGCACCGGCGGTTCGGGCAGCTGCCGTGGCCCGCGGTGGTGCAGCCGGCGTACGACACCGCTCACCACGGCACGAGCACGCCCGAACCTCAGGTCTTGGCGCTGCGATCGATCCAGTCCGCGCTCGCGCTCGATCAGGGCCAGGCGGCGTACCTGACGCTCATCGCGGGTGACGACGACTATCTGCACCATCCCGGGCTCGACGACGCCTTCGCCTTGCTGGCGCAGGGCTTCGACGTCTACATGGCCGAGACCACGCCGCTGATGATCGACGCTGTCCGCGATTCCGGTGGTGCGCTGTCGTACGACGACGTACTGGCGTACCGGGTGATCTCGCGGCCGGTCCGCTCGGCGACGATGGCCGGGCGTACGATCTGCGGCCGGGTCGATTTCAACAACACGCTCGCCACCATCGCCGCGCTACCGCCGCTGGATCGGCTGGACCGGGCCGGGCGGGCGGTGGCCGTGGCCCGCGTCTTACGGGACGTCTCGCGTCCCGCACCGGTGTCGCGGGGCGAGACCACCAACATCTCGGTCGTCGACCGGGCCGGCAACGCCTGCGTCGTTACCCACACGCTGGGCCTGGGCGCCGGGGTCTGGCTGCCCGGACTGGGCATCCACCTGAACTCGATGCTGGGCGAGGGCGAGCTGATCGCCGGCGACGTCCACGCGGGCGACCGGATCCAGTCCATGATGTCCCCGCTCGCCGTCCTCGCCCCGGACGGCCGGCTGGAGCTGGCGATCGGCTCGGCCGGTGCGTCGCGCATCCGCTCGGCCCTGCTCAGTACGCTCATCGCCGACCTCGTGGAGGGCAAGTCGGTCCACGACGCGGTGATGACGCCGCGGATGCACGTCGCCGAGGACGTCATCCACGTGGAGCCCGGCTACCCGGTGGACGCGGAAGCGGCGCTGCTCGCCGACGGCTTCGCCGTGCAGCGGTGGGAACAGACCAACCACTACTTCGGCGGCGTCAGCGCGGTCGGCCGCGGCGGCGCCGCTGGTGACCCGCGGCGGGGTGGCTGGGCCGGAGTCATCTAGCGGATGTGGCCGTCCCCGGTGACGATGTACTTCGTCGACGTCAGCTCGGGCAGACCCATCGGACCGCGAGCGTGCAGCTTCTGCGTCGAGATACCGATCTCGGCGCCGAACCCGAACTCGCCGCCGTCGACGAACCGGGTGGAAGCGTTCACGAGTACGGCCGCCGCGTCGACCCGCGCGGTGAACTCCTGGGCCGCCGCCAGCGAACCGGTGACGATCGCCTCGCTGTGCCCGGTGCCATAGCGGGTGATGTGCTCGATCGCGGCGTCGAGTGAGTCCACGACGGCCGCGCTGATGTCCAGCGACAGGAACTCGGTCGCGAAGTCCTCATCGGACACTGGCTGCACGCCGGGCCCGAACGCCGCCACCTCAGGCGTTCCATGGACGGTAACGCCCGCCTCACGCAAGGCGGCCAGCGCCGCCGGCAGGAAGGCCGGTGCGACCGCCCGGTGCACGAGCAGCGACTCGGCCGCGTTGCACACCGACGGCCTGGAGGTCTTGGCATTCAGCAGAATCGTCAGCGCCTTGTCGAGGTCGGCGGTCTCGTCCACATAGATGTGACAGTTGCCGACGCCGGTCTCGATGACCGGCACCGTCGACTCCTCGACCACGCTGCGAATCAGCCCGGCGCCGCCGCGCGGGATCAGCACGTCGACCAGGCCCCGGGCGCGCATCAGTTCGCGTACCGACTCCCGGGACGAGGCGTCCACCAGCTGGACGGCGTCCTCGGGCAGGCCGGTCTTGGCGAGCGCCTCCCGCAGAACGTCCACAATGGCCGCGTTCGACCGCGCCGCGCTCGACGAGCCGCGTAGCAGCACGGCGTTGCCCGACTTCAGCGCCAGCCCGGCCGCGTCCGCCGTCACGTTCGGCCGCGCCTCGTAGATGATGCCCACGACGCCGAACGGCACGCGTACCTGCCGCAGCTGGAGTCCATTGGGGAGGGTCGAGCCGCGCACCACCTCACCCACCGGGTCGGGCAGCGCGGCCATCTGCCGCAGGCCGTCGGCCATGCCGGCGATCCGCGCCGGGTTCAGCGTCAATCTGTCCACAATCGACTCGCCGGTCCCCTGCTCGCGCGCCGCCGCGACGTCCAGGCCGTTGGCCGTCACAATTTCATGGGTACCCGAGGAACGAGAAAGGCTGGCCTCCAGCTGCTCGGCCATCGCCAGGAGCGCAGCGTCCTTAGCCGCCCGTGGAGCCGTCGCCAGAACCCAAGCCGCCTGCCGAGCGCGCAGCGCCATCTCCTGCATATCGTTCTCTCCCTTCGATGTTGATCATAAACTTAGGTTCATGATCAACGCAGTGACAGCAGCACCAGGTCGTCGCGGTGCACGACTTCGCGTTCGTACGCCGGGCCGAGCGTCGCCGCCAGCTCGGCGGTCGAGCGCCCGAGCAGCCCCGGCAGTTCGAGGGCGTCGTAGTTGACCAGTCCCCGGGCCACGGCCAGGCCGTTGCCGTCGACGAGGTCCACGGGATCGCCCGCGGCGAACGCCCCGTCGACGCCGACGATCCCGGCCGGCAGAAGCGACTTGCGGCGTTCCACGACCGCCGACACCGCGCCACTGTCCAAATGCAACCGGCCGCGGGCCGCGGTGGCATGAGCCAGCCAGAACAACCGCGCCGATGGGCGTACCCGTGAAGGGGTGAAAAGAGTGCCCACCGGCTGACCGGACAGGGCCGCGGCCGCGAGTTGCGTGGAGGTCAGGACGACCGGGATGCCGGCGCCGGTGGCGATGCGTGCGGCCTCGACCTTGGTGACCATGCCACCGGTGCCGACGCCCGCACGGCCGGTCGCGCCGATCGCGATGCCGGCCAGGTCCTCGTCGCCGCGGACGAGGTCGACGCGGCGGGAGCCGGAGCGGGTGGGGTCGCCGGTGTAAAGAGCGTCCACATCGGAGAGAAGGATGAGCAGGTCGGCCTCGACGAGCGCGGCGACGAGAGCGGCCAGGCGGTCGTTGTCGCCGAACCGGATCTCGTCGGTGGCCACCGTGTCGTTCTCGTTCACGATCGGCGTAACGCCCAGATCCAGCAGCCGCTGCAGCGTACGCCGGGCATTGCGGTAATGCGCACGGCGCGTCACGTCGTCGACGGTGAGCAGCACCTGCCCGGTCGTGCGCCCGTGCTCCGCGAAAGCCGCCGTGTACGCGTGCATCAGCAACCCTTGGCCGACACTTGCGGCGGCCTGCTGAGTCGCGAGGTCGCGAGGTCGGCGGGGCAGTCCCAGCGGAGCGAGGCCGGCCGCGATGGCGCCGGACGAGACCAGGATCATCTGCCCGCTCCGGCCGTGCAGCGCCGCCACGAGCGCGCTGAGCCGGGCCGGGTCGAGGCCGCCGGAGCCGGTGGTCAGCGAGGAGGACCCCACCTTGACCACGATCCGCCGGGCCCGGGTTACTTCGTGCCGCACCGAACCATTCTGACCGGCGCGAATCGGCGATCGTCGGAGGTATCTCAAATACTGGCGCGCCCTGCGGTGACCGCTGTGCGACAGGTCCGATGTCAGCCGCCCGGCAAGCGGTCAGCGGACGTCCTCGTGCCAGCGCGTTATCGTGGTGCACCGTGACCCCCGAGGAGTACACCGAGCTGGTACTCCAGCTCGTCGAGCGCATCCCGGCCGGGCGTGTCATGAGCTACGGCGCGATCGCCGAGGCTCTGGCCGACGTCTCCGGCCGCCAGTCGGCCCGGCAGGTCGGCACCATCATGGCGCGGTACGGCGGCGGAGTTCCCTGGCATCGCGTCGTGAACTCGGCCGGCCGCGTACCCCCGGGCCACGAGGCACGAGCCATCACGCTGCTGGAAAAGGAGGGTACGCCGATGCGATCCGGCCATGTGATCATGGAAATCGCCGCCTGGTACCCCGAAGATCACACGTCCGGCCGTTGAGTCGGCGGACCGTGACGAACTAGGGTATTCCGCGTGATCGACATGGATGCCGCCATCGGCTTCGTGGTGGCCAGGGGGGACACTGTCGACCGGGCTCGCCTGTCCTATTTGCGTACCGGAGCCCTGCCGAACCCGAGCATTATCGAGACCGCCGAAGGCGGCCAGACCCGCGAGGGCGGCTGGCCGGCATTCTGGGCGGACGGCGTCGCCTCGATCGACGCCACCTGCTTCCGGCTCGCCGAACTCGACGACCTCGGTGCCCTCGGCCGGCCCGCGGCCCGCCGAGCCCTCGACTGGCTCACCACCCGCCAGCGGCCCGGCGGCACCTGGGAAGAGGACCGGTCGCTGGCCGGCGTGGCACCGCCCTGGGCGACGCCGGGTGACCCCGAAGCCACCTTGTACATCACCGCTAATGCGGCGTACTGGCTCACCGTCGCCGGGCACGACGCGCGTACGGCCGGCCCGCTCGACGAACGCCCGGGTGGCGCGTACGCCGGCGTGGTCGCCCCGGCCGCCGAAGCGCTGCGGCTCAACGTCGAGCCGGACGGCTCCATGCCGACCTTCCTCGTCACCACGTGGCTGGCCGCCGCCGTGCTCTACCGGCACGACATGTTCTACGAATCGGTACGCCTTCAGCAGCGCCTGCTCGACCGCATGCCGGAGCTGAGCGCGGCCGACGCCGCTTGGCTCGCTGCCTCCAACCGGCGGGTCGGCGTACGCGACGACGACCGGCTCATCATCGCGGCGGTGCTCCGGCTGCGGGAGCTGCAACGCAGCGACGGCGGTTTCACCAGCGACGACGGCGACGCCTTCGACGTGCACACGACGCTGGTCGCCATCCGGGCCTGCCGCCCTGAGCTGTTCTGACTTCCCCCGCGCCCGGCCGCCCCGGGCCCGGTTGATCATGAACTTGGGGTCATGGTTGGCGGCGCGGCGACCCCTATAACTTCATGGTCACCATGACGGCACGAGAAACCCCGCCGGCCGCCGGCGGGGGTTCTCGCGATTGGTCTCAGTACGCGGGCAGGCTCGGGTCGACCTGCTTGATCCAGGCGAGGACACCACCCTGCACGTGGACCGCGTTGGCGAACCCGGCCGCCTTCAGCGCCGCCAGCGCCTCGGCCGAGCGTACGCCCGACTTGCAGTGCAGCACGATCTGCTTGTCCTGGGGCAGCCCGGACAGGGCCGCGCCGGAGAGGATGTCGCCCTTGGGGATCAGCGTCGAGCCGGGGATCCGCACGATCTCGAACTCGGCGGGCTCGCGCACGTCGACGAGGAAGATGTCCTTGCCGGCGTCCTGCCAGTCCTTCAGCTCGGCCGCGGTGATCGTCGCGTCGGCCGCGGCGGCCTGCGCCTCCACCGACACCGCGCCGCAGAAGTCCTCGTAATCCTCCAGCAGAGCGGTCTGGCTCGGGCTCTCGCCGCACAGTACGCAGTTGGGATCCTTGCGTACCTTGATCTTGCGGTAGGTCATCTCCAGCGCGTCGTAGACCATCAGCGAACCGACCAGCGGCTCGCCGACGCCGGCCAGCAGCTTGATGGCCTCGGTCACCTGGATCGCACCGATGCTGGCGCACAGTACGCCCAGCACACCGCCCTCGGCGCAGCTGGGAACCATGCCGGGCGGCGGCGGCTCCGGGTACAGGCACCGGTAGCACGGGCCGTGCTCGGCCCAGAAGACGCTGGCCTGGCCGTCGAAGCGGTAGATCGAGCCCCACACGTACGGCTTGCCCAGCAGCACGGCGGCGTCGTTCACCAGGTACCGGGTGGCGAAGTTGTCGGTGCCGTCGACGATGAGGTCGTACTGGCCGAAGATGTCGAAGACGTTCTCGCGGTCCAGCGCGGTGTCGTGGATCTCGACCGTCACGTAGGGGTTGATCTCGCGGATCGACGCCGCGGCCGACTCGGCCTTCGGCCGGCCCACGTCGGACTGGCCGTGGATGATCTGCCGCTGCAGGTTCGACTCGTCGACGGTGTCGAACTCGACGATGCCCAGCGTGCCGACGCCCGCCGCGGCCAGGTACATCAGGGCCGGCGAGCCCAGGCCGCCGGCGCCCACGCAGAGCACCTTGGCGTTCTTGAGCCGCTTCTGGCCCTCGACGCCGACGTCGGGGATGATCAGGTGGCGCGAGTAGCGGCGGATCTCATCGACCGACAGCGACTCGGCCGGCTCGACGAGCGGTGGCAAAGACACGTGGCTGCCCCATTTCTTTTGGCGATCCCGCAATTCTCGCTCGCGGCGGGCGCTCGGCGAAATGACCTCCACCACGCGAGACGCGGGAATAAATCCGTGTCGCTGAATCTACCGGGGGCGGCGTCGCCTTGGGTGAGCCGGGCGGGGTGTCAGGGAACGGACGGGCCGGTGACCCGGACGCCGCCGACGTACGGCCACCCGTTCGCCACGCACCCGTCGAGACCGTAGCTCTGCTGCTGCATCACCGGAGCCGCCTGACCCCGGCCGGGGCACGCCTCGTGATACAGGCCGAGCTGGTGCCCGACCTCGTGGTTGACGGCGTACGCCTGATAAACGCCGAGCGGCGCGCCATAGTCCGGTACGCCCGTCAGCCACCGCGCCAAGTTGATGATCACCTGGCCGGGCAGCCGGCACGAGGTGAACTTGTCGGTGTGCAGCCCGCCGGCCGCGCACATCTTCTCCGACGTGGCCGGTGTGGCCAGGTAGATGACGAACTCGTGGCTGGAACCGGACGGCACCCGCTGGAACCGGCTCTTCCCGGCGGCGATCCAGCTGCGGCTGTCGCCGAGGATGCGATCGACCGCGGCGGCGAAGGTGGCGGCGCTCTGCTCCGTGTCCTTCTCGACGGCCACTTGATAGCGGCGCAGCGTACCCGCCGTTCCGAGGGTCTTGCCGGTCCCAGTGGCGTACGCGAAAGTGCCAGGGCCGGTCTGCGGAACGCTGGCAGGGTCGGCCGCGACCGCCGGTTTGATCTCTTCGCTGGGTGCGGGGGCCGGCTTCGCCTCGGGAGAGGTGGCGCCTTGGGAGGCGACCAGTTCGGGCTGTGTCTGCGGGGCCGGATCGCCGGCGTTGCGCAAGACCAGGAAGCCGATCGTGCCGACTACCGAGATCAGGATCAGGATCGCCAGGGCCCGGCGGCGCCGCTGCTGCGCCCGGCGGCGGGCGGCCCGGCGCTGGACTCGGGGGCCGTAACCGCCGTACCCGCCGAGGTCCCGTTCGCGGGCCGGGTAACCGCGGGGCGCTCGCAGCCGCTCGGCCACCGGCCGGGGACCGGCCGCACGCCGGTACGAGCCGCCGTCCAGTCGATCTTCAGCCGGATCCGGGACTTCGGCGAGACGCTGCGGCTCCGAGGTCGGGGGCCAGCGGTCGTAGCTCATGACCGGTCCAGGGTGCCACAGATCATCCGAGATCCGGGCACCACTCGGCACGTTTCACCGAACTGGGCGCGTCTGACCTCGGGCTTCCCGGCCGGCCCGGATGGCCGGCGTACTCTCGCGCACCGAGTCGAGCAGCCCGATCACCGCGCGGGCGACGGTCCGGGGCACCTCCATCTGCGCGACGTGCCCCACGTCGGGCAGCAGGAGCAGGCGCGCGTCCGGAATCGTCCGCGCCACCCTCGGCGCCACGCTGACGTCCACCAGCCGGTCGCGCAGCCCGCCGACGACCAGGGTCGGCACGGTGATCCGGCGAGCCAGCGACCACATCGACCCGGCGCCGGGCAGCTGCGCTCGCAGGAAACTCCACACCAAGCCCCGCAGCGCACCCGTGTATGCGGTCGCGAAATGCGGTACCGCGCTGCGGCGGCGTACCTCGCTCACCGCCTCGGCCAGCCGCTGCGGCGGAATCTGATCCGGATGCGCCCAGCACGCCCGCAGGACCTCGGCCGCGAGCAGCTCGGGATCGATCGCCGCCATCTTCCAGGCGGCGATGCGGTCCACGCGCGGCAGGGCCAGCAACGGAACCAGGCGCCCGTGCACCGACTTGCGCGCGTCCAGGAACGGCATCGCCGGTGAGATCAGCACCAGCGTACGCACAAGATCCGGCCGCAACGCCGCGACGCGTACGGCGACAGCGCCGCCGAGTGAGTTGCCGATGAGGTGCACCGGCCCGCTGCGTGTGTGCTCGATCAGATCCACCAGGCTGCCGGCGAAAGCGGCGAGGCTGTAGCGGCGCATCGGATCGCTGTAGCCGAAGCCGGGCAGGTCCACGGCGGTGCCGTCCAAGTGACCGGCGAGCAGCCCGGCGATGTCGGTGAAGTTGTGCGACGAGCCGCCGAGGCCGTGGACGTACAGGGCCGGTTCGGCGTGGGCCGCGGTCGCCGGCGTTTCGCGGACGTAGAGCGCACCCCGGCCGAGTTCGACACGCCGGCCGGGCCAGAGTGGAACGGGCGGACCGTCGGCGGGTAGCGAGTCCTCGCCGGCGAGGCGAGCCCGCCTCATGGCAGCAGCGCCGTGAGCCGGCGGTTCACCGCCGCCAGGGTGGCTCGGACGACGGCCTGCCGCGGGTCGCCGGCGACCAGCGCCGACCCCGCGAGCTGCTCGACCCAGCCGTCGCAGACCAGCAGCACGACGACGACCGCGACCTCGCAGCTGCCGAGCGGAACGATCGCCGCCTGCTCGACGTAGCAATGCCCGCGGCCGGACGATCCCTCCGCCGCCTCGCCGAGCAGCTCGTCGACCGCGTTGGCGGCCGCGGCCGCGCTCAGCCGCAGGATGTATCCGTCGACCGCGGGCCCGTTGGCGACGCCGAGGGCCACGCGCTCGCCGAGGACCAGGCGTACCTCGACGGTCGCGTCCAGGCCGAACGTGCTGACCTGCACGTGGTCCAGTACAGCGCGGCGCGCGTCGGTCGGTGGGGTCAACGCGGGCGAACGGCCCGGTTCCGTCTCGATGCGGTCGTTGGAGCTGAGCCCACCGGGGCGCAGCTCGGCCGGGTAGCGCCCGCGCATCGTGACCGGGTGGCGGCGGCGCGGCTCCCGCGGTGCGGCGCTAGCCGGGACCAGTCCCGGCGGCAACGGCGGGCCGCTGCGCTGAGCCGACGGCACCGGCACCCGCCCGGTCGGCGGCTCGTCCTGGTACGCGGAGATCTGGGCCTGCCCGCCGCCCTGCAACGGTACGGTCGGCGCCGGCCGTGGCGGCTCCGGCTCCGGCGGCGGCTCGGACGGGCGGCCGCCGGGCGGTTCGGCGATGAGACCCATGCGCTCGTTGAGCATCCGCGCCACGACCCGGCTCACGTACGCCGGATCCGATCCGTCGGCGAGGTCCAGCCGCAGCGTGTGTCCGCCGGTCGCGGTGGCTCGCAGCTGCGCGTCCCTGACGCCGGGCACATCGCGAACGGCCGATAGCACTGCGGCCACGTCGAACGCGTCGGGCCGCTCGGCCGGGGGCAGGTCGTCGCGGCGAAGCCCGGACGCGACGCGCGACAGAACCGGTGCCGGTGCGGGCGGCTCGGTGGCGGGCGGCTCGGCCAGTCCGGGCACATCCGGCTCGGCCGGTACGCGTTTCGGCAACCCGTGGGCGTGGTCGGTACGTTGCTGCGGTTCGACCTCTGCGACCTGCGTTTCCAGTTCCGGCTCCTCGTACCCCGGTTCCAGCGGCGCCCGCGGCGCTCGCCGATCCTGCTCCTGTGCGGCCGGCTCGCCGTGCGTACGCTCGACCGGCTCGCCGCGCTCACGATAGCCGTACGCGCTGTGGCGTTCGGGTGCTGCGGGCCGCAGGATGGCCGGACCACCGTGCGTAGCGGTCGGTATGCACGGCTCCCCGGGCGGTGCCGGCGGACGGCCATACGTGCCCGGCTGCGTCCCTCGCCGCAGGTACGCCGGCCCCGAAACCGGAGCGATCGTAGCGGAGGCGTCCATATGAGCAGCGGGACGCAGTCCCGGCGGGGCGGGCGGCGGCCCTTGGTGCACCGGCGGTGGAACAGTCGGTGCAACGCTCGCCTGCGAGACCGGCGCCGGCCAACCGGGCGCGCCCGACACGGGAGCCGGTGAACCTGCAGCCGGTGAAATCGGAGCCTGCGACGGCCGGGCCTTCGTGGTCGGGTCCACCGCGTCCCACTGGGGCGGGGCCGAGGTCTGGTACGCCGGGTCCGGCGCGGCGGGCGGCCGCGACACCGGCGGGGCGGCCGAGGACTGCGCGGTCGGGGGCGCCATCGAGGACGGAGCTGCTGGCGGCTGATAAGCGGGCTGATCCGGATAGGGCGGCAGCGGTGCCGCGTTGCCGGTCGGCGGTACCACCGGCGGTGCCTGCACGGGATACGTCGAGGCCCGCGGCGCCGGTGGCGCGGACGGCACCGACGGGATATCCAGCAGCCGCGCGAACGGGCTGGGCGTACCTTGCGGCGGGGTGTCCTCGTTCAGCGCCCCGGATACGAACGGTCCGAACGGCCCGCCCAGAGGATCGGTGCCGAGCAGGTCATCGTCGGGCAGCCCGTCGAATCCGTCGTGCGGCAGCGGGATGAACTCCGGCGGATCGTCGATCCCGGGCGCTTCGAAGAGGCGATGATCGTCGGGCGGCTCAAGGCCGGGCTGGGCCTGCGCGGGTGGGCGTACGCCGGCGTCGGCCAGGATCTCGGCGTACCGGGGCGGGGTCTGGGCGCGGGGCGGGCCGAGCGCATCCATTCCGCGCCGCCAGGCCGGAACGACCGAATCCGGTTCCGGTTCCAGCGCGGAGCCCGCACCAGACCAGCTGTCGCCCCAGCCGTTGGCGGGGTAGCCCTCGCCATGACGCCCGTTGCCGTTAGCGGGTGTGGTGCTGCCCGATTGTCCTGTTACGTCCACCGTGCGCTCCTCGGTAGCTCATGGGTGAGGCTACCTTGTTAGGGGAAGCGCGATAAGTTGCAACGGCGGGAGAATTTCCCCGGCGGGGGCGTACCGGCGAGAGGATGGATCTATGGCACCGGCGACGAGTGGCACGCGGGCCGCGGGCCGACCGACCCGGATGCCGCGGTCCGCCCGGCGCTCGCAGCTGCTGGCCGCGGCGCAGGACGTCTTCGTGGCCCAGGGGTACCACGCGGCCGCGATGGACGACATCGCCGAGCGGGCCGGCGTCTCCAAACCCGTTCTGTACCAGCACTTTCCGGGCAAGCTCGAACTCTATCTGGCCCTTTTGGACACCCACTGCGACGCGCTGATCGAGCAGATTCGCGCGGCGATGGCCGCCACCACCGACAATAAGGAACGCGTCCGTGGCGCCACGCACGCGTACTTCGACTTCGTCTCCCACGAGTCCGAGGCGTTTCGCCTGGTCTTCGAGTCCGACCTGCGCAACGACCCGGCCGTCCGCGAGCGTGTCGATCGTGTCGAGCAGGCCAGTGTGGACGCGATCACCCAGACGATCATGGCGGACACCGGGGTGGACAAGGCGCGGGCGGAGATCCTCGCGGCCGGGCTGACGGGCATCTCCCAGGTTGCCGCCCGCTACTGGCTGACCGGTGGCCGCGAGATCGCGCAGGAAGAGGCCGAGGCGCTGATCGCCGCGCTCTCCTGGCGCGGCATCGCCAGCTTCCCGCTATCCGAGCACACTTCGGACGAATAGCGCATTATTTCGGCTCCGCAGGATTCCCCCTTTCCACGTCCGCGAGACTCCCCTCCGACCGCAATCCACGGAGGTCTAGGCGCACGGCATCGGGCCGCCGACCGAAGACGTCCAAGATCCGCGGGCCGCGGGCACGAGGATCTCTGGGCGCCTGCAGCGCTGGCTAAAAGGCCAGATGCCCGGCGCTCGCCGAAGGCGAGGCCCGAGAGCACTGCGCTAGTGTTCCGGAAGACGCCGGAAGACGAATGAGAGAAGGGACCGCCCCGTGGAGGTCAAGATCGGTGTTCAGTTCGCCCCCCGCGAGTTGGTGCTGGAGAGCGGGCTGACCCCGGACGAGGTGGCTGCGGCCGTGTCCGAGGCGCTGGCCTCCAGCGACGGCATCCTGCAGCTGACCGACGAGCGGGGCCGCAAGGTGATCGTCCCGGTGGCGAAGCTCGCCTATGTCGAGATCGCCGAGGCGTCGGCCCGGCCGGTCGGCTTCCGCTCGGTGGCCAGCTAGTTGTTCAGGCCGACGGCGGCCATGCGGTCGCCGTGGGCCTGCTTGAGCCGGGTGAAGAACTCTTCGCCGACATCGGCCTCGCCGATGAGCGCGAGCATGCCGCCGTGCTCCGCTACGACCCTCGTGGCCTGGGACAGGGCTTCGCCGACGAGCCGCCGCGCCCACATGGACAGCCGGCCGGCGACCCGAGGGTCGGCTGCGATCGCCGCCCGGATTTCGGCGACGGCGAACTCCTCGTTGGGGTTCTGGTGCAGGACCCGCAGGACTAGATCGCGCTCGGTGGCCGGCAGGTGCGCCGCGATGGAGCGGTAGAAGTCGCCGGCCATCCCGTCGCCGATGTACGCCTTCGTGAGCGCTTCCAGCCAGTCGGTTGGGTCGGTCGCCTCGTGGTAGCCCGACAGCGCGTCGAGGAAGGGCAGCATCGCCGCGGCCGGGTCGGCGCCCCGGTCGGAAAGCCGGTCGGCGATGAGGCGGTAGTTCGCGATCTCGGCCGCCGCCATCTCGCAGAGGATGGCCCGGCGGTGCAGGTCGGGAGCGAGGTGGGCATCGGCCGCCATGCGGTCGAAGGCCAGCAGGGAGGCGTACGCGATCATCCCGAGGAGGTCCGTCACGGCCGCCGTAGATGTGTTCTCGGACACGTCGGAAGGGTACCGCCCAGCTCCCGAGGTGTGATCACACGACTACCCAGTGCGCAGACGGCTGCTTTCGGCGTACTATGAAACGGTTGTCGCAGGCCCACATGGCCTGCGACCCGCGTGCGGCCCCCGGACCGCCGTCCCATCAAACGGCGTGAGTATCCGGCGTGCGGCTTCTGCGCGAAAGCGCGTCCGATCGAGGACCGCTCCTACACATGCGCGCCCCGCAAATTGCACCAGACGAAGGGGCGCACCGAGAGACAGGGCACCCCACAACTCCATGAGCACCACTCCAACCTTTGCTGAACTGGGCGTACGCCCGGAAACCGTCAAAGCGCTGGCCGACGCCGGCATCACCAACGCGTTCGCGATCCAGGAGTACGCGCTGCCGATCGCACTGCGCGGCGCGGACCTGATCGGGCAGGCGCCGACCGGTACGGGCAAGACATTCGGCTTCGGCCTGCCGCTGGTGGACCGCGTCATCAGCGCCGACGAGGGCGGCGACGGCCACCCGCAGGCGCTCGTCGTCGTGCCGACCCGTGAACTCGGCCTGCAGGTTGCCAAGGATCTTCAGGCCGCCGGCCGGCTGCGCGGCGTACGCGTCCTGCCCATCTACGGCGGTGTGGCGTACGAGCCGCAGATCGAGGCGCTGCGCCGCGGCGTCGAGATTCTCGTGGCCACGCCCGGCCGCCTGCTCGACCTCATCAAGCAGAAGCACCTCAAGCTGGACCGGATCTTCGCGATCGTGCTCGACGAGGCCGACCGCATGCTCGACCTGGGCTTCCTTGAGGACGTCGAGAAGATCCTGTCGCTGCTGCCGGAGCGGCGCCAGACGATGCTGTTCTCGGCGACCATGCCGGATGCGATCGTCACGCTGGCCCGGCGATTCCTGCATTCACCGGTGACCGTCCACGCCGGACACTCCGAGGAACCCGGCGTCAGCCCGCAGACGCAGCAGTTCGTCTACCGGACACACTCGCTGAACAAGCTGGAGATGCTGGCCCGGATCCTGCAGGCCGAGGACCGCGGCCTGACGATGATCTTCAGCCGGACCAAGCGCAACTGCGACCGGGTGACCGAGGACCTCGACTTCCGGGGCTTCGCCGCCGCCGCCGTGCACGGCGACCTGAACCAGGGCGCTCGTGAGCGGGCGCTGCGCGCGTTCCGCAGCGGCAAGATCGATGTCCTGGTCGCCACCGACGTCGCCGCGCGCGGCATCGACATCGTTGCGGTCACGCACGTGATCAACTTCGACTGCCCCGAGGATCCGGAGACCTACGTCCACCGCATCGGGCGTACCGGCCGCGCCGGGGCCACCGGCATCGCGGTCACGTTCGTGGACTGGGAGGACATGCCGCGCTGGCGGATCATCGACAAGACCCTGGAGCTCGGCCAGCCCGAGCCCCGGGAGACGTACCACACCTCCGAGTGGCTCTACACCGAGCTGGACATCCCCACCGACACCGCGTCCACCCTGCCGTCCGCGCAACGCTCCCGCGCGGGGCTCGCGGCCGAGAAGGAGGAGGACCTCGGCGGTGGCCATCGCCGCAAGTCCCGCGGTACCGCAGGAACCGCAAGACTCCGGCCGGCAGCGGCCGAGCCGGAGAAGGATTCGGCTCCGCGCAGCCGCCGGCGGCGGCGCAATGGAGAGGTCGTCGCCGGTGAGGCTGGAACCATCACGGCGGTGCCGTTCTCGGACACCGATGCCGGTTCCGACGCACCGGCCGAGGCTACCGCGGCGAAGCCTCGCCGCCGTCGCCGCCGCGGCCCGCGTAAGCCCGCCGCATCGGCGGAGTAGTCATTCCGACAAGCGCTCCGGAGTTCCGGGGCGTTTGTCGGTTTCCATGCAAAGCTTGGCGCCGTGGAAACGGTGCGCGGGGTTCTGATCGCCCTCGCCGAGCGGTACTCGTTCGGCGATGTCGCCGCGCTCGTAGCGGCCGGGGCCGACGGCCTCACGACCGCCGAGGCGGCCCGCGTACAGAAGCTGTGCAAGTTCGGCCAGCGCCTGCTCGACCTCGACGCCGAGGACTTCGGCAATGCCGACCCCGACGCGGTCTCCACCGACCTGCGGCAGCGTGCGCTGCTGTGCCGCATGCCGCAATCGCCTCAGGAGCGGCTGCGGGGCGCGCTCGGCTCGCTGCGGCCGGCGTACGCGCTGCTGCTGGAGGTGATCGACGCACGCTGGCGGCGCCAGGAGATCAGTGCTCTGGTCGCGGCGGTGCACATCGCCAGCGAGTACGCCCCGTTGCTGGTGTGGGAGCAGGTACTCGGCCACGCCGGTGATCCCCTGAAGCTGCCTCAGCAGGTCGGCGGCAAGGACAGCGTGTGGGGCGACCTCGACGACCGCGACTGCCCGCATACGAAAGCGGAGAAGTCGGCGGCGCAACGGGTGCTGCGGGTCGCTCAGGAGCCGCCCAGCGGCTGGCGGGCGTACCTGGACCGGCAGCACTCCAACACGTCGCACGCGCTCGGCGTATGCGCCGCGGGCTGTTCGCGCCCCTGCTCGGTCTTCACCCGATGGGACGAGGTGCAGCAGGAGGTATTGATCCGGGGATGCCGGCTGGCTCAGGCCCTCAACGACTCGGCCGTGGTGAAGCTGCGGCACGCCGCCCCGGTCGGCCACGGTTTCGGCGTACCGACGCGGGATGAGTTGCTAGACGCGTGGGTACGCAGCCGCGGCACGCTGGCCCGGTACGCCCACCAAACCGCCGCCGACGACGGTTTCGCGCTGCCGGGGTTGCCGGCGCTGTTCTCCGGGCTGGCCGGGTCACCGATCCACCCGTCGACGTTGCTGCGCGACACCTCGACCGCGCTGATCGCGGCCCTGCGAAACTGACGCTGCGAAATTGACGCGGCGAGACCGACGTCAGCCCACCGGATCGGGATAGTCCGACGGCTGCGGGGCGCCGGCCAGCATACGGCTGGCGATGCCGAAGTTCTGGCCGGTCACGTTGGGCACGGTGACGAGGTTGACGGCCACCCGCAGGGTCACCTCCGAGCCGGCCGCGATCCGCCGGCCGCTGCCCGGTACCACGGCGATGACGGTGCCATCAGCCGCGACCTACGTTCGCGTTTCCCCGGAAACGGAACAGCCGCAGGCTGTTGAGCACCACGAAGATGCTGCTGAACGCCATCGCCAGCCCGGCCAGCACCGGCGTCACCAGGCCGAGGGCGGCCAGCGGGATCAGGACCACGTTGTACGCGAACGCCCAGAACAGGTTCTGCTTGATGGTGCGCAGGGTGGCCCGCGACAACCGGATGGCGTCGACCGCAGCGGTGAGATCGCCGCGGACCAGGGTCAGGTCGGCCGCCTCGATCGCCGCGTCGGTGCCCGTACCCATGGCCAGACCGAGGTCGGCGGTCGCGAGCGCGGCCGCGTCGTTGACGCCGTCGCCGACCATCGCCACGATCCGGCCCTCATCTTGCAACCGCTTCACCGCGTCGACCTTGCCGGCCGGCAACACGCCCGCGATGACGTCGGCACCGGCGATCCCAATCTCCTGGGCGGCGAGCCGAGCCGGTCCGGGGGCGTCCCCGGTCAGCAACACCGGGCGCAGCCCGAGCGCCTTCAGCCCGCGTACGGCCGCGGCCGACGTGGGCTTCACGGTGTCCGACACCGGGATCCAGTCGGCGAACTCGCCGTCCACCGCCACCGCGACGCACGTCATATCTGCGGTCGGCGCCTGCGGAACCTCGATGCCACGCTCCTGCAAGAACAGGGGACGCCCGACGACGACCTCGTGACCGTCCACTGTGCCCGTTGCACCGAGACCCGCGTACGCCTGGAATCCTTCGACGGGCAGCAGGTGCGGCGCCGCGGCGGCGATCGCCCGGGCGATGGGATGCTCGCTGAACTGTTCGACGCTTCCGGCGTACACCAGGAAGGGGCTGGACGATGGCACGGACATGGACCCGGTCGTGACGGTGCCGGTCTTGTCGAGCAGGATCGTGTCGGCGCGGCGGGTGGATTCGAGGATCTCGGGCCCGCGGATCAGGATGCCGAGCTGGGCGCCGCGGCCGGTGCCGACGAGCAGCGCGACCGGCGTGGCCAGGCCGAGGGCGCACGGGCAGGCCACGATGAGCACGGCCACCGCGGCCGTGAACGCGGCCGTGACATTTCCTGAGAGCGCGAGCCAGACGGCGAAGGTCGCCAGGGCGAGCAGGATGACGGCCGGGACGAAGACGGCGCTGATGCGGTCGGCGAGCCGCTGTACGGGTGCCTTGCCGGACTGCGCCTCGGCGATGAGCCGGCTCATCTGAGCGAGCTGCGTGTCGGCGCCGACGCGCGTGGCGCGCACGGCCAGCCGCCCACCGGCGTTGACGGTCGCGCCGGTCACCTCGTCGCCCGGCCCGACCTCGACCGGTACGCTCTCGCCGGTCAGCATGCTGGCGTCGACCGCGCTGTTGCCGTCGACCACCACGCCGTCGGTGGCGATCTTCTCGCCCGGCCGGACGGTGAAGACGTCGCCGACCTCCAGCCGGTCGATGGGGATCGTCCGGCCGTCGAGCAGCGTCGCCTCCTTGGCACCCAAGTGGAGCAGGGCTTGCAGGGCGCTGCCGGCGGTCTTCTTGGCGCGATGCTCGAACCAGCGCCCGGCGAGCAGGAAGGTCGTCAGCGCCGCGCCGACCTCCAGGTAGAGGTGCTCGTCGGTGACCGAGCCGGCGAACAGCTCCAGGCTCATCGTCATCCGCATCCCGGTCATGCTCCACATGCCGAAGAAGAGGCTGTAGAGGCTCCACAGGAACGAGGCGGCCACGCCGAGGCTGATGAGGGTGTCCATGGTCGCTGCGCCGTGGCGGGCGTTGACGAGGGCGGCCTTGTGGAACGGCCAGGCGCCCCACGTGACGACCGGAGCCGCCAGCGTCAGGACAAGCCACTGCCAGTTCAGGAACTGCAACGCCGGGATCATGGATAGCGCCACCACCGGCACGGTCAGGATCGCCGAGCCGATCAGGCGCTCTTTGAGCGGATCCCGTTCGCTTTCCACCGGCTCAGCGGCGGGTTGCGGCGGCGTTGCGGTGTAGCCGGTGGCTTGGACCGTCGCGACCAGATCGGCCACCGTGACGGTCGGCGGGTACTCCACGTGCGCGGTCTCGGTGGCGAAGTTGACCGTGGCGGTCACGCCGTCCACGCGGTTGAGCTTCTTCTCGACGCGGGCCGCACAGGTGGCGCAGGTCATGCCGCCGATGCTCAGCTCGATGACGTTGTGGTGCTGCATTGATGTGTTCCCCATCCATCGGGTTGACGGATGGACAAACGATCAGTTCCCGATGTTCAAGGTGAACGCGGCCGTGTGGACCTGGCCGCTCACCTGGAAGTCGAAGAACATCCGGTACGTCCCGGTGCTGGGCGCGGTCGCCCAGAACTTCACCGCTCCACCCGAGAGGACCGCCTCCGGATGGGTGTGGATGTACGCCATGTCGAGCCGGCGCAGGAAGACGAGGTGCCCGAAGCTGCCGAGGTACGGGTCGAGGTTGGTGACGGGCTGGCCGTCCTTGAAGACCCGGAACAGCAGCGGCGCCGTGGCGCCGATTTGCGGCGTACCTTCGTAGCTCACGGTGTAACCGTCCACAGTGGCCTCACGTGCCGCGGCCGGCACGGTCTCGGGCTGGTACGCCCCGGCCACGGTCAGGTCGGTGCCGAGCGTGACCGCCGTCTGCGCACCACCGGCGCCGTTGGCCGTGAAGTCGGCGACTGCTCGCCACGGGCCCGGCCGGTCGAGATTGATCGCCACGGTCCAGGTGCCGTCGGGCGCCATGGCCGGGTGCAGGTGCTGATAGCCCGACAGGTCGCGGCGGGCGACGACCATGTGCATCGGCTTGTCGTGGACCACCGCGAAATCGGTCACCGGCTTGCGGTCCGGCCCGGTGACGGCGAATGTGAGCGTCGCCTGGCCGGTCTTGTACGCCGTCTCCCGCGGCACCAGCGTGTACCCGGCGGAGCTGATCGACAGCCCGCCGACCTCGGCACCGGTCATGCCGGGCATCGGGCCGTGCGTGTGCGGCACCGACTCGTTGAAGGATGCGGTCACCCCGGACGGGGTCTGGCCGCCGGACGCCGGCGCACTGGTCGACTTGCCGAGGGCGAAGCCGCCGACGAGCGCCACCGCCAGGCCGCCGACGATCAGGCCGACACGCAGGTTCCCCGGCGGCACCGCGGCCGGAGCAGCGGCGGCCTTGCGCTGCGGGGCCTGGGTTTCAGCCATCGATCCCGACCAGCTCGTAGCCGGCTTCGTCGACGGCCGCGCGGACCTCGTCCACCGGGAGCGGGGCGTCGCTGGTGACCTTGGCGATGCCGGTGCTGGCGTCGGCGACAACGGTGTGTACGCCGACCAGCCGGGTCAGCTCACCGCTGACCGCCTGCTCGCAGTGGCCGCAGGTCATGCCCTTGATCTGATAGGTGGTCTCGACGGACATCATGTGCTCCTTCTCCCGGGCCAGAGTATTCCCCGCTCGCGCGGAACCCCGGGCCCGCGGTGCTCAGCGGACGAGCCGGCCGATCGCGTCGGCCGCCTCCTTGACCTTCGGGGTGGGATCGCCCTCGCGGGCCGCCTGCACGACGCAGTGCCCGAGGTGTCCTTCCAACAGGCCGACCGCGACCGCCTGCAGCGCCTTCGTGGCCGCCGAGATCTGGGTCAGCACATCGATGCAGTAGGTGTCCTGCTCGACCATGCGCTGGATGCCGCGCACCTGGCCCTCGACCCGACGCAGCCGGCTGAGCAGGGCCTGCTTGTCTTCGGCCGAGCTGTAGCTGTACCCGTGGGAGCCGTGTGCCTCTGTCATGCCCCTACCCTACCCCCCTAGGGTATATACCGCAACAGTGTGGCCAGGTGCGGAGTGACGCCCCACTCGCTCACGAGCCGCTCGTAATCCCCGTCGTCGCCCTCTTTCCGGGAGCCGGGTTCGGTCCTGCCGCGTTCGGTCGACGCCCGCAGGAGCACGTTGCGCGGGGTGTGTGCGGAGTCGATGAACTCGACGACCTCGGTGGCGTACCCATGGCGGCGCAGAATCGCGGCCCGAAGGGCGTCGGTGAGGACATCGGCGAACCGCTCGCGCAGGATGCCCGACCGGGTCAGCGCCGTCGGCTCGGCCCGGCGCAGCTGGCGCGAGATGTCCTTGTGGCAGCAGGGGGCGGCCAGGATCCAGCGCGCGTTCCACTCCAGCGCCCGCGCCAGCGCCTCGTCCGTCGCGGTGTCGCAGGCGTGCAGGGCCAGGACGACGTCCACACCGCCGTCCACCTTCGCGTCGAGGATCGTCCCGGCCACGAAGTCCACGCCCGTGAACCCCAGCTCGTGGGCCAGGCGCGTGTTCCGCTCCCGCTGGTCGGCCCGCACGTCCACCCCGGTGAGACGCACGTCGACCCCGCGCTCTTTCAGATACTTGTACGCCGCAAAGCTCAAGTACGCGTTGCCGCACCCGAGGTCGACGACCCTCAACGCGTTCGGAAGGTCATCGGGCAGCGCCGCCTGCAACGCCCGCAGGAAGGCGTCGACCTGGCGGCGCTTGCGCGCGTCGCCGCCGATCGCGTCGAAGAGCGGATCACCCGGATCGAGCAGATGCTCCTTCCTCCGGTCATGAGTGTTGGCTTCGGTCGCGGTCTGCGTGGGTGCGCCCGTGAGCGCCAGAAGGATCTTGCCCTTCTTGGTCGTCTGGACCCGAACCGTCTTGCCGGCGGTCTCGACGTGCCAGTTGCGGTAGCCGCTGTCGATCAGCTCGTCGATGCCTTGGCCGTTGGGAAAGGTCTTCGTCGCCGGGCGTACGCCGTCGTCAATCACGGCTTGCAGGGCCGGACCGCGCTTGAGCACGATCGGGCGTACGATCACGCGAGCGCCGTCCGGGCGGCCCGACGCGACCGCCCGGATCAGATCGCCGGCCAGGAGCGCACCGCGTACCTGGGTCGCAGCCTCGTCCCAGCTCACAGCGCCCATGCGCTCAACGGTATGTCACATACCGGGGCCGTGACCGGCCGGGATGACGCCGAGCTTGCCGGCCTGGAAGTCCTCGAACGCCTGGACGAGTTCGGCCTTGGTGTTCATGACGAACGGCCCGTACGCCGCGACCGGCTCCCGGATCGGCTGCCCGCCCAGGATCAGCACGTCCATCTTGGGACTGCGGCTCTCCTGCCGCGGCGCCGCCTCGACGGTGATCACGTCGCCGCTGCCGAACACCGCCAGCTGGCCGAGCTTGACCGGGTGACGGTTGTCACCGACGAAGCCGGCTCCGGCGAGCGTGTAGACGAGGGCGTTGAAGTCCGGCCGCCACGGCAGCCGCAGCTGGGCGCCCGGCTCCAGGGTCGCGTGGATCAGGGAGATCGGCGTGTGGGTGACTCCGGGACCGCTGTGGCCGTCCAGCTCACCGGCGATGACGCGCAGCAGTACGCCGCCGTCGGGCGAGGTGAGCAGCGACACCTGACCGGCGCGGATGTCCTGGTAGCGCGGCGGTGCCATCTTCAGGGTGCGGGGCAGGTTGACCCACAGCTGGAAGCCGTGGAAGAGGCCGCCCGAGACGACCAGATCCTCCGGCGGCGCTTCGATGTGCAGCAGGCCGCTGCCGGCCGTCATCCACTGCGTGTCGCCGTCGGTGATCAGCCCGCCGCCGCCGTGCGAGTCCTGGTGGCGGAAGGTGCCGTCGAGCAGGTACGTGACGGTCTCGAAGCCGCGGTGCGGGTGCCACGGCGTCCCCTTGGGCTCACCGGGGGCGTACTCCACCTCGCCCATCTGGTCCATGTGGATGAAGGGGTCGAGGTGGCGCAGGTCCACGCCGGCGAACGCGCGCCGGACGGGGAAGCCCTCGCCCTCGAACCCGCTCGGTGCGCTCGTCACGGAGACGACTTTGCGAGGCGCGGCGGTCGGGTCCGGCTCCGGGATGCGGGGCAGGACCAGCATGTTCTCCACGGTGATGGCTGGCATGCGCCCACTATAGCACGGGTAGTTGATTCTTCAACTACCTCGCGCCGGAGCTAGTACATCGACAGGTGTACGTGGTTGGTGTGCTCGGCCGCCGCGCCGCAGCATCCGCTGTAACTGCGCCAGCCGATCCCAGGCATCCATATCTTTCGATACCAGATGACGTAGAGCACGCCGAGAGCCCGGGAGTTCTTGATGAAGAAGGACGCCAGCTTGTCGCCGTAGGTACGGTCACCACCGGTCGCGTTCCCGCCGAATCCGCTGGCTTGGGCGGCGAAGTCGCACGCCCGGCCCCTTGGATGCTCGCCCCAGCTCTGTACGCGATAACACTTCGTGTAGCGCTTGAACCCGGCCTTGCGGGCCCCGGTGTAGGCGTTGAGCGTACGCGGAGTGATGCAGCCGCCGGTGCCGGTGGGGTCCTTGACCGAGCAGTACTCCTTGGGCCAGGCACCGCTGGCGGTCCGCGGCGCCGGCTTGGCGATCGGTGAGTTCGGATCGAGCCAGCCGTTGGTGTTGCGGCCGCCGACCTTCGACAGGGCCAGCTGCGAGGCGTCGATGCGGCGCTTCATCTCCTTGGACTGGGCGGCCTGGATCGCGACCTCGGCGTCGATGCCGTCCTTCGCCTCGCGGGCCCGCGTCTCCAGCGCGGTCAGCCGGTGCAGCATTTCGTCCTCACGCAGCGTGATCTCTTCGAGCATCGTCGCGCGAGCCAGGAAGTCGTCGGACGTCGTGCTGGCCAGCAGCGCGCCGATCGTGTTCAGCCGGCCGGTCTGGTACGCCGCCGCAGCCATCGCCACGACTTCTTTGCGTAGCGGCGCCAGTTCGCGGCTGGCCTTGGTCAGATCGGCCTGCAACCGCTTCTGCTTGGCCTTCGAGACCTCCAGCGCCTCCTGCGCCTCGATGTAGCCCCGGGCGGCTGCTTCCAGGTTGGCCAGCAGCTTCGTCTGGTTGCCGCCCTCATCCGGTTCGGCCGCCGCGGCGGTCGGCGACACGGCGACGATCGCCAGCGCCACGACGAGGGCGAGAAGCGACGTCAACCACCGGCGTACGGCTGCCGTCAGGGTCACAGGCGGTCCTTCCGTCACCGCGGGCGGGGGTCACCACGCGGGGTCGGCGACCGGACGGGGCGGCGACCGCAGGCCAGAATACCGGACCGCCCGGCGGGACCGGCGGTACACGGCGCGAGGTCAGTCGATCAGAGCCGCGCGGACCAGCTCGAACGTGCCCTGGTCGCGGGCGGCCACCAGACCCGGGCGCCCATCGCCGACCACGTAGTCGCTGCCGTCGAAGCGGCGTATGACCCCACCGGCCTCGCGTACGAGCAGAGCACCGGCGGCGTGGTCCCACGCGTGAGCCCGCCAGAACAGCGCGAAGTTCTGCACATCGCGTACGACATCGGGGTATTCGCGAGCCGCGCAGTGATGCCCGGGCAGGGCCTTGCCGATGCGGTTGAGCCCGGCCTGGACGCGCGCCCGCAGTTCGGCCGGTAAATACTTGGTCAAGACGCTGCCGCGCAGCGTGGCCATGTCCATCGGCCCGCTCGCCACCCGCATCCGTTGACCGTCCACAGTGGCGCCCGCGCCGGCCTCGGCGAGCGACATGCGGTCGGGCACGGGCTCGTAGATCACGCCGAGCACGGGCTGCCCGCGGCGGACGAGCGCGACCATGATGCCGAACGGTTCGCGGCCGGCGGCGAAGTTGCCGGTGCCGTCGATGGGGTCGATGACCCAGACGGGGTCCTCGCCGGTCAGGTGGTCCAGGACGGCCGGGTCGAGGGCGGCGTCCTCCTCGCCGACGACCTGCGCGCCGGGCAGCAGCTCACGCAGGCGCCGGGCCAGCACGGCCTCGCTGGCCCGGTCGGCCACGGTGACGGTCTCCCCCGCGGCCTTCTCCAGAATCTCGTGCGCGGCCAGAGTGCGGAACTTCGGCAGGACGACCTCGGCGGCCACCTCGCGGACGATCTGCTCCACCTGGTTCAGCACGATTCCTCCCGTTCCGGCGGGCCGCCCGCCCCCACCGCAATATGATCGCAAAGGTGAAAACACGGGGGATCTCACGGGTCGTCGCGACCGCCGTCCTGGCGCTCGGCCTCGGCCTCGGTACGCTCACCGCCTGCTCGGGCGAGGGAGCATCGGCGACGTGTGACGGCACGTCGTCGTGCACGATCACCTTCGACCGCAGCGCGGACACCGCCAAGATCGAAATCCTGGGCCAGACGGTGCAGTTGGTCAGCGCCACCGACTCCTCGGTGACCCTGTCGGTCAACGACCAAGACGTCACCGTGAACAAGGGCGACGGCGTCACTGTCGGGAATCTGACCGTGGCCGTGGAGCAGATCACGGCGGACGAGGTCGTCGTCAAGGCCAGCCGGTCCTGAGAGCGTGCTGCCGCCAGTACCCGCCGCAGAACGCGCCTTCGGCGGGAATCGGAGCGCTGGACGCACGAAGATCGGAGCCCACGTATCCTTCGTCACCGCACCGATCGACGGGTTCAAGACGATCTCCGGCCAGAGCGTCATCCTGCTGGACCAGAACGAGGTTCCGCGATTCTTCTCCGCGCTGGGAAAAGACCGGCTAGCGTCCTATCTAGCCGGTACGCCGTCCCCTCGGTACCGGCCCGGCCGGGCGTCGTCGCCGTGATCGGCGTACGCGAAACATGAACTCGGGCGGCGTGGCGGGTGTGCGTATCCCGCCTCGCCGCGTACCGTGTCCAAGGAAGCGTCGGCGCGCTCAGGGACGGGAGGCAAGCGATGCGGCCAGTGCGGTTCGTCGCCCTCTCCGAGGACGGCCAGGCCCTTGTTCTCGCGGACGAGGTCGGCCGCCTTCTCGCACTGCCCATCGACGAGCGGGTCAGCTCGGTGCTGCATGAACGCGGCACCGGCACATCGGTCGCCCTGACCGTCCCGGCTGGACAGATCGACGCCAACGCCGCGTTGTCGCCGCGTGACATCCAGTCCCGCATCCGCGGCGGCGAGAGCGCCGACGACGTGGCCCGCGTGGCGGGCGTACCCGTCGATCGGGTCCTGCGGTACGCGGGACCGGTGCTGCAGGAGCGGGCGATGCTCGCCCAGCATGCGCGCCGGACGAAGCTGCGCACAGCCGACCGGGCCACCGGCGGATCGCTGGCCGAGGTCGTCGATGCCCGGCTCGCGCAGCACGGTGTCGACGCCGAGAAGATTTCCTGGGACGCGTACCGCCGCGACGACGGCACCTGGCGCGTGATCGCGACCTGGCCGAGCGGCAAGGCGACCGCACAGGCCATCTGGGAGCTGGACAAGACCCGGCAGTCGGTCACGCCGCACGACGACATGGCGCAGTACCTGTGTGCCGACCGTACGACGGCCCCCGAAGCACCACCAAGCCGGGGCGAGACGTCGCGCGGCGGTCACGGGCTGCCGGCCACGGCCGACCCGTCCCGCCGCCCCAGCCGCGACCCGATCCGGGCCGGACGCGACGCGCTGGTCGCCGCGCTGGACCGGTCGACGCCGGGCCGGGGTCTCGACGCACCGGGTACCGACGCGCCCCGCCGGGCCGTGGCGGTCTCCGGCGGTGCCGCGGCCCTCATCGGCGGCCAGGGTACGGCGTTCGACGACGAGTCCGACGCGCCGAAGGAAGTTCCGGCCGTGCCGTCGCTGGCCGTGCTGCGCCCACGCCGGGCCACCACCGAAGGCACCGGTGAGAAGCCCCGCAAGCGGCTACCGAGCTGGGACGACGTCCTCTTCGGCGGAGCACCCGCCGCCCGCGAAAGCAGTTGATCCCGCCGCCCGAGGTCCTGGCCGCGTTTCGCTGCGACCGGCGACCCGGTTCGGCTGCCCGGCGGTCAGGGCTGCATCGCACTACCGGTCCGTGGTGGACCTCGTCCTCGCCCGCATGAGCCGGTGCGACAGCAGCCCCGCCATCGCGCGTACGCCGATCCCGATGGCCCGTTCGTCGGCGGCGAAGTCGGGCATGTGAGGTATGCCGGCGATGCCTTCCGCCTCGTTCGCGACGCCGAGAAAGAACATCGCCCCGGGCACCTTCTGCAGGAACAGCGCGAAGTCTTCGCCGAAGAACGGCGGCGACGCGTGCAGCGTGATCACCGCATCAGGGCGGAGTACGCGGCGCAGATAGGTAGCGGCCGCGTGGGTCAGGTCGGGCGAGCACACCATGCCGGGAAAGGGTTCTGGGAGAAACTCGACCGAGGCTCCGGCCGACTCCGCCAGCGTCGCGATCTGCTCGCGTAGGTCCGGATAGCGGTCGTCCGGCCAGGCCTTGAGCGCTCCGCCGACCGTGACGTGACCATCGGTCACCTCGGCGCCACACCGAACTGTGACGAACCGTGCCAGCGCCGTGTCCGGGCGTTGCAGCTCGACCACCATGCGCTCGAACTCGGCCAGCGTGGGCGGAAGTTCTACAGTGGACAGAGCGGCGATCGCGGCGGCCAGACGATCGGCCTCCTGGGCCCGGTGGCCGGCATCACCGGTGGAGTTCGGCGCCGGCCAAGCGAGCTGGAACTGGTCCACGCCGGGCAGCCCGAAGCCGGGCATGACCGCGAACGTTCCGACCGGGAAGGGCCCGCAGTGCAATGCGTAGATCTCCGCCGGCCGGTGCTGCTCCAGGGCACCGGCCTCGATCATCGCGCGGGCACCCTCGATGGTCTCCTCGGCCGGCTGGAAGAAGAACACCACCCGGCCGGGCAGCCGGTCGTGGATCCGGGCGAGGGCTTCGGCGACGCCCACCCCGATCGCGGTGTGCAGGTCGTGTCCGCACAGGTGCGCAACGCCGGGCACCGCCGAGGCGAAGCCGCCGTCATGGATGCCGCCAGACGGCGGATAGGGCATGACGGCCAGCGGACCGACCGCGTCCATGTCGGCCCGGTAGGCAACGGTCGGGCCATCGCCCGCGGCCCGCTTGTTGTCGCCCGCGCCGTCGAGCACCGCGATCACTCCGTGTCCGCCGACACCGGTCGTCACCGTCAGACCCGCGGCTCGCAGACGGCCGGCGACCAGGGCGGCCGTACGGTGCTCGGTGCCGGCCAGCTCGGGGAACCGATGAATGTCGCGGCGAAGGTCGATGACACTACTGGCCAGATCGCTGGTGATCTCGGCGATGGCGCGGTCGAGCGAGTATTCGGGAGTCATGAATGGAAAGCTATCTTTCAAAGGGTATCTTTCGCAAGAGTCCTTTTGAAGGAGGCGCGTGGCCGTACGCCGGACGGCACTACTAGATTCCGTTGCATGGAGTACACCAACCTCGGCCGGACCGGCCTGAAGGTGAGCCGGCTCTGCCTCGGCACGATGAACTTCGGCCCGAGGACGACCGAGCCCGACAGCTTCGCGATCATGGATCGCGCCCTGGAACATCAGATCAACTTCTTCGACACCGCGGATGTGTACGGCTGGAAGGTCGGCGAGGGCGTCACCGAGTCGATCATCGGCCGCTGGTTCGCCACCGGCGGCGGCCGGCGGGACAAGGTCGTGCTGGCCACCAAGGTCTACGGCAAGATGAGCGACTGGCCCAACGACTCGGGCCTGTCCGCCCGCCACATCGTGAAGGCGTGTGACGAGTCGCTGCGGCGGCTGCAGACCGACTACATCGACCTCTATCAGATGCACCACGTCGACCGTACGGCGCCGTGGGAGGAGATCTGGCAGGCGATGTCCACATTGGTGCAAGCCGGCAAGGTGCTCTACGTCGGCTCGTCCAACTTCGCCGGCTGGCACATCGCGCAGGCGCAAGCGACCGCGAAGGAGCGCAACTTCCTCGGCCTCGTGTCCGAGCAGTGCATCTACAACCTGATGGAGCGGACCGTCGAGCTGGAGGTGATCCCGGCCGCCCAGCACTACGGGCTCGGTGTCATCCCGTGGTCGCCGTTGCACGGTGGCGCCCTGTCCGGCATGCTGCGCCGCCAGGCCAGCGGCGAAGCCGCCCGCGCCAACGAGGGCCGGGCGAAGGACACGCTGGACTCGCACCGCGACGCGATCGAGGCGTACGAGAAGCTCGCCGGCGATCTCGGCGTCGACGCGGCCAACCTCGGCCTCGCGTGGCTGCTGTCCCGGCCCGGCGTGACCGCGCCGATCATCGGCCCGCGTACGCTCGGCCAGCTCGACGGCGCCTTGGGCGCGTTCGACGTCGACCTCACCGACGAGACGCTGTCGCACCTGGACAAGCTCTTCCCGCCGGTCGGCAAGGGCGGCCCCGGCCCCGAAGCCTGGGCCTGGTAACACACCCCGCTCCCAGCGCGTTGATCATGAACTTGGGGTGACGGTTAGCGGCGTGCCCTAAGTTCATGATCAACGCGGAAGGGTGGTGGTGGACAGGTCCCAGGTGTGGAGCCGGTCATAGCGGCGGGGCGGCCCGAGCACGCTGCTGACCAGAACCATCTCGCTGACCGTCCACTGTGGACCGGCGTACGCCCGCAGCGCGGCGAGGTCGGCGTCGATCTCGCCGGCGGAGAGCCGATCGCCGCAGCGGGCCAGCGTCAGATGCGGACGGTACGGCCGACGGTCCTCGGCCATGAGACCGGCTTTGGTCAGCTCGGTGTTCACCCGGCCGGCCAGATCCCGCACCGGAGAAGTGTCGCCCTGCAGGCCGACCCACAGAACGGTCGACGGTCCACGGTTGAACCGCCCGCCGCCGGCCAGCCGCTGCGCCGGCCGGGTCGGATGCTCCCGGGTCCACGCCGGTATGACCGAACTCAACACGGACTCCACTTCGGCGCCGCGGTCCTCGGCGACCTCGCCCAGGAAGGCCAGCGTTATGTGCCACAGCTCCGGCCGATCCAAGCGGACGTTACGGCCGGCCGCAGCCGCCTTGCCCAGGTGCATCCGGTCAACGGCGGCCGCCAGATCGGAGACGGCCGGCGGTGCTGGGAAGATCGCGACGAACAGCCTCACCGCAGCCGGACTCCGGCCGCGATCAGCTCGCCCTCGATGCGCAGCCGCTCGATCTCGCGATCAATGCCCGCCAGCTCATCGAGGTGTTCGCCGATGCCCAGCGCGTGGCAGGCTTCGCGCAGCTTCACGTCGTACGCCCGCTCCACCGCGGTGTGCCACAGCTCGTTGCGCTGGCCGATGCCGAGCCGATCGGAGCCGAGGCGGCGCAGGTCGGCGGCGATCCGCTCGAACGGCGGGTGCGACGCGATGGCCGGTTCCGGCTCGGTCTCCTGCCGCTTGGCCGTCAGCGTCGCCCACACCGCGGCCGGGCGCGGCAGCCAGCCGTGCGACGTCGAGTCAGTGTCCACATCGGACGTGTGCGAACCGACCGCGGCCAGCCGCGCACTGACCGGGGCGAGCAGCGATGTGACGGGAGCGAGGAAGGCGCGTGGCGGCGCTAGGGATCGCTCCATCTGGTGCAGGAGCCGCTGCTCGGCCCAGCGTTCGCGGCGGCGGCGCAGAGACGCACGCGCGCCGACGATGAACTCGTCGGCGCAGATCATGGCGGCAATGGCGCAGGGCAGCGTGACCAGCGCGATTAGCGCCACGGCCAGCTCCAACGCCCTCACCACCGCCACATCAACGCAGCCTAGCGGTCACCTCAAGTGATCGCCACGAATTTCCGCCCTCTGATACGGCCGTATTCACAATATTCACTGAGTTGTGAGCCGCAGGAACTCCCGCAGCTTCGCGGCGACCTCGCCCCGGCCCTGCTCCGTGTGGGTGCCGGAATCCGCCCGCCGCCACACCCACAGCAGGACTGCCGCGGGGTCACCCACAAGGGTCACATCGGCGGGGACGCCGGGTTCGGCCGGCGTGATGGCGACCCGATCCGCCAGTGTGATCAACCACGCGGTGTCACCAGCTTGCAGAAGTACGGTCTCACCGGCGGACGGCAGCGCACCCTCGAAGTCCTCCGGCCACGCCTCCGAGGCGTACGCCAAGTGCGTCGTGAGCACCTCGTGGACCCCGTCGACGGCGACGTCCTCCGGGATCGGCGCCGGCTGGACCCCGACCGCCAGCTCACCGTCGACGCGGTGGATCAGCGTCTCGTAGGTCATCCGCCGGATCCAGAAGCCGACGCTCTGATCGGGCTCGAACCAGGTCATGGTCTGCTCTTCGGGGGAGCGGGCCGCGAACTCCTCGGCCAGCGCGGAATGGGCCCGCAGCAGGTACGCGGCCGGCGGCTCCGGATCGCGCTGCGGCGGCCAGTCCTTGGGGAACGCGCCGAGCCGCATCGTCTCGACCTTGTGCAGGTAGACGGTCGCCACGTGGTCCACGAGATCGGCGACCGTCCACTCCGGACAGGTCGGCACCTTCACCGTCAGCGATCCCGGATTGGCGGCCAGGTCATGCAGGCGGTGAAAGTCGGCGTCCAGGCTTTCCAGCAGCCGAGCGGTCGGCAACGTCGTCATGGCTCACACCCCATCACACGCGTACGACAGCTTTATCCCCGTGCCTGCGACACGATCAGCCGGGGCGTTGGGCGTACCCGTAGCTCTAGACGGTGATTCGCGTGGCGCAACTGCCAGACCAGGCCGGCCAGCGCGGTGGCCAAGGAGACCACGGCGCCGAGCCAGATCGAGGCGCCCGCGCCCAGGTGCTCGGCGAGCCACCCGACGATGGGCGAGGAGACCGGGGCGGTGCCCAGGAAGACCAGCACGTAGAGGGCCATGACCCGGCCCCGGTACGCGGCCTCGGTGCCCAGCTGGACCCGCTGGTTGGCGGCCTGGGCGAAGTAGACCATGAAGAAGCCGGTCGGCACGAGCAGGATGATCACCATCCAGAACGCCGGCGCGAGACCGACGCCGATGGCGAACGCGCTGAACGCGATGGCCGCACCGAGCATGACGTACGCCGACGGCCGGCCCTTGCGGACGGTTCCGGCCAGGGCGCCGCCCAGCGCACCGACCGCGAGGGCGGTGGTGAACAGGCCGAAGGTGGCGGCACCGGTGTGGAAGACGGTCTTGGCCAGGGCGGCCAGCGTGATCTGGAAGTTGAACGCGGACATGCCGATGATGCCCATCATGAGCATGGGCAGGCGCAGATCGGCGCGCTTCCAGGCGTAGTGCAGGCCGTCGAGGATCCGGGCGTCGCTGCGGTCATCCCACGGCGGCAGCTCCTTGCGGTGTAGCTCAGCCGGGCGCATGCGGTACAGGCCCAGCAGCGGCGACAGCGAGCTGACGGCGGCGATGAGGAACACCGGTCCGGTGCCGAAGGCGGCGATCGCCAGGCCGGCCAGGGCCGGGCCGATGATGCGGGCGGTGTTGAACGTGGCCGCCGACAGCGACAGCGCATTGGGAAGCAGGGACGTGCCGACCAGTTCGGATACGAAGGACTGGCGAACCGGCGTCTCGATGGCCTGGGCGATGCCGAGGCCGAGCGCGAACACGTAGATGTGCCACAGCTGCACGTCGCCGAGGAGGACCAGGGCCGAGAAGCTGAGCGCGAGTACGCTCCACAACCCGTTGGCGCTGAGCAGGAGCACGCGCTTGTCATGGCGGTCGGCCAGGCGGCCGCCGGGCAGCGTGAGCAGGGCGGCCGGCACGAATTGCAGGGCCGTGACGATGCCCAGCGCCGACGCGCTGTTGTCGGTCAGGTGCAGAACCAGCCAGTCCTGGGCGATGAACATCATCCAGGAGCCGATCAGCTTCACCAGCTGCCCCGTTGCGAACAGCCGGTAGTTGCGGACCAGCAGAGACTGGAACACGGTTCTCAAAGCATTGCCCTTCGCGTAGCCACCATCGCCGTTTGTGACTTCGGCTGCGGCCGCTCGGCGCGGCGGGCGCTCAGTAGCGAGCTAGCCGGGACAGCAGCGCGGCCGCCTGCGTCAGCACGTCGCGTTCCTCGGGGGTCAGCTCGGCCAGCCGAGCGGCCAGCCACTCGTCGCGGACGCGCTGAAACTGTCCGAGAATCTCCCGGCCCAGCCCGGTGCTCGACAGGATGACCTGCCGGCCGTCGGTGGGGTGCGGGGTTCGCTGCACCAGGCCGCGGTCCTCCAGCTTCGCCACGATCTTGGTCATCGTGGGCGGCTGGACGCGTTCGACATCGGCCAGTTCTCGGGGCGTCAGGGCACCGGCCAGTTCGAGGCTGGTCAGGGCGCTCAGCTGCGTCACGGTCAGGTCGCCTACCGGGCGGGCTTGCCGGACCCGGCGGTTGAGCCGCGTGATGGCGTCGCGCAGGGCCTCAGCGAGCTGTGTCGCGGGTTCTGCCACCATCGCCTCCGTCACACTCATTAGGTTAGCTAATAAGCCTGGCTAACGACATGGGTTTATGACGTCCGTCACCTGCCTTGATCTGGTTCAGATCAGGGATATTGCACGGATCTTGGCCCAAGATCCGCGCTTTATCCCTGATCTGAACCAGATCTTGCGGTGTGGCGACCGGGCTAGATCAAGTCGGTCAGCACGCCGCGCAGGAAATAGACAACGAAGAGTACCGCGACACCCCATAGAAGGGGATGGACCTCCCGGAACTTGCCCGCGGCCGCCTTCAAGACCACGTAGGACAGCACCCCGGCGCCGATGCCGTTGGTGATGGAGTACGTGAACGGCATCAGCACGATCGTCAGGAACGCCGGGATCGCGATCTCGTAGTCCGACCAGTCGATCTGGCGTACGCCGGCCATCATGAGGAAGCCGACGATGACCAGCGCCGTGGCCGCGGCTTCGAAGGGCACCACGGTCACCAGCGGCGAGAAGAACATCGCCAACAGGAACAGCGCACCGGTGATGACCGAGGCGATGCCCGTACGCGCGCCTTCGGCGACACCGGAGGCGCTCTCGATGTACGAGGTGTTGCTGGAAACGCTGGCCGCGCCGCCGGCCGCCGCCGCGAGCGAATCGACCACCAGGATCTCCCGGGTCCGCGGCGGCATGCTGTCCTCGCCGATCAGCTTGCCCTCGGGGCCGGCCTCCTGGCCGACCGCCACCACATGGTGCCCATCGTGTCGAAAAAGTCGCTGAGCATCAGCGTGAACACGAACAGCAGCGCGACGGCCAGTCCGGCGGTCTCGATGCCGCCGAGGATGCTGAAGTTGCCGAGCAGCGACAGGTCCGGTACGCCGACCGCCTTCTGCGGCCACGTCGGAACGTTCAGGCTCCAGCCGCCGGGGCTGCCGGCCGGGCCGCCCTTCGGGCCGGCGTTCACGATCGCCTCGACGATGATCGCGAGGATGGTCGTGCCCACGATGCCGATGAGGATCGCGCCACGGACCTTGCGGGCGACGAGGATGATCGTGGCGATCAGGCCGAGCGCGAACACCAGGCCCGGCCAGGTGACGATGGCGCCGTTGACGCCCATGCCGACCGGCACAGTCGTCCCCGCGGCGTCGGGTACGCGGCTCACGAAACCCGAATCGACGAAGCCGATCAGGGCTAGGAACAGGCCGAAGCCGACGCCGATGGCGATCTTGAGCTGGGCCGGCACCGAATGGAAGATCGCCGTACGCAGCCCGGTGAGGACCAGCACGGTGATCAGCAGGCCCTCGAGGACCACCAGGCCCATCGCGTCGGCCCACGTCATCTTCGACGCGACGTCGTACGCGACGATCGCGTTCACGCCCAGGCCCGCGGCGAGCGCCAGCGGGAACCGGCCGATGACCCCCATGAGGGTCGCCATGCGCGGCATGGTGCTACACGATCGGCCGCTTCGCGATCATGGTTTCTCCGGGTGGGCGGGCGCGCGGGCGGCCGGAACGCGGACTGACCCGGGGGTGGGTGCGCGAGTGCCGACAGATGAGGAAGAATATCCATCGTGACCAGGACAGCCACCCGCACCGCCAAGCTCGACCAGGTCTGCGCCGACGCCATCGACATCGCACGGGCCGCGATCACCGAGGTACCCGCACCCGAGGTCGGCGACCACGCGGGCGTGGTGTCCGAAGGCGACCGTCTCGTCACCCACTACTTCCCGAGCCTGCGGCCGGGCTACCGGGGCTGGCAGTGGGCGGTCACGCTGACTCGCGCACCCCGGTCCAAGCACGTGACCGTCTGCGAGACGGTCCTGCTGCCGGGCCCCGACGCGCTGCTGGCACCGGGCTGGCTGCCGTGGGAGGAGCGGCTGCGCCCCGGCGACCTCGGCATCGGCGACCTGCTGCCGACCGCGCCCGACGACGACCGGCTCATCCCGGGCTACCTGATGAGCGACGATCCCGTCGTGGACGACGAGTCCTGGGAACTCGGCCTCGGCCGGCCGCGGATGATGAGCAAGGAGGGCCGGGCCGAGACGGCTCAGCGCTGGTACGACGGCGACCAGGGCCCGAGCGCGCCGATTTCGGAGGCGGCACCGCGGCACGCTCGCTGCATCTCCTGCGGCTTCCTGCTGATGATGGGCGGCTCGCTGCGCCAGATGTTCGGCGTCTGCGGCAACATGTACGCCCCCGACGACGGCCGCGTGGTCTCGCTGGACCACGGCTGCGGCGCCCACTCGGAGATCGTCGTCGATACCACGTCGACCGTGGAGGCGCTGCCGACCGCGTTCGACGACGGTGCCGTCGAAGAGGTCTGAAACAGGCTAGTCCGGTTCCCGGAGGCGGGCGGCGCGGTGGCGGTCGTGCCCGCGCATGACCGCCCAGCCCGGGAAGCCGAGCACGAACCCGGCGACGCAGATCCATACCCAGCTGTCGGGCGCACCGGCGAGCCACAGCACGACCCCGGCCGCCGCCCAGATCACGATGCCGCCGACGGCCAGCGGTGACATCGGCGGATCCAGTGGTTTCACCGTGGTTTCCGGCAATCGAGGGGCCTGGGCGTCGTGCGTCACGGCACGAGGATACCGGTTAGGAAGATCGCCGGGAGATCGCGTACACTGGTCAACCGTTGCCGCCTTAGCTCAGTCGGCAGAGCGATTCACTCGTAATGAATAGGTCAACGGTTCGATTCCGTTAGGCGGCTCGGCAACGACGACGCGGCTCAGGTCATCCGGCCTGAGCCGCGTTCGCTGTTCACAGGCTATCCACAGGGGGCAGCGAGGATCGGGCCAGACCGTTTAAGGTGTCCGGGTCGCGCGCGGGGACTAGACCGCGGCATCACCCCCTCTGGAGGCACCACCCATGTCGGACCCCATCACGTACACCCCCGCTCCGGAAGCTCAGCCTCCGGCACAGGAGTCGAAAGCCAAGAAGGTCGGCAAGAGCATCCTGGGCCGCATCCTGGTGTACGGGATCATCCTGGTCGTCGTCCTCGTCGGCGGCTACCTCTACAAGATCTTCACCAACGACACGGAGCTGGCCAAGGTCGGCGACTGCGTCACCGAGGCGGTCAACGCCGAGGACATGAAGACGATCGGCTGCACCGACTCGAAGGCCGCGTACAAGGTCGTTGCCGTGGTCGACGGCACCGCCGGTCAGGCGCAGGCCGACGACGAATCCCACCCGTGCGCGCGGTTCGCCGACGCCACCACCTCGCTGTGGATGGGTGAGGTCAGCCGGGGCTCCTCGCAGCCGTCGGCCGGCACGATGGGCAAGATCCTCTGCCTGGCCCCGACCAAGTAATCACGCCCCGACCAAGTGAATATCAGGCCGAGGAGGCCACGAGCGCGGCGCGCTCGGCCTCTTCGGTCGCCTTGCGCGCCAAGCCTTCCCGCCCGTCGTACCGGCGGAACCGGGGTAGCGCCAGCGCCAGCGCGACCGTACCGGCGACGCACAACACGCCACCCCAGATCACCGAGCCGCCCACGCCCATGAACCGCGCCATGCCACCACTGCGTACGCCGCTCAGGAGCGGGCCGACGCTGTAGGACAGCATTTCGATGCCGGCCAGGCGGCCGCGTAAATGGTCGGGGATGGTCTGGTTCCAGATCGTGGACCGGAAGATCCCGGAGACCATGTCGGCCGCGCCGGCCAGGATCAGCCCGGCCATCGCCAGCCACAGCGAGTGGGACAGGCCGAACACGATGATCCCCAGTCCCCAGGTGCCGGCGGCCAGGATGACCGCGAGGCCGTGCTTGTGGACGCGTTTGGTCCAGCCGGACGTCAGCGTGGCCAGCATCGAGCCCAGGCTGATGCCGGCGTAGAGCAGGCCGAGTACGGCCGGTCCGCCGAGCCGGTCGGCGAGGAACGGGAACAGCGCGATCGGCATCGCGAACGCCATCGCGTTGATGTCGACGACATACGTGCCGAGCAGTTCGGGCCGGCTGATGGCGTACCGCACGCCGGTCTTGATGCTCGACAGCGACGGCCGGTCGGCCTTCTCCGGTGGCGGAACTGACTTCATCATCGCCAGGAACCCCAACGAGACCAGGAACGTGCCCAGGTCGATGGCGTACACCCAGGCCAGGCCGCGGCCGGTGCCGAAGGCCGCGATGAGCAGGCCGGCGATGGTCGGGCCGAGCAGGCCGGAGAACTGGTGGCGCAGCGAGGTCAGCGCGCTGACGGCCGGGATCTCGTCGGCGGGGACCAGGCGCGGGGTCAGGCCCTCCAGCGCCGGGCGCTGCAACCCGTCGACCGCTGCCGCGAGCGCGGCCACCAGATAGAGCAACCACAGCTTGGGCGTACCGACGAGGGAGTTGACCAGCAGCAGACCGGTCAGCGCCAGCTGGAGTACCTCGCCGCCGAAGACGAGTACGCGGCGGTCGAGGTAGTCGGCGAGCGCGCCGCCGACGAACCCCATGAGCACCAGCGGAACCAGTTCGCAGACGCCGATCAGGCCGACCAGCAGCGGATCGCCGGTCAGCTTCGTGATCTGGTACGGGATCGTCACGTACGTGATGAAGGACCCGAACGAGGTCACGGTCATCGCGACGAAGAGCAGCCGGAAGTCCCGGTGCCGCCGCAGCGGGGACAGGTCGATGGCGAGGCGTCTGAGCAGGTTCATCGGTGAGAAGTCATATCATCACGCGCGCTGGCGGAGCGAGAGAGTTTCGCGGTTCGCGATCCGGCAGACGGGCATTACCCGCAAGATGGGACACATGACGCGTACCGTGATGTCGCTCTCGAAACGCCAGCTGTACTGGCTGCTCGGCGGCCTCATGCTCGCGATGCTCTTGGCCGCGCTCGATCAGACGATCGTCGGTACGGCGCTGCCCACGATCGTGGGCGAGCTCGGTGGCCTGAGTCACTACTCGTGGGTCGTCACCGCGTACCTGCTCGCGTCGACCGCTTCGACACCGTTGTACGGCAAGATCAGCGACCTGTACGGCCGCCGCCCCGTCCTGCTGTTCGCGATCGTGACGTTCCTGGTCGGCTCGCTGGCCGCCGGGGTGTCGCAGAACATGACGCAGCTGATCTTGTTTCGGGGGGTACAGGGGCTCGGCGCCGGCGGCCTGATGACGCTGGCGTTCACGATCATCTCCGACGTCGTACCGCCCCGCGAACGTGGCCGCTATCAAGGCTTCTTCGGCGCTGTCTTCGGCGTCGCCTCCGTAGCCGGCCCGCTCGTCGGCGGGTACTTCGCCGAGCACGACTGGCGCTGGATCTTCTACGTCAACCTGCCCATCGGCATCGCCGCGCTGGTGCTGTGCAACCAGGTCCTGCGGTTGGTCCACAACCCGCGCCGCGATCACAAGATCGACTGGCTCGGCGCCGCCACCATGGTCGTCGGCGTCAGCTGCCTGCTGCTCGGCCTGTCCTGGGGCGGCAACGAGTACGCCTGGGGCTCAGCGCAAATCATCGGCCTGTTCGTCGCCGGTGTGTTCTTCTCGGCCCTGTTCATCTGGGTCGAGACGCGCGCTTCCGAGCCGATCCTGCCGCTGAAGCTGTTCCGCAACCGCACGTTCGCCCTCGCCAACGCGGCCGGCTTCGCGGTCGGCTTCGGCATGTTCGGCGGCATCATCTACATCCCGCTCTACTTGCAGATCGTCAAGGGCGCGACGCCGACCGAGTCGGGCCTGCTGATGCTGCCGATGATGGCGGGCATCATCATCACGTCGATCATCGCCGGGGCCGCCACGGCCCGGATCGGCCGCTACAAGTGGTTCCCGGTCTTCGGCATCGCGATCCTCTCGGTCGGCCTGCTGCTATTCAGCTTCCTGGGGGTCGACTCGTCGCTGTCGGTCGCGTTCGTCTACATGGTGATTGTCGGCGTCGGCCTGGGCCTGTCGATGCAGACGCTGATCCTCGGCATCCAGAACAGCCTCGACTTCCGGGACATGGGCGCCGGCACCTCGACGGCGACGTTCTTCCGCTCGATGGGCGGTTCGTTCGGCGTCGCGGTCATGGGCACCGTGCTCAACAACGGGTTGTCCGACCAGATCGCGCGGCGGCTCCCGACCGCCCTCGCCCAGCTGCCGGCGGAGCTGGCCCAGCAGGTCATGCAGCAGATGGGCGGCGGCTTCTCCATCGCCGCACCGGCGGTCATCGCCAAGCTGCCCACCCCGGTCCGCGATGCGATCGAGAACGCCCTGATCGCCGCGCTCAACCCCGTCTTCATCATCGGGGCGGCCGTCTGCGCGGTGGGCGTACTCCTGGCTTTGGGCATGCCGGACCTGAAGCTGCGTGGAGGCGGACCCGCGGTCGCGGCCCTGGAGGGCGCGGGCGAGGCGATGGAGGAGGAAGAGGACGTCGAGCGCGACAACGCTCGCGCCCAGAGCCAGACCGAGACGCTGCTGTAGCCCGCGGTCGTCGCCGGCCCAGCCGAGGGCCTAGTGTTGGCGCCATGGGTGCGGCTGAAGAGTGGTGGGCCTCGTACCATGGCAAGATCCGGGCGGCGTTCCCTGAGGAAACGCTGTTCCTGATCGGCGCCCGCGGCGTCATCCGCGACGAGCTGGGCCGGATGCTGCTGATCAAGCGAACCGACAGCGGAATCTGGTCGTTTCCGGCCGGTGGCATGGAGATCGGGGAATCGCTGATCGACTGCGCCATCCGCGAGACCTATGAGGAGACCGGGCTCAAGGCGGCCACGGCCACCCCGTTCGCGCTCTACAGCGGCCCTCAGCACACGTACACGAACACTTTCAACCACACGTACCAGCACGTGATCTTGGCGTGCCTGCTGGCCGACGTCTCCGGTGAACTGACCCCCGACCCGGAAGAGGCCACCGACGCCGGCTTCTTCTACCCCGAGGAATTCCCGAACAAGGGCCCGTCGATGCAGCGTACGCTCGCCGACATCGCCGCCTTCGAGGCGTCCGGGCGCATACAGGTCTACTGAGCCTTAGGCCGCGCGCGTCTTCTTGGCCTTCTCCACCGACGCTCGCAGCGCCGCCATGAGGTCGATCACCTCGGCCGGCTCGCCCTCCGGCTCGGGCGCGGCCACGACCTCCTTGCCCTCCACCTTCGCCTCGATCACGGCCTGCAAAGCCTCGCGGTACGCGTCGGAGTGGGCGGCCGGGTCGAACTCGCCGGCCATCGACTCGATCAGCGAGCCGGCCATCTGCAGCTCCTGCTTGCGCAGGCTCGACTTCGACCCCAGCTCGAATTCGGGCGTACGCACCTCGTCGGGCCACAGCATCGTGTTGAGCACCAGCACATCGTCGCGTACGCGCACCGTGGCGAGCTGCTCGCGCTGCCGCAGTGCGACCTTGACCAGCGCGACCCGGCCGGCCTTCGCCAGTGCCTCCCGTAGCAGCAGATACGGCTTGAGCCCGACCGCGCCATCGGGTTCGAGGTAGTACGCCTTGTCGTAGTAGATCGTATCGATCTGCTCCTCCGGCACGAACTCCAGTACCTCGATCGACCGGTTGGTCTCCAGCGGCAGCGCCGCGAAGTCGTCGTCGGTCAGCACCACCGTCTGGCCGCCCGACTCGTAGCCCTTGGCGATCTGGTCGTAGCCGACCTCCGCGCCGTCGATCGAGCATACGCGCTGGTACTTGATCCGGCCGCCGTCCTTGACGTGCACCTGATGGAATCGGATGTCCTTGTCCTCGGTCGCCGGGTAGAGCCGGACCGCGATCGAGACCAGGCCGAACGACACCGCGCCCTTCCACATGGACCGCATAGCCCCAGGCTGACAGATCTTCCCCGGCTCCTCGGCCGAAATGGGCAAACCGCCCACCCCGCGGGCGTGACCGGCAGCGTGATCCGGCGCTGGGGTGGCGCTCACCGCAGGCAAGGTCGGGCCGCTCTATGTCAGACTGGAGGGTCCGCCGCTGTTCCTTGATCCCGTTTGGATCAGGGATAGTGCACGGATCTTGGCCCAAGCTCAGCTAGCCGGGCCGGCACTCGGGCCGGCGCAGTGCAGTATCCCTGATCTGGCCAGGATCTTGGAGGCTGGGATCGTGGACGGCGAATGCCGGCGGGTGCCGCCGGTGAAGGGTGAGGTGAGCGATGTCGCACGGGCCGCTGATCGTGCAGTCGGACAAGACGCTGCTGCTTGAGGTCGACCACCCGGACGCCGTAGCGTGCCGCATGGCGATCGCGCCCTTCGCCGAGCTGGAACGCTCACCCGAACACATGCACACGTACCGGCTGACTCCGCTCGGGCTGTGGAACGCCCGAGCCGCCGGGCACGACGCCGAGCAAGTCGTCGACGCATTGCTGAAGTTCTCGCGCTACCCGGTGCCGCACGCCCTGCTGGTGGATGTGGCCGACACCATGGACCGGTACGGCCGGCTGCAGCTGGTCAACGACCCGGCGCAGGGGCTGGTGCTGCGGGGTCTCGACCGGGCGGTCCTGGTCGAGGTGGCCAAGTCGAAGAAGCTGGCCGGCATGCTGGGTGCCAAGCTCGACGACGACACCATCCAGGTGCACCCGTCCGAGCGCGGCCGGCTCAAGCAGGCGCTGCTGAAGCTGGGCTGGCCGGCCGAGGATCTCGCCGGCTACGTCGACGGCGAGGCGCATGAGATCGATTTGCGGCCCGACGGCTGGACGCTGCGGTCGTACCAGCGCGAGGCGGTCCAGCACTTCGAAGCCGGCGGCTCGGGCGTCGTCGTACTCCCCTGCGGCGCCGGCAAGACGCTCGTCGGCGCGGCCGCGATGGCCTCGGCCAAGGCGACCACCCTCATCCTCGTCACGAACACGGTCGCGGCCCGCCAGTGGCGGCGCGAACTGCTCGCCCGGACCACGCTGACCGAGGACGAGATCGGCGAGTACTCGGGCGACCGCAAGGAGATCCGCCCGGTCACGATCGCGACCTACCAGGTGCTGACGATGCGGCGCGGCGGGACCTTCCCCCACCTCAACGTCTTCGACGCGCGCGACTGGGGTCTCATCGTCTACGACGAGGTGCACCTGCTGCCCGCGCCGATCTTCCGCTTCACCGCCGACCTTCAGGCCCGGCGGCGGCTGGGTCTGACGGCCACCCTCGTACGCGAGGACGGCAAGGAGGGCGACGTCTTCAGCCTCATCGGCCCCAAGCGGTACGACGCGCCGTGGAAGGACATCGAGGCGCAGGGCTGGATCGCGCCGGCCGAGTGCATCGAGGTACGCGTGACGCTGACCGAGTCCGAGCGGATGGCGTACGCCATGGGCGAATCCGACGAGCACTACCGGATGGCGTCGACCGCGAAAACGAAGCTGCCGGTCGTACGCGCGCTCGTCGACCGGCACCCGGATGAGCAGGTGCTCATCATCGGGGCGTACCTCGACCAGCTGCACCAGCTCGGCGAATACCTGGACGCGCCGATCCTGGAGGGCAGCACCACCAACAAGGAGCGCGAGCGGCTGCTCGACGAGTTCCGGGCCGGCACGCTGAAGACCCTGATCCTGTCCAAGGTCGGCAACTTCTCCATCGACCTGCCCGAGGCGGCGGTGGCGATCCAGGTGTCGGGCACCTTCGGCTCCCGGCAGGAGGAGGCGCAGCGGCTCGGGCGGATTCTGCGCCCGAAGACCGACGGCCGGCAGGCGCATTTCTACACGGTCGTGTCCCGCGACACCATCGACACCGAGTACGCCGCCCACCGCCAGCGGTTCCTGGCCGAGCAGGGGTACGCCTACACGATCGTCGACGCCGAGGACGTCCTCGCCTAGCCGTAGCCAGAGCGTTTGATCAACGCCGCCGAGATGACCGCCGGGGCAGGGATGGGCCGGGTTCCAGGAGCGGGGCGTGCAGGTCGGCGTACTCGTCGATGCGGCGCAGGACCTCGCCGGGCGTGAGGTCGGCGGCGGACAGCGACCCATCGGCGACCTCGTCCCAGGTGAGCGGGGCCGAGACGGTGGGCGCGAGGTTCGCGCGCAGGGAGTAGACGCAGACCGTGGTCTTGAAGGTGTTGTTCTGGCTCCAGTCGATGAAGACCTTGCCGCGGCGGGCCGGCTTGGCCATGACGTCGGTGACGATCTTGGGTGCGGCCTTGGCGAACTCCTCGGCGACGGTACGCGCGTAGTCGTTCACCTCGTCGGCCGTGGCCGTGACGGCGCAGGTGATTTGCATGCCCTTGCGCCCGGATGTCTTGGCGAAGGCGGTCAGGCCATCCTCGGCCAGCCGATCGCGCAGAACCTGGGCCACCGCGCGGCACTCGTCGAGGCCGGCGGGTTCGCCCGGGTCGAGGTCGAACACGAGGCGATCCGGATCCCGGCCAATCTTCCACTGTGGAGTGTGCAGCTCCAGGGCGGCCAGGTTCGCCAGCCACACCAGCGTCGCTCGTTCCTCGGCGACCACCATGCCGTCGTCGATGCGTACCCACGACGGGGTCGCGGGCGGGGCGTTCTTCTCGAAGAATCCGCCCTCCGGGCCGGCTTCCTGGGCGCCGTGCGGGAAGCGTACGCGGGTCAGGCGGCGGTCGGCGAGGTGCGGCAGGATCACCGGCGCCACCCGCGTGTAGTAGTCGATCACCTCGGCCTTGGTGAAGCCGTCGGGGTACAACGGCTTCTCCAGATTGCTGATGTCGAGCCGGCGCCCGTCCACCTCCACCTTCACCCGCCCACTATCTCGCACCGGCCCGGCTTGCGGACGCAAGCCGCGGCGGCGGGGTCGGCTCAGGCGGCGCCGAGTAAGGGCTTGAAGAAACGCACGATCGTGCGTAAAGTGATCGGCGTGAGCAAGGGCGAGTCGACGAGGCAGGCGGTGCTGGAGCAGGCGGTCGAGGTGGCCAGCCGGCTCGGCCTGTCCGGCCTGACCATCGGTTCGCTCGCCAGCCAGGTCGAGCTGTCCAAGAGCGGCCTGTTCGCGCACTTCAAAAGCAAGGAGCAGCTTCAGCTCCAGGTCCTCGCGTACGCCCGGGAAAGCTTCACCGACCAGGTGGTACGGCCGGCGCTCAAGGCGCATCGGGGCGAGCCCCGGCTGCGGGAGCTGTTCGAGTGCTGGCTCGCGACGAGCCGGGACTCGGCGCCGGGGTGCTTGTTCGTCTCGGCCGCCAGCGAGTTCGACGACCAGCCCGGTCCGGTACGCGATCAGCTCGTGCGCGACCACAAGGACCTCGACGATGCCATCGTGCAGATGTTCCGAGCCGGCATCAGCGAGGGCCACCTCGCCGAGGACGCCGATCCGGAGCAGTTCGCGCACGACTTGAACGGCGTCATGCTCGCCTACTTCCACGCCGAGCGGTTGATCGGCGACCCCGCTGCGGAGCGGCGTACGCGGCGGGCCTTCGAGAATCTGCTGAAGAACGCCAAGTCCTGACCCCTGTTACGACCATGGGAGGCCGTTGTGGCGCAACAAAAAAGCACGATCGTTCGTACTATCAACTCGGCCCGGCGGGCCATGCGAGCCCAGCAGGCCAACGCAGTCTTGAGCCGCATCGCGCCCGGGATCGCGGCGACCATCGCCGAACGCCTGTGGTGCACCATCCCCCGCGGCAAGCCCGTGCCCCGCAGCGAAACGGGCGAGCCGGTCGGACTGGACGTCAATGGGCGTACGGTCACCGCCGAAGTGTGGGGCGAAGGGCCGGTCGTCTACCTCCTGCACGGCTGGGGCGGCCGGCGAGGCCAGTTCGACGCCTTCGTCGCTCCCCTCGTCCACAAAGGACACCGCGTGGTGGCGCTGGACGCGCCCAGCCACGGTGACTCCGATCCGGGCGCGTACGGGCCGGGGCGCGGTCTGCTAACGGAGTTCGTCGACGCCTTGAGGGCGGCCGTCGCCCGGTTCGGCCCGGCCCACGGTGTCGTCGGGCACTCGCTGGGCGGGCTGGCCATCACCGTGGCCCTGCTCGACGAGCTGCCCGCCGGCCGGGTCGCACTCATCGCACCGGCACCGGACACGATGGCGTACACAATGGACTTCTCGCGGGCGCTCGGCTTCACCGAGGGCGTACGCCGGCGGTTCCTGCGGCGGCTGGCGCGCCGGGTCGGGCGGCCGATGACGGACTTCGACGTCCTGGCGCGGGCTCGGGAGACCGAGGTGCCCACGCTGCCGCCGATGCTGATCGTGCACGACCGTGACGATCGCGAGGTGCGGTTCCAGGACGGGCAGGCGCTCGCCGCGGCGTGGCCACGAGCGGAGTTCGTGCTGACCGAAGGGCTCGGGCACCGGCGCATCCTGCGCGATCCGGCCGTCGTCGAGCGGATCGTGGCCGAGATGGCGCGGATCTAGCGCTACCGAAGCGCTTGATCATGGACTTTGGGGGGTCGACACGCCGTAGAACACCACCCAAAGTTCATGATCAACGCTGCGGGAGAGGGGTGAGAGGCCGGCATCGCTGCGTCCGCCCCCGTTGGACTCCCCCGAACGCTCACGATGCCGGCCTCATCGGGCTACCGGTTGTTCATCCCGAGGTGGAGACGCGTGGGAAGAGGGTCGCGGCTGCGAGACCGACGCCAAATCCTCCGTTCGGCAACCGACCATGGCCGACCGGAGGAAATCTTTCTACTCACGGCTACTGCGGATCAGGGCGCCGACTACTGAGACGATTACCAACAGCAGCAGGCCGCTGCCGATCGCCTCGCCGGCCGCGTCGAGCATCATGCGGCCGAGCACGAGCCAGGCGAAGAAGAACCAGGCGATCAGCCCGATGGCCGTGACCGCGCACCAGACGAGGGTGGAGCGCGACAGACGACGGCGGCCCGACCATTCGGCTTCGCCCTCGGGTGGATCGGTCGTCACCGCTTCAGCGTGCCACCCCCGATCCGGATTATGAGGAGCTTTCAGGATCTTCGCCCGAATCGGTGGAATCTGCGCTCTCGGCGGCCCGAAGCGTACGCGACGACCGCAGAACCCCGAGCACGGACACGACGATGAGGACTCCGAACGCGACACCGACTCCCTCCCCCGCCGCGTCACCCACCGCCGTGTCCATCACCAGCCAGGACAGCAGGAACCACCCGACGCCACCGATGACGGCGGCGGCCACCGTGACAGCCAACGCCATGGAAGCGGCCTCCTTTCCCGAACCGGCACCGAAACTCCCTGAGCCGGTCACGCGAAGTCGCAGGAACCTCACAGTGATCACTCTTTCGCGAGCGGGCCCCGGTTGACTAGTCTCTGCCTGCAACCGGAGCGGTCCTTCCCAGCGTCCCCAGAGGTTATAGGCGCGCGGATTCCCGTCAGGCGCCCGGTGCGATGGGGAGGGCACGAGCATGGCCAAGAGGTACGTGGCGCTGGTGGGCGCCGCGCTGATGGGTGCGCTGGCGGCGTGCCAGCCGGTCACGCCGCAAGCCACCGGCGATCCCTCGCCGGCGGCGGTGTCACAGCCGTCCACGGCGGCCTCACCGACGCCGTCGAGCGCGCCGAGCCCGAGCACCAAACCGAGTCCCAGCACCAAGCCCAGCACCAAGCCGAGCAAGACGGCGTCGAGCTGCCCGCAAGGGCCGCATCAGAAGGCCGTCGAAACCGCGCTGGCCAAGCTCGGCACGTGGGGACCGGTCACCGTGGACGGCGTACAGTCGGCCGCGGACTGCGCCGCCATCAAGAAGTTCCAGCAGCGCTTCGGCATCTCCCCGGTCAACGGGCGGGCCGGCGACACCACCCACAGCGTGTCCAAGCGCCTGGCCGCCACCGACCCGGCCGCCTGCAAGGCCGGCAGCGCGCTGGTCGCCTGCGTCGACCTGACCCACCAGACCACGTACCTGATGAAGGGCGGCAAGCTCATCTGGGGTCCGACGGTCACGCGTACGGGCATGTCGGGCTTTGCCACGCCGGCCGGGTGGTTCACCGTCTTCGACCGCGCCGACCGGCATTGGTCCACGCCGTACAAGGTGTGGCTGCCGTACTGGCAGCAGTTCTACAACGGCGACGGATTCCACGAGACCACGACCTACATCCACACCATGGGCATCGGCTCGCACGGCTGCGTCAACCTGCTGCCCGTAGACGCCCGCAAGTACTACGCCACGCTCACGTACGGCTCCAAGGTTCACCTGTACGGGCGCCGGCCGGGCACGTAATGGCGGGGTGGACGACCGGGCGGGCGCTCCGGCCGGTTACCGTTGAGCGACGATGGTCACCTCCTTCGCCGACCGGCTCCGGGCGCTCTCCGACGACGCGCTCGGCGAACTGCTGCGCGCCCGGCCTGATCTGGTCACCCCGGTCCCGTCCGACATCTCGGTGCTAGCCGCGCGGGCCCAGACGCGGCTGTCGGTCGCGCGGGTCATCGACCGGCTGGACCGCTTCACCCTCGAAATCCTCGACGCCGCACGGCTTACGCGCGACGAGGACGGTGTCACATCGGCCGATGCCATCATCGCCATGGCGGCCACCCACCCGGGCGGCCCTGACGCGGCGCGCGTACGCACGGCTCTGCACGAGCTGCACCGCCTGTTCGTACTCTACGGACCCGACGAGGACCTGCGGATCGCCGGCGCTGTCGATGAGGTGCTTTCGGCGTACCCGGCTGGTCTGGGGCGACCGGCTGCGCAGCTGGATCCGGCCGCGGCGGCGCTGGCCGCGGACCCGGCCCGTCTGCGCCGGACCCTCATGGCCGCGCCGCCCACGGCCCGCGCGGTGCTGGAGCGGCTCGCGGACGGCCCGCCGATCGGTACGTTCACGGAGCCGCCGGAAGCGGTGGTCGAGCTGATCGAGCAGCACCTGCTGGTCCGCCTGGACGAGCAGACCGTCGAGCTGCCGCGCGAGCTGGGCCTGCTGCTGCGCCGCGAGCACGGCCCGCTGGGCGTGCTGCATCCGGATCCGCCCGCGTTGCCGAAAGCGTCGCGGGATCAGGCCGCGCTCGACCGGGCGGGCGCCGGTCAGGCCATGACGGTTGTACGCCAGACCGAAGCGATCCTGGAGGCGCTGGCCGGGGAGCCGGTCAGCATCCTGCGAGGCGGTGGACTGGGTGTGCTGCCGCTGCGCCGCGTGGCCAAGGCGGCCGACCTGCCCGAGCCGACCGCCGCGCTGCTGGTCGAGGTGGCTGCCGCGGCCGGACTGATCGGCGAGACCGACATCGAGTACCTGCCGTCGACCGGCTACGACACGTGGCGGGGCAAGCCGCTGGCTCAGCGCTGGGGTCAGCTTGCCCAGGCGTGGCTGGACATGCCCCGCCAGCCGTCGCTGATCGGGCTGCGCGACGAGCGCGATCGGCCCATCACGGCACTGTCGGCCGAGGCCGAGCGGGCCGGAATGCCGGTGCTGCGGCGCGATGTTCTGACCGCGTTCGCGGATGGGACCGCACCCGGCCCCGACGACCTGCTCGCCGTGCTCGAATGGCGGGCACCACATCGCGTACGCGGCCGGGAAGCGGTCTACACCGCGGTGCTGTCGGAGGCGGCCGCCTTGGGCGTGACCGGCTTCGGCGGGCTCACCGGGTACGGCCGGGCGTTGCTGGCCACTGTGGACGGTTCCGAGGACGATCCGCTCGGCCGGCGGCCCGAAGCCGACCGGCCCCGCGACCAGACAGCGGCCGCTCTGACGCTGGCCAAGCTGCTGCCGCCGCCCGTCGACCATCTCATGGTTCAAGCCGATCTGACGGTCGTCGTACCCGGACCGCCCGAACCCCAGCTGGCCGCCGAACTCGACCTCATCGCCGACCACGAATCGGGCGGGGCCGCGGTGGTCTACCGGGTCACCCGCGACTCGCTGCGGCGCGCCCTCGACGCCGGGTACGCCAGCTCCGATCTGCACACGCTGTTCGCCAAGCGGTCGCGTACGCCGATCCCGCAAGGGCTGACCTACCTCATCGACGACGTCGCGCGTACGCACGGCGGGCTGCGTACCGGCGCGGCCGGGGCGTACCTGCGCTCCGACGACGAGGCTCTGATCGCCACGGTGCTGGCGGACCGGCAGCTGGCCCCGCTGTCGTTGCGGCGGCTGGCCCCGACCGTCCTCATCAGCCTGTCGCCGCCGGGACGGCTGCTGAACCTGTTGCGGGAAGCCGGATATTCACCGGCGCCCGAGGACCCGACCGGTACGGTCGTGCTGAGCCGGCCCAAGCCCCGCCGCGCATCCGGCCGGTCCGCCGTGTCCCCGCCGATCGATCCGGCCGCCGGGCTGACCCGGCCCCGCCTGCTGGGACTGGTCGAGCACCTGCGCAACGGCGACGCCGCCGCCCGGGCCGCCCGCCGGGCACCGCTGGCCGTACGCGCGGCGACAAAGGGCGACGTCGACGGGATCACCGCGTTGCAGGCGCACAGCGATGCGCTCGCCGTTCTCCAGCAAGCGGTTCGGGAGAAGGTACGCGTCTGGGTGGGCTATGTGGACGCCCACGGCTCGGCCAACTCCCGCCTCGTAAGGCCGGTGTCCATCGGCGCCGGCTACCTGCGTGCGGAAGATGAGCGTACGCAGACGATCCACACGTTCGCGCTGTCTCGCGTGACAGCGGCAGTGCTGGAGAACTAGACCTCTAGTTCGCGTGCGACGACGTGGAGCGCTTCGCCGATCTTCTGCGCTGCCTTACGGTCGGGGTAGCGGCCGCGCTTGAGGTCGGGCAGGATCTTCGCCTCCATCACCTTGATCAAGTCCTCGATCAGCGTATTCAGCTCGTCCGGCGAGCGCCGCTTCGCCTCGGCCTGAGCCTGAGCCAGCGAGGGCGGCGCATCCACCAGGCGTACGCCCATGGCCTGGGCGCCCTTGCGGCCCTCGACCACCCCGAACTCAATCTTCTGACCGCCCTTGAGGTCGTCGACGCCGCCGGGCAGGGCGGTCTTGGGCAGGAACACGTCGCCGCCCTCGTCGCTGGTGACGAAGCCATAGCCCTTCTGGGCGTCGTACCACTTGACCCGACCGGTAGGCACCGCTTATCCCTGCTTCCCTCGTGCTGCCACACCCATTGTGGCCCGATATGCCGGCCGCCGCCCGCCGTGCTGCGAGCGCGACCCGTTAAGGCTATCGCTCAGGTGTCGGGCTCGCCCTCCGGGCGGCGCCGGGTGGGGTGAGGCCGGCGGCGGCGGCTCGGTCCAGAAGCGACCGTACCGCGGCGTATCCGTCGGGGCCGAGATTTTCGGTGAAACCGTTGACGTACAAGGCGATGTGCTGATCGACCACGGCCGGCTCCATCTCCTGCGCATGCTCCAGCACGTACGCCCGGCTGGCCTGCGGATCGGCCCAGGCCCGCCGGACGGAGTCCCGGATCCAGCCGGCCGCGGCGACCGGATCGACGGTGCCGCGCTTGGCCAGGATGGCGCCGAGCGGAATCGGCGAACCGGTGTCGCTCTCCCACCATTCACCGAGGTCGACGACCTGGCGCAGCCCGTAGCGCGGGAACGTGAAGCGCGCCTCGTGGATGACGAGCCCGGCGTCGAACCGCCCGGCGGCGACCCCCGGCATGATCTCGTGGAATGGCACGACCTCGATCCGGGCCGGCCGCTGGCCTGTCTGCTCGGCCCACAGCCGCATCAGCAGGTACGCCGTCGTCCGCTCGCCGGGCACAGCGACGACCGCACCGTCCACGCCGTCGCGGTCGAGCGTCAGCACCAGTGGCCCACAGCCGCGGCCGAGCGCTCCGCCGCACGGCAACAGCTCGTACTGGTCCAGCAGCCACGGCAGCGCCGCGTACGACACCTTCACCAGATCGAAGCGGCCGTCCAGGGCTGCCGTGTTGGTGACGTCTACGTCGGCGTACGTCACGTCCATCGCGGGCGCGCCGGGCACCAGGCCATGCACCAGCGCATGGAAGACGAACGTGTCATTCGGGCACGGCGAAAAAGCGATCTTCACAGTCCGGTCTTCTCCAGAGCGCTGAGGTTCTGCTTGCTGGTCAGCACATAGTTCTGGGCCGGGTTGAGCTGGAAGATCCAGACGATGGCGTCGTGGCGGTCATCCGGATGCTCGGTGACCCGCCAGAACTCGGCGATCCCGACACCGGCGTAGACGCCGGGCTTGTGCTGCAAATCTCGCCGTCGCGACTCCGGGGAGACCACCTCGACGACGCACGAAACCATGTCCGCGGGGAACTGTGATCGCAGTAGATCGATTTCTTGCGCGTTGAACACGGTCACGTCCGGCACCATCACCGTGCGCGGTCCGATTACCACACCGACCTCGCGGATCGCTTTGCGGCCGACGGCCTCGAACAGCACGGTAATCCGGTGCGCAACCTGGGAATGCCACGCCATCTGCGCGGCCGCCATCATCACGACTTCGCCCTCCCACAGTTCGAGCCGAGCGCCGTACGGCGTCTCGACGCGCTCGAATTGCTCGGCTGTGAGTGGCAGGCCCGGCACGGACAGTGTGACTGTCATAGGTTCAGTGTCCCGGATCGTCCTGATGATCGACAACCGAGTGAGGGGAACTCACCCTATCCCGGCCGCCCGATCGGCGCTGTCCCCGAGCGCCGCGCGCTGGGAATCGAGCGCTGCGAGGTGGGCGCCGAGGGCGGTGGCGGCGGTGGTGAGGGCGGCCAGGGCGGCGCCGAGCTGCCAGGAGGCGCGGTCGCGCGGCCCGATCGGGTTGGAGATCGTGCGTAGCTCCGCGTACGGGACTGCGCAAAGGCGGGCGGCGGCCGCGACCCCGGCGCCCTCCATCGTCTCGGCGATCGCGTCCGGCCAGCGTTCGCGCAGCTCCGAGGCGCGCTGCGCGGTCCCGGTCACGGTCGACACCGTCAGCACCGCGCCGACGAGCGCGCCCGGCAGGGCGGCGCGAAGGACCCCGGTCAGCGTTTCGTCGGCGGCGTGGACGGCGCGGCCGTACCCGAGCTCGTCGATGCTCAAAAACCCGTCCGGCGCCTGCGCCCCGAGGTCCGCGTACACGCTGCGGTCCGCGATCACCACCCCGCCCGGCTCGATCCGGTCGGGAAAGCCGCCGGCGATTCCCACGCTCACAATCCCGTGGTACGCCCGACCGCGAGCCTCGGCAACGCTCAGCAGCCGCGCCGCGCCCGCGGCCGCAGCCGCTGGACCGACACCGACCGCGGCGACGTCGAGCCGAGGATCGCCCCGGCGCACCGCTTCGGCTTCGGCGTCGACCGCGGTGGCGAACAGGATTCTCACGTCAGGACTCCGGCGGCTGGTGCAGGGAATTGGGTCGGTAGAGGTGGTAGCTGCCGTCCGGGGAGTCCGGCGAGTCCGGCTCGATTGCTGGACGCTGGACCGGCGGCTCCGGCGGCTTCGGTGATTTGGCCGGGCGCGGTGGTGGTGTGGTGATGACGAAGGCCAGGCACATCGCCACGAACAAAGCGATCTGGGCCAGAACGAGAGCGATGATGCCGCCGAAGAGCAGGGCGACGAGGGCCAGCGCCAGGATCGGCGGCAGAAGGAAGCCGGTGTAGCGCGCGGCGTCGCCGAAGCGGCGGGCGGTCGCCACGGCCCACAGAGCCCGCTCGGCGAGGCCGAACGCGATGAGCGCGCCGATCGCGATCGCACCCAATGCCGGGTCGGATGGGCCGCCGGTGACGACCGTGGGTGCGGAGAAGGCGTACGCGAACACTGCGGCCAGGCGCAGCGCCTCGGTGCCGGCCAGGGCGTACTGGACGATCGGGCCGCGTAGGAGGAGGCCGATCGCAGCGGCACCGGCGATTCCGGCGCACAGGCCGATCAGCGCCGCGAGCGCCACCGAGCCGGCGTCACGGCGCCACCATTCGACGAAGACGAAAATGTCGGCCGCGACCGACAAGGCGGCGATGTCGAGCAGGCGGCCGCCGCGGGGCACCGCCGACTGCGTTGCGGTCCTCGTCTGCCCCGCTCGGCGTACCAGGAAACGGAAGCCTTGGTAGGCGCGGCCGATCGCCCGCGCGATCAGCAGGACCAGCGCGGCGAGGATGCGCCCCAGCTCTTGAAGCATTGAATCGAATTTAAAGCACGATCGGTGCCTCGATGAGCTTGGGCTTGAGCGGCGTGGCCGGGTCGAACCACGGCGTGTGGGCCGGGCGCTGCGGCTTGGGGATCCACTTGCGCGAGACCTTGTCCACGCCGATCGGGTAGATGGTCAGCGAGCCGTCGGCGCCGAAGCGCATGCGCAGGAATCCCTTGTAGTCCTCGATGCCCTGGCCGGCGAACAGCTCGTTGAGGTTGACCCGGAAGCTGCTCGCGACGAACAGGTAGAGCGCGGACAGTTCGGTGGCGATCAGCCCGGCTATCGGTGCGTAGACGACGAACGCCAGGACGCCCGGCCACGGCCAGGGCTGGTTGTCGAAGGGAAACTCCCGCCACGCGAAGTAGCCGGCGTATCCGAGGATGACGTGCGCCGTGCCATGAGCGAGGCCGAGCAGCACGGGGATGCGCCGCATCATGCCGTGGGACAGGCCGACCGCGAAGAACAGTGAACCGGCGATCATCAGGCCGATCATCAGGAACGCCGGCAGGCTCAGCAGCTGGTCGGCCCGGCCCTTCAGCGACAGCAGGAACAGGGCGTGCACGATGCCGAGCAGGGTGGCGAAGCCGGGGTTGCGCATCGGCAGGCGCGGGAAGATTCCGGTGCTGAGGGCTCGCGACCGCGCCTTGCTCGGGTACGTCTTGCGCAGCGTGAAGGTGTCCTGCTGCAAGCCGACCGCGAACGGCCGGCGCGGCGGCACCGTCACCTTCGACGGCAGGCCGTGCGTGGCGTACAGGTACGCACCGCCGTTGCCCGCCGTGATCAGCTGCTCCGTGCTGTTCTCGGCCTCGGCGTAGCGGGCGTAGTGGTGCAGGTCGCCGGAGATCATCAGCTTGACCTGGGCACCGGTCGGCTCGATCAGCTTGCGGCGGAAGTACGCCAGCGTGTCATAGCCGCGCGGATGCTCACCGGTCTGCACCCAGGAAGGCTGCGGGAACGCGATGATGACCTTGTCGTCCTTGCCGAGCAGGTTGGCGACGCTGCGGAAGTAGTCCAGCTGCGGATCGTCCAGATAGGCCTCGCCCTGCACGTCGACGGCGAGCAGCCACCAGTTGTGGGGCAGCTGGAGCGCGAAGTAACTGCGGGTCTGCCTGGTCTGCCAGGCGCCGATGTGGCCGCCCTCGCGCCGGGCGAACAATCGCAGGAACGCCGTCAGGCCGTCGTACCAGTCGTGGTTGCCGGGCAGGGCGTACGCCGTCGGCGGCCGCTCACCCGGCTGCGGCGTCGAGTACGCGGCCAGATACGGCCCGACCATGCGGTCCTCGTACTCCTTGCCGCTGGCGGTCGGGTAGACCTGGTCGCCGCCCATGACGAGGATCTGCCCGCGGGGCAGCTCGGAGAGGGTGAGCCCGTCGTCGGACCGGGGCGCGGCCACCTTCAGGCTCGGCTGGGCCAGCAGCCACGCCATGGAGTACGTGGCGTTGAAGCCGTCGCCGACGTCGGAGATGTAGTCGAGCCAGACCTCGTCGTCCTGGGCGTGCTCGTCGTGAACCTTGGTCGCGAAGGCGCCCTGCAGTTCGCGCTTGTCCAGATAGGCACCGAACTGCTCGGCGAACGCCACGCGTACGCCGGTCGCGGCGAGCAGCAACGGGCCGAGCCACGGCACCGGATCCTGCGGCGCGAAGCCGAGCTGTTCGGGGTCCAATGAGGACGGCCGGTGCAGCGGGACCACCGGCAGGGCAACGGTCGGCTCGTCGCCGGCCGCCGGGCCCAACGGCACCTCGACGCCGGGCATCGCACCGGACGCGGCCGCGGCCGGCGGCTGGGGCGTGTCCGTCGTAGGCCCGCTTTGCGCGGGAATTCCGGTGCTTCCGGCGTGCAGCTCGGGATCGGTCACAGCCGAGGAGCCTACTCAGAACGGGCTCGCGGCCGGTACCCCCCGTTCGTGCGGGCTATTGGGTGTACCGGTCCTCGAACGCCTTGCGCGAGCCGCAGACCGCCGCCTTCGGGCATACGCGCCGTGACCCGTCCGCGTCGAGGCGTACGACCACCGAGTCCCGGGGTACCGAATGGGCGACGACCTTGCCGTTGCCCTCCGGCGTCTCGACCCGCTCCCCGACGGCCGGCGCAGTCGCCTGGAAGTCTTGGTAGAGCGGGTGCTCATACTTGAGGCAGCACATCAGGCGACCGCAGGCACCGGAGATGCGCAACGGGTTCAGCGGCAGGTCCTGATCCTTGGCCATCCGGATCGTCACCGGCTCGAAGTCGGTCAGGAACGTGGCACAGCACAGATCCCGGCCGCACGAGCCGATGCCGCCCTGCACCCGCGCCGAGTCGCGGGCCGACAGCTGCCGCAGCTCGACCCGGCATTTGAGGGTCGCGCCGAGGTCGCGGACGAGCGAGCGGAAGTCGACGCGGTGCGGCGCGGTGAAGTAGATCGTGGTCTGCGGCGACGGGCCGTCGATGTGGTCCACCGCCACGACCTTCATGGGCAGCTCGTGCTCGCGGATCAGCTTGCGCGCGGCGACCTGGGCCTCGGCCTTGCGCGCCCGTAGCTGGGCGTCGCGGGCGAGGTCGTGGTCGCCGGCGATGCCGATCATCTTCGGGAAGCTGGAGGTGTCGTCGGAGACCCACTGCGCCGCCCACACGCACTCGGCCACTTCCGGGCCGTCATCGGTCGGCACCAGCACCTTCTGGCCGACCGTCGGCTGGAACTCGCCGGGGTCGAGGTAGAAGAGCCGGCCGAACTTGTTGAACGTGACGGCGCAGAGCATGCCCATGGAGCCACCCTAGTGGCCTCGCCGGAACGGCGCACCACCCGTACCGTTTCGTACCATTCGTCAGGAGATCCTTCGCGCAAGGTGTCCGGCGTCGGTACCGGACCGCTGCCGGCCGAGCGGTGTGGCAGACGTCGACCGCGTGCATCCGCCGAAGGAGCCCAGCACTACAGCTCCACGCGGGCCGTCGTGCCGGTCGCGGGACCGACGTCCGGTCCGGGGCGGAACGGCAGCGGTGCGAGCCGCGACTCCCACGAGTCCCGCAGCTCCTCACCGCCCCGGCAGATCTCCTCGATCTCCTCCAGCACCAGCGCACCGATCGTGGCCGCGGCCGATCCGATCTCCAGCGGGTCGGCCGCGGTGACGACGCTGACCGCCTCGGCCGAGCGCAGCACCAGCGCCAGACGCATCGCCAGGGCGACCCGGCTCTCGGCGATCCAGCCCTCGACGTCTTCCAGGTACGCGCCCAGATCGTCCAGGCGAGTGCTCAGCGACGCATCGGGGTCGACCAGGTGCCGCCGATGCGCCTCCCACTGGGCCTGGTACGCCTGCCCGGCGTCGCCTTCCCAGCGCACACCGATGCCGTCCACGGTGGCCACCGCCTCGTCGAACCGGCCGGACAGGGCGCGTACGCCGTCCCCGGCCAGCTGCGCCGGGCGGAGTCCGACGATGGCCTTCACCGCCGGGCCGGGGAGCGTACCGACCCAGCGCAGCAGCGGCCACACCTGGTGGCCCGGCGGAGCGCCGTACTGGCCGAGCGCTGTGTCGACCCGCTGGAGCAGGTCGGCGGCGGGTTCGGCGATCCGGTCGAGGGCGTCCATCGCTACAGCCCCCAGTCGGGGTGCTCGCGGACGGCGTCCTCGATCTCGCCGTAGTGCCCGGCGACATCGCGCACCGCATCGGCCAGCCGATCGAGGCGGCGGGCGGCGTCGGCGGCTTCGTCATACCGGTGGTGCCAGGCGTCGGTGGCCTGCCGGCGAAGTTCGCGGCCGATGTCGCCGAGGCGGCCGGGAGCACCGGCGAGGTCGTCGAAAGGCGCCTGCTCGAACCGCGCCAGCGCGGGCGGAACCTCCGCGACCTGTTCGGCCGCGCGGTCGAGGCCGGTGGCCAGGTCCCGTAGCCCGCTCATCGCCGCCCGCCTTCGAGGTCACGCCCGCCGGTGTCACGTCGGCCGGTATCTCGGGCACCCGGGTCGGCGCGGCCGAGGTCGCTCAGAGACGGATACTCGCCGAAGATGTCTTGATGCAGGCGGCGGCGCGCCCATTCGGCGCCGTCCTTCGCCGCGTGCAGGGCGGCCTGGATCGACCGGTTGATCTCGGCGGCGCTCTGGTTGCGCAGGGCTCCGACGACAGCCACGTTGCGCACACCCCCCTCGCCCGCGACCACGACCTCGATCAGCCCGTCCGGGGAGCGTACGCTCACCTCGATGTCGGCCAGGGAACGCCGGAACTCCGCCTGCCGCTCCTCGATCCGGCGATAGGCGGAGACTGCCTCCTCGATCCAGGCCTCATCGATCTCCCGCACGTTTGCCGAGGCTACCCACCTGTCCACAGTCGCGGTAGAGCCTGTGGATAAACCTGTCCACACCCTGTGGATAAGCTCTTGCTACGCACGGTTGCCGGGTCTCCACACCCTGTGGATAACTTCGCCGCTTAAATCAACGGACGCCTAATTCACCGACTGCCT
>Ga0114129_10000043_pt1 | contig 106438 bp, 103 predicted proteins | sample RhiMetdeltSRZDD1_FD_80071 | JGI IMG/M metagenome (GOLD analysis project Ga0114129, IMG submission 80071) | Populus rhizosphere microbial communities from Tennessee, USA - Rhizosphere MetaG P. deltoides SRZDD1 (version 2) (version 2) | ecosystem: Host-associated > Plants > Roots > Rhizosphere... | reverse complement strand
TCGGAGCGCCAGGAGAGCTCGACCATCGAGCGCGCCTGGCTCGACACCACGAAGCCGAAATTCGGCGCCACGTACACCTTGCAGGTGCTGCTGCGCGATTTCCGCGGCGCGACGGAGACCGTGTCGCTTCCGGTGACGATGCCATCGCATGCCACGGGACCGGTGACCCTCCTGGTCGGTGACGCGTCGACGCTCGCGACGCTCGAACAACGTGAGCTCAAGCCGGGTAAGCCGTCGACGTGGCCCGCGCTGCTCGCGCAGCTCAACAGCACGCGGCGCAACAATCGTCTGTACGTGCGGCTGATCAGCTCCAGTGCGGGGACGGTTGTCGGCGGCGAAACCCTGCCGGCCTTACCGCCTTCCGTTCGCTCGATCCTCGACGAAGACAAGACCGTCACATCGGCTTCGGTCTCTCGCACGGTCGTCGGCGCGTGGGAACGCCGGCTCGAGCGTGCCGTGCGCGGATCGCGCGAGCTGACGTTCACGCTCACGTCCGGCCAGCAATAAAGCGACGCATGGTCCGCTCGTTCAACGGTCCGCGGAGATTCCGCTTGCGTTCATCACTCCTGTTCCTCGCTGTCGCCGGCGGATTGTCTGTTGCGCTTCACGCATCCGGGCCGACGTTCTGGACCATTGCCACCTCGGCCGAATTCCTTCGCGGGACATCCGAGGGCGTGTACGTCAGCCTCGACGGCGTCGTCACGCCTGGTCCGCAGCTCGAGAATCGACTCACGTCCGCGCCGGCACAGGTCTGGGGACTTGCGCAGTCGGCAGACGGAACGCTGTGGGCCGGCACCGGTGGAGATGGCCGCGTCATCCGGGTGCGTCCCGGACAAAAAGAAGAGACGGTGTTCGATGCAGAAGAGACCAACGTCTTCGCGCTTGCCGTCTCCGGCTCACGCACCTATGTCGCGACGTCGCCGGACGGGCGCGTCTACGTAATCGACGGCACCAATCCCGCCAAACCGTTTTTCGATCCCGAAGAGAAGTACATCTGGGCCCTAGCCGTTGACCCCGCCGGGCGCCTCTGGGTTGGCGCCGGCAATCCTGCGGTCATTTATCGCGTCGACGCCGGCGGCGCCAGCCGCACGATCTACAAGCCGCCCGCGGCGCACGTCGTGTCACTCGTCGCCGACACCAAAGGGCGCATGCTTGCAGGCACCGAGTCGCCGGGACGGCTGTACCGGTTCGAGGCGGATGATCGGCCGTTCGTGCTTCTCGATTCCGGCGTGACGGAATTGCGCGCGGCGGCGGTCGCGCAGGACGGCACGATCTTCGCGGCCGCGGTGTCGCGCGGCGACGAATCTGCCGCCGCCAGCGGCGAGACGACGTCCGTCGCCGTGAGCACGCCGCCACCGCCCGCGACCGGCGGCGCCACTACGCCGTCGACGAGCACGAACAGACGCTCGGTGATCTACCGGATCGATGCGAATGGCACGTGGGAACCCTTCTGGGAGACGAACGACGTCGCCTATGACGTCGCCACCACTGACGACGGTGGCGCTCTGGTCGCAACCGGACCGGAAGGTCGCCTGTACAAAGTGTCACGAACGCGCGACGTCATGCTGCTCACCGGCGTCGACGCGAAGCAAATCACGCGATTTGCAGGACCCGTCCGGCCAGGCGGACGACCGACTGCGTTCGCGACCGCGAACCCGGGCCGCGTCATCGCCGTCGGCGCCAACGACCAGTCGCCGGCGACGTACATCTCCAGCGTCCGCGACACGAAGAGCGTCGCCACGTGGGGCCTGATTCGGTGGGAGGGATCCGGCGGCGGCATCGCGCTCTTCTCGCGTTCGGGAAACACCGAGAAGCCGGATGACTCGTGGAGCGACTGGGCCGGCCCGTACTCCCGTGGCGAGGGCGAAGCGATCAAGAGTCCCACCGCCCGTTTTCTGCAGTGGAAAGCGGTGCTGACACGGGCAGGGTCGACGCCGGCGCCGCGCCTGACCTCGGTTACCGTCGCGTACCTGCCGCGGAACAGCCGGCCGACGGTTTCGACGCTCACCGTCCATCCGCCGGGCGTCGTGTTTCAGCGGCCGTTCTCGAGCGACGACGGCGCGATTGCCGGACTCGACGATCTGACCGCTGAAGCCAGACGTCCGCCGGGCGATTCCGGTCCGCCGCCGCCACCGCCCGGCCGACGCATGTACCAGAAAGGTCTTCAGACCCTGGTCTGGAAAGCGGAGGACGCCGACGGCGATCGGCTGATCTATTCCCTGCAATACCGTCGCGAGGGCGAGCAGACCTGGCAGGATCTGCGGAGCGGCCTGACGGACGCGATTTTCGTCTGGGACACGACGACCGTGGCCGACGGCCGCTACATCGTCCGGCTGTCGGCGTCCGACTCTCCCTCGAATGCGGAGGACCGCAAACTGAGCGGCGAGCGCGACAGCGATCCGATCACCGTCGACAATACGCCGCCGGTCATCACGACCGAAATCGCGCGCGGACCTCTCCGGCTGATCGTCCGCGTGAAGGACGCGCAGAGCCCGATTCTGAAAGTGGAATACTCACGCGGCGGCGGATCGTGGCAGCTCGTCTTCCCCGCCGACGGCCTGGCCGACTCTCCGGAAGAACGCTACGAGATTCCTCTCGCCAACGAGGCGGAGGCAAGCCGCCTCGTCATTCGCGCCACCGATCTGCTGCAGAACGTCACGTCACAAGTTGTCGGACGTTGACGACCCAACTTGGAAGTTCGAAGTTGAAGTTCGAAGTTCACGCCGCTTCGAGCGGCGTGTTACAAACCTTTCGCAGTAACACCCGTCGTCGTCACGAGACCGACGAGGTGCACCTTGAGGCCAGGCATTCGGGCGGGGCTCGACTTGATGCGGCTGATCTCGTCCATCAGCCATTCTGCGTAACGCCGCGCGTCAGGCTGCATCGCGCTGAGGTTGACGAGCTGACCCTTGTTGGTCACGACGTCGGTCAGCGCCTCGACGAGATCGCGGTCGGTCTGCGTCGTGAATTCGGGCGGCAACGTGCCAAGTCCGGATCCCTCGGCATCTGTGTCGCCATTGTCGAGGAGCATCAACGTCGCTTCCTGATCGTGCCCAAGCGGCGTTGCCATCAGGATGACGGTTCCGGCCGGACGGCGAAGGTTGTTCATCAGTGCCGCGAGCGACTCCGGGCTTGGCGGCGCCGGCCCGAACGTCAGCAGCATCGAGACGAAGAGGAGCGTCGCGCTCGTCGCGGCAATCGATCCCAGACCGACGACCGCCCAGTGCCAATCCTCGATCGCGCGCGAGAGGATCGCGCGCAGCGACTGCGCTTCTTCCGCACGGGCGCGGCTCACGACGCCGTCGGCGAGTCCGGCCAGCTCGGCGGGCGCCAGCCGCGAGGCCGCTTCGCGCAGCTCGTCCCCGAGCTCGCGGATTGCGTCGGCTTCGCGCGCGCATTCGCGGCAGACCGCGAGATGCTCGGCGACGCGGAGCATGTCGCCGCCCGCCAGCTCGCCGTCCACGAACGCGCTCAGATGGTGCCGAAGCGCTTCGCACGTCACCTTGAGGTTCAGGCCGGTCATGTCGTCCTCAGAGCCGCGCGCAGCGTGCCGCGCGCTCGGGCGAGTCTCGACTTCACAGTACCCACCGCGACGCCGAGCGAGGTGGCGATCTCCTCATAGCTCAGGCCGTCGATTTCCCGGAGCACGATCACGGCGCGCTGGTCGAACGGCAGCTGATCGAGCGCCTGCCACACGCGACCGGCGATCTCCCGCTGCTGCAGGACCTGATCCGGCATCGCGTAGCTGCGTGACTCCGGCAGTTCGCCATGCGCGGCGGTGTGATCGTCGAGCGCCACCTGTTGCGCGCGCCGGCGGCGCCGCCACCAGCGCTGCCGATTCGAAGCCTGATTGACGACGATCCGATAGATCCAGGTGCGGAGCGTCGATTGACCACGGAACTGCGCCAGCGTCCTGAAAATCCGCAGGAACACTTCCTGCGACAGGTCGGCGGCCTCCTGCGGATCGCCGAGCAGGTGCAGCCCAAGCTGGTACACCATGCGCTGGTGATCCGTCACGAGCCGCGTGCACGCGTCCTCGTCGCCGGAGGCACACTGCTGCACGAGTGCCCAGTCGGCACTCGCGGCGTCCGGCCACGTGAGCACACGCGAAGGCTTCACGAAGGTCTCAACCGCCATGGTAGCACCCCCGGCGGGACCCAATTCTGTCCAGTTAGACCCCATCGGCGGCCGCGGGTTCCCCGGCCTGTAATATGTCCGCTGTGAAACGCCCGCTGGCGCTTCTGGGCCTGATTCTGGTCGTCGGCGGCGGCGCCATCGTCGCCGCCGCTATCTATCAGCACATCAGCGGCGAACGCCATTACCGGCGGCTGCTTGGCGACGGGGAGCGTGCGCTGCGCGGCGGCAACAGCTACGCGGCGATCGAAGCGTTCAGCGGCGCACTCGCCTTCCGGCCTGATTCGATGGTCGCGCACTTCCGGCGCGCCGAAGCCTACCGCGCGCAGCAGCGCGACGATGAAGCGCTGCGCGATTTGCGGGACGCCGTCCGGCTGGCGCCGGATGCGCCGCAACCGCTCATTGCTCTCGGCGAGCTGTACGACCTGCGCGACGATCCGGCGCAGTCGGCGATCTGGTATGCGCAGGCGGCCGAGCAGCTTCGCGACGAAAGTCCCGCACTGCTCTATCAGCTGGCGCTCGCGCGGTATCGCGCCGGTTCTCCGGCCGCCGCCCGTGATCCGCTCCGCCGCATCGTCGCCCGCAACGACTCCATTGCCGAGGCGCACTATCTGCTTGGCCTGGTCTACCGCGACACGCAGGACGTCGACGCGGCGATCAACTCGCTCGAACAGGCGTTGCGGATCGCGCCGTCCTTGATCGCGGCCCGGGAGGAGCTCGCCGACTTGTACCGATCGCGCGGGCGATATGGCGACGAGACCGACCAGCTGCGCGCGCTGGCCGATGTCGATGACCATGTCGACCGTCGCGTCGCCCTCGCGCTCGTCGAAGCGCGGCGCGATCAGTTCGATACGGCGATCGGGATGCTGGGACGCGCCGCTGTGGAATCGCCGCACGATTCGCGGGTACAGCTCGCGCTGGGACGTACCTATCTCGCACGAGCCGAGCACACGGGCGATTCCGCCTCCGTCGATCGCGCGTTGAGCGCGCTCGAACGCGCGCTCGGCGGGACGGCGCCGCGGAGCGAAGGGCTCGCGCTCTTCGGCCGCGCGCTCTATCTCTCCGGCGACGCGATCGGAGCCGAGCGGATGCTCAAGGAAGCGGTCGCCACGTCGCCGATCGATTCCGAAGCGTTCACGTTCCTCGCCGACGCGGCCGACCGGCTCGGACATGCGCTCGTCGCCCGCGACGCGCTCGTCAGTCTCGACGCGCTCGAAGGGGGAACCGCGCCAAGCCACACGCGCGCGACACGAGCCCGGCGGATCGGCTCGCTGTCTATGCGTGCCGCGGACCCGCGGGCGGCGGTGACCTACCTCAGCGAAGCCGTCACACTTGGAGAAACCGACCTCGACACGCTCGTGCTTCTCACTCGCGCGAAATGGCTCACCGGTGACATCGAGGGCACGAAGGAAGCACTCGCCCGCGCGCTGGTTCTTGACCCGGCCAACAGTGAGCTGCTGCGAATTGCGAGAGCGATTAAGTAGAAAGCATCAGGCAACTCCTTCCGCGCCCGCACCTCCTTCGAGACCCAGGCGCTTGATCGCTTTCGCCAGGCCTTGTCGCGAGAGACCCAGCTCCCGCGCCGCGGCCGTCCGTCGTCCACCATGCCGCGCCAGCGCGGCGGCAACCGCACGCTGCTCGAACGTACGCCGCGCGCTCTCGAGCGGCGCGGCCAACGAGGCTGACTCCGCTGTCGCGTGTTCGAGGACGACCGAAACATGCCGCGCGACAACCCTCCCGCGAACGGGCGCAGAAACGACGAGCGCGGCGATCACGTTTTGCAGCTCGCGGATGTTGCCAGGCCACTCGTGCCGGCAGAGCGCGGTGATGGCGTCGGCGGCAAGGACCGCACGTTTGCCGCCGTCCAGGCTCATTTGACGCCAGAAGGACTGCGCGAGCTGCGGCACGTCCTCGACTCGCTCGCGCAACGGCGGGATCCGGATGCGGACGACAGCCAGACGAAACATCAGATCCTCGCGGAACGTACGGCGGCCAACGGCGGCGCCGAGCGGCTGGTTTGTTGCGGCGACTATGCGCGCATCGACCGGCCGGGGTGCGTTCTCACCAAGCCGGCGGATTTCCCGCTCCTGCAGCGCGCGCAGAAGTTTGGCCTGCGCCCGGCCGGAGAGTTCGCTGACTTCGTCGAGGAACAGCGTCCCGCCGTCGGCCTCCTCGAAGAGGCCCGCGCGATGGCCGACCGCCCCGGTAAAGGCGCCGCGAGCAAACCCGAACAGCTCCGCCTCTACCAGCTCATCCGTGAGCGCGGCGCAGTTGATCGCGCAGAAGCGGCGACTCGACCGCCGGCTGAGCCGGTGGAGCGCCCGCGCGACAAGCTCCTTGCCCGTTCCGCTCTCCCCCTCGACGAGCACCGGGAAGGTCGTCAACGCCGCGCGAATCACGGCCTCGCGGACGCCGGAAATCGCCGGGCTGCGGCCGAGAATTTCGGGCAGCCGGACGTGCGCCTCGGCTACGAGCGCGAGCGCATCCAGACGGCTCCGAAACGCCGGCGCGCAGATAGCCGCCACGGCGACAACAGCCTCTCGCAGCGTCGCGGCTGCCTCCCAGCGGCTTCGACCGACGACATGTCCAATCACTATGCCGGCGCTCAAGATCGGTGCGCGGGCAAGGGTCCACGGATCAGACGATGCCGGGCGGTCATCGCGGACAAAGCTGCCAAGCTCGCCACTCTGGAGATCAGCGACCGTCCAACCTCGTTTCGCCATCATTCGCCCGGCGTCGGCCGTGATCATCGCCACACGATCGGCGCCCGCATGCCGCTCGAGCCAGGTGCATCCCTGTTCGAGCGCGGCGGCCTCGTCTTCCGCGTCGTGGACGAACTGCAGCAATGCCGGAATGGCGTGAAGCAGGTACATTCGTGGTCTCCCCAATCTCCTGAACGTTGACCCCGGGCGCGGTCGGCTCCAGGTCCCAGCTGCCCGAGGCCGCGTGATGATGGCGTTCAGCCTCTTCGAACCTTCCCTGAAACTGACGAAGCCGTGTCCACGCGAGCTCGATTGGCGCTGCCGGCTGGACTCCACAGACCTGGCTTTCAGCCGCCAAGGTCCACAGAAGCGCTTCGGCAGAATCCAGTTGCCCGCTGGTCATCAAGCGGCGAACCGCGCGAACGTCACGCTGAACTCGAGACGCTGGCCTCGGCGGTGCACGCTCAGCGCGGATTCCGCCAGACCTTGTGTCCTCGATCTGCACAACGACATGTGCGCGATGACTCACACGCGCCAGATGCCGAATCCACCTGCTGACCGGGTGGCCGTCCTTGACCGGGCGGTACAGCACGACAACATGTCGATGAGCCAACTCCTCTCGCAGAGAAGGCGGGAGCGGCAGCGCGGCCCAAATCGTGACAAACCCCGCCTGACGAACTCGCTGCGCGACGAGCGACGCCATCTTCACGATCGAGGTATCTGTCCGGACGACGGCGTGGCGGATCCCGATGGTTCCCGCCTCCGCGATCCGGGCGACCCGGTCGGCCGATGCCATCGCTGACGCGTCGGGAACGACTGATGCGGCTCCGGCAGCGTTGGCGCGCGCTTCGAACCAACTGCGCAGGCCGGCGCGGCCAAAATCCAAGAGCGGACGCGATCGCTCGGTCGCTCCGAGCACCTCTTGCTGCAAGCGACGCTCGATGAGAGTCCAGTCGTCCTCGATCGCTCGAACCACGACGACTGCGCACGCGCCGGTCGCGAGATCGATCCATCCTCCCGATTGATTCTGCAGAAACCTGTCGCCGATCAGTTGAGGCCACACGTTCGCGCGTCAGAGTGCAAGAAGCACGCCGCGACAACACGCGACTTTCGCTCGCTCGTGCGTCAGGGTGATTGCAGAAAGTTCGATAGAATGGCGGCCCGATGCTGCGATTTCTGACAGCCGGCGAATCGCACGGCCCGTCGCTCGTCGTGATCGTCGAAGGCATGCCCGCCGGATTGCCGCTCACTGCGTCGCAGCTGCTGCCCGACCTGGCGCGACGACAACTGGGCTACGGCCGCGGCCGCCGGATGGCGATCGAACACGACCAGGCGGAGATCCTGGCGGGCGTCAGGCGCGGGCACACGCTCGGCAGTCCCATTGCGCTCCTCATCCGCAATCGTGATTGGGCCAACTGGCAGCACACGATGAGCATCGAGGCGAATCCGCCGGAGTCGGCCGGAGGCGCGCGCCGAGGGGCCGTGACACGTCCGCGTCCGGGCCACGCCGATCTCGCGGGCGGGCTGAAGTACGGCCACACCGATCTCCGCGACGTGCTGGAGCGCGCGAGCGCCAGAGAAACGGCGGCGCGCGTGGCCGCCGGCGCCGTGGCGCGGACACTCCTCGCGCGGTACGGCATCGAGATCGCCAGCCACGTCATCGCGATTGGCGGCGCCTCGATTGACGATCCCCTGGCGGTGACGTTCGACACGGCGCGCGCGCTGGCGCCAGACGATGACCTGAGGTGCGTGGATGAGAGGGTCGGGACGGCGATGAAACGGGCGATTGACGGCGCGCGTGAAGCCGGCGACACCGTCGGCGGCGCGTTCGAGGTCATCGCGCATGGCGTCCCCGCCGGTCTCGGCAGCTACGTGCAGTGGGACCGCAAGCTGGACGGGCGGCTCGCGCAGGCGCTGATGTCCATTCCTGCGATCAAGGCGGTCGGCCTCGGACGCGCCGCCGCCGTGGCCGGGCTCGCCGGATCGCGTGTTCACGACGAAATCGTCCCGGCCGGCCGCACCGGATCCGGCACCGTGCCGCACGTTCACCGGCCGACCAACAACGCCGGCGGGCTCGAAGGCGGCGTCACCAACGGCGAGGACGTCCGGGTGACGGCCTGGATGAAACCCATTTCGACGCTGATGAAACCGCTGCGCTCAATCGATCTCCAGACCATGGCCGCTGCCGCCGCAACGATCGAGCGCAGCGACGTCTGCGCCGTGCCTGCCGCGGCGGTGGTCGGCGAAGGCATGGTGTGCCTGGTGCTCGCGGACGCGCTGCTGGAAAAATTCGGCAGCGACACTGTCGCCGAAGTGGACGCCGCCTGGCGCCGGTACCAGGACGGCCTCGCCGCCCGGCTGGCGCCTCGTTCGGAGCCGGCCTGATGCTTCGGCCCATCGTGCGGTATGGCGCGGCCGGTCTCCAGATGCCGGCCGCCCCGGTGACGTCGTTCGATGCCGACCTGCAGAAACTGATCGATGACATGATCGAAACGATGTACGCGGCGCCGGGCATTGGCCTCGCCGCGCCTCAGGTAGGCGTCCCGCTCCGCGTCGCGGTCGTCGATCTCAGTCTCGGAAAGCGCGGCGGCGAGCTGTTCACGCTCGTGAATCCGGAGTTCGTCGAGCGCGAAGGGATGCAGCTCGAGGAAGAAGGCTGCCTGAGCGTCCCCGGGTTCAATGCGACGGTGGCACGCCCGGCGCGCGTGATCGTTCGCGCGCTCGACCGCACCGGCGCGTCCCACATTGTCGAAGGAACGAATCTGCTCGCGCGCGCGCTGCAGCACGAGTTCGATCATCTCGACGGGCTGCTGTTCCTCGATCGGTTGCGCGGCATCAAGCGCGACCTCATCGTGAGGCGAATCCGCAAGATGCAGCGCGCCGGCCGCTGGTGACGCGTGCGCGTCGTCTTTTTTGGCACGCCCGGCTTCGCCGCGCCGACCCTCGCGGCGCTGCTCGAATCGTCGCATCCGGTTATCGCCGTGGTCACGCAGCCGGATCGGCCACGCGGCCGCGGTCAGCGGGTGCGCCCCGAGGCGGTGAAGTCGCTCGCGGAACAACGCGGGCTCGCGGTCCTGCAGCCGGCCCGGCTGCGGGATGAGGCGTTTCTGAAAGCGTTTCGTTCGCTGGAGCCGGATCTGGCGGTCGTCGCGGCGTACGGACGAATCCTCCCGAGCGAGCTCTTGAAAATGCCACGGCTCGGTTTCATCAACGTGCACGGATCCGTGCTGCCGCGCTGGCGGGGCGCCGCGCCGGTGCATCGCGCGATCCTTGCGGGCGATCGCACGACGGGCGTCACCATCATGCAGGTCGTCCCGGCGCTCGACGCGGGACCGATGCTCGCCGCGGCAGAGACGGAGATTGGACGGGATGAGACCAGCGCGGAGCTGGAATCGCGTCTCGCACTGTTGGGCGCAACGCTCCTGGTGTCGATGATCGACCGGCTCGCCAAAGGACCGGTCGTCGCGACTCCCCAGGACGAGCGGTTGGTCACGTACGCATTGAAGCTCGAACGGAATGAAAGCCGAATCGATTGGGCGCGTCCCGCCGAAGCCGTGCACAACCAGATCCGCGGGCTGCAGCCCTGGCCGCTGGCCGCGGCACTCCTGCGAGGCCGACGGGTGTCGCTCTTGCGATCGCAGGTCGCCTCTGTCTCACCCGGCGAAACCGAGCCCGGACGCATCGTCTCCCTCGATGCGGACGGTATTGTCGTGGGAACGGATCCGGGCGCCGTGCGTATCACCTCGCTTCAGGCTGAGGGACGACAGGTACTCCCCGCTCGTGAGTTTCTGCGCGGCGCCCGGATCAACGCCGGCGATCGGTTCGATCCCCTTCCTGTGACATGACGTCCGCCCGCTTCGCGGCCGTGAAGGTGCTGACGGCGCTGGAGCGCGGCCGCACCACGCTCGCCGCGGAGCTGGAACGGGCCCGGCCGGAGATTGCCTCGAGCCGTGACCGGTCGCTGTTCTTCGAGATTGTCGCCGGTACCGTGCGCTGGCGGGCCGAACTCGATGCTCTGCTCACGGCACGCAGCCGTCGACCCCTGGCCTCGCTCGATCCCAACGTGCGCGCCATTGTCCGGCTCGGCGCCTATCAGCTGCGCCATCTCGATCGGGTCCCGGTTCACGCCGTCGTCCATGAAGCCGTCGAGCTCACCCGCGCGGTCGGCCATACTCGCGCCGCCGGCTTCGTCAATGCCGTCCTGCGCCAGCTCTGGCGCGATCGCCACTCGATCTCCCTGCCGTCGCGACCCGAGTCGCAAGGCGACCGCGAAGCGGCGCTCGCGTATCTCGCCGTGACGTTGTCGCACCCGCGCTGGCTCGTCGAGCGCTGGCTCGGGCGGTATTCCTTTGCGGACGTGGAGCGCTGGTGCCAATTCAACAACACGCCGCCGGACGTGATGATCAGAGCCGCTGGCCCGCTGGCGCAGAAAGATCTTCGCGCCGATCTGGAAGCGGCCGGTGTCGCCTTCACGCCGGGTCTTTTCGTGAAGCGTGGAATTCGACTGGCTCCCGGCGCACTCGGGCGGCTACCCGCGCATTTGCGAACGTCGGTCGTGGTTCAGGAAGAGGCGTCGCAGATCGTCGCCGATGCCGTCGGCGCGAAGCCGGGCGAACGGGCACTCGACGTGTGCGCGGCCCCTGGAGGGAAGACGGTCCTCCTCGCGGCATCGATGGCGGGAACCGGGCTGCTCGTCGCGGGGGATGTTCGACCAGCCCGCACGCGGCTGCTGCGTGCGACGCTCACGCGAGCAGGCGTGGCGGCGCCGGTCATCCAGCACGATGCCACGCGGGCGCTCCCGTTTGGCGCGATCTTCGATCGGGTCTTTGTTGATGTCCCGTGTTCCGGTCTGGGCACGCTCCGCCGCGATCCCGATCTCAAGTGGTCGCGGCGGGCGGACGAGCTGCCGCTGCTCGCCGCCACTGAATCGGTCATCCTGGCCAACGCCGCGCGCGTTGTCCGGCCCGGCGGTACGCTCGTGTATGCGACGTGCTCGAGCGAGCCGGAAGAGAATGACGACATCGTCGATCGCTTTGGCGGCGAACACGCGCAGTTTGTGCCCAGCCCACTGACACTGGGCGACGACATCGAAGGCGCGCCGCAACTCATCGACGCGCGCGGCCGTTTACGTACGCTGCCGTTTCGCGATGGACTGGATGCCTTCTTTGCCGCGGCGTTTCTCCGGCGGGAATGAAGATCATGTACACTTTTGATGCCTCATGCCCGCCGATCCCAGGGCACGTCCCGTTCGACAGCGCGTGTGGACAGCGGGCCGGTTGTTGTTGCTGGCCGCCGCGCTCAGCCTGACTTTCGGCGTGTTTTTTCTCGCCGCCATGCGCGTGGCGACGCGGGCCCGCGAAGTCAAAGTGCCGGATTTGCGAGGCAAGTCGGTCGCCGACGCGAAGACCGCCGCGGCGAACCTCGGCCTCGTGCTCAAAGTCGACGCGATTCGCCGCCCTGATGCGAAGGTTCCGGCCGACCACGTGCTGTCGCAGGAACCCGAACCGGGCACGGTTCTGCGGCGACAACGCGCCGTCCGCGTCCGCGCCAGTGAAGGCCAGCGCGAGCCTGTGGTGTCGGCAGTGGTCGGCAAGGCCGAACGCACCGCTGAACTGGCGCTCGCCGATGAGCACATGACCATTTCGTCGCGCGCGGAAATCCGGAGCTCGGACTACCCGCCGGGCACGGTGATCGCGCAGGATCCGCTCCCGAAAAGCCGCGCGACCAGCGTCACGCTGCTCGTCAACCGCGGCGAGGCGGATCAGAGCTACGTGATGCCCGACGTGATCGGCACGATGGGCGTGCGCAGCGCAGACGTTCTGCGCACGCTCGACTTCAGAGTGACCATTTCCGGCGAGGCCGCCTATCCGGGATTACCGCCCGGCATCGTGATTCGACAGACGCCGGCCCCGGGGTTCCAGGTGGCGCGGAACGCGGTGATTGCGCTCGAGATCAGCCGATGAGCCTGCGGATTTCGCCGTCGATCCTGGCCGGGGATTTCGCGCATCTGGCCGATGCCGTTGCCAACGTCGAAGCCGGCGGCGCCGATTTCATCCATGTCGACGTCATGGACGGGCACTTCGTGCCGAACATCACGATCGGCGTTCCCGTCGTCGCGGCGCTCAAGCGCGTCGCGAAAGTTCCGCTCGACGTGCATCTTATGATCTCCGAGCCGGATCGCTATCTGGACGCGTTCGTCGAGGCCGGCGCGAGCATCCTGACGGTCCACGCCGAGGTGCTGCCGCACCTCCATCGCACGCTGACCCGCATCCGCGAGCTCGGCGCGCGCGCGGGGGTCGCGATCAATCCGTCGACGCCGCTCGCGGCCATCGGCGAGGTGACGAGCGAGATGGATCATCTGCTCGTGATGTCGGTGAACCCCGGCTTCAGCTGGCAGTCCTTCATTCCGCACAGCCTCGACAAGATCGTCAAAGCCCGTGAGCTGTTGACGACGAAACGCAGTCACGCCACCATCGGTGTCGACGGCGGCGTGGATCAGAAGAATGCCGCCGCGCTCGTGCGTGCCGGCGCGTCGATTCTCGTTGCCGGCGGGGCGATTTTCGGCGCCGCCGATCCGGCGGAAGCCACCCGCGCCCTGCGCCGGTCGGCCGAAATGGCCGCATAACCCCCCTCATGCCCTCGTCGATCACCACATTGCGCGTGAGGTATGCCGAGACTGATCAGATGGGCATTGTCTACTACTCGAATTACTTCGTCTGGTTCGAGGTGGCGCGGACCGATCTCCTGCGCACCCTGGGCTGGACGTACCGGGAGATGGAGCAAGGCGGCGTGCAACTGCCGGTCATTGAGGCGACCTGCAAGTATCAACGACCCGCGCGTTACGATGATGAAGTCGAAGTCCGCACGCAGGGCCGGCTGTGCTCGCCCGTGCGGATGGAATTCGCGTACGAGGTGGTGGTGAAGGGACAGGACGAGGTGGCAGCCATCGGCAAAACGGTCCACGCGGCGACGGATCGCAGCGGCAAGCCGTGCCGCATTCCCGAGCGCATCCGGGAGGCGTTCGCATGAAGGCGCTCGTCACCGGCGCCGCCGGATTCATTGGATCGCATCTGTCGGCCGCGCTCCTCGACCGCGGCGCCGACGTGATCGGACTGGACTGCTTCACGGACTACTATCCGCGCGAGATCAAGACGAGCAATCTCAAGACCGTCGAGGGGCGGCGCGGGTTCCGATTCGTCGAGGATGCGTTGCAGACCGTGGCGCTCGATCCGCTGCTCGACGGCACGACGCACATTTTCCATCTGGCCGCGCAGGCAGGCGTCCGGCGCAGCTGGGGCGACGAATTCCGCGTGTACACGTCGCACAACGTCGACGCCACCCAGCGGCTCCTCGAGGCGGTCAAGGGCCGCGACCTCCACCGCTTCGTGTATGCGTCGAGCTCGTCGGTCTACGGCGATGTCGCGACGATTCCGATGCGCGAAGACTCGCTGCTCCAGCCCGTCTCCCCGTACGGCGTGACGAAGCTCGCGGCCGAGCACCTGTGTCACCTCTATCAGGTGAACCACGGCGTGCCGGCCGTCTCGCTGCGGTACTTCACCGTGTACGGTCCGCGGCAGCGACCCGACATGGCTTTCAACCGGTTTCTGCGCGCGGCGCTCACCGGCGAGCCGATCACCGTGTACGGCGACGGCAAACAGACCCGCGATTTCACCTACGTGGCCGACGCCGTCGCGGCGACAATGTCGGCGGGCGACCGCGGACGCCCGGGCGCCGTCTATAACATCGGTGGAGGCAGTCGCGTCTCCATGCTCGACATCCTCGATCTCTTGCGGCGCGTCACGGGTCGCACGCTGCAGGTCCGGCAGGAACCCGCACAGAAAGGCGACATGCGCGATACGTTTGCCGATACGTCGCGAGCCCGGGCCGATCTCGGGTTCGCCCCCTCACAGTCCCTGGAATCGGGTCTCACGGCCGAGTGCGAATGGATGACCCGACTGATGGCCGTGCCGCCACGCTAACTGTTCGATGCCTCAAGTGCTCCCCGGTCGAGGCCGCCTGCCGGCGGCAGGCACCCTGCTGTATCTGCTGGTCGCCATCTCGGCGTGCGCCAAGGGACCCAAGCTCCCGGCCGCCGGGTCGGTGAACGCCGACCAGTACCTCTACGAAACGGGCAGCAAGCTGCTCAAGGAAAAGAAATGGCTCACGTCGCGCGAGTACTTTCGCCGCCTCGTCGATACCTATCCCGGAAGCCCCTACCGCGCTGACGCCAAGCTCGGGATCGGCGATTCGTATCTCGGCGAGGGGCGCGCCGACTCTCACGTGCTGGCCGCCAACGAATTCCGCGAGTTCCTGCAGTTCTTTCCGCTGAACCCCCGCGCCGACTACGCGCAATACAAGCTGGGGCTCGCGCAAATGAAGCAGATGCTCGGGCCGCAGCGCGATCAGACCGCCACCAAGGCCGCATTGGCTGAGTTCGATCGCTTTCTGCAGGCCTACCCCAAGAGCGAGTTTCGTCCCGAAGTCGACAAACTCCGGCGCCAGGTCCGCGACCGGTTGTCGGAATCCGAATTCCGCGTCGGCGTTTTCCATTACCGCACGCGGAACTATCCCGGCGCCGTGGTCCGGTTCAACGGCATCCTCAAGGACGATCCCGAGTTCAGCTACCGCGACGGCGTGTACTTCTACCTGGCCGAATGCTTCATGAAGATTCAGGCGACTGCGCTGGGAGAGATGAAGGATCAACTGCGCAAGGACGCACTCGCGCAGTACGAAAAAATTCTCGCCGAGTTCAAACAGAGCGACTACCTGAAGCGGGCCGAAAAGCGGATTGCCGAGCTCAAGCGCTGATGCGATCGCGCGGGCGCTCGGGTTCGGAGGCGCGAAGGCTCGGCGGCGGCAGCTCCACGACCGGCACGGGCCGCGCCGCCAGGATGGCGTTGATGCGGCGCGCGTAGTCGACGGCAGAGACGAGCGCGGTCACGGTCGCAATCCACAAAAACATCTGTCCGAGGACGAAGAAGCCGCGCAGGTGACCCTGGCCGAGAATCAGGATCACGATCGCCGCCACCTGCGCGACCATCTTGATCTTGCCAATTGGCGACGCCGGCAGCGCGTGGCCGCGTGCATGCGCGACGCTCCGCAAGACCGTCACCGCCATCTCGCGGCCGAGGATGACGACCACCATCCAGGCGGGCGCCAGCTCCATGTAGACCAGCGAGACGAGCGCGGCCGTGACCAGCAGCTTGTCGGCCAGCGGATCCATCCACTGTCCGAGTCCGGTGACCTGCTTCCGCCGGCGGGCGACGTATCCGTCCAGCCAATCGGTCAGCGACGCGATGGCGAAGATCAACGCGCCGAGAATCTCCTTGCTCACGCCGAACAGCTGCCAGCCGTCGAACTTCGTCAGGAGGACGACGACGAGCAGCGGCACGAGGAAGATGCGGCCAAGCGTGATCGCGTTGGGAAGGTTCACGATGGTCCTGCACAATTCTAAGGCATAAGCGTGATCTTGTTATGATGGCAGGCTGACATGAGAGCCATCCTCCTCGCAGGGGGCAAGGGCACGCGCCTGCGACCGCTCACGCTCCATACGCCAAAGCCCATCGTGCCGATTTTCGATCGGCCGTTCCTCCAGTACCAGATCGACCTGCTGCGGCAGGTGCCGGAGATCGATGAAATCGTCCTCAGCCTGAACTATCAGCCGGGACGCATCGAAGAGGTCTTTGGTGACGGCTCCGCGTCAGGCATCCGGCTCGAGTACATGGTCGAGCCGACGCCGCTCGGCACCGGGGGCGCGATCAAGTTCGCGGCCGGCCGCGACCGCGGTCAGCCGGTCGTGGTCTTCAACGGCGACATTCTGACCGCCGTCGATCTCCCGGCCGTGATCGCGGAGCATCGTGCGCGGCGCGCCAAAGCGACAATCGTGCTCACGCCGGTCGAGAACCCGGCGGCGTACGGGCTCGTCGAGACCGACGAGGCGGGGAATGTCCGGCGATTTCTCGAAAAGCCTTCGCCCGACCAGATTCGCTGCGACACCATCAACGCCGGCATCTACGTGCTCGAGCCGGAGACGCTGACGCGGATTCCGCCGGACGTGGCGTTCTCGATCGAGCGCGGATACTTTCCCGCGCTCGTCGCCGATCGCGAGACGTTCATCGCCTACACGTATCGGGGCTACTGGATCGACATCGGAACGCCTGAGAAGTACCGCCAGGCGCACGCGGACATCATGGAGGGCCGGTTCGACGCACCGCCGTTCGCCGGCAGGCCGCGGACGCCGATCGTTGCCCCGTCGGCCCGCATCGATCCGGGCGCCAGCGTCGACGCGCCGTGCTTCGTCGACGCCGATGTGGTCGTCAAGCGCGGCGCGCGGATCGGTCCCTACAGCGTGATCGGACGGCACTGCCTCGTCGGCGAAGATACGGTCATCGACGGCGCCATCGTCTGGCCGCACACGACGGTCGATGCCGGCGCCAGGCTGGGCCCGATCATCGCCGGCCGTCATTGCCAGTTCGGCCGGAACGTCGAGGCCATGAACCCGGGCGTCTTCGGCGATCGATCGATCGTGACCGACTACTCGCGAGTGTGAGCGTGGCGATCTCATCGTCCATCTTCAAGGCGTACGACATCCGCGGCCTCTATCCGTCGGAGGTGCACGAAGACGCGGCGCGGCTGATCGGGCGCGCGTTCGTCGCGTACCTGGATGCGCGGCGGATTGCGGTCTCGCGCGACATGCGGGTGTCGTCGCCCACTCTCGCCGCCGCCTTCATCGACGGGGCGCTCGAACAGGGCGCCGACGTCGTCGACTACGGGCTGGCGGGAACGGACATGCTCTATTTCGCCGTGGCGCGTGACGGGCTCGACGGCGGCGCGCAGATCACCGCCTCACACAACCCGAAGGAGTACAACGGCGTCAAGATGGTCCGCCGCGAGGCGTTTCCGCTGTCGGGCGAAGCGGGAATTGGCGAGATCCGCGAGATGGTCACGCGCAACGCCCTTCCGGCGCCGTCGCGCCCGCGGGGCCGCATCGACTCGCGCGACATGCTCACCGACTACGTGGCCACGGTGATGAGCTTCGTCGACACAGCGGCGATCAAGCCGTTTCGCGTCGTACTCGACGCCGGCAGCGGCATGGCCGGGCTCGTCGCGCCGCGGCTCTTCGACCGGCTGCCGTGCAAGACGACGCGGTTGTGCTTCGAGATCGACGGCACGTTTCCCAATCACGAAGCCAATCCGCTCATCGAGGAAAACCGGCGCGATATCGTCGAGCGGGTCGTCGCCGAAGGCGCCGACATCGGCATCGCGTGGGACGGCGACGCGGACCGCTGCTTCTTCATCGACGGCGGCGGCGAGTTCATCGCCGGGGACTTCGTCACGGCGCTCCTCGCCGAAGCGGCGCTCGGCAAGTCGCCGGGCGAGAAAATCGTCTATGACGTGCGCGCGAGCTATGCGGTCAAGGAGACGGTCGCGAAGTGCGGCGGGACCGCGCTCATGAACCGGGTGGGGCATGCGTTCATCAAGCGCCGCATGCGCGAAGAGAACGCGATCTTCGGCGGTGAAGTCACCGGTCATTATTACTTCCGCGATTTCTACTACGCCGATAACGGCTTCATCCCCGCGCTGCTCATCCTGGAGTTGATGTCCAGGAAAAACCAGACGCTGAGCGATCTCCTGGCGCCGTTCCGACAGCGGTATTTCATTTCCGGTGAGATCAACACCCGCGTCGGCGACATGGCGACCGTCGAGGCCCGCCTACGCGAGCTGTCGGAGAAGTACCGGGACGGGGATACCTATCACCTCGACGGGTTCTCGGCGGAGTTTCCCGACTGGCATTTCAACGTCCGGCCGTCGAACACCGAGCCGATGCTCAGACTCAATCTCGAGGCGGTCACGGAGCCGCTGATGAAAGCGAAGCGGGATGAGGTGCTTGCGGTGATCAGAAAAGCTTGAAAGCTGGAAAGCTTGAAAGCCAGAAAGTTAAACACAGAGATTCTCTTTCAGGCTTTCGGACTTTCAGGCTTTCGAGCTTCTTTATAAGATGTTTGCGAGCGCGGGCTTAGCATAGTGGTAATGCTCTGGCTTCCCAAGCCAGCTAGACGGGTTCGATTCCCGTAGCCCGCTCCACCAACCAGTCCACGGAAATCCGCGTGAGTCCGATCTAGCCCCGTAAACACGGCTTGATCTCTGTACATTTCGTCCGCGCGCATCTATACTCATCCGCGACAATCTACCGTCGTGACGCGGTAAGCCTGACGGTAGGAGGCGAATCGGCGCGCTCCTGTGAAGTCAGTTACCGTCACGGCCTACCGTCACGGAGTTACCGTCATGCTGACCGATGCGCGCATCCGAAAACTCAAACCCAAGGCGGCACCCTACAAAGTGTCCGATCGGGACGGCCTGTACCTGCTCGTGCAACCGAGCGGCGCGCGATGGTGGCGCTTCGACTACCGATTCCACGGCAAGCGAAAAACGATCAGCTTAGGCGTCTACCCTGACGTGCTCTTGGCGGACGCGCGCGCTCGTCTCGGTGAAGAGCGCAAGAGGCTCGCGGGCGGATTCGATCCTGCGGTTGTGCGGCGCGCCGAAAAAGCCAAGCACGATGCCGAGACGCGGCACACTTTTTCCGCGATCGCGACCAATTGGCTAGAGACGCACAAACCGAAGCTCGCCGATGCCACGGTGACAAAAATTCGATGGCTATTTGATGCGTACTTGTTTCCGCAAATCGGCAATCGGCCAATCGCATCGATCGAACCGACTGATCTACTCGCGGCACTCCGACGCATCGAGGCTCGAGGACGCATCGAAACGGCGCACCGAACGAAACAAATCGCCGGTCAGGTATGGCGCTTCGCGATTGCGACTGGCGTCCCCGACGTCAAGCGCGACCTAACCGCCGACCTGGACGGCGCGCTGCGGCCAGTCGTCAAGACGCACCACGCGGCCGTAACCGACCCGCAGGCGATCGGCGCGTTGCTCAGAGCGATTGAGGGATTCCGTGGTTCGTTTGTCGTCTGGCAGGCGTTGAGACTCGCGCCGCTCGTGTTTGTCAGACCGGGCGAACTGAGAAAGGCGGAGTGGGCCGAGATCGACCTCGACGCGGCAATGTGGCGGATTCCGTCCGCACGCATGAAAACGAGACAGGAACACAAAGTGCCGTTGTCCACGCAGTCGGTCACGCTACTGCGCGAACTCCTGCCGCTCACTGGACGCGGGCGTTTTGTGTTCCCGAGTAATCGTACGTCGGCGCGGCCGATGAGCGACAACACCCTGAACGCCGGCCTCCGACGTCTCGGCTACGGCCACCACGAAATGACCTCGCACGGGTTCCGAACGATGGCGTCTACCCGGCTGAACGAAATGGGCTGGAAACCGGATCTGATTGAGAGACAACTGGCGCACGTCGAAAAGGACAAAATCCGCGCGACCTACAACAAAGCGGAATACCTCAGCGAGCGAGGTCAGATGATGCAGGCGTGGGCCGATCATCTTGACGCACTCCGCGCGCATAAACCGGCGCTGGTGGCGGCGTCATGACGCGCGAGGAATTAGATCGTTGGGAACTTGAGCGCAAGTTGCTCGAAGACCTTCTCGTGAAAGTCGAACAAGCTGAAACGGCTATTCTGACGAAACTTCGCTGCCCGACTAATCCACTCGCGCTGTACGAAATCTTCAATGGAGAACGCGTCAAGCGATGGACAAGAAAGACCGGAGCCCGCGATCGCGCGCGGGCGAAACACGCACTGTATGCGCTCCTCTTCGTTGCCGAGACGCGGCGATCGCTGAAGCTCAATGACGCGCGTCCATTGGCGGCGGCGCGGGCAGCGCTGCTGGCGGGCCTGTATGCGAACGATGCGGCTGCAAACGCGGCATTAGCCGAGAACTCCAAAAAAGGCGGGTTAACGCGCGGAGGCCAGAAAACCGACGAAGCTCTTCATCTCGATGCCATACACGGAGTGCAAGAACTCGCGCGCGACTGGAAGCGAAGCGGCAATGAGGGAGAACTCCAGGCTGAGCACCGTTCCGCCGCGAGCTATGCCCACGCTCAAGAGCCCGAGCGTGGATCGTTACGCACGGTCCAGCGCCGGATCACCGTGCCGAAGGCACAGAACCGCGGCCGGTAGCCGGCTACTGTCGCGGTCGTTCGTTAGGCTCTAGGCGTCCGCTCGCATTCGCCGCATGTCGCGGCCATGCAGTTCGGAACAGCCTAGACGAATGGACAAGCATCAGATCCCACCATCGCAAGAGATCCTGTATCGCCTACCCGCTGTCACGCAGATCACTGGTTACGGTCGCTCTTCGATCTACAAGGGTATGCGCGACGGGTCGTTCCCAAGGCCGGTACAACTCTCCAGACAGTCGGTCGCCTGGGAGAAATCGAAGATCGACCAATGGATTGCCGAACGGCCTGTCGCTGATTCGAAACGTATCCGCGTCAGACGTTGCAGCGGTGACCGCTAATGCTGCCGGCCGATATTGACGCTGGTACGTTGCGAACCGAGATCGACCGTATCACCTTCACCGACTCGCAACAGGCGCTCCGACTCGCTCAGATCGTCGTGCTGCTAGAAGTGGCCGACGAAGCGCGACGCAAGGCTGAAGTTCTCCTCGCACGGCTCGAACCTGAACGGTCTCGGCGGTGACTGCCGGCGCCGACCAAAAGGTTGATCGAGTGGGACTCGTCCTCGACCACATTCGCCAGCACGAGGCATCAGGGGCTCGACTCACGGCGTCAGCGAAGTATCTGGCGGTCATCCTTGCCCGGCGCTCCAGGCTCACGTCAGACGGGCAGTGGGCGGTTTGGCGCGGCCGCAAGTCCCTAGCCGAGCTCACAGGCTTTTCGGATCGGACGGTCAACACGGCACGGCGCGAACTCCTCGAGGCAGGACTCTTCCTGCACGTTAGAGGCGCGACCTTTGTGCCTTTGCCCGACGGCTCTACAAGGCCGGTGGCCCGCGGCGTAATGGTGCTGGTGCTGGTGATGGACGTCGCGAAATTCGTGGCCGCGCGCGATGCCAAACGAGAACAGTTGAACGCAAAGCGGCGCGACGACCTACAGCCTGAAAAGCTTGCGCTACAGAAGCGGCTGCAGAGCTTCGGCGGCAACATCCCTGACTCCGAATACCCGGCGCTGCTCGAGAAGTTACATGGACGGCCGCGCGCCAATCGAAAGGCGGCGGTGTGACAGATCTGCACACAAGAGACTTGGACGTGATTCATCCTTTCGAACTGTGGCCACAAGTTCAGGTGTGCAGAATCCGCCTGCCGCGTGTGAGCTTTTTTCCTGCGGCGCGTGAAGCATTTGCACCGGTGCGCGTGCAAATCCTGCACAGGCCATGTGAATCATTTGCACACAAGAGACTTCAGTAGAGGTTCTTCAGAGAGATCTAACAGTGAGGTTCTACAAGTGAGTGGAACGACCGCGACGAAAGAACGGGCTGGTAAACGGGAAGCTACGACGAAGCATCCGGGGCGTATCCGAGTCTCGGCAGTTCGACATTTGAAGACCGCCGCAGTCCTCGCAAGACGTGAGAGGGCTTCCAGTGTCGCGCCAATTGCAAAAAATGCCCGATGTATCACCTGTGGACGTCGTCTGCCTCTCGGCGGTGACTCTAGGGGCCGACCGCGCAAGACCTGCAACCGAAGGTGTGCGTACCGGCATCGTCGGCGGACCCAAACGGCCAGAAATTGCGAAAGGTTGGCGGCGCGGCTGCAGGCGGCTGGCCATCGTCGGCGCGCAGCTTTTTTCAGGGCTCGCGCGCGGCGTTTCCGCGCGGGATTGTGGGCTGACCGTGAGACGACGCGCTCGACCTGACATTGCGGCGCTCGTCCGGGCTGCTGTGCGCGAGGCTCTCGCGGAGGCGATGCCTCGAATCCGCGAAGCGATTCGGGATGAAGTCAGGGCGGCGTTCCCGGCTGGGCGGGGACCGCGAGACGCAGCGGATAGCGCGCTGGTCGGGGCGATTGGCGATGAGGTTGTCGGTATGCCGTGTTTCTTCGCCAGCGATGTAGTGGCGCTCGCCGGCACATCGGACCATCTGCGCGAGGCGCTCCGAGACGCGGACATCGAGACCCCAGACGACCTCGGGACTTGGCTCCGACGAATGCGTGACATCGAGGTTGACGGATTCGTGATCCGTGGTCACGGTCGCCGGGTAGGGCGCGGGCAGCCGTGGCAGTGTCGCAAGTGTGGGTGACCGTCACTGCGTCACGTGCGATGTAGGCTGAGGCGCATATGGATCTGAACCTCACGCCAGCGCAACTCATCAACGCTCGTTCGCTCGATGCCGCGCGGCTCGTCTCGGCAAAATTCTTCAGCAAGAAAGACGGCGGGTCCGTCCTGGAAGCGTTCCGGCAACGGCATCCCTACTCGATGTCGGCCTCGACGATCGAGAAACATTTCACGAAAGCAGCCGTTCCGGCCGCCGGCCCTGACAGTTGGGGCGCTCAACTCGCGACTTCTGATCCGGCCGATCTCGTGGGCGGCCTGATCGCGTTTGCCGAACCGTTCAGCATCTTGCCCCGAGCGGGATTGCGGCGGGCACCATTTCATACAAACATCGTCGCGGATTCATTTGACGACAACTCCGCTGTCTACTGGCGGCGCGGTCCTGGCTCGATCAAGGTGCTGATCGAAGGCAATTTCGATCGGACCATACTGCTACCGCGTAGCGTGGCGGCGATCACTGTCGTCACGGAAGAGTTACTCAGATTCGGGCGACCTGGCTCTGAAGAGTATTTACGCGGATTGCTGGCGCGAGCTCTCGTCCGATTCGTGGATCGGTTTGCGTTCGATCCATCGAATGGGCCGGCGAGCGAGTCTCAGCCGGCATCCCTGACGTTTGGTGTCACGCCGACGACCGCGACGGGTCAACCGAGAGACGATATCAACGCGCTTATCGCTGATTACATCGCGGCCGGAGGCCGGCTCGAATCGGCGACCATCGTGCTCTCTTCAGCAAACGCTGTCGCGTTTCGAACGCTCGACCCCGAAGTCTTCCGCGACCTGACGATCCGTGGCGGATCGATCGTCGGCGTTCCCGCGATCGCTGGGGCCGGCGCTGGCAATGTTGTGGCGCTGATCGATGTCAGCCGTGTTCTCTACGGCGACGACAGTCAGGGCCGGATCGATGTCTCGACGCAGGGCACCCTTGAAATGGTCGATACCAGCGTTTCGCCGGCGGCGTCGACCCAAGTTTCATTATTCCAGAGCAATGCCGCGGCTATTCTGTTTGAGCGGTACGTCAATTGGGAAAACCGCGGCGGCGGCGTGGCGTTTCTCGAGCGCGACTATCTCACGTCGGGCAGCCCGTCATGAGCATCGCGGATTCGTATCACCCGTTGGCTCCAATCATCCGGGAGTTTCTTCGAGACGGGCTCAGTCTCGACCAATTTGAACTCAGCGTCCGACGGCTGGTGCCTGACGACCCAGAATACTGTCTGGCCGACAGCATCATCGGCATGGTTCGATGTGTCCGCTCTGACGTGAAAGAGATTGAACGGCGAATCAAAGACCTCGAAACAGACCTGCGAGAGATCCGACAACGGCGATGCTGACGTACAACAAAGAACTCTGGGACAAAGCGTCGCAACTTGTCAGAAGAGATCCTGGCAAGCTGACCGACCAGGACATCGAACAACTCTCGATTCTCGACGAGCGGTACGGCCAGGAAGCGAGAGCGGCGCGAGTGAAGGCATTGAATCCTCCGCCAGTCGTAACTCCGCCTGTAGATTCCAGTTCCATAAAAGGGCCGTTGACACGGCGCGAAGACGCGCTAGTGGAAGGGATGTTCAAAGCGGTCAAACTGGCGCTCGGGGTGCGCGACGAGAGAATTGCGAGCGCCGTCACCCGAATTGCCGCGCTCGAAGCGCACGCTGGAATCACCCCGGAGACCCCGGTTCAGCCTGCCGCCGGGAAACCGAAAGTGAAATTCGCCGGCGAATGGTCCGATGGCGGCGCGTACGCGCTCGACGACGCTGTGACCGACAACGGCCGTTTGTTTCGGTGCAAGGCGTATCACGTGCGCAGTCGGCCGACAGGCGACCCTGTGTGCTGGGAGCCAATCGGCGGCACTAAGCGAGACGCCGCGTGATGCAGGACCGCGATTCTGACAGGCTACTGAATGTCGTAAGCATCGTCGCCGTCGTCATGTTTGCCGTTGGCGCGTTGCTCCTGTTGATTGCCGAGCTCCTCTCGGCGACTTGACGCATCCCGCTGGTTACCTGCCGAGGCTCCGTCCGCCGGTTGTCCGGCTGCGCGCTCGAAGGGGCTGTGAAAAGCCCCAACGCTATAAGATGCGGCAAGCGATTCCGTCTCGCTAATGTAGCCGGGGCGGGCGCTGGCGTGTTCGGCTATCCCCGGGGGACCAGGCCATGGCAGATTTCTATTTCGTCGGCTGGGGTGGACTCGCGCCCATAAACGCCGCCCTTGGCAACATCGACCGACGCAGCCCACTGAAGTATTTTTTCGTATCCTTGTTTCTGGGGCCAATTGTCACCATTGTCCTTGCGGCTACGACGGAGGACATGGCCGGCGGTCTTCGGCAGGTCGATTTAATAAAGGGACGCAGCGAGCGGCTATGACGGGCGATGAGGTGCGCGCATTCATTTCCTACGCACACGAGGACCGCACCGTTGCTGCCCAAGCGAAGCGCTCACTTGAGAATGTAGGCGTGTCGGCTTTCTTGGCTCATGAGGACCTGCAGATATCAGAAGAGTGGGAGGCAAGAATTAGAGTGGAGCTTGCGGGCTGCGACGTGTTTGTCGCCCTCCTCAGTAAGCACTCGAGATCGTCATCCTGGGCCAGCCAAGAGGCAGGGTTCATCGCCTCTCGTCTCGCTGAGGTCGTAGTCCTTCCTCTATCGCTCGACGGCACGCGAACGGAGGGTTTCTTAAGACATCTCCAGAGCCCAAGTATCGATCAGAGGACAGGGAGTCAGGTCCTGGTTGAACCGATTGCGGGTCGCTTTCCTCGGACAGTTCTGCCAAAACTGATCAAGGAGGCGGTTGCTGCTGGGTCTTTTGACCGCGCCAGTGAACTGTTGGCCCGATTGAGCAGATTCTTTCCGCTAATGACTGCCGATGAGGCGCAAGCCTTTGCCGAGGGCGCTGCGAAAAACACCCAAGTTTGGTTAGCGACGAAATGTCAAAGGGAATATTTGCCGAAATTCATGCAGATTCAAGGGGCAAACATCAACCCCGAGACGGCGCGTGCCCTCAGGTACCAGATCGAGCACGACCAGTGGTACCGTCCTGAGTCGTAGCTGCACGCAAAAAATTGTGACGCCGTGTCAGGAAATCGAGGTTGGGGCGGGGTCACGTGCCTGGGTTCGTCCGGCATCCTCCGCTCCAGCCTGTTCTAGACGATTGAACTGGCCCGACCGATAAATTCTCCACCGTACAGATTTCTGTGAGGCCGGAGATATTGCGCCCATGTGCGAAGTAGGTCGAGCCTGTAGCTTCGGATGGTATGGCGACCTGCCGGAGGGCTGTCCACCGACGGAAGCAGTCAATCCTGCCGATGGTCAATTCGCCTATCGGTTGACCTCAGATCCAATTCATCCAGACGATTTCCTGTCGCAGTTTGAACTTACGACCGGCGCTGGGCTGAACCCTGAGATCCACTTTCAAGAAATCGGCGTGTCTCAGTGCCTTGCGAAGTCTCTGTCGTTGTGGGAAACATTTGAGAAGGGCGCGAAGGCCGCCAGAAGTACCCTTTTGAGGCAACAAGGGCGGACCACGCCACGAAAGGTCCTGTTTGCAGCGGGTTGCGGTGTCTTGCAACCGAACCGGAAAGGCCACGTCTCGTGGTGGAGATGCGCCGGGTATGACCCGATCCTTCACACCGAAGGGGCTGAATAAGACTCAGTGGCTCCCAACACGATCCATCCAGTCGTTATCGAATCAGTGATCCTCAGGATCGAGGGCCCAGACCTGGTTCTTGCCCGCGATGCCATAGGCACAGCCTTCATCTGCTCGCTCACCAGCAGAGGGCGGTCGGGCGATCATTTCGTGGCCGTTAGGGTGTCGAACCAGAGGGTTCTGGACCTAAGGACGGGTCGAATCGATGTTCGCACGGCGTTGACGGAACCTGAAATGGGACCGTTTTTTCAAGGTCCATATCGACGTATTGACGGTGAGCCGAATATTCTCTTGCTTGAGACTCATGAATTTCCCGAGGAGTGGTTGCCAGCCGAGGACCTATTCGTCACAGATTTTGAAGAGGAAGTTGAAGAAGGCGAAGCGCTGAGACTGGCAAGCCTTCGGAACAGGACCGCGATTATTTGCCGCTTGGATCCGCCAGAGGCGAGAGGCCTGAGTTCCAAGATAAACGCAGACCGACTTGCCGACTGGATCGCTAATTTCCAGCAACTAATTAGGCAGGTCATCGCGAAAAGCGTCAACCTGCTCGACCCTGAGGCGGGGGTCTTGCAAGTACTTGCGATGCCCGCAGGGTCATTCCAAATCCAGTTCGAGACGGCAGAGAAGCAAGCGAATCTGTTCAATCATTCAGCCGTGGGCGATGCGATGCGTCAAGTCGACGCATTGCTGGACGTTTTAGATAAGCCCGCTGAGGAAATCCTGAGGGTCGCCCAGCAGAATAAAGGGCTCGTGATCGGCGCATACAGGGAACTCCTCGAGTTCGCTGGCGACCAGAACTCGCCGGTTGAGTACCGATGGGCAGAACCGGGCATGACCCAAGAAGCGTTTAGGCGAATCGAACCGAGGTTGGCAAAAGCGGTCTGCGCTGTTTTGGACACAAGGGAGGATTTGGGTTCTGAAACAGTGTCATTCATCGGGTACTTCACCAAGGTCGATGTCAAACGCCGCACATGGGCCGCCACGGAACCCGAGACCGGGCGGAACAAATATGGGAGCTTGCATGACGATTCGCCGGATTTGCTGAACGGCGTCGTTGTCAAGGATAAGCTGTACCAATTCGGCTGCGATGCACGTCTTGAGAGAACCGCAGACGGGCGATCGACCATGAAGCTGATTCTGAGGTCCCTCGGTCGGCTGCAAAACTCGCGATAATGGCAGGGAGCATCCGCACACTTGCGCGCTACGACTGGATGGGTAAGGCACGCGAGCTCGGCAGATCACGTGCCGTCTCGTGACGCACCCGCTCGGCTGGGAACTGCGGCTGGAACTCGGGTCGAACGGGACGCTGCTCCAGTCGAAAACATGCAATGTCGAGCCAGACGTCTTCAATACCGCAGACGAGTGGCATCATCGGGCCCTTGGCAAAGGTTGGACCTGTAGCGATCGCTTGGATCGCCCGACAACCAAATAAATGTCTGATCAACCAAGGCCGGAATCAGTCGCTGAGTTGACGCAGATCAGCGACAGAAGGCGCTCGGATGTTTACCGATTCTGGACTGGTAGCCCCTCCTTGCAAAACCGATGGCCACTGTGGATCGTGATCCCAGTGTCGCTGATGAAAGTGATTGGATTCTTCCTGATAGGCACCGCCCTTTATGCGGCCTGCGGATACTTCTTCCTCGATCGGAATTAGCCGAGTTCCTACCATCAGTCGCGACCCGCTAAGTGAGCATCAATGAGTCTTGTGAAGATCGAGGTGCAACAACTGACAACGTGGCAGCAGCTAGTTGAAGCGACAAATTATCTGATGAACTGGCCCACGGGCAGTTGGGTATTCAGAGGCCACGAGGATGCGAGTTGGAAGCTTCAGACGAGTCTTGAACGAGAATTTGGAAAGCAAGGTGACGAGATCGAGCAAGCACTCGTTCTCCATTTTGTCCGTTCAGCGCCGCGATTTCTGGCCAGTCATTTAGTCCCAGAGGATCGCGACGTCGCAGCATGGTTGGGCTTGATTCAGCATTACGGCGGTCCGACTCGGTTGCTGGATGCGACACGCTCTCCCTACGTTGGTTTGTTCTTCGCCTTTGAGCCAGCCGGAGATGTCGAGCGCGCTCTGTGGGCGGTCGACTCCAGATGGTGCATGTTCTCCTGCGCGTGGACCATGGGGCTCGCTGAGGGCAAGAGCGAGGAAGAGATGAAAGAAAGAATGTTGGGGTTCCAGAGCGAAATTGTGAACAGTCTGTTTATTCGGAATCCGGCTCTGCATCACCCAAAATTCAAAGGGTTCAAACCGTTTAGTGGTGTCTTTCCGCTTGAGCCATGGAAGCCGGATGTTCGACAGAGCGCGCAGCAGGCCGTATTTCTATGCACGGCAAATCCACAACTCACATTCCTTGAGAATCTGGAGTCCCACGTATCATCAGCCGTAACCGTTGTTTACAAATTCGAGCTACCCGCTTCGCTTCGGGAAGAGGCGCTTGAAAAGCTATCGTTCATGAACGTGACGGCCGCTACACTGTTCCCTGATTTGACTGGGCTTGCGCGCTCGCTGCGCACGTACACGGTCCGACCGCAGAAAACAAAACCTGGTTCTGCGCCCTGGACAGATAAAGGCTGAAGACTCTGACAGTCCGAAAGAGAAGGAGTGATGGGTAGCAAACCGACCATCAGAATTAAAGGTGAGCACATCACGTTTCCGCGTCTGTGGTCTGCCGCCGCGCACTTTCGAGAACTCGGTGATGAGACACCTGTTGGATCATATTTCGAGTATCTCGCGGCCAGTGTGTTCACATATTTCGCGTTCGAAGGTTTTCTCAACGAGATCGGTCGGCTGGTCGATCCGGTCGCGTGGCAAAACGAGCGGAAGTTCTTCACTCAAAGAGGAAGCGGGCATGTCGGGACGCTCGGGAAACTTGATTACCTTGCTGCAAAAGCGGGCTGGACAATCGACAAGAACGCTGCGGAGTACCGATCGGTGGAGGAACTCCAGGGCGCTCGTAACTTTCTCGGCCACCATCGAAGCGAACTCTTCGATGCCGAGTACGACGCCGACGAATATGCCGACGTCGACACGCCGGCACCCGAGATGGACACGTACGCTCAGAAAGGCTTTGTCGATCGAGTAATGCGTGATGTCGAAACGGTCTCCGACGCGCTGCTGCGCGCGGCTCGGGCAACATTTCCGCACCAGCTCGAGGATCGTGGAACACGAGCCTTTAGCGGTGGGATCACAGGCAGTTTCGAGAAAACGCGGCAAGTGGCACTGTCAAAGCTGCCGACTAGACGATAACGACGGAGCCCGTAGGAGGGCTGGACGACGGTAACGATGACGGTAGGTTTTTGATGCTCAGCAGAAATCGTCAAAGAATACGGACCTGCCGGACTGGTTTGCGATTCCCGTAGCCCGCTCCATTCTGATCCGGGGGGCTTCGCCCCCGCGGACCCCCCAACGGCGTCGCTCGCGGGGCCCCACGATCCCCGCTCCGCTCCGCCGGGCTCACTCGCGTCGCTCGTTCGCGATCGGATCCGGTCTGATCCTCAGGGGCTTCGCCCTCGCGGACCCCCCAACGGCGTCGCTCGCGGGGGCCCCACGATCCCCGCTCCCGCCTCCGCCAAGGGTACGGCGAGGCTCGCCGAAGCGCCGTCGGCGCGAAGGCGGCCGCTCCGCCGGGCTCACTCGCGTCGCTCGTTCGCGATCGGATCCGGTCTGATCCTCAGGGGCTTCGCCCCCGCGGACCACCCCAACGGCGTCGCTCGCGGGGACCCCACGATCCCCGCTCCCGCCTCCGCCAAGGGTACGGCGAGGCTCGCCGAAGCGCCGTCGGCGCGAAGGCGGCCGCTCCGCCGGGGCTCACTCGCGTCGCTCGTTCGCGACCGGATCCGGTCTGATCCGGGGGCTTCGCCCCCGCGGAGCCCCACGGCGTCGCTCGCCACTTCGTCCTCTCGCGCTTACTTGTGATACGCTTGACATATCAAGTATATGGACGTTATCTCTCTCAGTCACCCTCTCGAGTTCTGCCTGTCGCTCGCCAAGGTGCACGCGCGGCTCGCCCGCCGGTTCGACGGCCGGTTGGGGTCGTGGCACGGGATCAGCTTCGCGGACTTCATTCTGCTGCTGCAGTTGAGCCGCGCGCCCGGGTCCCGGCTCCGCCGGGTCGATCTCGCCACCGAGCTCGGCCTCACCGGATCGGCCGTGACCCGCGCGCTCATTCCGCTTGAAAAGATCGGGCTCGTCAGGCGGGAACCCGACCCGCGCGACGCGCGCGTCGGCTACGCCGTTCTCTCCCGGAGCGGTCAGCGTGTCGTGCGCGAGGCGCTGGAGTCAGCCGAGATGATCAGTCAGGAGGCGATTCCCGTCGAGGGCGCGCGACAGGTTGCCGCACTCAACCGCGTCGTCCGGAAGCTGGCCGCAGACTGAAGGTATCGAAGCTGAGATACGCTGCCGTGCACAGAGAGGTGGCCATGGCAGACCCCGCCTATGAAGGTCCCGACTCCCGCCGCGCTGAAGGCTATGTCGGCATCGCTCTCTACGGATCGGTCGTCGCCGGACTTGGCGGGTTCGGCGTCGGCCTCTTCGGGTTGTTCTCAGGGAATGTCGTGGGTGCCGGGATGGGTCTCGCTGCGTCGGCCATCGCCTTCGGCGCGCTGGCGAACGCCCTGCTCCGACGTTAACGGGTCACCCGAAAGGCAGCGAAACTTTTCTCGACGCCCGACGCGCGTGTGGCGGTGAGCTCAAGCACGTAGTCGGCTGTGGCGAGCGGAGCCAGATTCAGATCGACGGTCAGCACCGCTTGTCCGTCCGATTGCCTGGCCACCACGCTCACCGGGACCGCGAGCGGCTGGCCGTTCCTGCCCAGCACGCGGGCCTCTTGCCGATCGACCGGCTCTATTACCGGCCATTCCACGTGCAGCCGCTCGGTCCGGAAGAATTGCCGATCGGCGGCCGGCCGCAGCGGCGCCTGCGGTGACGGCGCCGCTCGAAAGAGAAGCGGCTGACCGACGGCGTTGGCCGGCATCGGGCCGATCTCCAGACGATCGCCGAGACGACCCTCGCTGCCGGTGACGCTGACCGTCACCCGCCAGGGACCACCGCTGGAACCGTCGACCGGCACCTGGAGCAGCGCGCCGCGGTACGGACGCTCGATCCGGCCGCGTGCCGATCCTGCGGCCTCGCCGCTCGCATTCGTCACGGTCACCTCAACGTCGGCGCCGTTCGTCCATCGGGCCGCTGTCGGCGCTGGAAGCTCCACGGCCACCGACAGACGGCCGGGCCACGCGACGCCGTCAGCAAACAACTCAGCGGTCGGCCGCACACGGCCGAGGGCTCCGAGCGCCTCTTCGATCGCCGTCGAGCCCGCAGGTGTCGCCGGTGCCTTTTCGCCCGCGCGCGCGACCTCCGGGGTGACGGCGCGATAGCCCGGCCGGGCGGTCACTCTGATGTTCGGCTGCGCGACCTTGACTTCGATCCGCCGGTACTTGCCATCGTGGTTCAGGTTGCTCGAGTAGTACCCGAGCAGATAGTACGCGCCGAGATCGTCGGCCAGCTTGCGCAGCGGCGTCCGCAGGTCGTTCGTGTTGACGATGGCCACGCCGTCGGTGTTGTCGGCGAGTGTTCGCAGCGCGTCCGCCTGGTCGCTGATCTTCCTGAGAGCGGCCAGCTTCTGCGCGGCCGTCGGCACTTCTGGAGTCTCGATATCGGTAGGCGGTGGCGTGAGCCCGCCGGGATCGACCGGCGTGATCGACACATTACTTCGGCGCGCGTCGCCGACCAACGTCCGGAACCGGTCCGGGAAATCAATTCCCACGAGACGCAGGTACTCGGCGTCGCATTTCGACTTATCGATCGACGTCGGCTGCGTCGGGTTCGTCGTGACGCGTCCACCGCGCGTCACACCAATCGGCGGCAGGGCGCCGCCGTCGTTTCCCCAAGCCATGCTGCCCGAGTCGTGCGTCCGCTCGACCTGCCAACCCGACGAGAAGAGAAGGACATTCGAGCGCTCGTCGCGCAGCGCGGCCAGTCTCGCGGACAACTGCTCGAGACCCGTGAAGACGAGATCGAGGCGGTGGAGGTCCATGAGCTTCCGGACAAACGCTTCGTTCACCTTGTGGTCCGGCGTCCGGCTGATATAGCAGTTGTAGAGAAACCACTCGTAGTCCGTCCGGGGCCTCAGCGTGTTGGGGTCCGGACCGTCGAACTGCATGCGGCGCCAGAAATCTGCGAGGGCCGCTTCGATGGTTTCGAGCCGCTGTCCGAAAGCGAGGTCGCGGACAGAGATGTCGGGCGTCATTGCCGCAAGAAGATCCGACGGCCCGATGGTCCGCTCGAGAAACTCGACGAGCGGCGCGCGCACGAACCGCGCGTATTCCCGGGAGATGTGGTAGTCGTCGAGGAAGACGACGAAGACTCGGCGGCGCGGATCGTCGAGCAGACGCTCGGCTTCCTGCTGCGTGTTCGGGTCGCGGCGCAAGCTGTCGGGTACGAACGACTCGATGCGGATGAGCTCCAACTTCTCGATCGTCTGCGGCTTGCCGTCTTCGAAGACCTGGAAATCCTTCTCCGTGAGTCCATGGACGAGGCGGCCGTCGCGCCGCGGGTAGACGTCGACGTTCACGAAGTTCGCCCCGCCACGGAACACCGGCTGGCGCTGAATCTCCTGAGACCTGGCGGCGGGCGAGGACGATCCGGAAAGCAGGATCGCCAGAACGGCTGCAGTCGTCACCGCGGCGCTGATTCGACCGATAGATCGACTCATGGACGCTTTCGCGGCGCTGGCATTCCCGAGTCTAATGCAAGACCGTGAAATTCTGTTCGACGGCGCGCAACTTTCGGATGCACGCGCATCGAGCGTTGCCGCGTCAGGTCGTGGCGCGCGCGATCGCCGGTTGATCTTTTTCCGTCGCATTACAGCTCCGCGATCTTCGCGACGACGCGCGGCGACAGGACAGTTTGCACCATTACCAATCTGTAATTATCACGCCCTCAACATACAAAAGAACCCGGTCAGATGCGCTTTTTAGAGCTGGACCAAATCCTGCACAACGGGAGGCCACTATCTTTGTATGAAACCAGCCAGCAGCCCCAGCCACGATCCCTCGCGTTCGCCTGACGGAAGCCCGCTTCGGCCTCGTTTGTACACGCCGGGCTTTTCCGATGCACTGGGCGATCGCCGACTGATGCTCGAAAACACGAACTCGGCGATGGCCGAGCTCCTCAAGTTCAAGCGGGAGTTCAGTGAATCGCCGGGATTCGAAACTGCGATCCGGCAGCGGATCGAGGAGCTGCAATCGCTTCATGACCCGTCGGTCGCGGTCGCGACGATCCGGCGCGTCGAGTGGCTGGGCGCCGGAGAAGGTCTGGCGCTCATCTCGAATCACGTGCCCGGCCGCCGGCTCGCGGAGCTCTTCGCCGACGTGAGCGGTCCAGCCTTCGCGTTCGAAGTCATCCGGCAACTCGCGCCGGCGCTCGCCGCAATCCAGAATCAGGGCGAAGGCATCGCCCACGGACTGCTGACGCCCGAACGGATCATCGTCACGCGCGAAGGCCGCCTCGTCATCGTCGAGCACGTCCTGGGCTCGGCGTTCGACCTGCTCGAGTTTCCGGCGTCGCGATTGCGCTCGGAGTTCGGCATCGCGCTTCCAGCCGATGAAGCCGCCACGCTCGATCAGCGCAGCGACGTCATTCAGCTCGGCTTCATTGCCCTCTCGCTGCTGGCCGGCCGGCGGCTCGATCCGTCCGAGTACCCGGACAACGTGCCGTCGCTGCTCGAAAGCTACGCGCGCGTCGATTCGTTGGCGTCCGCACATCTGCGGCTGTGGCTCGAGGGCGCGCTGCAACTCAACCGGCGCCCGTTCGATCGGCCGTTCGACACGGCGCAGGATGCGCACGATGCGTTCAACGAGCTTTCGACCGAGCTCGGACCGCATTCCTCAGAATCAGAGAGCGTCGTCCTGCCGTTTCACTCGTCGCCCGAGACCGGATCAGTACTGGAGACCGAATCGGATCCGGAGCCCGCCATAGAGCCGGCTGAGATCGAGAGCCCGGAGGCGGAGACTTCGAAAACGGCCAAGGTCGATAAATCGATCGATCCAGCGCTCTCGCAGTATCAGGACCCGGACAATCCCGATCTCACGCAGACGCTCGAAAGTCCGACAGCGAGATTCCAGGCGCTCGTGGGTCCTGCCGAACGGATCCTGAAGAGTCTGCCCCTGAGCCCGGTGCGACTGGCCATCGCCGGCGTTGCGCTGGTGGTGCTCGTCGTGCTGTTGTTCGTGTTCCGTCCGTTCTCATCGAACGCGCCGACGCCGCCACCGCCGGCGGCCGTCACGAATCCGCCGCCGGTTGAGGCACCACCGCCGGCGGTGCCGGAACCGACGTTCGTCGGCCCACTGCCCGATCCCTCACGCGTCGCGACTCCGGCCACGCACGCGGCAGCAACGGTGCCGAGCGCAGCCGAGACGACCGTCACTCCGTCGAAGCCGGCTGCCCCGGCTCCGACACCGGGCGCCACGCCGCCACCCGCAGCGGCAACGGACGCGGCGGCCGGAACGCCGACGGGCCGGTTTGGCGGGGTGCGGATTACCGCCCCGATCGAATTGCAGGTCTACGAAGCTGGGAATCTCGTGGGATCGACCGCGGGCCCGATTGCCGTGATGGACGGACCGCACACGTTCGATCTGGTGAACGAGACACTCGGCTATCGATCGCGGCAGACCGTCACCGTGAAACCGGGCCAGATGTCGGCCGTGACGATCGCCGTCCCGAACGGACGCGTCAGCATCAACGCCGTGCCCTGGGCCGACGTCTGGGTGGACGGCAAACCCGCGGGCCAGACGCCGATTGCCAATCTGTCGCTGTCGATCGGGCAGCACGAAGTCGTGTTCCGCAATCCGCAGTTTCCTGATCAGCGTCAGACGGCGATTGTCAAAGCCGAAGGCGTCACGATGGTCAGCGTCAAGTTCCAACAATAGTCACCTGCCCGTCGAGGTGAGCCATGACGATGTCACGCACCGCCCAGCGTTTTGTGATTGCAACGGTATTCTGGCTGGCCGCCACGGCGGCGGGCCTGGGCGCGCAGGATACCCTGGCGCGCGCCAAGGACTTCTACGCGGCGGCAGCCTACGAAGAAGCGCTCAACCTTCTGCAGCGGCTGGGCGGGTCGAGCTCGCCGGTTGAAAGCAACGAGGTCGCCGCCTATCAGGTGTTCTGCCTGGTGGCACTGGGACGGAGCGACGAGGCCAAGAAGACGATCGAAACGATCGTGAAGACGGACCCTCTGTACAAGCTCTCGGCAACACAGGCATCGCCGCGCGTTCGCGCATTTTTCGACGACGTGCGGCGGCCGCTGCTGCCTGAGATCATCAAGCAGACGTACAGCAAAGCTAAGGAGGCGTACGAGCGAAAGGAGAACGCCACCGCAGCAACGGAGTTCGACCGCGTCATTTCGCTCATCGACGAGGTCGGGACGACAAACGATCGCGGACTGGCCGACCTTCGGACGCTGGCGAGCGGGTTCCGCGATCTGAGCAAGGCCGCGGTCGCCGCGGCGACGCCGGCACCGCCCCCACCCGCACCGGAACCGCCTGCGGCGGGCACCAACAGCCCGGCGAATGGGACGTCTCCGGCAGCGAATTCAGCGACCAAGTCGGGAACCTCAACATCTGCTGCGGCCAAGCCGGGAAGCCCTGCGTCTCCTGCGGCCGAGCCGACGTACGGACCCAAAGACAGCGACGTCACGCGGCCAATCGCGATCAGCCGGACGATGCCGGAATGGCGGCCCTCGGCCGTTGAGGCGATGATGGAATTCCGCGGTTCGATCGAGGTGCTCATCGGGACGGACGGCAAAGTGATCTCGGCCGTCATCACCGACAGCGTGCACCCCAACTACGACGACCAACTCCGCAAGGCGGCGATGAACTGGACGTTCAAGCCCGCGACGAAGGGCGGCAAGCCCGTCCGCTACCGCTACGCCGTCGATATTCAGCTGAAGAAACTGCCGTAGCAGGCTGCTGCGCAGCCTGAACTTCGAACTTCAAACTTCGAACTTCGGAGAAGAAAACACCTGCCGTTAGACGTTATCGAATCACGCGAATCGCCACGCGGCGCTGCTCCACGTCAGCGCCGCTGCCGGCCGTCACGTCGATGACGTAGTCGCCCTCGGTGAGAGGCGCGAGGTTCACGTCCGCCGCAAGCATGTTGCGGCCATTGGTCTGGCGCTCGGTGAGGTTCACCGGCACGGCTAGCGGCTGACCGTTTCGCCCGAGCAGGCGCGCTTCGCGGCGATCGAGCGGAACCAGAATGGGCCATTCCACGTGCGCCCGTTCCGTCCGCCGATATTGAAAATCTGCGACAGCGCGTAAGGGCGACGACGCCGCTGTGGATCCTCGCGAGAGAAGTGGATCGCCGATTACGCGTCCGGATACCGCGCGGATCTCACCACGGTCTTCCACCGTTTCGTTTCCAGCACGAAGCCGGGCGGTCACTCTCAATCCTCCAGACGTCGGCGCTGCAAACGGGACGCGGACGAGCGTCGCACGCCAGCCCGCGTCGATGTGGCCCTGCCCCGTCCCGACCGTCGCTCCAGTCGAATTCGTGAGCGTGACCTCGACATCGCCGCCGCCCTTCCATGGGCTCGTGATCGCCTTCGCGCTGGCCATCTCGACGGCGACGGATGCGCCCGTATCGTCCTGCGCGCCGTGAATGAAGAGCTCGGATGTGGGTCGCAGACGCGAGAGGACGTCCAGCGCCTCGGTCACCGCGGAGGTGGCGGCAGCGGCGTTCGGTGACACGGCGGCCGCCGCCTCCGCGCGGAGTTGCGCCTCGCTCGGCGCCAGATAGGATCGCCGCGCTCTCACCGTCAGGTTCGGCTGTTTCATCCGGACCTGAATGCTCCTCACCTTCCCGTCGAACTTGGTATTCGTCGAGTAGTACCCCAACAGGTAATACGCAGAGACGTCGTCGACAATCCGCTGCAGGCCGCTGCGCAGGTCGTTGGTGTTGACGATGGCGATCCCGTCGGTGTTCTCAGCGAGCGTGCGCAGATTGCTCACGCGCTCGGTGACACGCCGCATGTCGTCGGCAAGAACGCCGCTTGGTACGCGCGGGTTCGCTATGGGACGCTCGCTGATCGGGCTGTCGAACGTCCCCAGACCGCCCGCGCTTATCGGATAGAAGCTGACGTTGGCCCGGTTCGCGCTTCTCAACATGTCTCGGAATCGGCGCTCGTTGTCGAGCTGCGCGAGTCGAATCAACTCGCTGTTACACGAGTTCGGGTCATTGTCTCTGATATTCGCGACTCCGATCGTGCCTCTGGAAGTCACGCCTACCCCAGGCGCGGCGGCCTTGATGACGCCGGCTTCTTCCGCGAGCGCCCGGTTCTCGCGATATAAGAGCCATCCGTCGGTAATTGCCAGCACGGCCGTCCGCGCCTCACGCAGGCGTGCGAGGTGATCGATCAGGCCTTCGATGCTCGTGAGCGTCCGGTCTTCGCGCCGGCGATCGATCAGCACGTCATCAATCTTCCGGAGCCGCGCGCCGTCCTCCACGAGCCAGTCGACACAGCGGCCATCTGGGGTCGGCTTGCAGGGGAAGCAGTTATGAATGTTCTGCTCGACCGGATCCTGCCGGTCGGGCGTGATTCGATTCCGCTCTCCCCAGGCCCAGTGACGCGAGAGCTGCTCCTCCACAGTGAGCAAGCGGCGGCCGAAGGTGATCAGCCGCGGATCCAGATTCGGCGTCATCACGCCGAAGAGATCGTCCGGACCAATGATGCGATTGAGCGCGTCGACCAGCGGTCCGCGGATGTTGTGCGAGCCCTCGACAGTCGTGTGGAGGGTGTCGAGGTAGACAACGAAGATGCGATTGTGCGGATCGGAGGCCAGCGCTTCCATTTCGCGCTGGTTGTTCGGATCGCGGCGCGTCGACTCGGAGAGACTCGGCTCGACGCGGACGAACTCGAACATCTCGACTTTCTGCGGCTGATTATCCTCACGCACCTCGAAGTCGGCGGCGGTCAGGCCCTCGACCAGCCTTCCGTCGCGCTGCGGGTAAGCATCGACCAGCACGAAGTTCGCGCCGGCGCGAAAGACCGGCGGCCGTTGAGCCGGCGGGTTCTGAGGGGGTGGCGGATTCTGCGGAGGCGGATTCTGCAGGCTCGAGGCGAAAGTTCCGCCGAGCAGAACGATCACAGCTGCCACGGTACCGGCTCGGGCGATCGAACGAGTCATTGGTTGTCCCCGCGGCGCTGGCACACGACAGTCTAGCGCGTAAGGAGGCTTGGAGGTGGAGGCCAGGAGGCTATGAGGCCATGAGGCGATGAGCCGCGGCCCTTCCATTACCCAATAACCAATTGCCAATTACCAATGCTCGGTTTCAGACAGGAGGTGTATCCTCGCCACAGCAGGAGGGCCTGGTATGAGTTCCCTCGTCTGTGCGTCCCTTGCGCTGCTGGTGACGGTCTGCCAGCAAGCGCCCGCCGCGGTAAGGCCTGACTTCTCCGGAACCTGGACGCTCGACCGCAGCCGCAGTCAATCGCCGGAAACGACCACGCTCGTCATCAAGCAAACGGCCAGCGAATTGCGCATCGAATCGACTCGGGATGGGACGACGTCGGTCAGGACGTACCCAATCGAGCCTGAGGGCAAACCGAGCCCGGCCGGGATCGACAGCAGCCACCCGCGCGCATACTGGGATGGCTCGAAGCTCGTGGCCGAAGGCGCCAGCAACATTCAGGGACAGACCGTGTCCATTCGAGAATCGCATTCCCTGAACGCCGCTGCCACGGAGATGACGGTGGAGAGCCTCATCATCGTCCAGCACGGGTATTCGTTTGGCGGTACGCGGAATTACGGAAGCGCCAAGGATGTCTTCACGCGTGTGAAGGGGTAACACGACCCGAAATCCAGGGGTCGACCGCTGAGAACGCCCGCCGGCCGGCTTCTTACTCGACGAGTGTGAAAATCTCGCGGTGTCCAGACTCGACGAGCGGCACCATCTTTTGATAGTTCGCCTGAAAGTCCTTGTCGCCGAAGACCCGCGGCACCATGGCTTCGAGTGCGGCAAGACCAGGCAAGGTCATTTCCAGGACGAGCGTGTAGTGCCGGCCTGTGACATCGGTCAAAAGCCGAGGAGAACCTTCCGCCGCAAGCCGCTTCTGTATTGCGGCGCCTTCCTTCATGATGGCCAGCGCCTCTCGAGCCTTCCCGTACTTCAACTGAAACACATTGCGGACAACGATCATGATCAACTCCTTCAAACGAAAACAGCCGGAGGATGACTCCGGCCGTCACTCACATCGAAATTGGAGGAAATGGTCGGGATGCCGGGATTTGAACCCGGGACCCCTTGACCCCCAGTCAAGTGCGCTACCAGGCTGCGCTACATCCCGAGCCGACCGAACGCGAGCGGGCTAACGGCGCTTGCTCTTCGCCGCTTTCTTCGATGCTACCTTCGCCGGGGCCTTCTTCGCCACCGGCCTCGAGGGGGAGGCCGTGAGGACGCGATCTTCGGGCGTCAGGCCGTCGCCGCTCAGCACGGCGAGGATCCACTGGAGTCCCCGGCGGACGTCACGCAGATTCTGCCGCGTCTGCTCGTCGAGCATCGCCGCGACGTCGGCGTCGCTGACGGGTTCGTCGGGCGCGACGAGCCCTTCCTCCCCCATCCGGCGGCGCGCGCCGGCCAGCGTCAGGCCGTCGACGAACAGCAGATGCTTCAGCCGGAGCACGCGCTCGACGTCGGCGCGCCGATAGACGCGCGGACCTTCGGAGGTTTTCGCGACGCCGAGATCGGGGAACTCCGCCTCCCAGCTCCGCAGCACATACGGCTGGATTTGAGCGAGATCGCACACTTCCTGCGATCGGAACACAGGGCGATTCGGAATCGTGGCGGCCACTACAGCAGTGGCGTGAGTATAACAGAGCGGAAATCGCTTGAAAGCCGGAAAGCTGGAAAGGCCTGGGAGCTTACTTTCTGCGCGTGCGGTCGCGGCGCCGGACGCTCAGTCGGATCGGCGTGCCTTCAAACCCGAACTCCTCACGGAGCCGGTTCACCAGGAACCGGTCGTACGAGAAGTGCAGTTCTGATGCGACGTTCGTGAAGAGTACGAATGACGGCGGCGCGGTACCCGTCTGGGCGCCGTACAGAATCCGAACTTCACGCCTCGACCGGCTCGAGGGCGGATGCGCTTCCGTGGTGACCTTCAGGAAGCGGTTCAGCTCCGACGTCGAGACCCGCTTCATCCGGGCAGCGGCGACGCGGTCGACGACCTCGAGCAGCTTCGGCGTCCGCTCGCCGGTCAGCGCCGACAGATGCACGATCGGCGCGTATTCGAGGAACTTGAGCTGAAATCGCAGCCGATCGTCGAATTTCTTTACGAAATCCTGGCCCCGGCCTTTGACCAGATCCCACTTGTTCACCGCGATCACGATCCCGCAGCCGGCCTCTTCGGCCTCGCCGGCGATGGCGCCTTCGCGATCGCCTGCGCCTTCGGTCGCGTCGACCACCACGACCACGACGTCCGCGCGCGCCATGGCGCGCCGGCTGAGAACGACGCTGACGGCCTCGACCGGTCCGCCGCGCGCGACGCGCCCCGGTTTGCGCATCCCGGCGGTATCGACGATCCGGAACTGGCGCCCGTGCCAGCGCAGCACGACGTCGACGGTATCGCGCGTCGTGCCGGGCTCCTCACTGACGAGCACCCGTTCCTGGCCCAGCAGGCGGTTGACGAGCGACGACTTCCCGACGTTGGGACGTCCGACGATGGCCACAGCAGTCTCGCTCGCGGCTTCCTCGTCACTGGACTCGACGAGCGTTCCGGGACCAGCCGGCAAGCGGGTGACCATCTCGTCCAGGAGGTCCGCGACGCCGTCCCCGTGCTCCGCCGCGATCTCGACAATCGGCTCGAAGCCCAGGCGATGGAATTCGGCCGCGCGGCCGCGCGCGCGCCGGTCGTCGGTTTTGTTGACGGCGAGCACGACCGGCCGGCCAAGCATGCGAATGCGACGGGCAATCTCCTCGTCAGCCGGCACCAGCCCTTCGCGTCCGTCGACCACGAAGACGATGAGATCCGCCGATTCGAGCGCCTTGTATCCCTGCGCGGCCACGAGCTCGTGCAGGGGGTCGGTCGTCGCGCCGAACAGGCCGCCCGTGTCGACCACGCCAAAGGCTCTCTGACGCCATTCCGCAGGCGCCAGCACCGCATCGCGGGTCGTCCCGGCCACGGGCGCGACAATGGACCTCCGGGTCCCTGTAATCTTGTTCAGCAGCGTCGACTTCCCGACGTTCGGACGCCCGACGAGTACGACTGTCGGTCCCCGCCCGGCTTTGGCCATGCGCGCGAGTGTACTACTTAGCCTGTTACTTGACACCGTAAGTGTATTTGTTTATTGTGACTTACAGTAATTCCTCCGCCGCTAACTCGATGATCAAAGTCGACATCGTCAACGAGGTGTCCCGGCTGGCCGAGATCACGAAAGTGAAGGCCGAAGTGGCTGTCGATGCGGTCTTCGAGGCGATGCGCGCGTCGATGATGCGTGGAGAGCGAATCGAACTTCGCGGCTTTGGCGTCTTTCAGGTCAAGCCCCGCAAGCGCGGGATCGGGCGCAACCCGAGGACTGGCAAGGAAGTGAAGATTCCGCCCGGCCGGACGATTCGCTTCAAGCCCGGCAAGGAACTGCAGAATATCGGCGGTTAGCTCGCGTGAACCTGGACGATCACTCCACTTCTCAACCTGCCGGTGGTTTCGAAAGCCTGCCGGCATCGGCTCCGCCACCGTGGCCGGCGCTCGATCGTCTGCTCGAGCAGCCACGTCCGAAGTTTCAACATCGCTATCGCTTTCACGTTCTGCTTTTTGTTCTGACACTCATCACGGCGACCCTAAGCGGGGTCACGATCCAGCCGGGCATGAGCTTGGGGGCGATCCTTCTTTCGGGGCTGTGGTACTCGATCCCCATCCTCGTGATCCTCGCGGCGCACGAGTTCGGGCACTACACATTTTGCAGGCTGCACAACGTCGACGCGACCCTTCCGTACTTCATTCCCGCGCCGCCGCTGATCTTCATCGCGGGCACGTTCGGCGCCGTGATCCGCATCAAAGAGGCGTTTCCATCGAAGAAGGCACTTTTTGACATCGGCGTGGCCGGTCCCATCGCCGGGTTCGTTGCGCTCGTGCCGTTCCTCTACTGGGGCGTCGGGATGTCGGAGGTGAAGGCGCACGCCGGAGACGTGAACACGCTGTCGCTCGGTGAGCCGCTGCTCTATCAGTTGATGGCGTGGCTGCATTTCGGCAAGCTGCCCGACGGCGTCGACGTATTCCTGCATCCGATGGCATTCGCCGCCTGGTTCGGGATGTTCGCGACGGCGTTGAATCTTCTGCCGTTCGGACAGCTCGACGGCGGCCACATCGTGTATTCCGTACTCGGACGCCGCTCGTGGTACGTCTCGGCCGCTACGCTGGGCGCGGCAATGTTCCTCACGTTCCTCTCGCTGAGCTGGGTCCTGATGACCGCCATGATGCTCGTCATGGCCATCGTCCTCGGCTTCCGCCACCCGCGAATCCTCGACGAACACATGCCGCTCGATGGACGGCGGAAGCTCGTCGCGCTGTTCGCGCTGGTGATGTTCATCCTCTGCTTCACACCGGTGCCGATCTCATTCCTTATCGGGAAACCGTAGAGCTCGGCTTGGGGCTCGAGGCTTGAGGCTTGGGGCTCGCTAAATCACACTCACTGGATCGACATCGACAATCGTCCGGCGCTTGAACTCCGGCCGCTCGTCGAGAGCGATGCGCAGCGCGGCGCGCATGGGTTTCCGCTGGTGGCCCTTCAGGAAGATCTGCGCGCGATGCTCGTCGCGGATTTTCGACAGCGGGGCGGGCGCGGGGCCGAGCACTTTTCCGTGCACGCCGTGATGGCGGATTCGTTTCGCGAGATCGTGCGCGTCGGCGAGTGCCCCGTCGAGCGTGCGGCTCTTCACGACGACGTTGATGAGCGCGACGGCCGGCGGATACTGGAGATTCGTCCGGAATTCCATTTCACGCTCGAAGAACGGCTCGTACTCCTGCGCGGCTGCGGCGCGGATGCTGTAGTGGTGCGGATAGAGTGTCTGCACGATCGCCTCGCCCGGTGTGTGGCCCCGCCCCGCCCGCCCGACCACCTGCGTGAGCAATTGAAACGTCCGCTCGGCGGCGCGAAAGTCGGCGAGCCCGAGCCCCACATCCGCCGAGACGACGCCGACGAGCGTGACCGCCGGGAAGTCGTGGCCTTTGGCAATCATCTGTGTTCCGACGACGATGTCGATCGCGCCGTTGGCTACGCCGCGGAGCACCTCGGTGATGGCGCCGCGGCGGCGAATCGTGTCGCGATCGACGCGCGCCAGACGAGCGTTGGGAAACAGCTCGTGCAAGTCTGATTCGAGCCGTTCGGTGCCGAAGCCGGACTGCTCCAGATACTCGCCGCCGCACAACCCGCATTTCCGCGGGACCGCACCCGCGTAGTTGCAGTAATGGCAGCGTAGACGGCGCGCCGACCGGTGATACGTCAGCGTCACGCTGCAGTGCGGACATTCGATCGATGCGCCGCACTGCCGGCAGAAGATGACGGTGGCGAAGCCGCGGCGGTTGAGCAGCACGACCGTCTGCTCCCGCTTGTCGAGCCGATCGGCGATGGCTTCCGTGAGCGGACGGCTGAAGACGAGATCCGGCCCATGAGCCGCATATTCCTGCCGCATGTCGACGATGCGCACGTCGGCCAGCGGACGATTGTGCACGCGCTGCGTCAGCTTGATCAGATCGTACCGGCCCGCTCGCGCGTTGGCCGCCGACTCGAGTGATGGCGTCGCGGATCCGAGCACGACCAGCGCGTTTTCCATCCGCGCCCGCACGATCGCCACGTCGCGGCCGTGATACCGCGGCAGATCGTCCTGCTTGTACGACGCGTCATGCTCCTCGTCGACGATGATGAGCCCGATCTGCTCCAGCGGAGCGAACACCGCGGACCGCGTCCCGACGACGATGGCGATTTCGCCGCGGCGGATGCGATGCCACTGGTCGTGGCGTTCGCCGTCGGAGAGGCCGCTGTGCTGGATGGCGACCTGACCGGCAAAGCGATCGCGAAACAAACCCGCAAGCACCGGCGTGAGCGCGATCTCCGGCGTGAGGACCAGCACGCGCCGGCCGGTCGAGGTGACGAGGCCGGCGAGACGCAGGTACAGCTCCGTCTTGCCGCTTCCCGTGACGCCGTGCAGCAGGATCGTCCTGAAGCTGCGCGTCGCCGCGACCTCCTCCATCCGTCGAAACGCCATCGTCTGCTCGGAGGTCAACGAGCCGTGCCGGTCGCGGCGGCCGACGGCCCAGGGACCTTCGCCTTCGGCGTCTCCCGCCAGGGGATCGCGCATCACGACTTCGTCGCGCAACCGGAGAAGTCCGAGCTTCTCGAGCGATCGCAGCGTGCCCGTGCCGATGCCCCGCTTGAGCAATTCGGGCAGCGTGAAGCCGCCGGGATGCGCGCGAAGGAGCGCCAGCGCTTCCTGCTGCTTCCGTCCGCGCGGCGCGGGGTCTGCCGAGCCCGCATCCTCCGGCTGCACCGGCCGCGATGACTCAGTCGGAATTTCGGCGACGCGAACCGTTCGGAACGACGACGCGCGGCCGCGCCGGGCGGCCGGCGGCATCGCGATCGCCAGTGCATCCCCGGGTCCCGAGGCGTAGTAATCGCCGACCCAGAGTGCGAGATCGACAACCGCCGGCGGGAGAAAGGGATCCGAATCCAGAAGTTCTTCGATGTCCTTCAGCTCCGCGCCGGGCGCGAGATCGGCGTGCGATCCGACGACGCAGCCGAGAACCGTCCGTCGTCCCAACGGGACCCTGACGCGCGCGCCCTTCGGCGGCATGGCGGATCCGGCGGGAACTCGGTAGCCGAGCACGCCGAGGGCGGGCACCGGCACGGCGACCGCGACCACGCGGTCAGTCGGAATCGGAATCGGCGAGGAGGGCACGCACTTTCTTCATGTCTTCCCACACGTCGCGCTTGCGCTCGGGGCTGCGCAGAAGGAAGGCGGGATGAAAGGTGGGGATGAGCTTGGCGCCGCCGCGGTAGTCGAAGACGTGACCGCGAATCCGTGAGATGGGCGCGTCGCTGCGGAGCAGCGCCTTGGCGGCAAACGAGCCCAGCGCGACGATCACTTTCGGCCGAATGACGTCGACCTGCCTCGAGAGGAACGGCTCGCACGTCGCGACTTCGTCGGGCTCGGGATTGCGGTTGCCGGGAGGGCGGCACTTGATCACGTTGGCAATGTAGACGTCGGACCGTTTCAGCCCGATCGCCTCGATGATCTTCGTGAGCAGCTGCCCGGCACGTCCGACAAAGGGCTCGCCCTGCAGATCTTCGTCGGCGCCCGGGGCTTCGCCCACGAACATCAGATCGGCCTCGGGATTTCCCACGCCGAACACCACCTGCCGGCGGCCGAGTCCGTGCAGCTTGCAGCGCGTGCAGTCACCGATGTGCACACGCAAGTCTTTCAACGCGGTCACCGGATCCGCGGAGGCTGGGGGAAGGTCCCCCTCCACGGAAGCGACGGGGGACAAGTTCGCTCCGGGGTCTGAGTCTTCATCCGCCGCGCGAGTCCGCCAGGCGCGATCGCGGGAAACACCGGCGACGCCGATCTCGCCGAAGAGCCTGAGATGTTCGGCAAGCTCGCGCGGGTCGATCATCGCGATGCGGGAGCGCTGGCTTCCGCCTGGGGTGTGAGAAGCAGTTGTTCGAGGCGATCCACAATCGCCGACGCGACGTCGGTCTTGGCCATGAGCGGAAGGGTCGTGACGTCCGCGGCCGAGACCAGCGCGACCTGATTGGTCGGGACGTCGAAGCCCGCGCCTGGCGCACTGATGTCGTTGGCGACGATGAGATCGACGCGCTTCGATTCGAGTTTGCGCCGGGCCGGTCCGACGACGTCGCCGGTCTGGGCGGCGAAGCCGATGAGAATCGGACGACGCCGGTCACCACGCCGTTCGCCGAGATCGCCGAGGATGTCGGGCGTCCGTTCGAGCGCGAGCGTCAACGGCCCGCCTTTCTCGATCTTCTGGGCGGCAGCGCCGCCGGCCGGCGCGTAGTCGGCGACCGCTGCGGCCATGACGATCGCGTCGACGCGATCGGCGCGCGCTAGGACGGCGGCGTGCATCTCACGCGCGCTGCGCACGCTCACGATCTCGCCGACCGGCGGCGGGGCCGCGCTGGTCGGCCCGGCAATCAGCACGACCTCGGCGCCGCGGTCGTGCGCTTCCCGCGCCACCGCAAACCCCATGCGGCCGCTCGATCGGTTGCCGATGAACCGCACCGGATCGAGATCCTCGATCGTCGGGCCCGCGGTCACCAGCACGCGGCGGCCCTGCAGCGACGAGCGTGACTGCAGCAGCCGCTCGGCCGCACGGACGATGTCTTCGGGCTCAGCCAGGCGTCCCTTGCCGATCCACCCGCACGCCAGATAGCCGTCGCCGGGATCCACGAAGTACGCGCCGCGCGCCGCCAGACGGGCGACGTTTTCGCGGACGGCATCGTGCTCCCACATGTTGGTGTTCATCGCCGGCGCGATCAGCACCGGCGCGCGCGTGGCGAGGTACAGCGCCGAGAGGAAGTCGTCGGCGATGCCGTTCGAAAACTTCCCGAGGATGTTCGCCGTGGCGGGCGCGACGATCAGCAGATTCATTTCCGACGCGAGCGCGATGTGCTCGATGTCGGCGTTCATGCCCGGCGTGAACTGGCTGGTGATGACCGGCTCACGCGTGATCGCCTCGAAGGTGAGCGGGCCGACGAATTTGCGCGCCGACCGCGTCATCACCGCCTGGACGCGGTGCCCGCGCTTCTGAAGCAGACGGGCGACCTCGACGGCCTTGTAGGCGCCGATGCCGCCCGAAACGCCGAGCCCGACGAACGCCATGACCTACTCGACCGGCTGCTCTTGCCGATCTGTGCGGCTCACCGCACCGTGGCGGACTTCCTCGACGGCCCGCCGCGCGGGTTTCGGCGAACCCTCGACCTTCGGCACGCAGCCGCCGAGCAGCTGGCGCGCGCGCGCCGACGCGACGGTGACGAATTCGAACGAATTCCGCGGACGTGCTCCCGGCCGATCAGTCTGTGACATACGTGCTCCTGGTCAAGACCTCGGGTTTCTTTTTTTGAAGCCCAGAGCGAAAAAAAAACCCGAGGTCATCTTTTCTCAAACGTCCGAACAATGCCATCGATGTCGCGCAGCCGCCGCGTCCGCCGGGCACGCTCGGCGGTGATGATCGCCGCCAGCTCCGATACACATCGTTCGAGATCGTCGTTGACGACGACGTACTCATAGGCGGCGACGGCTGATACTTCGCTGCGCGCGGTCTCGAGCCGCCGCGCGATCGCCGCCGGCTCGTCCTTGCACCGGCCGCGAAGCCGGCTTTCGAGCGCGTCGAACGACGGCGGCAGCACGAAGATGCCCACCGCATCGTGGATCCGCTCGCGCACCTGTCTGGCGCCCTGGACGTCGATCACGAGGACGACGTCCCGGCCGCTGGCGAGTACGGCCTCGGTATCGCGGTGCGCCGTCCCATAGAGATTGCCGAAGACGTCGGCCCATTCCAGAAACTCCTGGCGGCCGATCATTGCTTCGAACGCAGGACGACTAATGAAATTATAGTCGACCCCGTCCGCCTCCCCGGGCCGGGACGGACGCGACGTATAGGAGCGCGACCGGTAGAGATTCGGGCAGACTTCGACCAGCCGCTCGACCACCGTCGTCTTGCCCGTGCCGGACGGCGCCGACACGACGAAGAGTCCTCCGCGCGGTTCTGCGGCCTTACTCGACATTCTGGACCTGTTCCCGCAACCGCTCGAGCTCCGCCTTGGCTGCGATGACGATCTCCGTCGCCCGCGCGCCCTCGACCTTCGATCCGATCGTGTTGACCTCGCGGTTCATTTCCTGAACGAGAAAATCGAGCTTTCGTCCGCACGGCTCGGGGCCCGACGCCAGCGCGCGCCAGTGCTTGGCGTGCCCGCGCATCCGGACGATTTCCTCGTCGACATCGGATCGCGACACGAACCGGACGACCTCCTGCGCGATCATCGCCGGGTCGCCCTGGATATCCGGCGGGAGCTCGGCGAGCCGCTCGCGGAGGCGTCCTTCGAGGTTCGCCTGCCCCTCCTGCGCGACCCGCTCCAGACTGTCGACGAACCCCTCCATCGTGACCAGCTTCGCGTCGAGATCGGTCTGCAGAAAACGCCCTTCGGTTGCGCGCATGACCACCAGCGCGTCCATCGCGTCGCTGACGACGAGATCGACGAGCGACGCGATCCCCGGCGGCAGCGGCGGCGCCGCGGGATCCGGCGCCTTCACCCGAACGTCGAGCATCTGCGGAATGCGGAGGACGTCCGACGCCGTCAGCTCACCGACGACGAGGCCGCGCGCTCGCGCGTCAGCCAGCAGCTCGGTCACACGCTTGAGGAGCGCCTCGTCGAGGACGACGTCCCGCGCCGGGATGCTGTTGGCCTCGACGCCGATTTGAACTTCGACGCGCCCGCGGGTGACACGTTGTTGAATCAGCGTGCGCAGGCGCGATTCCATCGGTCCCAGCATCTGCGGCGCCTTGAGCAGGACGTCCAGAAACCGGTGATTGACCGATTTGACCGTGACGCTGACCTTCTCGCCGTGCTCTTCGCGGCTGAGCGCCGCGAAGCCCGTCATCGACCGGATCACGTGCGCACCTCACGGGCGAGATCGGCCGGTTCCGCCTCGATATCGCGGTCGCGCTCGTCGAAGATCTGCAGCGCGTAGAGCTTCGCGTACACGCCCTTCGGGCGGCCGACCAGCTCGTCGTGCGTGCCGACCTCGGCGACCTCCCCTTTCTCGAGCGCGACGATGAGGTCGGCGCGGCGCACGGTCGACAGCCGATGCGCGATCACGAACGTCGTGCGGTTGCGCATCAAATTGGCGAGCGCATCCTGGACGAGCAGTTCCGATTCGGCGTCGAGCGACGACGTCGCCTCGTCGAGGACGAGAATGGGGCAGTTCTTCAGAATGGCGCGCGCGATCGCCAGGCGCTGCCGTTGTCCACCCGACAGCCGCTGCCCGCGCTCTCCGATCGTCGTGTCGTACCCGCGCGCCAGGTGCACGACGAACTCGTGGGCGTGCGCCGCGGTCGCCGCGGCCATGACCTCCTCGCGCGACGCGTTCGGCACCCCGTAGGCGATGTTCGCCGCGATCGTGTCGTCGAACAGCACGGTCTCCTGCGTGACGAGCGCCATTTGATCGCGCAGCGAGCGCAGCGTCGCATTCCGGATGTCCACACCGTCGATCAGAATGGCGCCCTCGGTGACGTCGTAGAACCGCGGAATCAGGTTCACGAGCGTCGTCTTTCCTGCGCCGCTGAGCCCGACGATCGCGACGACCTGTCCGGCAAGCGCGCTGAAGGAGACGCGGCGCAGGATGTAGCGCCCTGGATCGTCCTCGTACGCGAAGCCGACGTCCCGGAACTCGACTTCGGCGTGCAGCCTCGGCAGCGGTTGAGCGCCTGGCCGCTCGAGGACCTCGCTGTGCGTGTCGAGCAACTGAAAGATCCGCTGGCAGGCGGCGATCGTCTGCTGAATACCGGCGTTCACGCGGCTGAGTTTCTTGATCGGCCCGTACATCAGGAACGCCGTCGCGAGAAATGACGTGAACGCGCCGGGAGTCAGGCGGCCACCCCCGCGGCTGATCTCCTGCGCGCCCCACCAGAGCGCGCCGACGGCTGCCAGGCCGCCGATGAGCTCCATGAGCGGCGGCAGCGCCGACACGGCGCCCGTAATTTTCATATTGGTGCGGAACAGCGACCAGGTCGCGCGCGAGAAGCGCTCCGTCTCGCGCCCTTCCGCGCCGAACGCTTTGACAATGCGATGGCCCGACAACGCCTCCGCGCTGAGATGCGTGACGTGCTCCAGCTCTTCCTGGCTTCGTCTCGTGGTCCGCCGGACGCGCTGCCCCAGTCGCGCGAGCGGATAGGCAATGAGCGGCGCCGCGGTGAGACACACCAGCGCGAGGCGCCAGTCGAAGTAGAACAGCAAGACGATGTAGCCGACGACGGCGAGCGACTCGCGAACCAGATCGGCCATCGTCTCCGAGACCGCCAGGTGCACCTGACCCACGTCGTTCGTGAGATGCGAAATCAACTGGCCGGATGTCCGCCGGGAGAAAAAGGCTGCCGACTGGCCGAGAATGTGGCGGAACAACTGGTTCCGCAGGTCCATGACGACCCGCTGCCCCACCTCGGTCATCAGATATCCGGAGACGTAGCTGCCGAGGCCTTTCAGGAAGTAGGCGAGCAGCAGCAGCAGGGCGGTCTGACCGACCAGTTCCTGCTGGGGCAGAACTTTGTCGAGGATGGGCTTGAGCTGGTAGACGAGCAGCGCAGACCCGGCCGCGTACAGCACCATCGCCAGAAGCGCAACGGTGAGCTGGGCCCGGTAGGGCGCCGCGTACCGCAGCAGTCGCAGGAACTCTTTCACTCGCTGAACCGATATTTCAGCAGTACCCAGAGCGCGACGACGCCGTCACGCCAGGTGATTTTTTTCCCTTCGTCGTAACCCCGTCCATCGTACGTGATCGGGACTTCGTAGACCCGGTAGTTGCGCTTGAAGATCTTGGCCGTGATCTCCGGCTCGATGCCGAAGCCGTTCGACTGGAGCGTGAAGGAGCGGAGCACCTCGGTGCGCATGACCTTGTAGCACGTCTCCATGTCCGTCAGCATCGTGTTGTACATGGCGTTGGTGATCAACGTCAGCAGCCGGTTGCCGGCGTAGTGCGTGAACATGAACACGCGGTGGCGGCCGATGAAGCGCGATCCGTAGACCACGTCGGCGCGCCCCTGACAGATCAGCTCGATCAGCTCCGGAAACTCTTCAGGCGAATACTCGAGGTCGGCGTCCTGGATGACGACCAGATCGCCCTTCACCTCCTGGAAACCCCGGCGCAGCGCCGCGCCCTTCCCGCCGTTCTTCGGCTGAAAGATCAGAGTGAAGTCGTACTTTTGCCGCAGCGCCGTGAGCAGCTCGCGCGTGCCGTCCTTCGACCCGTCGTCGACGACGATGAGCTCGATGCGGAGCGGAACGGCGAGCACGCGCGGAATGATCTGCTCGATCGTCTCCCGTTCGTTGTAGACGGGCATCACGACCGAGAGCAGCGGATTGGTGAGGATCCCCTTCAGTCCTGCCATGTCGATGACGGTGCGGCGGCGCGATACCCGCCGGGGTGCCGCGAGTGCCAGTTCCAGGCGGTTTCGATAATCGTGTCCAGCCGATGGAATCGCGGCGTCCAGCCCAACCCGGCGCGCGCGCGAGCGCTCGACGCCACGAGACTGGACGGATCGCCGGCGCGCCGCGCGCCGATCTGGTGTGGCACCTCACGGCCGGTCACGCGGGCGATTGTCTGCAACACGTCGCGCACCGACGAGCCGGCGCCGTTGCCGAGATTGTAGGCGGCCGACGGCGCCCCCGAATCGAGCGCCCGCAGCGCGTCGAGGTGCGCCGACGCGAGATCCGTCACGTGCACGTAGTCGCGGATACACGTCCCGTCGGGTGTCGGGTAGTCGTCGCCGAAGACCGTCAGCGGCGGACCGCCGGCGACCGCGGCGAGCGCCAGCGGAATCACATGCTCCTCCGGATCGTGATGCTCGCCGAGCCAGCCGTCGGGATCGGCGCCCGCCGCGTTGAAATACCGGAGCACTGCCCAGCGGATGCCGCTGGCGCGCTCGACGTGCGGAAGCGCTCGCTCGATCGCGAGCTTGGTCTCGCCGTAGGCATTGACCGGCCGCTGGGGATGGTCCTCCGTGATGGGCGACGCCTGGGGCTCGCCGAACGTCGCCGCCGTCGACGAGAATACGAACCGATCGATGCCCGCCTCCGCCATCGCCCCGAGCACGGACATCGTGCCCGTCACGTTGGCGCGATAGTATCCGATCGGCTCGCGAACCGATTCGCCGACCAGCAGCCTGGCGGCAAAATGCATCACCGCCGACGCGCCCGACCCGTGCAGCGCGCGGCGCACCGCGCCGGCATCGAGAATGTCGCCCCGCACCAGAGAGATCGTCCGCGCCGGAAACCCGCGCGCGATGCGATCGACCGCCTCGGCGTGGCCGGCCGACAGATCGTCGAACACGATGACGTCATACCCGGCTGCCGCAAGCGCCTTGACGGCATGGCTGCCGACATAGCCTGCCCCGCCGGTCACGACGACCGTGCTCATGGACGGCCGATGGACGAGTATGTGAAGCCCAGCGCCCGGATCTGCTGCGGATCGTAAATGTTGCGGCCGTCGAAGATGACCGGCTGCTTCATCAGACGCTTGATGCGGGCGAAGTCCGGCTCGCGGAATTCATTCCACTCCGTCACGATGAGCAGCGCGTCCGCCTTGGACAACGCGTCGTAGGCATGGCTGGTGTACTGGATGCGCTTGCCGAACACGCGGCGCGCCGTCGCCCTGGCTTCGGGATCGAACGCGCGGACCTTCGCGCCGCGTTTGAGCAGTCCGTTGACGATGGGAATGGCCGGCGCTTCGCGCATGTCGTCGGTGCGCGGCTTGAAGGCCAGTCCCCACACGGCGATCGTGCGCCCCTTGAGCGACTTGCCGAAGTGCGCGTCGATCTTCGCGAGCAAGCGGAGCTTCTGCTGCTCGTTGACGTCCTCGACCGCCTCGAGAATCTTGAACCGGTATTTCTTGTCGGCGGAGAACTTGACGATCGCTTTGACATCCTTCGGGAAGCAGCTGCCGCCGTAGCCGACGCCGGGGAACAGAAACGCCGGACCGATCCGCCGATCCGACGCGACCGCTTTGCGGACCTTGTCCACGTCGGCGCCGAACCGCTCGCAGACGTTCGCGATCTCGTTCATGAAGGAAATGCGCGTCGCGAGCATCGCGTTCGCCGCGTATTTGCACAGCTCGGCGCTCGCGCAGTCCATGACCATGATCGGCGCGCCCGTCCGGGTGAACGGGCGATAGAGCTCCGTCATGATGTCCGCGGCGCGTTGATCGGTGGCGCCGATCACCACGCGGTCCGGTTTCAGGAAGTCCTCGACCGCCGCGCCCTGCTTCAGGAACTCCGGATTGCTGACGACGCCGAACGGATGACTGGTCTCGCGGCGGATCGCCTCGGTCACCAGCTCGGACGTGCCGGCCGGAACGGTGCTTTTGTCGACGATGACCTTGTAGCCGTTCATCGCGCGGGCGATATCGCGCGCCGCGCCGAGCACGTGCTGCAGATCCGCCCCGCCGTCCTCGTCGGTCGGCGTGCCCACCGCGATGAAGATCACCTCGGATCGCTTCACCGCGTCGACGAGATCGGTCGTGAAGGCGAGACGATGTTCGATCCGATTCCGCCGGACGAGCTCCTCGAGCCCTGGCTCATAGATGGGAATCACACCCTGCTTGAGGGCGCGAATCTTGGCTGCGTCCTTGTCGACGCAGATCACGTCATTCCCGGTTTCCGCAAAACACGCCCCGACGACCAGCCCCACATACCCCGACCCGATGACCGCAATCCGCATGAAGCCGTTTCTGCTCCCTTCAAAATCCCTCACCCTAACACGCGCGCCCGGAGCTGTCAACCGATTGACAGATAAGGACTTGCGGCCCTGCTTGCAATTCCAGCCCGGACGCCACTACGGTGGGCCGTGCGCATTCTCCTCGACTACCGGCCCGCGCTGCGGCAGCGGACCGGCGTCGGCGAATATGTGCACGAGCTGGCCCGCGCCCTGGTCGCGACCGCGCCCGACGGCGAATTCCTCAGCCTGTTTTCATCGTCATGGAAGGATCGTCTCGATAGGCGCGCCGTGCCCGGCGCCGGCCACGTCGATCGCCGGGTGCCGGTTCGCGTGTTGAACTTCGCCTGGCACCGGCTGGCGTGGCCGCCGGCCGAGCAGCTCGTCCACGAGCCATTCGACGTCGTCCACGCCGCGCATCCGCTGCTGATTCCGTCGTCGCGCGCCGCGCAGGTGGTCACGGTCCACGATCTCGACTTTCTCGATCATCCGCATCGCACGCGGGCAGAAATCCGGCGGGACTACGGCGACCTGGCGGGGTCACACGCGCACCGTGCCGACCAGGTCGTCGTCGTCTCGCGCCACACCGCCTCGGAAGTGGAGCATCGGCTCGGCGTCGACCAGTCACGGATCTCGGTGTGCCGTCCGGGGCGTCCGGACTGGCCTGCGCGCCAGACCGAGCCCGCATCGGGCTCCGTGTTGTTTCTCGGGACGCTCGACCCGAGAAAGAATCTCGACGTGCTGCTCGACGCCTACGAAAAGCTGATCGTCCGGCGATCGGCGCACGCGACGACGGGAGACGGTATCCCGTCGCTCGTGCTGGCCGGCCGCGTCACGGATGAGGCGAAGGACATGGTGGCGCGCGCCAGCCGGCCGCCTCTCGCCGGCCGCGTCGAGCTGCCTGGTTACGTCGATTCCGGTCAACGAAGAGCGCTCTACGAGAACGCCCTAGCGTTCGTCCTGCCGTCACACACCGAAGGATTCGGCATGACGGCACTCGAAGCGATGACCGTTGGGGTGCCGGTGATCGCCGCCAATCGCGGCGCGCTGCCGGAGGTCGTCGGCGACGCGGGGCGGCTCTTCGATCCGCAGGACAGCGAGGCGCTGACCCATCATCTTCAGGACGTGATCGCCGATACGTCCCTGCGCGCACGCATGCGGGATGCGGGTCTGGCGCGTTCGCGTCAGTTCACGTGGCCGGACACGGCCCGTGGAGTGCGCGAGGCATGGATGCTGTCGCTGACCCATCGCCGGGAGCGTCGTGGCTGAGCGCGCGCTGCACGTCGGCATCGACGGCCGCGAGCTCCTTGGCAAACCCACCGGCGTCGGCCGGTACCTGTTGTCCATACTTCGCGTCTGGGCGCAGGATCACGCGTCGCCGCATCGCTACACGGTGTTCGTGCCGGCCGATCCGCCCCGGGACCTGCAAGCGCTCGGCGAATCCGTGACGTGGAGCGTGCACGCGACGACCAGTCCCGGCACGCTGTGGGAACAGACGCGGCTCGCAGACGCCATCAGAACCACCAGCCCGGACGTGTTTTTCGGTCCGGGGTACACGGCCCCGCTCCGGTTAGATCCGCCGTCGGTCGTCGCCGTGCATGACGTGTCGTTTTTCGCGCATCCGGAATGGTTTGCGGCACGCGAGCGGCTGAGGCGCCAGTGGGCGACGCGCGCGGCCGCCAGGCGCGCTCGCCGCGTCGTCACCGTTTCCCGGTTTTCCGCGGGTGAGATCGTCCGTTGGCTCGGCGTGCCGCGAGAGCGCGTTGTTGTGGCGCCGAACGCCGCGTTCGACGTCCAAGGAGTCGAACCATCCGGTCCGCGCGACCCGGTCGTACTCTTCGTCGGGTCGCTCTTCAACCGGCGTCGAATCCCTGAGCTGCTGCAGGCATTCTCGGACGTCGTCCCGCGCGTGCCCGACGCGCGACTCGTCCTCATCGGCGACAATCGCACGCATCCGAGGATCGATCCCCGGGAGATCGCCGCCGGGCTCGGGATCGCCGCCCGCGTCGACTGGCGGGAGTACGTGAACGATCAGGAGCTCGAGACGGCCTACTGGAGCGCGCGCGTGTTCGTCTTCCTGTCGGACTACGAAGGCTTTGCCATCACACCGCTCGAAGCCCTCGCGCACGGCGCTCCACCTGTTCTCCTCGATACCGCTGTCGCGCGCGAGGTCTACGGGGACGGGGCCAGGCTGGTGTCCGGCGACCGCGCAGCGGTCGCCGACGCGCTGGCGACGCTGCTCCGCGACGACGCCGCGCACGCGGATTTGCTCGCGCGCGGAAAGCGCCGGTTGGCGAAGTTCTCGTGGACCGACACGGCGGCGACTGTCCGCCGCGCCATCGAAGAGGCTGCGGCCGAGTGATTACCCGCGAGCTCGATATCGTCATCGTCAGCTTCAACACGCGCGCGGATCTCTTGACGTGTCTCGGGTCCCTGTCCGCAAACCGCCCCAGGGATCTTCGGCGGGTCATCGTTGTCGACAACGGCTCGCCGGACGGCAGCGCGGGTGCCGTACGGACGCAGTTTCCCGACGTGGACGTGGTCGCGTTGGACGAGAACGCCGGTTTCGCGGCCGCCAATAACATCGGGCTTCGCCGCGCCACGGCGCCGCTGGTGCTGCTGCTGAACAGCGACACGATCGTGCCGGCCGGCGCGATCGAGATTCTGGTGGAGCGCCTGCTTGCGTCTGGAGCCGTGGCGGCCGGACCCCGCCTGATCGACGGAAGCGGACGGCCGGAAGTCTCGTTCGGGCCGATGCTCTCGCCTGCGGCCGAATTCGTGCAGCGCACTCGAGTGCGGCTGGCGGCTCGCGACAGCGCCCTTGCTCGGCGTTACGTGACACGCCTCGTTTCGCGGGAGCGCGACGTCGACTGGGTGAGCGGCGCGTGTCTCCTCGTCAGGCGGGCGGAGGCCATCGCCGCCGGCCTTCTCGACGAGCGCTTCTTCATGTACGAAGAGGACGTCGACTTCTGCGCGGCCCTTCGCGCGCGCGGCGGCAGGATTCTCTTCACGCCGGCCTCAGAGGTCACACACCTCCGGGGACGATCGGTGAAAGGGGCCCGCGCCGGGCCGTCACACTACGATCGCAGCCACGTGGCGTTCTACGAGAAGCACCGGCCCGGCTGGGCGCCGTGGCTCCGGCTCTGGCTGCGGGTCCGCGGGCGCGCGATTCGATAGAATCTGGCGCGGAGCGCCTGTTGCGGATCGCCATTGATGCCCGCAAGCTGCACGACTATGGAATCGGCACGTATGTGCGCAACCTGCTGCGCGAGCTCTCGCGGCAGGATGGCGATGACGAATACGTGCTGCTCTGCCGCCGCGACGACATGGCGTTCGTCGGAGGACTAGGGCCGCGCTTCCAGGCCATCGCCGAAACGTCCGGAAACTACTCGGTTCGCGAGCAGCTGACAATCCCGCTCTCCGTCGGCCGTTCGAAGGTCGATCTCTTCCACGCTCCGCACTACGTCGTCTCGCCGCTGATGACGTGCCCGTACGTCGTCACGATTCACGACTGCATTCATCTGCGGTTTCCGCAATACCTGCCGAATCGAGCGGCCCTGGTCTACGCGAAAGCGGTCATGACCATGGCCGCGCGGCGGGCTAAGCGCGTCCTCACCGTCTCGCACGCATCGAAGGAGGACATCCTGCAGTACCTGGGTGTGCCGGCGGCGAAGGTCGAGGTGATTTACAACGCGCTCGACGAACGGCTCGAGACGCCGCCGACCGACGAGGACATCTGGCGCGTGCGCGAACGGTTTCTCCTCACGTCGCCGTTCATCCTCTACACCGGCAACATCAAGCCGCACAAGAACGTGGACCGGCTGATCGAGGCCTATTCCCTGCTCCGCCGCCGCGGATTCGAGCACGTGAAGCTGCTGATCATCGGCGATGAGATCTCGAAGTACCCGAACCTGCGGCGGCTCGTGCACCGCTTCCAGCTTCACCAGCACGTCCGCTTCCTGGGGTTCGTCCCGGACCAGACGCTCGCGGTGCTCTACCAGCTGGCGGCGGTCTTCGTCTTCCCGTCCCTCTACGAAGGATTCGGTCTGCCGCCGCTCGAGGCGATGGCGGCCGGCGCGCCGGTCATCACGTCGAACGTCTCGTCGCTGCCGGAAGTGGTGGGCGACGCCGCGTTGATGATCGATCCGACGGACTCGGGCGCGATTGCCGACGCGATGGCGCGCGTGCTCGGCGACGAAGCGCTCCGCGCAAACCTCATCTGCCGCGGCCGCGAGCGGGTCAAAGCTTTTTCGTGGCAGCGCTCGGTGGCACGGATTCGGGAGGTCTACGCCGAGCTGGTCGGCACGGTCGCTCATGCCTGATGTCGGCCCAAGGCCAATGGCCCAAGACCCGAGGGTGACAGAAGCGCCGAACGTCGTCCTCGTGCACGACTGGCTGACCGGGATGCGCGGCGGCGAGAAGGTCCTCGAGTCGCTGTGCCGGCTTTTTCCCGGCGCGCCCATTCTGACGCTCGTTCACGTCCGCGGCGCGGTGTCGCCGCTGATCGAGCGCCATCCGATCCGCGCCTCGCTCGTTCAGGAACTTCCGAAGTCGGGCCAACTGTACCGTCAGTACCTGCCGCTCTTCCCCACTGCGATCGAGCTTTTCGATTTGGACGACGCCGACGTCGTCATCTCGACGAGTCACTGCGCCGCCAAGGCGGTCGTGCCTACCGGCCGCGCCATCCACATCTGCTACTGCCACTCACCCATGCGCTACGCCTGGGATCAATTCACCGCCTATTTCGGCCGCGAGCGCGTCGGGGCGGCCAGGCACGAGCTGTTTCGCGAGGTGATGGCGTGGCTGGCGCGCTGGGACCGCGCGACGGCGCACCGCGTGCACCGGTTCGTCGCCAATTCGCATTTCGTTGCCGGTCGAATCGCGCGGTACTATAATCGGCGGGCCTCGGTCTTGTACCCCCCGGTCGACATCCAGTTCTTCACGCCGGGCGGTGACGCGCCCGAACCATATTTTCTCGTGGTATCCGCCCTCGTGCCTTATAAGCGCATCGACGTGGCGATTCTCGCGGCTGCCCGCCTCGGCGTGCCGTTGAAGATCGTCGGGACGGGGCCCGAGCGGGACCGTCTTCGTGCCCTCGCCGGCCCGTCGGTCGAGTTTCTCGGAACGCTCGGTGACGAGGCCTTGCGACAGACCTATCGCCGCGCGCAGGCCGTTCTGCTGCCCGCCGAGGAGGATTTCGGCATCGTTCCGGTCGAATCGCTGGCCTGCGGGCGTCCTGTGATTGCCCTGGGGCGTGGCGGCGCCAGCGAAACCGTCGTCCCCGAGGTGGGGTTGCTCGTCGAACAGGCGACGCCGGACGCGTTCGCGGATGCGATGTCCGAGATCGGCCGGAGGTCGTTCGATCTGTCGGCGATGCGCGCCAGAGCCGAAATGTTTGGTCGTGACCGGTTCGAGTCGCAATTCGCCTCGCTCGTGGCGGAGACCGCTGCGACTTCGCACGCCGCATGCTGAGACGGTATAACCGGCTGCTCGTCGCCATCTACGTCCTGGCCGATGCCGGCGCGGCCGCGCTGGCTTTCGTGCTCGCGTACTACATCCGCTTCGAATCCGGCTTCGCGAGCGTCGTCCCCGTCACCAAAGGGCAACCGCCGTTCGGCCACTACCTGCTCCTGGTGCCCTTCCTGGCGGTTCTCGTGCCGCTCGCGTTCCACGTCCAGGGACTTTACCGGCTGCGGCGCGGACGGACGCGCGTCGACGATTTCTTCGCCGTGCTCGTCGGCAGCATTCTGGCGAGCATCGCCGGCGTCATCGGCACGTTGTACGTCCGTGAGTACTGGGTCAACCCCGCGCAGCGCGATCTCGGCTATCTCGCCGTCTCGCAGCCCGCGTGGGTGATCTTCCTCGGCCTCAACGTTGTCTTCACATATCTCTCGCGCGAGGTCGTCCGCGATCTGTTGCACCGCCGCTGGCGCGCGGGCATCGGCCTGCGGCGCGTGCTCATCGTCGGCGGGGCCGACCTCGGCCGCATGGTCGCCGATCGGATCATCGAGCACAGCGAAATGGGATTCCGGCTCGCCGGCTTCGTCGACGATCGCGCGGCGTCGTCCGACACCATCGGCTATCGCGGCCTGCCGGTGCTCGGCACGATCGACCAGGTGCCGGAGATCTGCGCGCAAGAGAAGATCGACGAGATCTACGTCGCGCTGCCGATCGAAGAGCACGTCAAGATGCTCGGCGTCGTCGAGTTCGCGAGCCGCGAGTGCATCAACATCCACGTCGTGCCCGACCTCCTGCAGTTCATCGCCTTGCGGGCGCGCCTCGAAGATCTCGATGGCCTGCCGATCATCGGGATCAACGACGTGCCGCTCCGCGGCATGAACAGCGTGGTCAAACGCTGTGTGGACATCGCGTTCTCGTCGAGCGTGGTGTTGATCGGCGCCGTACCCGCGCTCATCATCGCGGCCGTCATCAAGCGCAGCTCGCCGGGTCCCGTGTTCTACCGGCAGCTCCGAATGGGGCTGGACGGCAAGGCGTTCACCGTTTACAAGTTCCGATCGATGCCGGTGGACGCCGAGGACGCCAGCGGACCAGTCTGGGCGCGCGAGGACGACCCGCGCGCGACGCCAATCGGCAAGTGGCTGCGCCGGCGCGACGTCGACGAGTTGCCGCAATTCTGGAACGTCCTGCGCGGCGACATGTCGATCGTCGGTCCGCGCCCGGAGCGGCCGTTCTTCGTCGAGCAGTTCAAACACAAGATTCCGCAGTACATGCTGCGCCACAAGGTGAAGGCAGGAATAACCGGGTGGGCGCAGGTGAACGGCTGGCGCGGCAACACGTCGCTCGAAAAGCGCATCGAGTTCGATCTCTACTACATCGAGAACTGGTCTCTCTCGCTCGACTTCAAGATCATCTGGCTCACAGCCCTGAAAGGTCTGCATCGTCTCAGTGTCAGCTAATCTTCCAAGCCTCAAGCCCCACGCCCCAAGCCTCTTCACATGCGCGTAGTCATCACCGGCGCGGCCGGCTTCATCGGGTCTCATCTCTGCGATTCGCTCCTCGACGACGGACACTCGGTCATCGGCATCGACAACCTGCTCACCGGCGACATGGCGAACATCGCCCATCTCACCGGGCGCGACTTCGTGTTCGTCAAGCATGACGTGACGAACTACATCCACGTCGACGGGCCTGTGGACTACGTGCTGCACTGGGCGAGCCCGGCGAGTCCGATCGACTATCTCGAGCTGCCGATCCCCACGTTGAAGGTCGGCGCCCTCGGCACGCACAAGGCGCTGGGGCTAGCCAAAGCGAAGCAAGCGACATTCGTCATCGCGTCCACCTCGGAGGTCTACGGCGATCCGCTCGAGCATCCGCAGAAGGAAACCTACTGGGGCAACGTCAATCCGATCGGCCCGCGTGGCGTCTACGACGAAGCGAAGCGGTTTGCCGAAGCGATGGCGTTCGCCTACCACCGCTATCACGGCCTCGATACCCGGATCGTTCGCATCTTCAACACCTACGGCCCGCGGATGCGCATCAACGACGGACGCGCCGTCCCCACGTTCATCGCGCAGGCGCTCCGCGGCGAAGACGTGACCATCTTCGGAAGCGGCTCACAGACGCGAAGCTTCTGCTACATCAGCGATCTGGTGGCGGGGATCCGCAAGCTCATGGCGTCCTCGACGACCGACCCCGTGAACATCGGCAATCCGCACGAGATGTCGATCGAGGAGATGGCCAAGCTCATCATCAAGATGACCGGCTCGAAGAGCCGCGTCGTCTTCAAGCCGCTGCCGACCGACGACCCGAAAGTCCGCCGCCCCGACATCACCCGCGCCCGCACGATCCTCGGCTGGGAACCGAAGGTGGCGCTCGACGAAGGGCTGACGTCGACGATTGAGTACTTTAGAAAAAAGATGGGGACGGGAGTCTGATTGTGGAAAACTCCAGCTTGTCTTGAGTACGGAGTTTTCCACATCAGACTCCCGTCCCCGTACCTGTTAGAAAGCTCTACTGCCGACTTGTCCGCCCTACGTACTCCCTCGCGACATCCGGTACAGATACTCGAACCCCGACAGCAGCGTGATCGCGAGCGACAGATAGATGCACGTCTGCACAATCCTCAGTCCGGACCCCTGATAGTTCGCGTAGAGCGTCACGACGCCGGTGACGACGTAGATGACGGTCGCGGCCTTGCCAAGCAAGGACGGACGGAACGTGCGATGTGAGACGGCGAGATTGACAATCGCGACCGTCAGCACGATCGCGATGTCGCGGCTCAGAACGAGGACGGTCAGCCACAACGGCAGATGCGCCACCGGCGCGAGGTTCGGCATCGTCAGCGTGATGAACATCGTGGCCAGCAGCAGCTTGTCGGCCATCGGGTCCAGCCAGGCGCCGATGGTCGTCTGTTGCCGGGTCAATCGCGCGATGAGACCGTCGAGCGCGTCGGTCAGCCCCGCGACGGCAAACGTCACCAGCGCCCAGCCGGGGCGCGAATAGAGCATGCACAGCGCGAACACCGGGACCAGGAGCAGGCGCAGCAGCGTCAGCTGATTAGCGGCGGTGAGCACGGACATCGCGCGAGTAGACGTTACCTGCCGGCGAGCTGTTCGATGCGGTCGATCGCGGCCACGAGCTCCGCGCCCGACACCGGCTGCGTCGGCAGGAAGCGATCGCCCTGGCGCGTGTCCATGGCGCCTGACGTGACTGCCAGCGCCGCCGCGTTGTAGAAGAGGTTCGACGCCGGCAGGTCGGCAAACCGCGGCCGCGCGGCCTTCCAGCGCGCGAGATCGATCTGCCGATCGGCACCCACGATCGTGAGCAGTTGCGTCACGACGCGCGCGAGATCGGCGCGGCGAACGGTCGACGCCGGCTGGAACGTGTGATTCGGGAGAATCTCCATGATGCCGGCCTGCGTGACCGGCAGGATCCACGGCTCGGCCCAATGATCGCGCACGTCGGTGGCAACGGCTGCCGCTCGCTTCGGGGCGCGGTCGATGACGGCCTCGAGCCGCGTGCCGATGAGCGCCGCGACCTGCGCGCGCGAGACGGTGGCGGCATTCGGCAGATCGCGGAACTCCGCGGGAATCGCGCTGGTATTGGCTTTCTCGCGGAGTGCGCCACTTCGCTCCTTCCAGGCCGGACGCGGATCGATGGTGGCCGCCCGGTTGTACTCGGCGGCGGCATCACGATATCGCTCCCGCTTCTCCAGGATCGCCGCGAGCGCCGCATGCGCCTCGGCGTCGTTGGCGTCGAGCTCGATCGCGCGCCGGGCGTGCGCCTCGGCCGCGTCGAGAGAGCCGTGGGCCAGTTCCACGGCCGCGAGCTCCCGGAAAATGACTGCGCTCGAGGGAGACATGGTCAACGCGCGTTCGAGCAATCCCTGGGCTTCGTCCAGCCGTCCGGCCTGGCGCGCGCGCTGGGCGGAGCCGATCAGCGCCTGCACTTCTTTGAATCGAAGCAGCTCGAGCCGGCTCCGCAGCGCGTCCCGCTTCGGATCCAGCTCCAGGACGCGCTCGATGGCGGCGATCGCCTCCGCGTCATGCTCGAGCCCCAGCTGTGCGTCGACCTGCCCCACCCAGGCGGGCAGGTACCGCTCGTTCTTGGCCAGCGCCGACGAAAACCGCGCCGCGGCCTGCTTGAAGTCCCTGCCGGCGAGCGCGACGAATCCGAGACCGGTCTCGGCCGGATAGAAGGTGTTGGAGCGGCGCAGCGCGTCGCTGAAGGTGCGGCCCGCACTCCGCAGATCGCCCGCCTGCAACTGTTGCCACGCGAGGTCGTGCCGATCCCGGATGTCCTGCGTGACGATCAAGTTGGCTGGAATCTCGAGTGCCGGAAAGTCAGCGAACCGCGGCGCGCCGGCCGCTAGCGTTTTGGGCGGCTTTGGCGCGCAGGCCGTGAGGACTGCCGTCATCAGCAAGGGAACCGCAAGACCCACGGTCCTGATCACGCCGGCACCCGGGCGCGCCGGAACCGACTGATCAGCCGGCGCGGCACATCGGCTTCGATTGACAGCTGCTCCGCGTGCGCGCCTTCGTCGATGCTGACGACGCGCGCGTGACGGTAAAGGCTGGCGAGCAGCTTGCGATCGGCTTCGACGGACCGATCGAGTCGCAGCCGCATGCGCTGCGCATCCATGGCCAGCCGGCCGGCAATCACGTCGAGGAGCCGCTCGCGTCCGGTTCCGCGCGTGGCCGACAGCATCGCCGCCTCAGGATGCGCCGCGCGCAGCCGCTCGGCTTCGCCGGCGTCGAGCAGATCGATCTTGTTGAACACGTCCACGACGGGAATCCGATCGGCCCCGACATCGGCGAGCACCGAGCGGACGGCGTCCGACCGGCGGCTCCGATCCCGCGCCGACGCGTCGATCACGTGCACGAGCAGATCGGCGCCGGCGACTTCCTCGAGCGTCGCATGGAACGCGGCGACGAGCTGATGCGGCAGTCGATCAATGAATCCAACCGTGTCTGACACAAGGACCTGCCGCTGATCGCCGAGCTTCACGCGGCGCAACAGCGGATCGAGCGTCACGAACAGCGCGTGCGAGGCGACCGCGGACGCGCCCGTCAGCAGATTGAACAGCGTCGTCTTCCCTGCGTTTGTGTAGCCGACGAGCGCAACCGTCGGCACGTTCGTCCGTCGCCGGCGGTCACGCAGGTATCCGCGCCGGCGGCGCACGAGCGCGATCTCCGCTTTGAGAGCCGCGATGCGATGCCGGATCCTGCGGCGATCGGTTTCGAGCTTGGTTTCGCCCGGGCCTCTCGTGCCGATGCCGCCGCCGAGCCGCGACAAGGCGACGGCGGATCCCGCGAGGCGCGGCAGCAGATACTGCAGCTGGGCCAGCTCGACCTGCAGCTGGCCCTCTTTCGTCCGGGCACGCTGCGCGAAGATGTCGAGAATGAGCTCGGTGCGATCGATCACGCGGCGGCCGCAGATCTCTTCGAGGTTGCGGGCCTGCGCGGGCGTCAGATCGTTGTCGAAGATGACGACGGTCGCGCCGGCCTCGGCGGCCGCGCCGGCGAGCGACGCGGCTTTGCCCTGTCCGATCAGCGTCGCCGGATCGGGCACATCGCGCGTCTGCACGATCGACAGCGCGACATCGGCGCCGGCTGCCTGCGCCAGACCGGACAATTCGGCGAGCGTGTCGTCGGAGTCGATCGAACGGGAGCGGCGGGTGACGAGACTGACGAGCGCAGCCCGATCGCGCGGCGGCGCGTTCGATACAGCCCGGCGCTTGCTCATCCCTTCAGCGATTCTAGCACGCGGTCCCACGCGACCGCGCCGGCGCGGACGAGCGCCGGCTGCGCGCCGCGCGCGTCGACGATCGTCGAGGGCAGACCGCCCGGCGTCGCGCCGCCGTCGACGATCAATACCGACGACTCCGACGCGAGATCGTTCAGCAGATCCGCGGATGACGCAGGCGGCTCGCCCGTGCGATTGGCGCTCGTCGCCGTCAGCGGTCCACCCCACGCGTCCGCGAGCGCGCGCGCCACGAGATGATCGGGCACTCTGATCGCGACCGTCGAGCGGCCGGCGTGTACCTCCATCACGAACTGCGCGGGCGCGTCGCAGACGAGCGACAGCGGTCCGGGCCAGAACGCCTCCGCGAGCGCCGACATCGCCGGAGACCAGACGCCGCCGAGCTGCCGGACTTGCGCCGTCGATGCGGCAACGAGCGGGAGCGCCGCCTGCGGCGATCGCCCCTTCAACGCGAACAGCGCGCGCACCGCGGCGGCCGAGGTGGGATCGACCGCGAGTCCATAGAAGGTATCCGTGGGAAACGCCACCACGCGCCCCGCCCGAAGCCAGTCTGCCGCGGCGCGAAGATCGTCCCCACGGCACTGCGCCGGATCGACGGTCACGACGTTCATGACCGCCCGATCATGTTCTTCCGGACAATCCACGCGAGGATACCCAGACCTGCAGCGTCGACGAGAAACACCGCCCGGACGCTGAATGATCCGACCACGCCGGCCACGACTGGGCTCACCGCAAGGCCCGTCAAGTACGCGGTCGTGAGATAGCCGAACGCCACGCCCCTGGCCGCGGGGGACGCGGCCTGCGTGGCGGCGGTGTACACACACGTGGTCGCGACGCCGAGACCGAGACCGAGCACGGCCGCGGTGAGGAGCAGCACGGCGATCGGCGCGCCGGCGCCGAACACGAACGTGGCGACGGCGGCTAGCGCCGCGGCGGCCGGCACGATCTGCGATGTCGGCCAGCGGCGCAGCAGCCAGCCGCTCGTCTGGTTGCCGACCGCGCCCAACGCTGCCGTCGTCGTGAAAATCACGCCGGCGAGAAATGGAATGCCGGCCGTGCCGATCCCGGCCTCGCGGAGGTAGAGCGGCAGGATTGGACCAAAGCTGCGATCGACGAGCTGCAGGCCGAACACCGCGCCCATGAACAACAGGAAATGCCGCACGCGGCGCATGGACTGAAACGACATCTCTACGGGCAAGGCCGCCGTCTCGGGCACTTGGCGCACTCGCGCGTCGCGAAATCCGAACACGACGAGGACGAGCGCCGCCAGATAGAACGATGCCGACACGAGGAACGAGTTGCGGAGACCGAGCGTCTGCGCGAGCGTACCGCCGATGACCGGCCCCAGGGCCGGGCCAAGCCGCTGCGCGCTCTGCACCCAGCCGATGGCCGCCGCCATCTGCTCCGGCGGCGCCGATTCAGCCGCCATCGTCATCGCGATCGGACCGTAGCCGGCGAAGAGGCCCTGGACGGCGCGGAGGACGAACACCTGCCACGGCGCCTGCACGAAGCCCAGCAGGCCCATGATGATCACGAAGCTCGCCAGCGACCGCGTCACCATCAACTTGCGTCCGAACCGCTCGGCGACGCGCGCCCAGACCGGCGCCATGACCGCGGTGACCGCCGGCGTGACGCCGAGGCTCACGCCGGACCACATGGCGATGTCGCCCTGATCGCGCACGCCGAGCTGTTCGAAGTAGAGCGGCAGGAACGGCATCACGAGCGTGAAGCCGGTAAAGCCGATGAACGTGGCCGCCGTGACCGCCGCCTGATTACGGCGCCAGGGAATCTCGGAGGTCACACCTCAGAACCGGATCCGCAGATCGTCATCCGTGCGGTGCACGTGAATCGTGTCGATGAAGCGAATCTGATGCGGCTCGTTCTGCATGACGACAGAGCTGGTCCGGATGCCGTGCCCGAAGAACCGGACGCCTTTCATCAGCGCGCCGTCCGTCACGCCGGTCGCGACAAACGTGATCGACTCGCCCGACGCCAGGTCGGCCGCGGAGTAGATGCGCTTCATGTCCGTGATGCCCATCGCGCGGCATCGCTCTTCGTGCTCCGGCTTCGAGACGACCAGACGCGCATAGATCTCTCCGCCAAGACAGCGCATGGCCGCGGCAGTCAGCACGCCCTCCGGCGCGCCGCCCGTGCCCATCACCGCGTGCACGCCGGATCCTTCGAGCGCCGCGGCAATGCCCGCCGACAGATCGCCGTCGCCGATCAACCGGATCCGCGCCCCCGCGGCGCGGATGTCGGCGATGAGCTTTTCGTGGCGCGGCCGATCCAGCACCATGACGACGAGATCCTCGACCTTGCGCTCGAGCGCCTTGGCGATCGACTTGAGATTCTGCTTGACCGGCCGGTCGAGGCTGACGGTATGGCGCGCCCGGGGACCGACGACCAGCTTGTCCATGTAGAGATCCGGCGCGTGCAGCAGTCCGCCCTTCGTGGACGCGGCGAGCACGGCGATCGCGTTCGGCGCGCCGGTGGCGCAGAGGTTCGTGCCCTCGAGCGGATCGACCGCGATGTCGACCGCGGGCAGACCGTCCTGTCCTCGCGCGGCCTGTCCGACCTTTTCGCCGATGTAAAGCATCGGCGCCTCGTCGCGCTCGCCCTCGCCGATGACGATCGTGCCGTCGATCGGCACATCGTCGAGCGTCTTCCGCATTGCTTCGACGGCGGCCTTGTCGGATCCGTGGCGATTGCCCTGTCCCATCGTCTGCGCGCACGCCACGGCCGCCTGCTCGACGACCTTGAGGAGCTCGAGCGACAGGTCGAACGAAACATTAGCGGGGATCATCATTGCTTCCCCCTGCCGGCGGCAGCTCGCAGCGCGTCGGTCGATCGGTCCGCAAGCCCAGCACGTAGTCCGCTTGCATGAGCTTGTGGATTTCGCGCGTGCCCTCATAGATGACCGCGCCCTTGCAGTTGCGATAGAAGCGGCCCACCGGGTACTCGTCCGAGTAGCCGTTGGCGCCGTGAATCTGGACGGCGTCACCGGCGGCCCGTTCGGAGGCGACGGTCGCGAACCACTTGGCCAGCCCTGTCTCACGCGTGTTGCGGCGGCCGCGGTTCTTCAGCCAGCCGGATCGCAGCCACAACAACCGCGCCGCCTGATAGTCCGATTCCATCTGCGCGATCATTTCCTTGACGAGCTGATGCTGCGCGATTTCGACGCCGAACGCCCGGCGCTCGCTCGCGTACTTCACGCTCGCGTCGCGGCAGGCGCGAATCAGGCCGGTCGCTCCCGCGGCCACGGTGAAGCGGCCCTGATCGAGGGCGAACATCGCGATCTTGAATCCTTCACCCGGACGGCCCACGAGGTTCTCGGCCGGGACCTCGACCTCGTCCATCTTGAAGAAGCCGGTGTTGCCGGCGAGGATGCCCCACTTGTGCGTCAGCGTGCCGCTCGAGAACCCCTTGAAGGCGCGCTCGACGATGAAGGCGCTGAGCCCTGAAGTGTCGCGCTGCTTCTTTTTCTCGAGATCCGTCCACGCGAACACCAGGAAATTGTCGGCGACGTCCGCGAGCGAGATCCACATTTTCTCGCCGGTGAGCAGGTAGCGTTCGCCTTTCTTCACCGCGACCGTCTGAATGCCGCGCACGTCGCTGCCGGCCGAGGGCTCCGTCAATCCGTACGTCGCGATCTGCTGTCCTTGCGCCTGCGGCACCAGATATCGCTGCTTCTGATCCTCCGTCCCCCAGGTGAGCAGCGTCAGGCAATTCAATCCGGCATGCACCGACATGATGACGCGCAGCGACGTGTCGACGTACTCGAGCTCTTCGCTCACGACGCCGAGGCTGATGTAGTCCATCCCGGCGCCGCCGTACTGCGCGGGGACGGAGACGCCGAGCAGACCCAGGCGCGCCATCTGCGGCAGCACGTTGCGATCGAAGCGATGCTCACGGTCGAGATCGCGGATGCGCGGCGCCACCTCGCGGGCGCCCCAGTCGCGAACGGTTTGTTCCAGGATCCGGTGCTCGTCGGACAGCTCGAAATCAATCATGGTTGTGTCACGCGCGCCGCAGCTCGACGGGATCGCCCACCGCGACGCCGAGCTGCTCGGCCGCGCTCGCCGCGTGAGCCGCGCATTCGAGGTGATCGGTGCTGCCGAACAACGCCCCGATTTCGCCTGGAGCGATGTCCGAATACGTCGACACGAGGCGCGCAATCGATTGGCCGCGGACCGTCAGCTGCAGCCCGCGTGTCCCGTCGGCCAGCCGCTCGCAGGAACGGCGATCGAGGTTCGTCACGATGTTGCCGAAGCGATCGACGCGGACCACCGATCCGCGCAGCACGCCCTCCTCGAGCCGCGGCCGCGGCAGATCCAGCATCTGGTAATCAGTGACGAGGCGGCCGAGCGCCTGGAGCTGCGTCCCTTTCGCAATCCACGCCGCCGCCGGCGCGAATCGATCCCGCCCTTCGAACGTCCGGCTGACCGTCGGCCGTGCGTACCGGCGCTCCGTCAGCTCGACGACCCGCTTGGGCGGCGTCTCCTGAAAGACCGCCGTCATGACGCCGTTGTCCGGCCCGACGAACCGCCAGTCCCCCGCCTCGGCCGCCAGGCCGCGGCGCGCGCTGCCGACGCCCGGGTCGACGACGGCGAGGAAGATCGTTCCGGCCGGAAAGAACTTGTATGTCGCGGCGAGCTCCAGCGCGGCAAAGGGAATATCGTGCGCCGGCAGATCGTGCGACACGTCGACGAGCGTGGCCTCCTGACAGATTCCCAGAATGACGCCCTTCATTACGCCGGCGTAGTGATCGCGGGCGCCGAAGTCGCTGAGCAGAGCGATGATGGGCCGCATGCGACCAAGTAGTTTTTCACAGAATCGCGGCGGGCGGGGACTAGGGCGCCGACGGGCTGAAGGAAGCCATATGCCGGGGCTAAAGCCCCGGCCTACGTCGCCCTAGGGCTTACGGAATAGCGTTTCGCGGGTACTGCTCTTCAGGAGGACCGATTCGGCGACCACCAACCCCTCGAACATGCGGTTGATGTCGCGTGTGAGCAACACGTTGCGGCGAACGGCCGTCGCCGGGTAGGCCTTCTGTCGGAAGGTCGACTCCGAGGCGACCGCAAATCGCGTGTAGTGGAGCAAATCCACGGGCGTGGTGCCGAAGAACCCGTACAGGACGCCGCCGGGCCGCAGCAGTGTGGCGAGCCGGGTCGCCAGCGCTTTGCCCGACGCGTTGTCGAGGTAGTCGAACAAATCCCAGCAGAGAACGCCGTCAATCGACTCATCCGGATGCGTCAGGCGGCCGACGAGCGAGGCCGCCAGTCCGTCGCGGTTCGCCTTCCGGGCGTATTGCTCTACCTCGTTGTAGAGATCTTCGACGTGAATCTTGCACGCGAGGCGGTCGCCGAAGAAGGCGATGTTGGACCCGACCACCGGTCCGAGGTCCAGCAGCACCGGGGACGGTCGCTGCGCCAGCGCGGAGATCACGCGCGGCAGGACCTTGGATGTCGACACCGCCGCGGCCGGTTCAGGGACGGGCGTCGTGTCGGGGGGGATGTCGCCCTTGCGAGCCCCCCACTTGAACGTAACGGGCAAACGGATCTCCTGGCCGGCAGACGAGATCCGGTGAGCTACCGCACCGGAGTCGGCGTGCCGGCCGAATGCGCCGCCGTTGCCGCTGGCGCCGGTTTGCTCTCGGTCGTCTTGCCGTCTCCGTGCTTCATCTCACCCGGCTTGGCTCCCGCGCGCTGCATGTCGATGCTGCCACGGAAGTGCGCGCCGTCGGCGATCGCGACGCGCGGAGCCGACAGATCGCCGTCAACCGAGCCGTTGTCGCGAATGTCGACGCGCTCGCTGGCGGTCACGTTGCCGTGCACCTCGCCTTGCACGATGATCGACTTGGCGAACACCTGCGCCTTGATCTTGCCGTTCGGCCCGATGGTCAGGACGTTCTGGCGCAGCTCGATCTTGCCCTCGACCTGCCCTTCGATCGTCAGATCCTCGCTGCCGCTCAGCTCACCTTTGATGATGACGCTCTTTCCGATATTCACTACGTCCTTCTCCTGTTGACGTCCCCCCGACTCGGGGCGAGGTGCCGGCGGCGACGGAGCCGGGGGCACGGGGTTGCTGCTAACCGATGGTGAGGTCGAACCAGTCGTCGGTTGGGGCGGCCGGACGCCCTCGTCGCGCTTCCACATGTGTTGTTCTCCAAGCCCGAAAAACGCCCTGGAAACCGCTCGACCAACGAAGACCGGCGCGGCCAGCTGGGGAGGCGGGCAGGCGCCAGTATACCCTCGCAGACCCGCGTCCAATAGCGTTTTCGGCACTTCGCGGCCGGATCTGCAGTCCCCTCGACCGCAATGCTACGATCAAATCTGCGGGCCTCATGCGCATCTATCTCGATTACAACGCGACGTCGCCGCCGGCTCCGGAAGTGGTCGAAATCGTCAGCCGCCTGATGGCCACCGAATTTGGTAACGCCTCGTCGGTCCACGCGTTCGGACAGCGCGCCAAGGCCGTGCTCGACGACGCGCGCGGGCAGATCGCCGCGCTGATTGACGCCGATCCGAGCGAGATCGTGCTGACCAGCGGCGGGACCGAGGCTGACAATCTCGCAATTCGCGGCGCCACGGCGGCGCTGGAGGGGACGCCTCGACGCAAAATCGTCACGACGGGCATCGAGCACGAAGCGGTCTTGAATACGATCAAGGCCCTCGAGCGCCGCGGCTGGAGCGCCACGACCCTGACGCTGCCGGAAACCGGCGTGCTCACGACCGACGCGTTTCGAGCCGCGCTCGATCGCGACACCGCCGTTGTCTCGGTGATGCATGCGAACAACGAGGTCGGCACCATCCAGCCAGTGGCGCAGCTCGCCTCGCTCGCACGCGAGCAGGGCGCGCTCTTCCACACCGATGCGGTCCAGTCGGTCGGCAAGATTCCGGTGTCCGTGAAGCAACTCGGCGTCGATGCGCTCTCGCTCTCGGGCCACAAGTTCGGCGGCCCGAAGGGTACGGGCGCGCTCTGGATTCGCCGCGGCGTCCGCCTCGTCTCGACGATGACCGGCGGACGGCAGGAGCGGAATCGCCGCGCCGGTACGGAGAACGTCCCGCTGCTCGCCGGCCTCGGCGTCGCGGCGCAGCTGGCTGCGGCGCATCTCGCCAACACGGCGCGGCGCGTGTCCGCGCTTCGGGATCGACTCGAAGAGCGGATTCTGGCGACGGTCGACGGCACCGCGGTGAACGGCGACCGATCCGCGCGCGTGCCGAACACGACGAACATCAGCTTCGACGGTCTCGAAGCCGAGTCGCTGCTCATCGCGCTCGATCTCGAAGGAGTCGCCATATCGACGGGATCCGCGTGCTCGTCGGGATCGCTCGAGCCGTCTCACGTGCTGCGCGCGATGGGTCTCCCGTCGTCGCGCGCGCGCAACTCGCTGCGATTCAGCCTCGGCGCCGCCACAACCGAGACGGAGATCGAGTTCGTGGCCGGCATCCTCCCCGGTCTCGTCACCAAGTTGCGACGTCTCAGCCGCACGGCCGCGGCCCTCAGATAGCCATGCGCGTCGTCGTGGCCATGTCGGGCGGCGTCGATTCGTCGGTGGCGGCCAGCCTGCTCGCGCAGGCCGGCCACGAGGTCATCGGCCTGTCGATGCAGCTCTACGATCAGCGGGAGTCGGCCGATGCCTTCGGATCCTGCTGCAGTCTCGACGACCTGTACGACGCGCGGCGCGTCGCGTCGGCCATCGGCATTCCGCACTACATCGTGAACTTCGAGGAGCGCTTCCAGGCGAGCGTCGTCCGGAATTTCGTGTCGGAGTACGCGTCCGGACGAACCCCGATCCCCTGTGTCCACTGCAACGCCGATCTGAAGTTCGCGACGCTCGTCGAGCGCGCCGACGCGTTCGACGCGGCAGGCGTGGCCACCGGACACTACGCCCGCGTCGTCTTCGACGAGCCGGCAGGCCGGTACCGGCTGTTGCGGAGCGTTGATCGCGACAAGGATCAGACGTACTTTCTGTTCTCGCTGACGCAGGCGCAGTTGTCGCGCGCGATGTTTCCCGTCGGACATCTGACCAAGCACGAAGTACGAGCCCACGCGCGTGCGTGCGGTCTCGCCGTCGCCGCCAAGCCTGACAGCCACGAGATTTGCTTCGTTCCCGACGGCGATGCGGCCGGGTTCGTCGAGCGCCACCTGGACAGCCGTCCGCGCGAGGCGGAGGTCGTCGACACCCGCGGACGCGTGCTGGGTACGCATCGCGGCGTGCACGGCCTCACGATCGGACAGCGGAAGGGATTGGGCCTCTCGGCGGGAGTCCCGCTGTACGTCCTTCGCCTCGATCCCGACGCCGCCCAGGTCGTCGTCGGTCCCCGCGAGGAGTTGGAACAGGTGCGTCTCACGGCCTCGAGCGTCAACTGGATCGCCGGCGTGCCGCCGGACGAACCGCGTCGCGTCACGGCCCGCATCCGCCACCGGCACGCCGACGCGCCCGCCACCGTCACGCCAGAAACCGGCGACCGGGCGCAGGTGCAGTTCGACACGCCCCAAGTCGCCATCACGCCCGGCCAGGCCGTCGTCTTCTACGACGCCGACGAGGTCATCGGCGGGGGCTGGATAGACTGACGAGTGTCAAAAGCGCTGAAGTACAACTGTCTGAGCCTCTGAAGTACGGGTATCAAGAACACTGAAGTACGGCTGTCTGTAGCTCTGAAGTACTTCTGCGATCGCGCCAGTACTCCTGGGCTCTTCTTCAGCGTACTTCTGGGCTCTTCTTCAGCGTACTTCTGGGCTCTTCTTCAGCGTCTTCTGGGTTCTTCTCCAGCCTTACTTCTGGCGCCGCCTCGTGCTCCAGGTAGCGTTGGGCGTCGAGTGCGGCCATGCAGCCGGAGCCGGCGGCGGTAATCGCCTGGCGGTAGACGTGATCCTGAACGTCGCCGCAGGCGAAGACGCCGGCGACGTTCGTGCGGGTGCCGTCGCGGGTAATGAGGAACCCGTTCCCGTCCATTTCGAGCTGCCCGTTGAAAAGCGCGGTGTTCGGAACGTGTCCGATGGCCACGAAGAGCCCTTCGACCGCGAGCTGCTTGGTGGCTCCGGTCACGTGGTTGCGAAGGGTGAGGCTCGACAGCACGCCCTCGCCCGGATCGCGGATCTGCTCCACCTCGGTATTCCACTCGAACGAGATCTTCGGATTGGCGAAGGCCTTGTCCTGCATGATTTTCGACGCTCGCAGTGTGTCACGGCGATGAATGACGGTTACGTGCGACGCGAAGCGGGTCAGGAAAATCGCTTCTTCCATCGCCGAGTCGCCGCCGCCGACGACGGCAATCGGCTTGCCGCGGAAGAAGAAGCCGTCGCAGGTCGCGCACGTGGAGACGCCGTGGCCCATGAGCGCGCGCTCGGACGCAAGGCCGAGCAGCTTGGCGGACGCCCCCGTCGCGATGATGACCGTGCGCCCTTCGTGCGTCTTGTCCTCGGTCGTGACGGTGAACGGCCGGCGCGTCAGGTCGACGGCGGTGACGTTCCCGCGGCGCATCTCGGCGCCGAACCGCTGGGCTTGATCCCGCATCGCCGCCATGAGGTCCGGGCCCATGATCCCTTCGGGGAACCCAGGAAAGTTCTCGACCGCCGTGGTCATCATGAGCTGACCGCCGGCCTCGAGCCCTTCGATCATCAACGGCTTGAGATTCGCCCGCGCCGCGTACAGCGCCGCGGTGAGACCGGCCGGCCCCGATCCGATGACGATGACGCTGTGAGACACAGAAGAAATTGTGATCTGGTGATCTCGTGATGTGGTGATGTGAGAGCTTTCAACTCACCACATCACCACATCACCACATCATAATTTGTTAGAGGTGTCTGTCGACCATCTGTTTCAACGTCGTCTTGTCGACGAGACCGACGATCTGATCGACGATCTGCCCGCCCTTGAAGAGCATGACCGTCGGGATCCCGCGCACCATGTACCGCATCGTGATGCTGGGATTGTCGTCGACGTTGAGCTTCCCGACACTGACCTTGCCGACGTAGTCGCCGGCCAGAGCATTGATCGCGGGTTCCATCGCCCGGCACGGGCCGCACCATTCCGCCCAGAAATCGACCAGCACCGGCGTCTCCGCCTTGAGAACGCCGGTGTCGAAGTTGCCGTCCGTAAAGGTCTGAATGTGCTCGGAAGCCATCGTTCGGACTCGTCTCCTTCCACGGAAAGTCACTTGACTGGACGTGGTAGGCTGCGCGCCCTGTGAACGTTTGAAGCGGCGCGCGCGACGATACCACGTCCAGTCAAGTGCTTTCCGGGATTAAAGGGCCGCACTCTCGAGCCGGGCCCGTCTGTACACTTTGACATATTCCCTGGCCGGAATTCTCCATGAGTGGTCTTCAGTCATTCCTTGACGGATGAGCTGCCGCCAGTTCTCGCGGTCATGGTAGAGACGAACGGCCTGCCGGACCGTCCGCACGAGCGCTTCCGGTGATGCGTCATGGAACTTGAAGCCGTTGGCGTGGCGCGCGCGTCCCGTATACGGCTGAATCGTGTCATCCAGCCCGCCGACTGCGTGAACGATCGGGACAGTGCCGTAGCGAAGGCTGTACATCTGATTCAACCCGCACGGTTCGAACTTCGACGGCATCAGGAACATGTCGGCGCCGGCCTCGACCAGGTGCGCGAGATCTTCGTTGAAGCCGATGAAGACGCCGACCCGCGCCGGATGCCGTTCCGCCAGGCGTCGCAAACCGTCTTCGAACCTCGGTTCCCCCGATCCAACGAAGATCCAGGTGACGTCCAGCGCCAGGAGCGCGTCGATCGCGGCGTCGACCAGATCCAGTCCTTTCTGATCGACCAGTCGCGACACCATCCCGACGATCGGACGCCGCAGCACATCGTCGCCCACCTGGAACCGGAAGGTTTCGAGGAGCGCGCGCTTGCACACCGACTTGCCGGTCAGATCGTTCACGTCGTAGTTGGCCGGAAGCCGCGGATCGGTTTCCGGATTCCAGACGTTCGTGTCGATGCCGTTCAGGATGCCGCTGTACCGATCGCCGAGTGCCTGCAGCACACCTTCCATCCCGTAACCGAACTCGGGACGCAGCGTTTCTCGCGCATAGGCCGGGCTGACCGTGGTCACGTAGTTCGAGTACGCAAGGCCGGCCTTGAGGAAACTGAACCGGCCCCAGAACTCGCCCCGGTCGGGACGGAATACGTCCCACGGCAAGCCGAGCGCCGGCACCGACTCACCCGGGAACAAGCCCTGATACGCGAGGTTGTGGATGGTGAAGACGACACCCGCTTTCGCGAGCCGCGTCCATCGCGCCGGATCGGTCCGCAGAGACACCGGCGCCAGCCCCGCCTGCCAGTCGTGCGCATGCAGGATGTCGAACGGGGCGCCCCCGGCCTCGTCCTCGACGAACTCGAGCGCGGCGCGCGAGAGCAGACCGTATCGCTGATCGTTGTCCGGATAGTCTTGTCCGTGCTCCCCGTACATGCCCGGGCGATCGAACAGCGGCGGCGACGCGACGAAGACGACGCGGCGGCGCGAGTTGATGTCGACGGCATGAAACGTGACGTCGTGACTGGACGGGCCGAGCTGGATGCGCCTCGAGATCGATGCTGGAGTCGAGGGAAGACTAATCCCGCGGTAGAGCGGCACCACGGACGTCACGGAGTGGCCAAGGTGATCGAGCGCTTCGGGCAGACCGGCGGCGACGTCGCCAAGGCCGCCGACTTTGGCCCACGGCGCGATCTCCGAGGAGACCATCAGGATGTTCAGATGCGGCGGCCGCCCGGCAATCTTCGGCCGTGTGCGCTCGGCGGGGAGCGAACCAGCTTCCACAGTCAGGCAGTGTAGTCCGAGATAGTCCTCCGGCGCGGTAGACGCCGTCGATCTAGCGGACCCTACTTCTTCTTTTCGTTGTCGTCGTTGTCGCCGCCGACCAGGCCCTGCGTCCGGCCGACGACCCAGTTGAAGAGATGACGCGCTTCCCAGAAACGCGTGGTGCTGTTCGAAGCGCCGAGGACGACCACGGAGACCTGCGGCCCCTGCGGGATGCGCAGCAGCGTGGCGAGGCAGTAGCCGGCCTTGCTGATGAACCCGGTCTTGCCGCCGCGCACGTCGACGTCGGTACCCAGCAGTTTATTGGTGCTGTGGATCGTGAACGCGCGCCCGCTCGTCTTCACGTCGTACTGGGCGCTGCGAAGGATCGGTCCGAGCGTCTCGTCGCTCGACGCGAACGCGATCAATTGCGACAGATCGTAGGCCGACGAGACGTTGTTCGAATCGAGACCGGACGGATCGACGTAGTGCGTGTTGGTCAGACCGAGGTGCGCGGCCATCTCGTTCATCCGCGCCACGAAGGCCGCGGTGCCGCCCTCAGAGGTCCGGGCCAGCACGCGCGTCGCGGCGTTGTCGGACGCAATCAACGTCAGGTGCAGCAGATCGGCATAGCTGATGAGCTCGCCGGCCTTGAGATAGGTCACCGACGCCGCCTTGAGATCCGCGCGCGTCACCGCCACCTGCTGCGAGAGATCCGGATCGTCGGCGACGAACGTCACCGCGGTCATGAGCTTCGTGAGACTGGCGATGGATCGCTGCTCGTGCGAGTTCTCTTCCCAGAGGACTTTGTTCAACTGCGGGTCGTAGACGATCGCGGCCGCCGCGCGAACATCGGGAATCATGTTCCCGAGCTCGTCGCGCTTGAAGCGCGGCGTCATCGCCTCGCGCTGTTGCCGCTCGTACGACGCCCGTGCACGGGCCGCGGCACGCGCGCGCGCCGCGGCGCGCGCCCGCGCCAGGCTCGTTCGCGTTTGCGCCGGCTTGGCGGCAGTCGTTTGCGTGGATTTCGCGGCTGCCGGTTTGGCTTGCGCTTTTGTCGTGGAGGTCTGCGGCTTCGTGGTCCGGGTTTGGGCCTCCGCACTAAAGGGAGTCATCCCGGCCAGGGCGACGAGAGCCGCACCGATAACCAACAGTCTGCGTGGGAGCCTCTTCAACGGCACGTGTTCTCCAGCACGCGCTGTTGCGCGGCTCGAATTCTGCAGTCCCCGAGAACGAACCAATGGGAAACCGGTGGTAGAGTGTAGCATCGCAAGTGCTTCGTTCGCAACGGATTGTCTCCGCATCAATTCGCGTGCCAGGTACCGTCGGTTGAGCGGCCGGAGGCCTTCATGTCGTTTGACCGGTCCAGCCTGCGTGTTGAAGAGTATCGGGCGCTCCGGGCCACCGTCCGCGAGCGCGGAACCACCCGCCTGATTGTCAGCGCGATCACATTTGTGTCCTGGGCCACACTCGCTGTCGTGGTATACGCCGTGTCGGCTATTCCCCTGATCGCGGTGTTTCCGCTGTTCGTGCTCGTCGCCGGATTCGAAATCGTCTTCGCCACGCATGTCGGCGTGGAACGTGTCGGCCGCTACGTTCAGGTCCATTACGAAGCGCCGCCAGGAGAGCTTCCCCGCTGGGAGCAGGTCGTCATGAAGCTCGGACGGGAGGGCTTGCCGAGCGGCGGCATCGATCCCGTGTTTTCGGCATTGTTCGCGACCGCCGCCATCCTGAATCTGGCCCCAATCGCGCTCGCGACGTACGGAGCCGCGCCGATGCTCGTCGGCGGCCTTTCAGCCGAATTTGCCTTCTACATCCTCGTTCACGTCCTGTTCATTGCGAGGATCCTGGTTGCCCGCCGCTTCATTCAGGGTCAGCGCGCACGGGAGTTGGAGCTCTTCCAGAAGGACTGGACGCGCCCGAGCGACACGACCCCAGATCACGACTGAGGATCCAAACGGTTGGTGCGCGAAATCCAACCGCGATGGGCTCCCTGACAAATGACCGACTTTGTAACTGTTGCGAATGCGCAGAACTTACAGACTTCCGTGGAATTACCGGAGGTTATGCACAGCATAGTCGCCAGAATGACTGGATCTGTAGTAGGTACGGCGATTGCAGTGCCCCCCACCGAGGTTATACGTATGAGCCTTGTCAGACTCCTGGGCTTCACGACGTTGACCTGCGGGTGTGTGTCCGGCCGCTATCGCGAGGTCGGGACGAACCGCGAAATCACGTACATCGAGGAGAAGGGTACGCAGTGCGCGCAGCCGGGCCACCAGCGAAATCAGCCCGTCAGCGCAGACCGCGTGGCCCACGGGTTCTCATCGGTGAGCGCGATGCGAGCGTCTTAGGCGGCTTCCCAGCCCTGCGCTCCCCAGCTCCCCAGGCTCCCCAGCCTCCGAATTCCTGAGCATTCCTCCGGAATTCGAGGCCTTTCCGGCTTTTCAACTGCTAACGCTTTCGAGCTATCAGGCTTCGGGCTTTCAGGCTTCCAACGGCCATCTCTGTACTTTCGCCCGGTACGAGCCGAGAAGCTTGCCATGCCCCTGGCCCTGGTCTCGCCGCGACCGGCGCGCCCGAAGTACGAGCTGACCATCGGCCGATCTCGTGTGCGGCTCTATCACGGAGACAGCCTGGAGGTGTTGCCAACCCTGGAGCCCCGCTCGATCTCCGTGATCGTCACGTCTCCGCCCTACAACCTGGGCGTAAAATACCGGAGCTACCTGGACGACATCCCCCGGACCGAGTACCTCAACTGGTCCGATCGATGGATTCGCGCCGCGTCGGAAGTCACGAACGAATCCGGGTCCCTGTTCCTGAACGTCGGCGCCAAGCCCACGGACCCCTGGATCCCGCTCGAGGTCGCGCAGGTCGCGCGGCGGTACTTCAAGCTGCAGAACACCATTCATTGGGTCAAGTCGATCGCGATCGATCGCGAGGCGGCCGGCGAAGCGACGGGCCTCGAGCGCGACGTGGCCGTCGGCCACTACAAGCCGATCAACAGCGATCGGTTCGTCAACGACTGCCACGAATTCATCTTTCACTTCTCGCCGCACGGACGGACGCCGCTCGACCGGCGCGCCGTGGGCGTGCCGTATCAGGATCAGTCGAACATCAAGCGCTGGGCCGCCGCGGGCGAAGGGCTCCGGTGCCGCGGCAATACCTGGTTCATCCCTTACGACACGATTCAAAGCCGGGATCGCGATCGGCCGCACCCGGCATCATTTCCGGAAAAAGTCCCCGAGCAATGCATCCGGCTTCACGGGCTGACGCGCGCGGAGACGGTGTTGGATCCGTTCCTCGGTCTCGGCACGACGGCGGTCGCCGCCGCAAGGCTGGGCCTCGACTTCGTCGGAATTGAGATGGACGACGAGTACCTCCGCGAAGCAGTGAAAAGACTCAGGAAGCTATGATCTGGGGATCTGAGGATCTGAAAACCATCATGTCACCGTCGTCCGGACGCGGACACGATGGTTTTGACTTCCATAGATCCCCAGATCGCCAGCTCCTCAGCTTCTCAGAACCTGACGCGAGCTCCAAGCTGCATCTGCCAGCGTGAGCGCAGGTCGCTGCGCGTGAAGCGCTGGAACGATGGGCTGGTGATGCCCGACAGATTGAGCGTCGTCAGGACGTTGTTCGCGACCGTCGGCGTGCCGACCAGGATGTCGTTGAACGCCGCGTACTGGAACTGTCCGCCCTTCGAGTCGAGCAGGTTGATCAGGTTCAGGATGTCGAGCGTGATTTCCGACCGGACGCGCTTGAACGGCATGCCAAAGGCAAACCGCGCGTCGAGCGTGTTGATCCAGGGCGCGCGGCAGGTGTTGCGCTCCATGATCTGGCCGATTTGCTTCTTCGTGCATTCTTCCCGCTGCAGGAAGAGCAGCAGATCGGAGTAGCCCGCGGGCGCGCCGGGATAGGCGATCGGGTCGTCCGCCACAGGCAGATAGAGGTTGTCGTTCAGGTTCTGCGTGTCGCCGTTCACGTCCTGTGATCCGGATGCCGGTGAACCGAACAGCAACGTGTAGGGCCTGCCCGATTGGCCGCTGTAGAAGACCGACGCTGTGGCCGTGTACCCGCCTCCCAGCTTGAAGTCGTACGTCCCGGTCACGTTGAAGCGGTGTCCGATGGCGTAGTCGGATCGCGTGAGCGCCGCATGGTTCGGATCCCCCGGCTGGTAGACGTTGCCCCACTGTGACACGGCTTGATCCCGGACCCCGTCCATCACGGTATGTGAATCGCCGTACATGTATGAGACGTTCACGAAGAACCCGTTGCTGAACGGGCGGCGGACATCGAACGCGACCGACCAGTTGTCGCCTTCGTCGGTGTTGGTCAGGAGAATCACATCGTTCAGCGTCGGCACGACGTTCCGCGCGTATCGCGGACGGCCGTCGGGTGACAGCGTGGCGACCTGCCGCAAGTTCAGGTTTTCGTACCGGATATCGTGAACGGTGGACGACCAGAGGACTTCGAACGTCCCATACATGCCGAGCGGCAGCTCCCGGTCGTAGCCGAGGTTGCCCCGCAGAATCGACGGGTACTTGAAATCGGGATCGATGACGTCAATCTCGTTGCGAGCCGGTGTCACGTTCGGTAGAGAGGTGTACTGGTTGAAGGGATCGGGGATGAACGTAATCGGCACCGTCGAGTTCGTCACGGACAGACGGGTGAAGTCCACGCCCGTGTTGCCGTACTGGTTCGAGATCCAGACGTACGGCGTGCGGCCGGCGAAGAATCCGAATCCGCCGCGGATCTGCTCACGGCCCGTCCCCTTGCGATCCCAGTTGAAGCCGGCGCGCGGCGACCACAGCGTGTTGTTCGGCACGACGTCTGTGGCATACCCGAAGTTGTCGACGGCCACCGGATTGGCGGTCGGCTTGTCCGGGAACCGTGTGATGTCCACGCGCGTCCCGTAGGTCACCGTCCAGCGCGGGTGCACGCGCCATTGATCCCCCGCGTAGAACCCCATGTGATTGACCTTGAACCTGGCCGGCTGCAGCGGATCGCTCGTGTTCGAGAACGCGTGGGTGAAGCCGTTGGCCTGCCCCAGCTCGAAGTTGTCGAGGCTCGTGAAGTTGTACGTGCCCCAATAGCCGTTGATGAACTGGTTCCGAAACTTGAAGAACTCGTTGTGAGTACCGATCGTGATCTGGTGGTCCCCCATCAGCCTCGAGTAGTCGTCGGTCAGCTCGAAGATGTCCTGGTCGAGCTGGTTGGCTTGAGACGCGCCCCCCAGCGAGGCATTCAACGTCAGGTTCCCCGGGAGCTGGACGGCGACGAAGGGAAACGGCTTGGGCACGAAGTTCGGATCGCGGCTTTCCCGCACGCGTGTCAGCGCCAGCCGCAGCTCGTTCACGGCCCCCGCGAACCGGCTGGTCACCTGACCGACGGTGGAGTTCGTTTCGGAGTCGAACCGGTAGAAGCCGTCTGGAAACACGTACGACGTCGCGCTCAAGGTCGCCGACCCGTTGTCGCTGTAGGCGTTGATGAAATTGTGGCGGACGGTGATCTGGCTGCGGCCCATGTTGAAATCGGCGCGCACGAAGATCTTGTCGTTGTTCTGCTTGCGGGTGAACTCGTCCTTGGCGTTCGGACCGATGTTGTAGTCGTACCTGGTGCTCAGGATATTGAGGAACCGATCCACATCAGCCTCGCTGCCCCGAAATGGCACGGCCGTTCCACCCACCGAGAACCCTGCCGGCGTGTTGCGGCGCTGCTCGTCGAAAGTGCCAAAGTAGAACGCCTTGTTGCTGACGATCGGGCCGCCGATGCTGCCGCCCCACTGGTAGTCGCTGAACTTCGACACCGCGACGCCCGTGACGCCCTTGCCGACCCAGCTCTGGTTGCGCCCGAAGCCGAATGCGGTGCCGCGGATCGCATTCGACCCGCTCTTCGTGATGGCGTTGATGCCGCCGCCCGAGAACCCGCTCTGCCGCACGTCGTACGGCGAGACCAGAAGCTGAATCTCCTGGATCGCATCGAGGCTGATCGGCTGCGTCGCGGCGTTGCCGCCCGGCACGCCCGCGCCAGCGGCGAGACCGAACAGGTCGTTGTTCACCGCGCCGTCAATCTGGAGGTTGTTGTAGCGCTGGCTCCGTCCCGCTACTGACGCAATCGGCGTGTCCTCGTTGACGCCCATCGGATTGAAATAGATGTTGGTCCGGACGATGTCCGTAATCGAACGAGAGATCGTCGGCAGCGACTCCTTGACCGCGTTCGAGACGCTTCCCGAGACGCCGGCGGAAGTGACGTTGATGGGTGTCGCTTCCGCGGTGACGGTGATCTCCGCCGTCACGCTGGCGAGCTCGAGCTTGAACAGCAGCGTCCGCTCCTCGCCGAGACTGACGACGATGTCCTTGAGCTCCGAGTCCTTGAAGCCGGACAGGGATGCTTTCACCGTGTACGTGCCGACACGCACGTTCAGGATCGAGAACCGTCCATCGGTTTGCGTGACGGCTTGATACGTGGTCCCGGTGGTCGTGTGCACCGCCACCACCGTGACGCCCGGCAGGCGGCCGCCCTGCTGGTCTTCGATGGTGCCGCCAAGAATACCGGTGGTGACGGTTTGGGCCGCGGCCGGCTGGGCCGCGCCGATCGCTGCGCACACCACGAGTGTCGCCAACAGCGTGACGTTCAATAAACGCTTCATTCGATTGATCTCCAGACTGATATCGTGCCGTCGGCGGGGATTGGGGGAGCCCGCTGTGGCGGCGGTGCCGCAGTATACAGTACGGACCGGTCCTACTTGCCTTTGCCTTTGCTTGGCCGGGTGATCTCGTAGCTGGTCTTGTAAATCGGGTCGGCAAGGCCGGGACGGCTGAGCTTGATTTCGATCTTCCGTCTGATCTTGAGCGGATCCGGATTGCTCGTCGTCCAGCCAATCAGGTAGTAGTCGCTCATCTCGTTGTCGATCTTCTGGAACGCGCTCTTGAAGTCGTTGGTGTTGACGACGGGAATGCCGCCGGTCTCCGTGGCGAGCACGCGCAACGAGTCCTGGGTGTTGTTGATGAAGTTGGTCCACTCGGTTGAGGTCAGATCGAGATTGATGTCGGGGGTGGCGATGAGCCCGCGCGGATCGATCGTGTAGAACGTGACGTTGGCGCGGTTGGCGGCACGGCAGAGCTCCGCAATCTCGGCGATCAGGTCGGTCTCGGCAAACTGAAGGCCGTTCTTCTCGAACGGATTGTCGTAAGACGATTCACGACTGTTGCTCGAACCGGAGGTGCCGGAGCTGCCGGCGTCGTTCGGAGTCGCGTACTTCTCCTGCTCGGCCTTGAACCGCGAGTCCTTGAACGGATTGAAGTCGTAGCCGCTCGAGACGTAGAGGAACGCCTTCCGTCGATCCGTGACCTTCGCGGCTTGCGCGAGGATCTCGTACGCCGTCGAAAACGCGACGTGCGCGTTGTACCGCAAGCCGGCCGGCCCGTCGGACATCTGCGCGCCGTTGATGATGTCCTGCGGCGACGGCGCGCTGCCCATCACCTTCTTGATGGCCTCGTTCATCCGGCGGCTGTTGTAGTCGTAGTTCAGATCGATGGCGATCGACGAATAGCCGGTCGAGACGATGCCAATCAGATCGTTCTGGTGCAGGATGGTGTCGCGAATCTGTTCCAGCACCTTTCTGGTCTTGATCGAGTCGAGCGCCTGCAGGTGCATGTCGTCGATGAAGACGATGAAGATGCGCCCCGACACGTCCTTCGGCGGGCCTGCCGGCGGGAGGATCAACCCCTCCGTCGGCGCCGCCGGCGTCTCCGCCAGTTGGCTCAGTATGCGGCCGCCGAACGCGCGGGAGAAGGTCGTGACCTTCTGCGGGACGCCGTCCTCGAACACCTGGAACTCGTCTGGACGCAGGTCCGACACGAACTGTCCCTTGTTGTCTTTGACGATCACGTAAGTACGGATGTGGTCAGTCGTCGCCTGGAACGTCGTCTGGGGGTTCCGGGTCGGCGGAAGTTGCTGCCGGCCCTGCCCCGACACTGCCGCCGTCGCCAGCAGCACCGTCAGAATCACCCGGCCAATCTGGGCGTTCGAATTCTGAGATTTCATGGCTTCCTGCATCTTCGATTATGACAGAGGGATCCCCCTCGGGCCCGGCCGCCCCAGCCGGCTGAGATGGCGGGGTTTGGTCGCGTCCGTGCCCGCGGCGACGGCCCCCGCGCCTCCCCCTGCGCCGGGCCGGAAGCTCTCCGACAATCGCCAGCCATTCGGCCTCGACCGTCACGGACGCTGTCCGGATTCCTGCCTCATCCGGCCAGTCGTCAGGATTGAGACGACGGGCGCGCTCGAGTAGCCGGTCCCGTTCCTCGGCGGATCGGGATCGGCGCGCAATCCGCTGCAGCACCTCCCCATATCGCGCCCGAAGCCGCGCGGCGGTTTCAGCGCCGAGGATCTCGCCCAGCAGCGTCAGGTCCTCCTGAATCGGCTCGGCCGATGGAGGCGCGGCCGGCTGAGGTGCCGGCTGACGGGGAGCCGACGCAGACGGAGGCCGGGGCTGAGCGGATCGCGGCGGACGCTCGCGCTCTGATTCCCCTCGCCCGCTCTTCGCGCGAACCGGCGGTTCGGCCGACTCGCGAAGGAGCGATTGCCAGTCGAACGCCAAATCCGGATGCGTGTGTTCGAGTGCTTCTTGAACTTCGCCGTCCAAGGCCTGGCGCCCGATCCTCGATCCGGCCGGCGATCGAAAGATATAAAGGATGCGGGTCCGGTGCGGCCCTTGCGACGGGCGGTACGCGTGCATCACGTAGGTGCTCTCGTAACCGCGCTTGTCGCGCATGCGTCGAATGAACGGCACGATGCCCGCTACTTCCGGCGGCCGCTGCCGGACTTGGCCGGTCGCGCCGGTTTACGGGCCGGCTTGGCGGCAAGTCGCGCCGGCTTGGCCACGGGCTTCGCGGGTTTCGGAGGCTTCACCGGTTTGGCGGGCTTGGCGGCCTTCTTTGGTTTCGGCTCGGGTGCAGCCGCCCTGGCTGCCGCACGCACGGCAGGGGCCGACGTATCGTGAAACATCCGTACCAAATCGAAGCCGTCAACCGACGCTCGGTAGGTCCAGATCTCGCTGACAGCGGCGTGATTGGCTTCGGAGAGCCGCTTGGCCGCGTCGAAGACGTGCACGGGAACGTAGAGATGGAAGGGTACGCGGGCTTTGGAAAAATGGACCCACTGCGCCATCGCCTCGAGGTTGTTCACCGACTCGGCGCTCTCGACCTCGACGAGTCCCGCGAGTTTCCGTCCGGCGGTGATCACCAAATCCGGATAGAACGTGCCCGCGCCAATCTTGACGGGCGCGGCCTGCTCGTCGCCGACGTTGATGGCGACCTCCGTCTGCTTTTTCTTGTATTTCGCCTGAAGGAATCGGATGAGGCGATCGTGCTCGAGTTGCTCGCGAACGGGCCGAACGAAGATTGGCGACATTGGCGCTAGGTCACCCGACCCAGGGTGTCAACTGCCTAGCCTGCATCGACATGACGCGACGGTATCGTAACACGCTCCGATTGCCATAAAGTCGCATCGAATGGCCAGAATTCTGATCATCGACGACGATCCGGCGGTCAGTCTGACACTGGCGCGTATGCTGGAGCTCGAGGGTCATACGGTAACCCGGGAAAACACAGCGCAAGGCGGGCTTGCCGCGGCGACTGCCGATCCGCCCGACGCCGTCATCCTGGACATCCGGATGCCGGGGATGAGCGGCGTCGAATTCCTGCGCCAGATTCGCAGCGACACGCGACTGAGTCAGCTCCCGGTCGGGATCGTCACCGGCGACTACTTTCTGAGCGAGCAGGTGCTGGCCGAGCTCGGGGCGCTCGGCGCGGTCGTGCGGTACAAGCCCGTCTGGATGGCGGATCTGATCTCGCTTGCGCGGTCGCTGCTGTCCGGGACAATCTCGTAGGCCGTGGCCGCCCGCCGGACCATTCATATCCTTGGCGTCCCGCTCGATCTGGGCGGTGGACGCCGGGGTGTCGACATGGGGCCGTCGGCGGTGCGGATTGCCGGCCTGGGTGAGCGGCTCGCCGCGATGGGATGCGCCGTCGTCGACAAAGGCGATCTCGACGCCCCGATTCCGGAGACGCAGACGGAACGCGATCCCACGAAGCGATACATCCGCGAAATCACGCGCGTCTGCACCAAGCTCTATCAACGGGTATCCGAGTCGCACGAAGAAGGCGCGCTCCCCATTGTCCTCGGCGGCGATCACTCCCTCGCCGCCGGATCGGTCGGCGCGTCGGCCGATTTCGCCGCGGCCAAAGAGGGCGAGATCGGACTGCTCTGGATCGACGCGCACGCCGACATGAACACGCCGGCGACGACCACGAGCGGGAACGTGCACGGGATGCCGCTCGCGGCGCTGCTCGGACGCGAGCCGGCGGAGCTCTCACGCATCGGTCGTGGCTCGCCGAAGGTGCGCCCGGAGAAGACGGTGCTGATTGGCGTGCGCAACATCGACGATCTCGAAAAACTGATTATCCGAGACTCCAAGATTCACGTCTTCACGATGAAGGACATCGACAGGCACGGCCTCGCGGTGGTCATGAAGCGCGCGCTCGCGCTCGCGGGGAAGGATACGGCCGGTGTGCACGTCTCGCTCGATCTCGACGTCTGCGATCCGGCGATCGCGCCGGGCGTCGGCACGCCGGTCAAGGGCGGCCTCGATTACCGCGAGGCGCACATGGCGATGGAGATGGTCGCCGACTCCGGCCGTCTGATGGCGCTCGACCTCGTCGAGATCAACCCGATTCTCGATTCGCAGAATCAGACTGCCGTCCTCGGCGCGGAGCTGGTGCTTTCGGCGATGGGAATGAGGATTATTTGAAAAGCACTTGTTAACTTCGAACTTAGAACTTAGAACTTCGAACTTCGAACGGCGGAGTTTTCGCGGTTCTCAAAGATTTTCGTGGTGGGCCGCGGAGGGATCGAACCTCCGACCCTCTGGTTAAAAGCCAGGTGCTCTACCACTGAGCTAGCGGCCCTGATGGACAAAAGATCATTCTAACTTCAACCCGCATCGGAGGCTGTCATGCACATTCGGAAAGCGATTTCTGTGTTGGCGATGCTGGCGGTGACGGGCACGGTCACGGCGCAGACCCCCGTTGCGCGAACTCCCAAGGGTCGACTCAACACCGCCAACGGTCAGATCGGCTGGGTGGCGGTTCGCGCCGAAGGGGATGGCATGGTTGTGAAACTGGGAGGTGGCGTCACCTTCAACATCCAAGGAACCGAGATCTTCGCCAGTGAGGCGGTCGTCGATATGAATTCAGGCCAAATCTCGTTGAGCGGGATCGTTCGGATCAGGCCCCAGTGGTAATTAAACGCCTCATCGAGGCTGGGTTTGCCAGAGGCCTGCGAGCACGCCCCACTCGTAAGTACGCCTCTTTGCATCTGCCGCCGCGAACGTTTGTGGGAAATAGCGAGCCCAGCGATCGTGGTGCGAGTCGACGAGCGTGATCGGCTTCAGGATTTGCCGCAAGCTGAGAACCGTCTGGATGCCGGGTTCGAAGTCGACATGATGGCAATTGACACAGCCCGTGAGGACTGGACCAGGACGTACAGGCCCAGGCCCGTATTTGCTTTCGTGCCTTTCAAATACATCCATGCCCTTCGACGAGAACGTGATGAACTCCTCCTCGTCCGGCCCGATCATCCGCAACCCGCCTGCCCTGCCGGCGAAAAGATCCGCGCGCGACATTCGCAGCTCTGAGAATTGGTGTCTTGGCCAAGCAGCGAGAAATGCACGGAGCTGAATACTCTGAACCACCGCCGACGGGACGATCGCGCCAGTGTTGTCGATCAGCATCATTTTCCTGACCAGCGCAATTCGGGTTCCATCAGGCACGGCCGGCAGCGCCGGGTTGGGTTTCACACGCAGCTCTCCATCCCTCGGCAGCTGAAAGCTGTCGTCGAGGACGTAGGGTTGCGGAAAGTCCCAGAGTTTCCTGAGATACGCTGCCGTGTCGGCAGATCCGCGGGGCGCGCTCCACAGGACAATGAACGCGGAGCGGCCGAGCTCGCCTGCGTGTTGCGGCGTGACCGGCTGGGTTCCGCCGACTGCGATCCAAGGACCAGACGCATCGAACAGATCGCGTGGAAGCAACAGCCCTTGCGGCGAGTGATCGCCACGATCGACGAATGTCCCTGAGGCGACCGCCGCCGCGTACGTGTCGGGAAGCGCCTCGATCTGTGACTTGGTCAGCGCCACGCGGCGGATGACGCGCGCCACGCGCTGCATCAGTGCGGTGCGTGCGGCCTTTTCCGGAATGCCTCTCGACTCCCAGCTCGAGGCGAGCCAGTCGAAGATCGCCCAGAGATCGTGCTGGAACACGGCACGCTTGAGTGGATCCGTAACTAAACGCTCACCCCCAGTCGTCAGGAACTCGTCCAGCAGCTGGATGGCCCGGGCGTGCGATGGACCATTCAGGAGATAGCGCGTCTCGTACCACAGGAGAGGATCGACGGTATCGAAGCCATACGCGGTACCGTCAGGCGCCACGCGGACGTGGAAGTGCTCGTGGATTCGATTCCACAAGTGAGTCGGATTCGCGTCGTAGAGTCCTGGGTGCGGCGCCGGAGGGCGGACCGTTTGAAAACTTGTCGTGGCACCAGTAATACAGAGCGCAACAAGTAAACCAGCCACGAGACGCATGAGGTGAGAGTACACCTCACCTTACTTCTGCTGCACCGCCTTCTGAACAGCCTTGGCGGCGTTCTGTAGAGCTTCGCCGAACGACTCGTCCCGCAGGCATCCGGAAGAAGGCGAGATCGCTATGAAACCGCAGCGGCTCTTGTGGTCGAACGTCGCGTTCGTGGGGAAGTCCAGCGCGTGCGATAGACACGACGAACCAGTCCCGAAGATTTTCTCCCCGGCGTCAACGAGACCGACGTCTGCGGTCGCCCGTCCACTCGAGCACGCGGCGGCCTGCGAGCGTGCCGATCACCGCCAGCAACGCCACCGGCGTTACATGACTGACGATGTGATGCGCCGGGTCGTCGATAGGACACATGATCTGCGTCGCCGTCGCGGCCAGTGCAGCCGGCGCGAGTGTCGCCAGCATGGCGGACCAGGTCCGCTGAAGCGGCGCCGCCCGCCGGAGCATTGCGAAGAACACCCACCCGGAAATCGCCGAGAGTCCGATGATTTCGACGACGCACGCCCAATGATTGGGGAAGGCCGCGAGCCGCGGCCAGGCATCGCCGCCCGAGACGAGCCGAGCGAGCAGCAGAAGCGCCCAGCCGGCGGTGAGCAGTACGGCCACGATGCGCCACAGCGGCGTGCGCTCGGCGCCAGGCACGCCGAGCATCATGCCGGCCGCCGATGCGACGAGGCCTGACGCGAGGGTCGCGAGCGCCAGCGTGACGAATCCGGGATCCTGCAGGGACGGCAGGATGTCGGCGCGGGCGCCGACCATGGCCACGGTCAGCGCGCACACGCCGACTGACAGCATCAACCACCGGACGACACGGATGCGCACGGGCGCCAGCGGTGTCCACGGTCCGCTCGTAGACGCGAGCTTGACGATCAGTTCTTCAGTCTTCACGCCGCGTGCCTCCGAGCAGGCGCCTCAACGCCCGATAGCCGCGATGCGCCGTCACCTTCACCGCCGATTCGGACATCCCGAGTCCGCTCGACACTTCGCGAACCGACTCGTCGCGGAATTTCAATCGCTCGATCACCTCGCGCTGGCGCGGCGGCAGGGATGCGAGCGCGGCGTGCACGGCGTCGATATCGATGTCGTCGCGGTCCGTGTCGTGGGCCACTGGTTCCGGCAGCACGTCAGTGGCCACCTGGCGCGATGCAACGCGGCGCTCGCGGCGGATCACGTCGATCATGCGGCTCGAGGCAATCGCGTAGAACCACGGAGCGAACGGCCTGGCCGGATCGTAGGTCTGACGCGCGCGGTGGATCGCGAGCAGTGTCTCCTGCACGACGTCGTCGATCCACACGACCGCGCCAAGCCGGCTTCGGGCGAACTGACGCGTCACGCCGGTGAGCAGCACGAGCAGCGACGCGTACGCGCGCTGGTCGCCCCGTTGCGCGAGCTGCATCCACGCCGCAGCCTGCCGCTCCTGATCGTTCGTCACCGGCGCGGGGGCCGCTGCAGGGGTACTACGGACGCGGCAGCGGCACGGTTACGTGTAACCGGGTCTGCGGTGGCTCCGTAGTGACCCGGGTGAAAGGAGACCACAATGCGTATTTTACGTATGACCTTGCTGGCCTTGACGGGTGCCGGAGCGATGGCGGCGCTCTCGGTCTCGCTCGTGGCCGGCGGCCAGAAACCCAACGCGCCGGCGATGGGACATGACATGTCGATGGCAAAGAAGGCGCCGATGACCACGGCGCAGAAGATCGCGAACGCCATGTCCGCCGGGCCGGCGTCGATCTCGGCGAAAGCCACGATTCTCGACTGGCCCGCGAAGGAAGGCGATCAACCACCCGTGCTGCGCGCCGGCACCAACGGCTGGACCTGTCTGCCCGACTTCCCTGAGACGAAGGGAAACGACCCGATGTGCCTCGACGCGGCGTGGCTGGAATGGTTCCAGGCGTACATGGCGCACAAACCGGTGACGATCACGACCGTGGGCATCGGCTACATGATCGCGCCGGGCGGCGGTGAGGGCAGCAACACGGACCCGTATGCGATGGAGATGACCGCGGACAATCACTGGGGCCATCATCCGCCGCACGTGATGATCGCCGTACCGGACGTGAAAACGCTCGAAAACCTTCCCACCGATCCGAACAACGGCGGCCCGTACGTGATGTGGAAGGGCACGCCGTACGCGCACATCATGGCGCCGGTAACCAGCAAGTAAGAGGTCAGATCGCGGGACGCACCCGTCACCCGGCACGATCCGCGCGCGCGGCCCGGCGAAACGCCTGCGGTGTCGTGCCGGTCCATCGCCTGAACGCCCGATGGAACGCCGCGGGCTCCGAGTATCCGACGAGTAATCCTCAAGCGCACACAAGGCGCCTGGAAGCCGGCGTACTTGATCTACAACAGCGACACGCCTCAAGCAGCGTCAAGGTGAGCTCGACGTTAGTTCTTCCTCGCTGCCGTCGTCTTCTCTACGAACAGCAGCACGTCGAAGTGCTCCTGAACTTTCATCGGCAGCAGATAGCTCGCGGCGGTCGCATCCGAAAACGTCGCCCCGATGTTGCGAGACGCGTGCGGTTCGGTGAGCCATGTGGCGACGGGTCCGGTTTTCGGGGCGGTACGAAGATCGATCGCCAAGAGCGGAAGGCCGGTGGCCGCGAGCGTCGCGTCGAGGCTGCCGGCCGGCGCCGGCGGGACGGTGAAGGTCTTCAAGGTGCCCGCTTCGGTCGCCTGGAACGATCCCTGATTGAAGGCGAAGCCCATGATGACCATCGCATCGCCGTAAATCTTCCGCAGCGTCTTCCCCATCGTCTCGAACGCGAATCCGCCGGCTGAGACGTGGCCATTGTGCGCCCAGAGGACGACTTTCGCGTCCGGCGATCGGTCCACGATCCATTTGATGTTTTCGGCCATGCTGCGATTGCGAGTTGCCTGATTCGTCCGCATCTGCAGACCCTGGAGCACGACTCTGGCATTCTGCAGGGTCCATTCGATCTCGCGATCGACGGCGCCGGCCGCGCGATACGCCGCGCGATTCTGATCGAGATGCGAGACGATGGCGGCCCAGGCGGTGGCGGCGGGCTGCGCGGTATTGCGTGGCGGCTCGGGGGCGGATGCCGACACGCTCCTCATGTGCAGGCTCTGCTTCCCGCTCCTGAAGACAGCCGCGTCGATCCCGATTCCGTAGCCGTTGCCGGCGGTCGCGAACCCTTTCGGCAGCGGCGACTCGAATTGAAAGTCGAACAGATTGGCGTCCGCGAAGGGGACGCCGTCGAGCTCGACGGCGAGGTCGTCGAACCAGGCCGCGCCGTCGCCCGTGAGAAGGACCCCGAAGTTGATGTTCTTCGCGTCAGCCGGCACCGTGAGCTGCAGATCGTAGAGCTTCCAGTCGGTGGAACCCGTCGCGCCGCGATCGCGCATGTTGTCGAACGCGAGCGTTCCATTTGGTCCGTCAACACGCCACCAGAGACCGGCATATCCGCGAGTGATGCCGGCGGTCTTGATGTACCCGCTGAACCGCACGCGCTTCCCGGCCGCAGCCGCCAGCGGAAACGTACCGTTGGCGACGCCGAAGGCCGGGCCGCTTGCCGTCGAGGTCAGTCGTGACAGCTCCGCGGCCTCCGCGATGGTGGGCGAATACGACGGCTCGCGCGCGGCGATGAACGTACGCACGTTGCTGACGGCCACAGTTGGCGTCTGCATGTCGAACCCGGTGAACTCGACGCGCCCCTGGCCGGACTCGTTGAAGCGCCGCATCCACAGGATCATGTCGAGCACTTCCTCGGTGTCCCAGGTCCAGAAGTACATGCCGCGCAGAAGCTGTTTGGGATCGCCCGTGCCGGTCAGCACGTAATCGTTCAGCCGATAGGCTTCCGGCATGTTGGCTTCGATCGAAAAGATCGTGAAGCCCATTTCGGTGGCCAAGAACTCGAGCAGCCGATGCTTGAGCTGGAAGAACTCGCGCGTCCCGTGCGTCGCTTCGCCAAGCGCGACGATGCGGGCGTTACCGACGACTTTTTTCAGCGGCTGGAGATCGTCAAAGCCGTGGCCGGCTTCCGGGGTTTGAATCGGAATGGCCTGCGCGCGAAACCACGAGACCACCGCGTCCTGGGCGCCAGCCGCGGATACAGTGGCCGCGACGACGAGCGCGATCAGGCCCGCAACGTATCGAGACATACGCCCGCCCGCTTTAGACCTTCCGCGAAGACGTCCGGCCGTTGCCCGATTCCAAGCCTCAGGTGATGCTCGTATCCAAACGCGGAGCCCGGCGCGAGCATGACGCTGTATTCAGTCGCAAGCTTGTCGGCCAGCTCGAGTGACGGCATTCTCAAGTCGTAGCGAAGGAGCGCGAGCAGGCCGCCGCGCGGCGGCGTCCATCGCATGAAGTCGGTGCGCTCGGCCATCCACTGTCCGGCGGTCGCGAGGTTGGCCTGGATGATCCGGCGATTGCGATCCACGATTTGATCGCGATGCCGGAGCGCCAGCACCGCCAGCGCATCGTTGAGCTTGCCCGGACTGAGCGAGATGTAGTCGCGCAATCCCCAGCACTTCTGCACGAGGTCGGGCGGCCCGGCGATCCAGCCGATCCGCAGCCCCGGAAGCCCGAACGGTTTGGACAGCGTGCCGACGCTGATGCCGCGGGGCCCCATATCGAATATCGGCGGCGCGAAGGGATCGCCGTCGGGGACCGCCAGCCACCGGTAAGCCTCGTCGCCGAGTACCGTCGCGCCGACCGAATCGGCCAGCGCGTAGACGCGCTGCGCATCGTCGGGCGACAGCATCGCGCCCGTCGGGTTGTGCGGCGTGTTGACGATGATGAGGCGGGTGCGCGGCGTGAGCAGACGTTCGAGCGCCGCGATGTCATAGCGATAGCCGGTGTCCGGCCCGACGTGCCACAGCGACACGTCACAGCCGATCGCCTGCGGCACGCTGTAGAGCTGCTGATACGCCGGATACGGCGCGATCACGTGATCGCCGGCAGTCAGCAGGACATTGAACAGCAGGAAATTCGCCTCGATCGCGCCGGTTGTCACGAGGATGTGGTCGGCGTCCGCGCGCGTGTACGTGGCCGCGAGCATCGCCCGCAGCTCCGCGGTGCCGCGCGCTTCGCTGTAGCCGAGCGGGAGCGAGAGCAGACGCTCGAGCGTGGCCGCGCGCTCGCCCACCGGCTCGAAATCGAGCAGATCGTTCGTCGAAAGCGGCAGGATTCCGCTTTCGGCGATGTCGAACTGGACGTGCGTCTCGTGACGCGTCATCCAGCGTTCGAGCAGAAACGGCTCGATTTTCATGGTGAGGATTGTACTAATGAAGGTTCCGAGGTTCGAAGTTCGAAGTTTGAAGTTCGAAGTTTATTACGTATGACTGTCGACGAATTCAAAGCGACGCTGACGCACCCCGACCCGCCGCCCGGCGTGACCGGGGCGCTGCTCGCGCTCTGGCACGACGGCCGCGGCAACTGGGACGCCGCCCACGAGATTGCGCAGGACGTCGAGGACGAATCGGGTGCCTGGGTCCATGCCTACTTGCATCGCAAAGAAGGCGACCCTGGCAACGCCGCCTATTGGTACCGGCGCGCCCGTAAGCCGGAGGCGCGCGTCTCGCTCGCCGAAGAATGGGCGTTGATCGTCGCTGCGCTTCTGGCATGACATTCGCGTACTTCCCGCACATCGCGTCGCGATCGTGACGCCAGTCCGCGACCGCCGATGGAGGGCCCATGCGTTGGCGTGACATGCAATCCAGTCAGAACGTCGAGGATCGACGCGGCATGTCCCCGGGCGGCGGCTTCCAGATGGGCGGCCTCGGCGGCGGCATGGGCATGGGCACCAGAGGCCTGGGCCTGGGTGGTCTCGTCCTCCTGCTGATTCTCGGCTACTGCGTGACCGGCGATCCGCTGGGTCTTCTCGACACCGGCAATGTCGAGCAGGGACCGGCCGAGACCGGCGCGCGCGGCACGCCCAACGATGAAGCCGGCAAAATGATCAGCCACGTCTTCGGCGATACCGAGGCCACGTGGAAGCAGATTCTCAGCCAGGGGAACCGCTCGTATCGTGAAGCGACGCTCGTCCTCTTCTCGGACGCGGTGCAGTCGGCGTGCGGATTCAGCTCCGCCGCGGTCGGGCCCTTCTACTGCCCCGGCGACCAGAAGGTCTATCTCGATCTGAGCTTCTTCAACGAGCTCGCCCGCCGCTTCGGCGCGCCGGGCGATTTCGCGCAGGCCTACGTCGTGGCGCATGAAGTCGGTCATCACGTGCAGAATCTGCTCGGGATCTTCGATCGGGTGCGCGGCTCGCAGACCCGCGCGAACGCCAATGCGCTATCCGTGAAGCAGGAACTTCAGGCCGACTGCTTCGCGGGAATTTGGGGTCATTACGCCGCGGCTCGCAATCTGCTCGAGCGGGGCGACGTCGAGGAGGGGCTGAAGGCCGCGGCCGCCATCGGTGACGACCGAATTCAGCGCACCACGCAAGGCTATGTCAGCCCCGAAAGCTTCACGCACGGCTCCTCAGAGGAGCGCGTCCGCTGGTTCCGTCAAGGGCTGCAGTCGGGCGAGCTGCGTTCGTGCGATACGTTCGCGGGTGGTTAGCGTCGGATAAAGGTTCCTTCCCGCAATTCCTCGTACGCCCGTCGAAGTTCTTCTTCGGTGTTCATCACGATGGGTCCGTACCAAGCCACCGGCTCCTCGATTGGTTTTCCTGAGACGAGGAGAAACCGTATTCCCATCTCCCCCGCCTCCACGACCACTTCATCGCCGCGATCGAAGAGCACGAGCGATCGGTTGCCGACGCCGGACGATGCCCCTTCCACGGCGTTGCCGACGATCTCCGTTCGCACGTCGCGTGGATCGGAGGCGTCGCGGAACTTGCCTGAACCGGAAAAGACGTACGCGAAGGCGTGTCGCGAGGTTTCGACCTGGAGCCGCTTCGTCCGGCCCGCGGGGACCGAAATGTCGAGATAGCGTGGATCGGCGGCCACTCCTTCGACGGGGCCCTTCTGGCCCCAGAAGTCCCCGCAAATCACCCGCACCTTCGTACCATCGTCGTCCGTCACCTCCGGAATGTCTTTCGACAGCACGTCCTGATAGCGCGGCGCGGTCATTTTCAACCGGGCGGGAAGATTCGCCCACAACTGGAAGCCGTGCATGCGTCCCTGCGGATCACCCTGGGGCATTTCCTGATGAAGGATCCCGCGGCCGGCGGTCATCCACTGCACGTCGCCCGCGCCGAGCGAGCCCTGATTGCCGAGACTGTCGCCGTGATCGACCGTGCCGGCGAGCACGTACGTGATCGTCTCGATGCCGCGGTGCGGGTGCCACGGAAACCCCGCGAGGTAATCCTGCGGGCGCTCGTTGCGAAAATCGTCGAAGAGAAGAAAGGGATCGAAATCGGTCGTGTCGCCGAATCCGAATGCGCGGCGAAGCCTGACGCCCGCACCCTCGATCGTCGGCCGCGACTCAAGCACGCGTTTGATTGGCCGGATGGACATGTTCCCACCTTTGCGCAAAGCCGCGCGGGCGTCAAGTCGCGCGGTGGCCTCGAATCGGAGCACAATGGGGGTGTTGTGAAGACGCGGCTTGCGATCGTCCTTCTCGCCGCGTGGGTTGGTGCGGCCGCTTGCGGCAGCAAGAACAGCGACAGCGACGGCGGGAGCACCCCACCAACGCCAACGCCGACGCCCACGCCCGGCGACCCAGTCGCCGACTCGGTCAACGGGACCGTCGGCCCGTTCGGGTACATGCCACATCTTCTGAACGTGTCGCGAGACGGCACGTTGACGGTGACGCTGACCTGGCAGGGTTCGACCGACCTCAACCTCTATCTCACGGCCGGCACGTGCGCGGACGTGTACGGCCCGAACGCATGCGAACGCCTGGCGGTGTCAGATCAGGTCAGCGGAAACTCCGAGATGGTGACGTTCACCGTCAGGTCCGGCGAGCAGTACAAGATCTGGGTCGACAACTTCGCACAGACGTCTCAGGCGTACGCCGTGCAGATCAGTATTCGATAGCGGCCTGTCAGCTCTGGCCGACGAGCGACGATTGCGCGAGAAGGCGATCCGCCGGCAGCTCGAGCTCCTTGTTGGCGAGCTTGTCGACGCCGTCGACGGTGATGGCCAGCATGCCCGTCGGAAGAATCTCGACGAGACCGCGCTGGCGCAGATACCACAGCGGGAAATCCAGGTGTTGCTGCGCGCAGCCCAGCATCTTCTCGAGGTACATGACACCAAGGCCGCCGTCTTCCGGCTGCCGGCGGCGCGCGATGTAGAGCAGCGACAGAATGCCGTGGAAGATCCGGCGGTCCTCTTCACGGGCGTCCGACGCCGAACCCTGATCGAAAATCTTCCACATCATGCTGCGGTTATCGTCGTACTTGACGTCGTACTCGGCGCGGCTCGTTGAATCGGACAGCACTTCGTAGGCCTGCCGGACCGCGGTGAACTTGTCGACGTCGCCGGTCTCGTGATTGTCCGGGTGGTACCGCTTCGCGAGCAGCCGGTACACACGTTCCACCGTGTCAGCGTTTGCCGTCTGGCTCAGCTGCAGGACTTCGTAGTAGTCGACAAACGGCTGATTCACGTCCCCGGTCCTCCCCGATCTGTTAGTCGGCCGACAAAGGCCAGTTCGAGATGGCCCACTGAAGTGGGGGATGGAGCAATTGCTGTGCCGGTGATGAGCTTAACTTAGGTGGGATTCCTGCACCATAAATATATGCGTCAAGTGCAGTTTAGTAATCGACTTACCGAGTCTGAGGGCCATTCAGACGAGGCTTAGGCCCAATCCCCTAGGATGGCGTCAAAAAAAGCTTGATTCCCATCGATAAACCGGCCCTTTTCGCGAAATCCATGAAGTCGCCCAAGGAGGAGACAAAAAGTCTCCCGCGAGAGACGATCGGAGCCGGACGGGCCTGTACTGGCACCGGCGCGATGCGGCGAACTCTCGCCCGTCGGCGCGCCCCAGACGTCAAGCCTCGAACCGGAAGGGCTCTCCCTTCTCAGTTCGAAGCTCCTGGTTCGACTCGTCAGAACTTCGGCGAGCGCCGTCCGATGCGCACGCGACGACGCATGATGTAGAGCGTCAGCGCAGAGCCGGCAACCGCGAGCACAAGCAGGGCAAAGAATTCGCTGCTGATAATCATGTCCGGTACATCGGCGACTGTGCCGGAGACTTTAAGTCTTCGCGCCACTCGAAACGTTTCAATTCTGCAATGGGTTGATCGTACGTGCGCCACTTTGGCGACGCGCCTCCGGTGTTGTCATTGGCGACGAGTCTCTCGCGCAATTTCGTCACGCGTGTGCGCAATTGTCAGTGCGGCCGCGGCGTGATCGGATCGCGTCAGCTGTGTAACGCCATTTCTGTCGCCCACTGCTTCACGGCACGGCTGGTCCGCGTCGTGCCGATCGAAATCCACCTCGCGCCAATTCGCTTCCGCCGGTCACAACACTCGCGCAACAGTCGGGCGCGGAGGGCTCAATGGCCGCCGGACAAAGGATTAGAAGGGTCGTGGGCTGGCTGCTGCAGCTGTTGATGGCAGCGGCGTTCGTCTCGATCGGACTCGGCAAGTTCGGCGATCCGTCCTGGGAGCGCGCCTTTGCCCGCTGGGGATATCCGCCCGGCTCGCACCTGGTCGTCGGCGCGCTCGAATGCCTCGGCGGCGTGCTGATGCTGGTGCCGCGATTGACGAGCTACGCGGCCTTGTTCGTGGCGATGATCATGGTCGGCGCGATCGCGACGCACGCGCACGCCGGTCAACCGTGGACGCGGCCGGTCCCGCACTTGTGCGTGCTGCTCCTGCTCGCCGCCGTTCGCTGGCGCGATCGCTGGCGTCCGTCGCCGGCCACACCCACTCCGGGCGACGTCGCGGCAAGTTGATATCGTCCCCGTGTGGGCGCCCTGCCGGTCATCGGAATCTTCACCGCGATGGCCCTGCTCTTTACGGGCCAGGTCTGGCTGGACTACGCGTACGCACGCGTGCCCGTCACCTGGGAACGCGCGCTGGCGATTTCCGCGATCGAGTGGTACCTCTGGGCTGCTCTCACGCCTCTGGTCCTGCTGATCGCTCGCCGCGTTCCGCTCTCGCGCGGCAGGCTTTTCGTTTCCCTTCCGGTCCACATCGTGGCGTGTCTCGTGCTGACAGCGGTCAAGATCCCCGTCCAGGAATTCCTGGGCGCCGTCGTCGCCGGCGTCACGCGCCAGCCGGCGTCGTTTCTCAAGATCTACGTCAGCATCTTCACGTATTGGGCCATCCTCGCCGCGGCGATGGCGGTGCGGCAGCGCCGGATCGCGCGCGAGCGCGAGCTGCGGGCCAGCAAGCTCGAAGGCGACCTCGCCCGGGCGCAACTCGACGCGCTGCGGATGCGGCTGAACCCGCACTTCCTCTTCAACACGCTCAACGGCATCTCAGGACTCATGCGCGAGAATGTCGAGGCGGCGGATCTCATGCTCACGCGCCTGAGCGATCTCCTGCGGCTCAGTCTCGAACGTGCGGATCTGCAGGAAGTCCCGCTCCAGGAAGAGCTGGATTTCGTCAGGCAGTACGTCGCAATCCAGCAGCTTCGTTTCGGCGATCGGCTCAGCGTCACGATTGACGCGGCGCCGGAGACGTTGGCGCTCGCGGTGCCGAGCCTGTCGCTGCAACCGCTCGTCGAGAACGCGCTCAAGCACGGCGCCGAGCGCATTCCCGGCCCGGCTGCGATCGAGATTCTCGCCCGGCGCGCCGGCGCCGTGCTCGAGATCGTGGTGAGCGATGATGGGCCCGGACCGCAAACGGCTGTGAAGCCGGGCACCGGACTGGAGACGACACGCCTGCGGCTGAGTCATCTGTACGGGGACGCGGGAAGCCTTACCCTCGAGCCGGCCCGGCCGCATGGGGCGATCGCACGGGTGCGTCTGCCGGCCCGGGAATCACCATGACGCTCCGCTCGCTGATCGTCGACGACGAGCCGCTCGCGCGAAAACGGTTGCGAAGCCTGTTGCGATCCGAGCCGCGCGTCGAAGTCGTCGGCGAAGCCGAGGACGGTCCGGCCGCGCTCGAAGCGATTCGCCGCCTCGAGCCCGACCTCGTTTGGCTCGACGTGCAGATGCCCGGCCTCGACGGGTTCGGCGTCCTCGACGAGATCGGGCCCGGCGCGGCGCCCGCGATTATCTTCGTGACGGCACACGACCGGTACGCGTTGCGGGCCTTCGATGCGCATGCAGTCGACTACCTGCTCAAGCCCTTCGATCGCGTGCGGCTTCGGGAAGCGATCGACCGCGCGATCAAGCTCGCCGGGAGCGACGATCTGCAGCGCCGGCTCGCCGCCCTGCTCGCCGATATCACCCGGCAGCGACCGCTGCGGCGGATCGTCGTGCGATCCGGTGGCCGCATCTACTTCGTCGGCGTCTCCGAAGTCGACTGGCTGGAGGCGACCGGGCATTACGTCACGCTGCACACCGCATCGGGCAGCCACCTGATCCGCGAGACGATCGCCAATCTCTCGACGCGACTCGATGCCGGGCGCTTCGTGCGGATCGAGCGCGGCGTCATCGTCAACGCCGATCGCATCCAGGAGATCCATCCGGCGTTCCACGGCGATCTTGATGTGGTGCTGAAGAACGGGACTCGCCTCCGTGCCAGTCGCCACTATGCCGCTCGTCTGCGTGAGTGGCTCGACAGATAGCGCGTGAGGCATCGATCGCCGCACGGCGGTGTCAAAAGATCCTGACACGACCGACTTGAGAGGACTGACATGATGAGGCTGCATGCGTCTCTGCTATTGCCGTTCGTATTCCTGTTTCCGTTGACGGTCTCCGGACAGATTCCGGCGGGCCAGCGGATCGGTCTCGCTCGGTATCTTCAGGTCAGCTACACGGGTCTCAAGCGGGACCTCACCGAAGCCGCCGAGAAAATGCCCGGGGCCGACTACGGCTACAAACCGGGATCGATGCCGGAGGTCCGGACATACGGCCAGGTGATCTCGCACGTCACCGACGGGCACTTCGCCATCTGTGCGTCCGTGAAGGGGATCACGAATCCAAATCAGGGGAAGGACGTCGAACACGCGGCGAAGACGAAAGCCGATTTCATCCGGGCGCTCGCAGACTCATTTGCGTTCTGCGACGATGTCTTCTCGACGCTGACGGACACGAACCTCACCGACTTCATCAAGCAAGGGCAAGGTGAAGTTCAGCGCAGCGCGGCGGTGCTCGGGCTCATCGCACACGACGCCGAGATGTACGGCATCTCGACGGTCTATCTCCGCTCCAAAAACATCGTGCCACCGTCGACCGAACGCTCGCGCGGGCGCGGCGGCCGGTAATCGCGCGGAGCCGGACGGCCCGCCGAGGCCGTCGGCGTCGTACAATCGGCGGTCTGCATGGGGGACGCTCGCGATCCGGAAGTCACGCGGACGGTCCAGACCGAGCCGACGTCTGACGTTCCGCCCCTGGACCGCTCGGCGGCGTGGGGCGACCTTCGGCTCCTCAGCGAGCTCGGTCACGGCGCGTACGGCCGCGTGTTTCGCGCGTGGGACGATTCGCTCGCGCGCGAGGTCGCCCTCAAGATCATCAAGCCGCGCGACGCCGCACAGCGGGCCTCCATGCTCCTCGAAGGTCAGATGCTGGCGCGCGTGAGCCATCGCAATGTGGTCACCGTGTATCGCGCGCAGCAAATCGGCGATGAAGTCGGGCTGACGATGGAGCTCATCAAGGGACGCCATCTGGCCAGCATCGTCGAACACGACGGGGCGATGGGCGCCGAGGAAGCGTCGGTGATCGGCCTCAGCATCTGTCAGGCGCTGGCGGCCGTCCACGGCGCCGGACTGCTTCACCGCGACGTGAAAGCGCACAACGTCATGCGCGAAGCCGGCGGCCGGATCGTCCTGATGGACTTCGGCGCCGGACGGCAGCTCAGCGAAACGCAGATCTCGGACCTGTCCGGCACCCCGCTGTATCTCGCGCCCGAATTGTTCGCCGGTCAGGCCGCCTCGCCCGCATCCGATCTCTATAGCCTGGGTGTGCTCCTCTTCTATCTCGTCACGCGCAAGTATCCGATCGAAGGACGAACCCTGACGGAGATCATGCTGCGGCACAAACAAGGGCCGCGAAACGTGCTGGCGGATCTGCGGCCCGACCTGCCGACGCCATTCGTCCAGGTCATCAATCGCGCAATTTCCCCCGCCCCCGATCTGCGGAGTCGCAGCGCCGGGGCGATGCTTGCGGAACTGATCGAGGCCATGCCGGGCGCGGCCCGGTCTGTCAGCGGCGCGATCGCGGCCGCGGAACAGGTTCCCTCGGTAGCGGCGCACCAGCCGGCCCGCGTCACGGCTGTCGAGGCCTGGCAGCGGCTGCCGTTGGTCGTTCGCGGACTTCTCGCTGTCGCGGCGGTGTTCACACTCGTCCTCGCGGTCGGCTTTTTCACAACGGTCCACTACGACCAGGCCATTGGCAGAACCCGCGACTTCACGGCGGAAGGGCTCGCGACCTGGCTCACATTCGGCTTCCGTACGCTCCTGCCAGTCACCATCTACGCAACCGGCTTGGTGGTGATCATCTTCATCGTCCGCGCGGTGTGGCATTTCGTCCAGCGTCTCGCGCCTCCAGCCCGCCGCCTGAGCGATCGGGCGCGAACCAGCCTTTCAGGATCCTTCGGACGGATTGCCGGCACTGACGGCGCGTCGGTCGCGCAATTCCTCCTCCTCGCTCAAGTGCTGTCATTCGGTGTCGTGCTATGGGTCTATCGGAAGTTGTTCGCGCTGCTTCCGTTCACGGTGAACGAACTCGACGCGGCGAAACTGGATGTGCTCGTTCCGCTGGACAACAATGGAATTCTGTATACCTACGTGGCGGTCATGTCGGTGATCCTCGGGGCAGTAACGCTGTGCTGGATACTGCTGCGGCGCAGTCCGCTCCTCTGGGCAACGGTCCCGACGAGCACGGTCGCAGCCGCGGTCGCGTTGATGGCTCTCATGTTCTTCTTCTGCACGGTGCCTGACCGGCTGTTCTTCATGAGCGAGGCGCCGGAGGTTTCCTATCAGGGCCAGCGATGTTTCAAGACGGGGGAGGCTGCCGACGGGCGGGTCCTTCTCTATTGTCCAAACCAGCCGGCACTCGATCGCATTCCGATCGTCAAATCAAGCGAGATCGCAGCGGGAACCAGCGCGCCCCGGGGGATTTTCAGCCGGCCATCTGCGGGAGAAGAGAAGTAGTCGAGAAGGTATCCATGATCTCTTTCGAAAGGATTTCGACATGCGACGAGCACTCGCCATTGGACTGATCGGCTTTGCGTTGACACTGCTGTCCGCACGGCCTGCGTCGGCGCAATGGGCCTATTTCAGGTGGCTTCAGCAGTTGAGCGGACCGGGCAAATTCAATCTGAACGGCTTCGTCGTGACGTTCGGCTGTGTGGAGGACAGGTCGACCGGTCAGCAGGCCAATCGGGAGAACTCCAGCCCGGCGCCCGTCCGCTACGTGTTCTGCGACAAGTCGTCGCGATGGAAGTCTGTCAAACGATTCATGGGAGCGACGTTCGCAACGGGTGATGGCACGAACAACCTCGAGTATCCCGTGGGAGTCGAGAAACTCGAACGCGTCAAGGCTTCGATTTACACCGTCACCGGCGCCTATCGCATCAATCCGTATTTCGATGCCGGCGGATCGGGCGGCTTCATGCGTTTCGAGGGCACTCCGGACGTCGTGGTAACGAGATACACCCTCGAGCCGTTCCTGACACTCCGGCCGCTGGCATTTCTCGCAGAGGACAGGGATTCCGTCGGCGACCGCGTCGCGCGAGCCGTCGAGGTCAATGGCGCGCTGGTGATCTTCCCGCAGGGCTTCAGGCTCAGCGACTTCGGCGCGATTGCCGGCCCGGATTGGAGCGGGAAAACGGAAGCCGTTTTTCGGATCGGCATCAGAGCGCAGTTCGTGTTCTGAGGCAGCGCTCGGCTGTGCTGGCGGATCATGAGAGAGCTCGAGACGGGTGTCGCGGCGCAGCCGACGATGCTTGCCGGCGCGCCGCGGCCGGACGAGATCCGGCGCACTCACCTCACCGGCTTTCCACCAGACCTTCTCGCGCAGTCGGCGCGGCGACTTCGCGTCGGCGCGCTCCTCTTCGCCTTCGTGTTTTTCGTCAACAATCCGTTGCAAGCCATTCTGTTTCGCGACGAGTGGACCCGCTTCACGTCGGACTTCACGCACTGGTTACCGTCCGCCATCTCCATTGGCACCGCGCTGATCGTCGCGGCGCTGACGTTCAACCGGCGCATCCCGGTCGAACGCATTTTGATCGCCGGTCTCGTGTTCGAAGTCGTCGGCAGCTTCGGCATCGCGGCCGCGCAATACCTGGACGTGACGCGGTACGCGACGGACCGGCCGTGGGCGGGGCTGTCGTGGGTGGCGATCTGGATCCTTGGCTCGACGATCATGATGCCGAGCCCGCCTCGCTGGGCCTTGCCCGCGGCGCTGGCCTCGGCGATGTCGGTCCCCGTCGTCGTCGGGTACGTCATCGCCACGCAACCCGTCCCCTTCCAGGTGACGCCATTCTTCTTCTTCTTTCGCATCGTTCTTCCCTATCTGCTGGTCGTGCTCGTCGCCTATGTGAGCGCGCATCTCGTGTACCGGCTCGGCACCGAATTGAAACGCGCGCGGGAGCTTGGGAGCTATCGGCTGGTCGAGCGCCTCGGCTCCGGCGGAATGGGCGAGGTGTGGCGCGCCGAGCACCGGCTGCTCGCGCGGCCCGCCGCGATCAAACTGATTCGGCCTGAAGTTGGAGCCGGCACACCGGCGCGGCATTCGGAGTTGATCAAACGGTTCGAGCGGGAGGCGCAAGCCACATCGCTGCTCCGTTCGCCCCACACAATCGAGGTGTACGACTTTGGCGTCGCCGACGATGGCGCGTTCTATTACGTGATGGAGCTGCTCGACGGTCTCGATCTCGAGGTGCTGGTCGCGAGGTTCGGTCCCGTTCCCGCCGAGCGCACTATTTATCTTTTGAAGCAGGTGTGCCACTCGCTTGGCGAAGCACATGCGGACGGGTTGATCCATCGGGACGTCAAGCCGGCCAACATCTACGTGTGCCGCTACGGCCGCGACGTGGACTTCGTCAAGGTCCTCGACTTCGGACTGGTCAAGTCGCAGGACGATGGGCGGACGCTCGTCGGCGACACGTCGAGCAACGTCGTCCGCGGTACGCCCGCGTTCATGTCCCCGGAACAGATTCTGGCCAGCCGGCCTCTCGACGGCCGATCGGACATCTATGCCATCGGCTGTCTGGGCTATTGGCTGCTCACGGGCCAGCTCGTGTTCACAGGACGCACGGCGATGGAAACCCTGATGCGGCACACGAAGGATCAGCCGCCACCGCCGTCCACACGGACGGAGCTGACCATTCCAAGCGCTCTCGATCAGTTGATCCTCGCGTGCCTGGCGAAGAGTCCCGACGATCGACCCGCAACAGCCGACGCCGTCGCCGCACAGCTCGACGACATCGAGATATCTACCATATGGACGCAGGCGCGGGCGCTGCAGTGGTGGGAGGTTAATCACCCGACGCGCGCGGAGGGGTAAACGCGCCCGATTATCGATCCAGGACGTCGGGCGATCTCGGTAAGAACTCAATCGCAATCGCAATCCTGGCGTTCGATTCGCCGCCCGCCGGCCGCCACGTCACGTACACAGGCATGGCCTGTTTGAGCGGCCCGCAGGCGACGGAGCCCTTCAGATCTTCGCGATACGCAATGAAGTCGACGGACCCGAAGC
>Ga0114129_10000042_pt1 | contig 107385 bp, 98 predicted proteins | sample RhiMetdeltSRZDD1_FD_80071 | JGI IMG/M metagenome (GOLD analysis project Ga0114129, IMG submission 80071) | Populus rhizosphere microbial communities from Tennessee, USA - Rhizosphere MetaG P. deltoides SRZDD1 (version 2) (version 2) | ecosystem: Host-associated > Plants > Roots > Rhizosphere >... | reverse complement strand
GCGAACGTCGAGATGAAGGTGCCGAGGCCGATGCCGCTCAGCACGCAGCACGCGCACGCGGCGAGCACGAGGGCCGTGCTGCCCCGGAACGGAACCCCGAAGACGACGCGCGCGACCGTGATCACCAGCAGCACCATCGTCATCAGCAGGACGAACAGCGGCACCATCTTGGCCGTGATCATTTCGAGGGCGCTCGCCGGCGTCATCAGGAGTTGCTCGACAGTACCGCGCTCCTTCTCGCGGATCATCGTGGCCGCCGACACCAGCGAGCCGTTGAGGATGATCAGCGTGCCGAACACGCCGGTGACGATGAACCACGCGTTGACCAGGCCGGGGTTGTAGAGCAGCGCAGCGCGCAGCTCTACCGGGGCGGCGCGGATGCCCGCCGCGTCACGGTTCAGGGACGTGACGGCGCCCTCGACGTAACCCTGCGCAATTTGCGCCGTGTTCGCGTTCGCCGCGTTGAGCAGAATCTGCACGGTGGCCGGGCGGCCGCGCGCGCGCAGGCGCGCGTAGTCGTATGGCACGACCACGCCGACGTCCAGCCGGCCGGCGGCAAGGTCGTTACCGAGCAGCTCGGACGTCGCATACATGCCGGTCAGCCGGAACGTGCGGTTCTGCGTGAGCACGGAGACCAGCTCGCGGCTCTCGACGGTGCGGCTCTGGTCCACGACGCCGAGCTTGAGGTTCCGCACGTCCGAATCGAGCGCGAAGCCGAAGAGAAGAATTTGCAGCGTCGGCGGTACGATCAGCGAGATCGTCAGCCGGCGGTCGCGGCGGATCTGCCGCAGCTCCTTCAGCGCCAGCGCCCAGAACCGGCCACCGAAGAGCCAACGGATCATGCCTTCACCTGCATGCGCCGCATCGTGCGCCAGGCCAACGCGTAGTAGACGAGGCCGATCGCGCCGATGGCGAGCACCGCCCACCAGACCGCGGGCCAGCCACCGCCCTGCAGGAACGCGTCGCGCACGATGAGCACGTAGTAGCGGGCCTGAACGAAGTACGAGACCCAGCGCAGACCCTCCGGAATGTTCTCGATCGGGAAAATCAGCCCGGAGAGCAGGAACGCCAGCAGGAAGCCGCCGAGCCCGACGGCCTGCACGGCCGCCGCCTGGTTGGGGATGGCGGCGCCGACGAGCGTGCCGAAGCTCATCACGCAGAACACGAACAGCGCGCTGCCCACGATGACCGGCGTGGGATCGCCGGCGAATCGCAGGCCGAACAGCGTGAACATCAGCAGCGCGAGCAGCGTGCACTGGGCGACGCCCGTGATCATGCCGGCCAGGATCTTGCCCAGCAGGAACTCGTGCGCCGAGATGCTCGAGACGTAAACCTGGAGGATCGTCTTCTGCTCCCCCTCGCGCGACATGGCGAGCGCGGCGAGCACGGTGGGAAAGATCGACAGGCCTAGCACGAGAAAGCCTGGGCCGTAGAACTTGCGGGGCTCGCGGCCGGGATTGAACCAGAGCCGGGTCGCCGTCTGGATGACCGGCGCCGGCGCGCCGCCGAGCTGGCGCGCGAATGCGCTCGTGACCTGGCTGGCGGTGCCGCGCACGATCTTGGCCGTGTTGCCGTCGGTGGCGTCGACGAGCAGCTGCGTCTGCACCGGCCGGCGACGGCGCAGCTCGCGCTCGAAGTGCTCGGGGATGATCAGCGCGGCGCGCGCGCGGCCCGCGGAGAGCAGCGTTTCCGGCGAGGTCGCGGGCGGCAGCGTGACCACGCGATACGTCAGCGAGGTGCGAAATGCGTCCGCGTACTGCCGCGACAGCGGGGTCTGGTCGAGGTCCTGGATGACGATCGGCATGTCGGTGACCGTGAGCGAGACCGTGGTGCCCATCATCGCGGTCAGCGCCACCGGTAGGAGCAGCGCCAGCGCGAGCGCCAGCCGATCGCGCAGCAGCTGCGTCAGCTCTTTGCGGGCCTGGGCGACGATGCGTCGCATGCTGCTCCCGTCGTCAGGCGGCGACGGCGCTCCGCTCCGCGATCACGAGGAAGACGTCTTCCAGTGAGTACTCGTCGTCACGCGCCTCGAGGACGCGGACGCCCTCGCGCGCCAGTCGCGCCGTGAGATCACGCGCCGCCGCCTGCGGGTCGCCGTCGACGATGACGTGCATGCGGTCGCCGAAGAGCGACACGCGCCACGGCTCCATCGCGCGCTTGAGGATCGCGACGGCGCGGAGCGGGTCGTCGGCGTGGAGCTCGAGCACGCGGCCACCCTGTGCGGCCTTCACGCCGCTCGGCGTGCCCTCGGCCTGAAGCTCGCCGGCGACCATGAAGCCGAGTCGATTGCACTGCTCGGCTTCTTCGAGATAGTGCGTGGTGACGAGGATCGCGGTGCCGTGGTCGGCGAGCTGATTGATCATCGCCCAGAAGGCCCGCCGCGCGATCGGATCGACGCCCGACGTCGGCTCGTCCAGGAACAGCACGCGCGGCTCGTGCATGATCGCCGCGCCGAACGCGACGCGTTGCTTCCAGCCGCCGGGCAGGCTGCCGGTGAGCTGCGACCCCTTGCCCTGCAGGCCCGCGAATTCCAGCACCCAGCGCTTGCGCGCCTCCCGGATCTCGCGCGGCACCTGGTACACGCCGGCGAAGAAGTCGAGGTTCTCGTCGATCGTGAGGTCGTCGTAGAGCGAGAATTTCTGCGACATGTAGCCGACCTGCTGGCGCACGTCCTCTGAGCGCAGCTCGCCGGCCTCGCCCGCCAGCCGCACCTCGCCCGCGCTCGGCTCGAGCAGACCGCAAAGCATCTTGATGGTGGTCGTCTTGCCCGCGCCGTTGGCGCCGAGCAGCCCGTAGACCTCGCCGTACCGGATCTCCAGATTGATGCCCTTGACCGCGTCGAACTCGCCGAAGGTTTTGCGCAGATCGCGCGCGCCGATCGCGATGGTCTCGTCGCCGTGTTCGTGGGGGCGGCCGCCTGGAAACGCCGGCACGTGCGGGTCACCCTGCAGCGACCGCAGGATCGCGACGAACGTGTTCTCGAGCGTCGGCGGCGCGGCCCGTACGCCGCGCACGGCATCGCCGAGCGTCTCGCGCACCGCACGCTCGCCCGCGCGCGCGTCGCTCACCAGCACATCGAGACGATCGCCGAAACGCTGCACGTCCGCGATGCCGTCGCGCCCGTCGAGCTTCACCTCGGCGGTTCGCAGATCCGCCGCGCGCACCTCCAGGCGCTGCAGCCCGAGCCCCTGACGCAGCTCGCCCGGCGTTCCCGTCCGGTGCAGTCGTCCCTCGTGCATCAGCGCCACGCGATGGCAGCGCTCGGCCTCGTCGAGATACGGTGTGGCGAGCAAGATCGTCATGCCTTGCGCCGAGAGCTGCGCGAGCGCGTCCCAGAACTCGCGCCGCGAGACCGGATCGACGCCGGTCGTCGGCTCGTCGAGCAGGAGGATGCGCGGCTCGGCCACCAGCGCGCACGCCAGCGCGAGCTTCTGCTTCATGCCGCCGCTCAGCCGGCCCGCGAGCCGGTCGATGAAGCGCTCCATCCCGAACATCGTGAGGTAGCGCTCGCCGCGCGCGCGGATGTCGTGCAGCGGCACGCGCCGAAGCTCCCCGACGTAGCGGAGGTTCTCGGCGACGCTCAAATCGGGATAGAGACTGAACGCCTGCGTGAGGTAACCGACGTACGCGCGCGCCTGCCGCGCCGGCTGGCCGAGCAGGAGGGCGTCGCCCGACGTCACTTCCATCACGCCGCCGAGGATCTGAAACGTCGAGGTCTTGCCCGCGCCGTCAGGGCCGATGAGCCCGAAGATCTCGCCCGCGCGCACCTCGAGATCGATACCGCGCACGGCTTCGAGCTGGCCGTAGCGCTTGGTGAGCGCGCGCGTCTGAATGGCGACGGCGCCGCTCATCTGTCTACGTGGGGGGCCCTGACATGGCCCCCCACACCCCCCAGCGCTCGTCGCGCCCCGGGAAACCCGTGGCGCTCCTCGGGCACCGGCTCACTCATCGGCGGGCCTGGCGCGTCGGCCATTCCGCGCCGTCGATGAGGATCTCGCCGTCGGCGGGCATCCCCGGCTTGGCGAAGCCGGTCGCGCCCTTCAGTCGCAGCTTCACGCCGACCACCTGCTTCACGCGGTCCTCCCGGAAGTAGGTGTTCTCCGGCGTGAACGAGGCCTGCGGATCGATCCGCAGCACGTAGGCGTCGATCGGCTTCGCGGGCGCGGAGTCCAGGAACACGCGCGCGGGCTGGGCGAGCTTCACGAGGCCGATCTGCCCTTCCGGGACGAATGCGCGGAGATAGACCTCGCCGAGGTTCACCAGCGTGACGATCGGCGTGCCGGCGTTGACGACTTCGCCGGGCTCAGCCGTGCGCGTGGCGACGGTGCCCGTGAACGGCGCGATGACGTTGAGGTCCCTGCGGTTGGCGCGCGCCTCCTCGAGCATCGCGCGGGCGCGCTCGGCCTCGGCCTGCGCGGCCAGGATGTCGGCGCGCGCCTGCAGAATCTGCCCCTGCACCGCGGCGACCTGCGAGGAGCGGATGGCCGGGTTGACCAGGTTTGCCTTCGCCGTCGTCAGCGCGCCGCGCGCGGCTTCCACCTGGCGGCGCGACGCCGCCACGATCGCCGCCTGCGCTTCCTCGTTGTTCTGCGCACGCTGCGCCTCTTGCTCCGCGACCAGCTCCTTCTTGAACAGCCGCGCCATCGCCTCGCGGTCCCACTTGGCCTGCGCGTACGCCGCCTCGGCCTGCGCGAGCTGCGCCTCCGCCGCGGCCACTTTGCCCTCGGCCTCGCTGACCTTGCCCTCCGCATCGGCGCGCGCCTGATCGACACCGAGCCGGCTCTGGCGCAGCTGCTCCTCCAGCACGGCGATCTGGTGCTCGGAGAGGGTCGCGCGCGCCTCGGCCTGGCGCACGGCCGCCATCGCCTGCTGCTCGCGCGCGCGAATCTGCTCGTCATCGAGAAGGGCGATGACCTGACCGGCCTGCACCTGATCGCCCTCACGCACGGTGATCTCACGGATGCGTCCGGAGGTCTTGGCGGCGATGGCGGAATCGTCGCCCTCGATGCGCCCGCTCACCGCGATCACGCCCGGCGGCACCGCCGGCGGCCGGAGCACGAAGCGCCACACGGCGAACGCCGCCAGCGCGACGAGCAACACGAGGACGATGGCAACCCGGCGGCGTTTCTTCATGCGCGCCGTCTTCCGGTGCGGCGCTCGGCCGTGAGCCCATGACGCTCGGCGGCGAGGCCGTGTGCCATCAGATCCTGCATGTGCTTGACGTACCCCGCGGCCGCCGGCGGCTCGATCCGCGGCCGGCGTGCGGCGAGCACGCGTTCGCGAAAGCGCGTCGTCGCGAAGAAGAAGACCAGGCTGCCGACCAGGCTCAAATGCGTGAGCAGCGGATCGACCGGCCGAAAGTCGCCGTCGGCCACACCGCGCGCAACGATGCGCTGCACGGCGCCGAGGACCCGCGCGGGCTTGTCGACCAGCTCCGGATCGAGATGCTTGCCGCCGGCGACGACCTCGCGCAGCATCATCGCGCAGAAGTGCGGGTGCCGCCGCGTCGCCAGCTCGCCGACGGCGGCGATCAGCTCCCGCAGCACTTCCGGCGCCGGCCGCGGCGACTCCGCCAGCGCTTCCACGCGCGCGATGATCTCGCCGAACGTCGTGCTCACGATGGCCACGTACAGGCCTCGCTTGCCGCCGAAGTGGTAGTTGATCATCGCCTTGTTCACGCCGGCCTTCTGCGCGATGACGGCGACGGGCACGCCGTCGTAGCCGCGCTCGGCAAACAGCTCGGCGCCGGCGCTCAGCAGGGCGTCGCGGGTTGCGGCGGCGTCGCGCCGGCGGGCCGGGGCGGTCGTGGTGCTCGTCATCAGTGGTCCTGTCCTTCTGGCTCTATCAACTAAACGTATGGTTAATAGGGTCTCGCCGCTGTCAAGCGAGCGCAAGCACCGCGTGTCTAGCCGATCGGCTCGGTGCGGGCGATGTCGAGCGGGTGGTCGATCAGCGGTTGCACGCGCTCGAGAAAGGTCACCGTGTGCGGCAGGCGCGCGTGCTGCTCGAACGCGGCTTCATCTCGCCAGCGCGAATGAATGTAGAAAAGGCCGGGGTCGCGGGTCGAGCGAAACACGTTGATGCTCACGCAGCCAGGCTCCTGGCGCGTCGGCGCGACGACGGCGCGCAGCGTTGCGGCCACGGCGCCCTCGCTACCCGGACGCGCGTTGAACCGAGCGAACACGAACAGTTCCATGGTCTCTCACTCCGCGTAGCCCACGAGTTCGACATATCCCTGCCCCACGAGCGGCCGACCGCGGTCAGATCCCGCGACCGCGACGGCGCCCTCCCAGTAGCGCGTACCGACGAGCAATTCCTGGTCCGCCAGACGCGGCGTGATCTCGAGCCGCACATCGAACGACGGCACGGTGAGACGCCAGCGCGCGGGATAGCGAACGCCGCTGCGCGAGCTCGTCCAGTGTGCGAGCGTTTCGACGCGGACGTCGCGCGCGTCCAGCGGTTGCGTCGTGCCGTCGGCGGCCACCAGCGTGCCCGCGCTGAACGCATCGACCCGGCCATCACGACGGCGCAGCAGGTAGAACATCAGCTCGCGTCCGTCCTCCAGCTGCAGCGCGAACCAGTCCCAGCCCTCGACGCCCGGCGGGAGCGCGCTGGTGCTCCACTCGCGATCCATCCACGCTTCGCCGGACACGTCGAGCATTTCGCCGCCCACGCGGACAACGCCACGTGCCGGCATGCGAGTGATCGAATAATAAAAGGAAGCGTTCCCGGGGTCGCCACCCTTTCGGCTGAGGCCACGATCGCCCTGGGCGATCGGCGCCTTGGCCGATGACAGCTCGAGGTCGATCGCGACGTCTGCCTCGGCGGCGCGCAGATGGACCGACGCCCCGTCACCTTCCGCCGACCAGCCCTCCACCCACACGCGGTAGGGCGACGCCGATGCGCCCGCCAGCCCGAGCGCCTCGCGGCTCGTGCGGCTGAACGCGTGAAAGCGGCCGCCGGCGACATCGGTGATGGCCAAGTGCGCCACGTAGAGCTGCCGCGTGGCCCAGGCGGAGGCGCGCACGACGGCATCGGGCGCGAGCGCGATGCGGAAGAACGTGAGCTGGAATCCGAGCTGCCGGCCGGCCGCGGTCCGCAGATTGCCGGTGTAATACCACCACTCCGTCCGGAAGTCCGGGTGCGGGCCGTGATCCGCCGGGAACACGAACGGCCGCGGCGCCGTGGCGCGCGCGAACCCGGTGCCCTCGGCGGCAAGCGCCTCTCGCACGGCCACCGTCGTGTCGATGCGCGGTCGCGATCCCGACGGCCACAACGCAAACAGCGCGACACCCAGCGCGGCGACGACCGCGACCAGGCCGACCACCACCCTACTCATCGCGCAGTGCCTCCGCCGGCGGCGCGGTCGCCATGCGCCACGCGGGATAGAGGCCGGCGAGCAGCGCGGCCAGCAGCGACAGCGCGACGCCCGTGAGCAAAATCGACGGCGACGGATCGATCGACATCGTCCAACCGAACGAGCGGCGGTTGATGACGAAGACCAGCACGGCCGCCAGCAGCAGGCCGCTCGGCACGGCGAGCACGCCCGCGAGCAATCCGATGATGCCGGTCTGCGCCGTCACGAGGCCCCACACCTGGCGTGGCGTCAGGCCGAGGGCACGCAGCACGCCGATCTCGCGCGCGCGTTCGAGTGACAGCGCCATGAGCGCGCCGAGCATGCCGACGAACGCGACCACCAGGCTCAGCGTGCGCAGCACCCCGGTGATGGCGAACGTGCGGTCGAAGATCTGAAGCGACGCCTCGCGCAGCGCGCGGTTTGAGCGAATGACCAGCCGCGGGCCGTCGGCGACGCGCTCGCGCACCGCCGCCACGAGCGCGTTGACGTCGACGCCGGGCGCCGCCTCGAGCGCGAGGCCCGAGATCTTGCGATCGTTCCACGCGGCGTCGTACGTGCGACGGCTCATGAGCACGATGCCGGCGCTGGAGCCGTAGTCGTAAAACACGCCGGCGATGCGGAAATCGCGGTCGCCCCGATCGGTGCGCAGCCGCACGGTGTCGCTCGCGCTCACGGCGTGGCGATTGGCGAACGGCTCCGACACAAGCACGCGGTCGCCATCCCAGACAGCCGCGTCGCCGCCCGAGCGAAATCGCCAGCGCGGCGGCCGCGCCGGATCCACGTCCAGCGCGACCAGCTGCACCGGCCCGCGCGGGCTCTGCACGCTCACTCCGCGCGAGGTATTGGCCCGCGCGACGCCCGGCGTGGCGGCCAGACGCGCGACGAGCTCGGGGTCGAGTGTGGCGTCGGGCCGACTGCTGGCGAGGCTCGGCGCCGCGATATAGATGTCGGCGCGCAGCGTGCCCTCGAGCCAGGTGGTGACGGCCTCGCGGAACGACGCGATCATGACGCCAACGCCGATGGCGGCGGCGACGGCGATCATGAGCGCCGCCATCGCGACCGACGTACGCGAAAGCGCGGCGACGATGCTGCGCGTGGCGAGCCGGCCGAGCAGGCCGAACGCGGCGCCCGCGACGCGATGCAGCGGACGCAGCAGCCCGAGTGCCGCCGCCGGCGTGACGAGCGCGCAGCCGACCATCACGACGAAGAGCCCGGCGAAGCCGACGACGATGCCGGCCGGCACCGCGAGGATCAGCGCTCCGGCGGCGAGCACGACGATACCCAGCCACCCGGCACGACGCGCGCGATGCCGCGCGCTGGTCTCGAGCGCGGCGCGAGTCATCACGACGCGCGGCGGCGCGGTGGTGGCTTCGAACGCGGGCGGCAGCGCCGCAAGCGCGGTCGCGCCGATTCCGAGCAGGACGCTCTTCGTCAGTGTCAGCGGATCCAGCACGACTTCGCGCACGGAGAGCACGAAGTACAGATCGTTGATCGTGCGCGTGACCAGACGCAGCAGCAGCTGCGCCATGCCGAACCCGAGCGCAACACCCAGCACCGTGCCGGCGATGCCGATGACGAGCGCCTCGCTCATGACCAGCACGAAAATCTCGCCCCGCGTGACGCCGACCGCGCGCAGCGAGCCGATGAGCGGCCGCCGCTGCACGACCGAAAACGTCATCGTCTGATAGATCAAGAACATGCCGACGACCAGCGCCAGCAGCGAGAGCGCGGTCAGGTTCCACTGAAAGGCCAGGATCATCCGCGCGGTGGCTCCGGCCGTCGAGCCGGCCGCGACGAGATCTGCGCCTGGCGGCAGCGCCACGGCGACGCGCGTCAGCAGCGCGCGCCCCGGCGCATCGTCAGCAACGATTAGATCGACGCGCGACAGACGACCGACGGCGTCGAGCGTCTCCTGCGCGGTGGTGATGTCTGTCACCAGGATGCCGTCGAGCGCACGGGCGCTCGCGGGATCGGCCGGCTGCAGCAGGCCGACGATGGTTAGCGGGCGGCGGTGGCCGCTGACTTCGATGACGAGCTCACGGCCGATCGCCAGACCGAGCTCGCGCGCGGTGGAGGCCGCGATCAGCGCCGTGCCTGGACGACCGACCAGGTCCGACACGCGCGAGAGCGCGTCGCGTGCGCGCGACTCGCGACGCTCATCGGCGTCGAGGTACGGCCGAAACTCGGCATCCACGAACGGGTCGATGCCGAGCAGATGCAGACTGCGCCCAGCGCGACCGATCGCCATCTCGTAGCCGACGCTGCTCGACGCCGGCGAGCCGGCGGGCTCCGCAAACACCGCCACGTCACCCTCGACGACGGGCGCCGCGCGCCGCACGCCGAGCTCGACGCGCAGTCGGCGATAGAGCTCGTCCGGCAGTCCCGACGGCCCGCCGATGATCTGATGCGTCGCCTTGCCGCTCACCGCTTCGGTGGCTAGCCCGAACGCGCGCAGCGCACTGCCGTTGGCGAGATCGATCGACACGGCGACGGCCACGCCGAGGGCGATGCCGAGGATCGCCAGACCGAGCTGCCAGGGATGCGACTGCAGCTGCCGCACGGCTAAGCGTGCGAGCTGGCCGCTGATCACGACAGCGCTACCACTGGCGCGGCTCGCCGCACGGCGAAGGTCCGCTCACCCATACCCACGGTGCTCGCTCGCAGCACGCCAGCAATGTTAACCTTCGGGCAGCATGGATCCGGTCGCCGAACTGGATACGCCTAAGATGGTCCCTCGATATGTCTGTGAGATTGGACAGCAGAGCGGTGTGAGCACGCTGTTACGCTGCCGCTGTGACATACGAGTGGGACCCGGCCAAGGCGTCGGCGAGCGCTCGAAAGCATCGCGTGTCCTTCGAAGAGGCGGCATCGATCTTTCTCGACCCGACGGCGCTTACGTTTTCAGATCCCGACCACTCCGCCGAGGAAGACCGATGGATGACGATCGGCAGGTCGGCACGGCAACGGGTTCTGTTCGTGGCGCACATAGAGCGAAACGACCGTTCCGACTCATCAGCGCGCGTCTGGCGACTCGTCGGGAGCAACGACAGTATGAAGAAGGCTTCGACCAAGCGACGGACTGACGATTTGCGTGCTGAATACGATCTCAAGAGTTTGAAGGGTCTCGTACGGGGCACGTACTACCGCCGTGCCATGACGGGAACAAATCTGGTTGTGCTGGAGCCCGATGTGGCCCGCGTCTTTCCGGACAGCGAAGCGGTAAACCGCGCGCTGCGGCTACTGCGTGACGTGGCGACGAAGAGCTCACGCCGCACGACCAACGGCCGACGCCGCACGACGCGCGGCTAAAGCCTCGTATCCCACTAGTTATTGCGTGGGGACCTCGCTTAGTCCCTTCACTTGCGCTGCCGAGAGCTTCAGAGTGACGCACGCCTCAGAATCTGCCGGCCTACTTCCCCCGGAGTACCTGCTGCAGCGCCGCCTCCAGCTCCCGCTGCGTCATGAGCCCCTCGAAGCGCGCGCGCACGACGCCGCCGCCGTCGACGACGAACGTCCACGGCTCCGAGCGTAGATTCCATTCCTCGACCGTCGGCGCCAGGCGCTCCATGCCGCCGGGCTGCCAGATCTCCTGGTGCACGAAGGCGACGCGCTTGCCGTAGACCGGAATGAGGCTGCGCGCGACGTCGAGCACCGGACCGCACACGCGGCTCGTGCAGAACTTCGGCGTGGCGAAGACGACGACTTGGGGTCGGCCCTGGCGAATGGCGTCCGCGATGCGCGTCTGATGCAGCCGCGGGTCGGGCGGATCGCTCGTGTCGATCAGGCGCAGATCGGTGACGTCGCTCGCGACGAGGTTGCGGCTTCGCGGAGCCGGCGTGCCGGGCTGCGGACTCCGCGTTGCCGGAAGCGCCGCCACCTTCAGCCGCACGGCGTCGACGATGCCGTCACCGTGGCGCGCGACGATCTCGAGGCCCCAGGCTCCCGCACGCTCGAGCATGAGCTGCGCGACGTAGATTCCATGCACGTCGGTCGCGGCGCCGTGCACGTGACGCGTGCCGTCGGGATGGATGTGGACGTGACGACCACGTTCGATGACCTCCAGCGGGTGATAAACCGCCGGCGTCACGGAGACGAGCGCGGCATCCTCCTCGCTGATGTCGTATGTACGCACGGCGACGTCCGCGTCGGCGAGGAGGCCGCCCGCTCGGAACAGCACGAACGCGAAGCGATTGGTGCCGGCGACGAGCTCGGTCGTCGTGAGCAGCGGCGTCAGCGCGCCGGTGACTCGCGGGGCGAGATCGCCAGCCGTCGCCGCGGACGCCCAGGTCAGGACGCACGCGGCGACGGCCAGCGCGAGGCGTTTCACTCCACGATCACCTGGCCGTACATCCAGGGGTGCGGCAGACAGATGTAGTAGTAGTTGCCCGCCTCCGCGAACGTGATCGACTTCTCGCCGCCCTTGGCCATCACGCCCGTGTCCCACTCGGCCTTCTGCCAGGCGGTCGCGCCGTGCGGCAGGTCGCCGACGTTGACGAAGTTCAGCGACTCGCCCTTCTTGATGCGCACGCGTGAGGGCACGAAGCTGTACTCCACGTTGTTGCCGCCGATGCGGATCGTGTTGACGCCGGTCGCGACCGGTCCGGTGGGCCCGGCCACCGTCTGCGGCAGCGGCGGCGCGTACAGCGGCCCGAGCATGCCCTTGAGCGAGAACGCCCAGACCGCGTCGCCGTTGGCGCTGCTCTGCAGCGAGTTGCCGCCGGCGGCGATCGCGACGAACTGCTCGCCGTCCACCTCGTACACGACGGGCGGGGCGTCGGCGCCGAATCCCGTCTGGAATCGCCACAGCTCCTTGCCCGTCTTCGCGTCGAGGGCCAGGAAGTTGCCGTCCGGCTCGCCGCGGAAGACCAGACCGCCGGCGGTCACCGAGGCGCCGCCGCCGCCGCCGAGCCGGTACGGCGTCTTGTGCTGCCACGCGATCTTGTTGGTCGTCGCGTCGATCGCCGTGAACGTGCCGCTCATTTGCGTGCCGATCGGCGCCGCCTGCGAGCCGCCGACGTAGCGCTGCCCCAGCTTGAACGTGTCGCCGAAGCGCGTGAACGAGCCGGCGCGGACCGTGCCCGGCACGTAGAAAAAGCCTGTCTGCGGGCTGTACGGCATTGGCGACCAGTTGGTGCCGCCGAGGCCCGACGGCTGGATGAGCACCGGCGTCTCCCAGAACGGCTCGAAGATGCACGCCGCCTTCTCGTAGCCCGTGACCGGCTCCGCGCACTGCGGAACGGTCGCATCACCTTTCGGGATCGGTTGAGTCTTGGCCGTCTTCTGCCGCGGCTCCTGCGGCACCGGCTTCTCGTCGATGCCGATGAGCGGCTTGCCGTTGGTGCGATCGAGGATGTAGACCCAGCCGGTGCGGCCGGCCTCCGCGATGCCCTTGCGCGGCTTGCCGTCGATGACGGTGTCGAATAGCACGACCGGACTCGCCGCGTCATAGTCCCAGATGTCGTGATGCACCTGCTGGAAGTGCCACACGTATTCGCCGGTCTTCGCCTTCAGCGCCACCATCGACGCACAGAAGAGGTTGTCGCCCTCGCGCATCGAGCCATCGTAGTCGGGTCCGCAGTTGCCGGTCGCGAAGTAGACGAGGCCAAGATCTGGATCGAGCGCCGGCGTGTTCCAGATGGTCGCGCCGCCGCGCATCGAATGGTCGGTGCCCGCCGGCCACGTGTCGCTGCCGAGCTCGCCGGGCCCGGGCAGCGTGTACCAGCGCCACTTGATCTCGCCCGTCTTCGCGTCGAGCGCGGTGAGGCGGCCGCGCACGCCGAACTCGCCGCCGGAGATACCGCTGTACACGAGCCCGTCATAGTAGAGCGGTGCGCTGGTGATGCTGAAGCCGTTCTCCCACTTCTCGATCGGCGTCTTCCACGCGACCTTGCCGGTCTTCATGTCGAGCGCGACGACCTGCGCGTCGAGCTGACCGAAGAACAGCAGGCCCTCGCCCATGGCGAGACCGCGGTTGACCCATCCACAGCAGATCGTCGAGATCTTCTGGTCGATGCCCGACCAGTACTCCCACAGGATCTCGCCGGTCTTTGCGTTGAGCGCGAAGACGTCGTCGTTGCCGGTGATGACGTACATGATCCCGTTCTTCACGAGCGGTGACGCCTCGAACGAGTACTTGCCGCCCAGCCCCGATCCCTTCATGCGCGTCATCCACGCACCCTTGAGCTTGGCGACGTTGTCGGTGTTGATCTGCGTCAGCGTTGAGTAGCGCTGGTTGGTGAGATCGCCCCCGTTGGTGACCCAGTCCTTGCCCGGCGGCTTGCGGAGCATCTGGTCGATCTCGGGATCGGCCGCCCATGCAGGTGCGCAGACGAAACTGCCGACCGTTGCCATCGCGAGGAACCAGCTTCCGAGGTGGGATCGCATGGGCTGCCTCCTTGGTGGCGCGCCATCCGGACCGCCCGTCCGCGACGTGTCGCGGGGGCCGGATCATCGCGCAGGCGGGCCGCGTCCACAAGGGACCTGGCGTGCCTGTTGACACGCCCAGGCCGACCCAGTACGGTTCGCCCACGCACGGGACCTTTCGGCGCGCTGCAGCGGAAAGGACGACCGCCATGATTCCAGCCGCGTTCGAGTACCACGCCCCCGCATCGCTCGACGATGCCACGGCGCTGCTCACGAGACTCGGCGAAGACGCCAAGATCCTCTCGGGCGGGCAGAGCCTGATTCCGCTGATGAAGCTGCGGCTCACCCGGCCCTCGCACGTCGTCGACATCAACGGCATTCCGGGGCTGTCCTACATCCGCGAGGCGGACGGCGTGCTCGCCATCGGCGCGCTGACGCGCGAATCCGAGCTCGAAGAGTCGGAGATCGTTCGCGCCCGCTATCCGCTGCTGCACGACACGTGCAAGGTGATCGCCGACCCGCTCGTGCGCAATCTGGCGACGATCGGCGGCAACCTCGCCCACGCGGACCCCGCGAACGACCATCCGGCCACCATGCTGGCGCTCGGCGCCGAGCTGGTCGCCAGAGGTCCCAACGGCCAGCGCCGATTGCCGATCGCCTCGTTCTTCACGGGCCCATTCGAGACGGCGCTCGGCCCCGGCGAGCTGCTCGTCGAGATCCGGATCCCCGCGCCGGCGCCGCGTAGCGGCGGCGCGTACGTCAAGCTCGAGCGCAAGGTGGGTGATTTCGCCACCGCCGCGGTGGCCGTGCAGCTGACGCTGCGCGCGGATGGCACCTGCGAGCAGGCGGGCATCGGCCTCACCAACGTCGGGCTCACACCGATCAAGGCGGTGCAGGCCGAGATCTCAATGCGCGGCAGGCATCTGGACGACATGACGATGGCGCAGGCCGCGCAGATTGCGTCCGCGGCGTCGCAACCGATCGCCGACCTGCGCGGCTCCGTCGAGTACAAGAAGGACCTCGTGCGTGTCTTGACGGTGCGAGCGCTCCGCAAGGCGGTCCACCGCGCCGAAGGGCGGTAGTGCGAGCCGGAGGACGTCGCGGGGCCGTAGTGCGAGCCGCAGCCGCAGGCGAGGCGAGTCTGCGTGCGTCCTCGCCGTCCGAGGCGAGCGAAAGGTGAGGAGATAGGCGATGCGCGTTCAGCTGACGATCAACGGCGAAAAGCACGAGGCGGACGTCGAGCCACGGCTCCTGCTCGTGCACCTGATCCGCGACGTCCTGCGGCTGACTGGCACGCACATCGGCTGCGACACCACGCACTGCGGCGCCTGTACGGTGCTGCTGGAAGGCCGCCCCGTGAAGTCGTGCACGATGTTCGCGGTGCAGGCGAACGGCAAGAGCCTCATGACCGTGGAAGGGCTCGAGCAGAACGGCAAGCTGCATCCGCTGCAGGAAGGCTTCATGGAAAAGCACGGGCTGCAGTGCGGGTACTGCACGCCGGGCATGCTGATGACGAGCTACGCGTTCCTCGGCCAGCACCCCACACCAACCGAGGACGAGATCCGCGGGGCGATCTCCGGCAACCTCTGCCGGTGCACCGGCTATGTGAACATCGTCAAGGCGGTGCAACACGCCGCGGCCGCGCTGCACGAAGGAGCCGCGCGATGACACCCAGGACATCGGCCGACGTCGGCGGCATGGGGCATTCGATCAAGCGCAAGGAAGATCCGCGCTTCATCCGGGGCAAGGGCACGTACGTCGACGACGTGCAGCTGCCTGGCATGCTGTGGCTCGACATCGTGCGCAGCCCGCACGCGCACGCGAAGATTCTGAAGATCGATACCGCGAAGGCACTCGCGACACCGGGCGTGCTCGCCGTGATCACCGGCAAGGACCTCGAGAAGTACAACCTGCACTGGATGCCGACGCTCATGTCGGACACGCAGATGGTGCTGCCGGTCGACAAGGTCATGTACCAGGCGCAGGAAGTGGCCGCGGTGCTCGCAACGAGCCGCTATGCCGCCGCCGATGGCGCCGATGCCGTGACCGTCGAGTACGAGCCGCTGCCCGTCGTCGTCGATCCCAAGAAGGCCCTCGAGCCCGGCGCGCCCGTGCTGCGTACCGACAAGAAGGACAAGAAGGACAACCACATCTGGCACTGGGAGTGGGGCGATCGGGCGGCCACCGACCGCGCCATCGCGGAGGCCGACGTCACCGTCAAGCAGGACATCTATATCCCGCGCATCCACGTCGCGTCGATCGAGACGTGCGGCTGCGTCGCGCACTTCGACAAGGTCAACGACAAGCTGACCGTGTGGATGACGACGCAAGCGCCCCACGCGATCCGCACCGTGTTCGCGCTGGTGGCCGGCCACGTCGGCCTCGAAGAGCACAAGATCCGCATCATCTCGCCCGACATCGGCGGCGGGTTCGGTGGCAAGGTGCCGGTCTATCCCGGCTACGTCATCGCCGTCGCGGCCTCGGTCCTCACCGGCAAGCCCGTCAAGTGGATCGAAGACCGCATGGAGAATCTGCAGGCCGACTCGTTCGCGCGCGACTATCACATCACGGCGGAGCTGGCGGCGAAGAAGGACGGCACACTGACCGCGCTGCGAATCAAGACGCTGGCCGACCACGGCTACACCGACGCCGCCGCGAACCCGTCGAAGTTTCCGGCGGGGCTGTTTCACGTCTGCACCGGCTCCTATGACCTCAAGGCCGCGCACGTCGAGGTCGACGGCGTCTACACGAACAAGCCGCCCGGCGGTATCGCCTATCGGTGCTCGTTCCGCGTCACCGAGGCCGTGCACACGATCGAGCGCATGGTCGACCTGATGGCGCATCAGCTCGGTGAGGACCCCGCGCTGTTCCGGATGAAAAATTTCGTGAAGCCGGAACAATTTCCCTACAAATCCGCGCTGGGATGGGAGTACGACAGCGGTAATTACCAAGGCGCGCTCATGAAGGCGATGGAGCAGATCGACTACCGCGGGCTGCGCAAAGAGCAGCAGGAGAAACGTCAGCACGGCCAGCTCATGGGCATCGGCATCTCGAGCTTCACCGAGATCGTTGGCGCCGGGCCGTCGAAGCACTTCGACATCCTCGGCCTCAAGATGTTCGACTCGTGCGAGATCCGCGTGCACCCCACGGGCAAGGCCATCGCGCGGTTCGGCACCAAGTCGCAGGGCCAGGGCCACGAGACGACCTACGCGCAGATTCTCGCCGAGGAGCTCGGCATTCCCGCGAAGGACATCCAGGTCGAGGAGGGCGACACCGACACGGCACCGTACGGTCTCGGCACGTACGCGAGCCGATCGACACCGGTCGCGGGCGCGGCCGCCGCCGTCGCGGCGCGCAAGGTGCGCGACAAGGCGCGCAAGATCGCCGCGCATCTGATGGAAGTGGCCGAGGAAGATCTCGAGTGGGAGCCCGGGAAGTTCTCGGTGAAGGGCGCGCCGGGCAAGTCGAAGACGATCCAGGAGTGCGCGTTCGCCGCGTACACGAATCACCCACAAGGAATGGAGGCCGGGCTCGAGGCGGTCAGTTACTACGATCCGCCGAACCTCACCTATCCGTTCGGCAGCTACATCTGCGTCGTCGACATCGACTCGGGCACGGGCGAGGTCAAGGTCCGCCGGTTCGTCGCCATCGACGACTGCGGCAACATCATCAACCCGATGATCGTCGAGGGCCAGGTGCACGGCGGCCTCACGATGGGGCTGGCGCCCGCACTCTACGAAGAAATCTCCTACGACGAGAACGGCAACGTGCAGGGCGGCAGCTTCATCGACTACCTCCTGCCGACGGCCGTTGAAACGCCGAAGTGGGAGACCGGCCACACGGTGACGCCATCACCGCACCATCCGCTGGGCGCCAAAGGCATCGGCGAGTCGGCGACCGTCGGCGCGCCGGCGGCGATTGCCAACGCGGTCGTCGACGCGCTCTGGCACCTGGGCGTCCGCCACGTCGACATCCCGATCACGCCGGCCAAGGTGTGGAAGCTGCTCCGTGAGAAGGGTGTGACGGAGTGAGCGAGCTGCTGGGCCTCGCCGCGGAGCTGTTGGGACGCGGCGAGCCGTTTGCGCTGGCGACGGTGGTGCGGTGTGAAGCGCCGACGTCGGCGAAGCCGGGGGCCAAGGCGCTGGTCTGCGCGGACGGCACGGTCTCCGGCTGGGTCGGCGGCGCGTGCGCCGAGCCGGTCGTCGTACGCGAGGCGCTGGCCGCGATCGCGGACGGGCGGCCGCGCCTCATCGGCTTGATCGGCGAAGGCGCGCGCGGCCCCGGGCGCACGTCGGGCATGGTCGAGTACCCGATGACGTGCCACAGCGGCGGCACGCTGGAAATCTACGTGGAGCCGTACCTGCCCAAGCCGCTGCTGATCCTCGTCGGCCACGGGCCGGTGCTCGAGGCGCTGGCGAGGTTCGGCGCCGCCGCTGACTATGTCGTGCAGACTCTCGGCGCCAAAGACGCGGCGTCGCTGCTCGGCCGCGCGGGCGTCGCGCGGCACGCATCGGTGGTCGTCGCCACACACGCCGACTCCGACGAGGACGCGCTTGCGCGCGTGCTGGCGACCGACGCGGCTTACGTCAGCCTGGTCGCCAGTCGGCGGCGAGCGGCCGGCATCGTCGAGCGGCTGCGTGAGGCCGGCGTATCGCTCGAGCGCCTGGCGCGTCTGAAAGCGCCCGCCGGCCTGGACATCGGCGCTGAGAGCCCGCACGAAATCGCCGTGAGCATCCTGGCCGAGATCATCCAGCACCGGCGCACGGCGAAGCCGAGCGTCGGGACGGAAACGCTCGGGGCGGAGCCACCGGCCGCGCAGACGGCAATCGATCCGATTTGCGGAATGACCGTCGACGTCGCCACCGCCAAGTACCGCACCGAGCGCGGCGGGCGCCTCGTGTACTTCTGCTGCGCGCACTGCAAGACGACGTTCGATCGCGACGCGGCGCGGGCGTAACCCGCGCGCTCGGCGAGCCCCATGCCAGACACCGCGGACGTGGTCGTGATCGGCGGCGGCGTGATCGGCACCAGCATCGCGCTCGCGCTCGCCTCGGCCGGCGTCAAGCGCGTCGTGCTGCTCGAAAAGAACGCGCTCGCCAGCGGCGCGTCGGGGCGCTCGAGCGCGCTGATCCGCATGCATTACACCAACGCCGAGGACGCGCGTCTGGCGTGGGCGAGCTATCCGATCTTCCGCGACTGGACCGAGCGCATGGGCGGGCCGCCGGCGTTTCGGCGCACCGGCTTCGTCGCCGTCGTCGGCCCCGAGGATGCCGTCGCGCTGCAGAAGAACGTCGAGATGCTGCGCGGCATCGGCATCGACACCGTCGCGCTCTCGGCCGGCGACCTCAAGAGTCTCGAGCCATCACTGAACGTCGACGACATCGGCGCCGCCGCGTACGAGCCCGCCGGCGGCTACGCGAGCCCCGCGGACGTCGTCGAAGGCTTCCGGCGTCAGGCCGAAGCATGTGGCGCGCAGATTCGTCAGTGGACGCCGGTCACGCGCATCGTCAAGCGGGAGAGCGCGGTGACGGGCGTCGAGACACCGGCCGGACGCATCGACGCCGGCGCGGTCGTGGTCGCGGCGGGCGCGTGGGCGCCGCGGCTGTGCAAGGAGATCGGGCTCCCGCTCGAGGCGCGCCCGAAAGCGATCGACACGATGCTGGTCACGCGGCCGCGCGAGCTGGCCAAGCCGCACCTCGTCGTGATCGACCACGTGCTGGGGACGTACTTCCGGCCGGAGAGCGACGTGCTGACCATCACCGGCGTGCCGTGTCAGGTGTGGGACATCGATCCCGACACGATGCCGACGGGGCTGCCGCCGTCCGCGCCCGTCGAGGGCGCCCAATTGCTCACGCAGCGATTTCCCGCGATGGAGGGCGCCGAGCTCGCGCGCGGCTATCGCGCGTTCGACTGCTACAGCGCCGATCGCCACGCGATTCTCGGTGCCGCGCCAGGGATCGCCGGGCTCTACCTCGCGACGGCCTTCAGCGGCTCCGGCTTCAAGATCGCGCCGGCCGTCGGCACGTGCATGGCCGAGCTGATCACCGAGGGACGCGCGCGCAGCGTGGACATCAGCGCCTTCCGTCCCGAGCGGTTCGCCGACCGCATGCCGATCAAAAGCCCCCATCCCTATAAGCCGCGCCGCGACCATCTGGAGCCGACGCGCCGACCTTGACGCCGGCGGCGTCGCCGGAGCAGTATCTGCGCCCGATGACCTCCAAGGTCCTGATGATCGGGCTCGACGGCGCGAGCGTGGATTTCATCCTGAGCTCGCTCTCGTCGCTGCCGAACCTGCGCCGCGCGATCGAACACGGGCGTCTGAGCCGCCTCCGCTCGCCGACCTCGGAGCTCTTACCGGCGGCCTCGTGGCCGACGCTCTATACGGGGGTTCCGCCTGGCATTCACGGCATCTATTACCCGATGCAGTGGGACGCCGACGGGATGCGGATGCGTCACATCAACGGCTGGTTGTACGCGGAGCCCTTCTGGTACGAGCTCGAGCGCCGAGGGTGCCGCGTCATGGCTCTCGATGTCCCGCTGGCATGGCCTTCGCGTTTGCAGCGCGGGCTCGAGGTGACCGATTGGGGAACGCACGACCGACTCGGCGAATTCAGCGCCGGCTCGACCGCGCTCGCGTCGGACATTCGGCGGCGGTTCGGCACGTATCCCATCAGCCGTGAGATCCCGGTGAAGAAATCCTGGGACCAGCTCGCTCGGATGCGCGACCAGTTGGTCGACGGGGCGCGCCGCAAAGGCGAGCTGGCGCACTGGATGGCCGGGCTCAACGAGTGGGATTTCTTCGTCGTCGTGTTCGGAGAAACCCATCGCGCCGGGCATCTCTTCTGGCCGACTCCTGAGGCGGAAGGCGTACGACACCCGCCCGGCGCTCTGCTCTCGGTTTATCAGGCCGTCGACAACGCCATCGGTCGCCTGCTCGAGACCGTGAACCTCGACGACACAACGCTGATCATCGTCTCGGCGCATGGCATGGCGGCCAACGCGTCCCAGGAGCACTTCACGCGGCTGATCATGGACCGGGTGAATCGGCACTTTTCAGGCAACGGACACGCGCCGGGCAACGGGCCGCGCCAACTCAGCGCGATGCGTTTCTTGCGCGAGCGGCTGCCGGCGCGGGTTCTGCACACCCTCGGCCAGGTCGCACCAAATCGGGTGCGAAACTACGTCGTCGATCGCGCCATCACCTCGGGCCACGACTGGTTGCACACGCCGGCGCTCGCCGTTCTGGCGAGCGTGACCGGCTACGTTCGATTCAACCTCCGCGGCCGAGAGTCGCGCGGCATGCTCGATCCCGGAAGCGAGATGTTCGGCCGTTATGCTCGGTGGGTGCACGAATCCTTCCTGGGCTTTCAGAACGTCGAGACGGGTGTGCCGCTCGTGAACGCCATCAGCCGGACGCGTGAGGCCTTTCCCGGCCCGCGGCAGGACTTGTTACCGGATCTGGTCGTGTCGTGGACTCCGGTGGACAGGTCTGTAGGAATTCATTCAGCGAGACTCGGAGCGATCAAAGGCGGCCGTCCAACGGGTCGCGCTGGAAATCACCACCCCGACGGCTTCACGATCGTCATGGAACGCAATGGTGAGCGCGGTGTCGCGACGACGGCGGGGGACCTCGTCGACGTCAAACCGATGGTGTTCCGGCGGCTACTCGAGCGCGTTTGACGTCGTTCGTCGGCCAGGCGGCCCTCGTCGTTGCCGCCTGGGTCTACGTCGTGGCCCTGCACTGGCACAACGACGGTCTCTGGTATCAGGGCGATGCCCCGCGCCACGCGGCCAACGGGCTGTTCTGGTGGGATTTCCTCTCGCGCCTTCCCGTGAATCCGCTGGAGTTCGCGCTGAGCTACTACGCGCGCTACCCCGTCATCAACCCCACGCAGTACCCGCCGGTGTTTTACATTCTCGAAGGCGCGGCCTTCGCCGTCTTCGGAGCCTCGCCCTTCGTCGCGAAGACGCTCGTGCTGTGCTCGACCCTCGGTGCGGGTTTCTACATGTTGGCCTGGCTGCGCCGCTTCACACTTCTCGCCGCCGGCTGGGCGGCGGCGCTGCTCATTTTGCAGCCGGCCGTCATCGGCTATTCGCATGCGGTCATGCTGAACGTGCCGTCGATGGCCCTGGTGCTGGCGGCGCTGTATCACGCACGGCGCTGGCTCGAGGACCCGCCCTCGCGGCATCTCTATCTCGCCGTGACGTTCACGGTGCTCGCCGTGCTGACCTACGTGATGAGCGCCCTGCTCGTGTTCGTGATCCTCGCCTGGATCGCGCTCGAGCATCGCTGGCGGGCGGTGCTCACTCGGCGTGCGATCGCCGCGTGGGTCGGCGGCGGCTTGCTCGTGCTGCCCTGGGCCGTCATCGCCAGCAAGTGGATGGCTCCGGCCGTCAGGTTCACGCTCGCCAGCCCGCGCCCGGCGCTGTCCTCGGCCCGGTGGCTCTTCTACCTCGACGCGTTGCCAGATCTCTTCACGCTCACTTTGCTGCTCGCGGCGGCGATCGGACTCGTCGGCGGAATTCTCGATTCCCGATGGCGACACGAGGCGCTCGTCGCGAGCGTGTGGGCGGGTCTGTGCTACCTGGTCCTGTCCTCCATCGGTCCCCGCGAAGACCGCTATCTGCTCATCACGGCGCCGGCGTTGCTGATCCTCGGCGCGTTGGCCGTCATCGTCGTCGTGGGTCGCCTTCCGATGCCGCCGATCATCGGCGCCACCGGCGCCATCACGGCGGCGGCGTTGCTGATGGTCGTCCTCCACGGCGTCAGGGCGCACTCGATGTTCTTGCCATTCGTCGACGGCTTCCAGGACGTCGTCCAGTTCTTCGAGCGCGAGGCGCCGCGCGAGCGCGTCCTGTACGACGGACCGTTCAACGGCAGCTTTTCGTTCTACATGCGCGCGGGCGATCCGGGCTTCGTGCGCTCGGTGGTCGCAGGCCACAAACTGCTGTACCCGAGCGCCATCCTGCCGCGCCGGCAGTTCACGGAGCGCGCGACGTCGCCCTCGGAAGCGCTCGCGATCGTGCGCCGCGAGTGCGGCTGCCGCTGGGTGGTCATCGAGACGTCTGGCGGCTCGGAAACCCCGCTCGCGGCGAGACATCTTCGCGCCGCGGTCGCCGGCCCCGAGTTCCAGCACGTCAAGGCTTACGTCCTTCGTGGCAACACGCCGATCCGGCTCGACATTTACCGGCTGCTCGACGCGCCACCGCCGCGCGGTGAAGTCGACGTGCGGCTACCGAACGTCGGGCCTGGCGAGTTCACCCGGCGCCCAATCGAGAAGTAGAAGGGCAGCCGCCGCCTGTCGGATTTTCTGACAGATCCGTCAGGGGGCCTTTCGGGAAAGCCGATAAGAACCGAACTCCTCAGCCCTGGCACAGACCTTGCCCGCGACCTACGCGCCATGCGTTTCGAGTTGCCCCGGATATCTGTCATCGTGCCCGTGCACAACAACCCCACGGACCTCTTGGAGTGCGTGTCCGCATTGAAGGCCTCCGCGGGCGCCGACACCGAGATCCTCGTGGTCGACGATGCCTCGACGGACGACACGATGCTTGCGGCACAGGCCGCCGGCGTACGCGTCGTCGAGCTGCGCGAGAACTCCGGCCCCGGTGTCGCACGCAACGCGGGCGTCGCGCGCGCGCGCGGCCGGCTTCTGTTCTTCGTCGACTCCGATGTCGTCGTTGCACCCGATGCGCTCGAGCGCATTCGACGGGCGTTCGACACGGACCCCGAGCTGGAGGCTGTGTTCGGCTCGTATGATGCTGCGCCGCGCGCCCCGGGGCTCGTCTCGCAGTACCGCAATCTCCTCCATCACTTCACCCACCAACAGGGAGATCGCGCGGCCTCGACGTTCTGGGCCGGCTGCGGGGCCGTCCGCCGCGATGTCTTCGAGGCCGTCGGCGGCTTCGCGGCGAGGCGATTCGACGGGATCGAAGACCTCGAGCTCGGCGTGCGGATGCGCCGCGCTGGATTTCGCATCAGGCTCGACAAGCAGCTGCAGGGAACGCACCTGAAACGCTGGACCCTGCGCTCGATGGTTTCGACCGACATTCGGCGCCGGGCGATCCCGTGGTCGCGGCTCATCTTCGAGACGGGATGGAGACCGAATGATCTGAATCTCCGGCGGGGCCAGCGATTGAGCGGCGCGCTGAGCATTCTCGTGGGTTGCCTCTTGCCGCTCGCTCTCGTGTGGCCGCAGGCGGCACTCGTCGCCGCCTGCATGGTGGCGGCGGTCGTCCTCATCAACCGCGATCTCTTCGCCTTCTTCTTCCGGCAGCGCGGCGCCGGCTTCGCGATCGCCTGTGTGCCGCTGCATCTGCTGTATTACGTCTACAGCTCGCTCACCTATTTCGGTGTCTGGGTCGGCACGAAGCTCAAGCTGGTGACCCCGGAGAGGACATGACCGTCGACAACGTCGCTGACACTCACCCCGTCATTCTCGGCGCCGGACCGGCCGGCCTCACCGCGGCTTACGAGTTCACGAAGTGGGGCGTCGTCCCGGTCGTGATCGAAAAGCAGTCGATCGTCGGTGGGCTCTCGAGCACCCGCACGTACAAGGGCTACCATTTCGACACCGGCGGCCACCGCTTCTTCACGAAGGCCGAGGCGGTGAGCCGGATGTGGAAGGAGATCCTCGGCGCCGATTTCCTGCGGCGACCGCGAATGTCGCGGATCTACTATGCCGGCAAGTTCTTCGCGTACCCGCTGAAGCCGCTCAACGCGCTGTTGGGTCTGGGGATCTGGCAGAGCATCCTCGTCCTGAGCAGTTATCTCCGGTGGCGCGCGATCCCCTATCGGCCGGAAGACACGTTCGAGCAATGGGTCACGAACCGGTTCGGCAAGCGCTTGTTCGAGATCTTCTTCAAGTCGTACACGGAGAAAGTCTGGGGCCTTTCCTGCTCCGAGCTAAAGGCCGAATGGGCCGTGCAACGGATCAAGGACCTCTCGCTGAAGACGGCGATCCTCAGCATGTTTTGCAAGCCGCGGACGCCGATCAAGACGCTGATTGAGGAGTTCGACTACCCCAGACTCGGCCCCGGGATGATGTGGAACGCGGTCAAGCTCGCGGTCGAGCGCGCGCGCGGCGAGGTGCGAACGGGATCGGACGTCGCCGCGATCACGCGAATCGGGCCTCGTGTCGACGGCGTCGTCATCGTCCGCGACGGCGTCCGCGAGGTCATTTCGGGCACGCACTTCATTTCCAGCATCCCGGTCACCGAAGCGGTCAAGAAGATGGATCCGCCGGCGCCGGCCGAGGTGTTGGCCGCAGCCGACGCGCTGACCTATCGCGATTTCCTCACCGTCGTGCTGATCGTGAAGCGCGCCGACGTCTTCCCCGACAACTGGATTTACGTTCACGACCCCGCTGTTCGCGTCGGCCGCATTCAGAATTTCAAGAACTGGAGTCCCGACATGGTGCCGGACGCCGGGAAGACGAGCCTGGGGCTCGAGTACTTCTGTCTCGAAGGCGATGCCGTCTGGACGACGCCGGATCGCGAGCTCATCGAGCAAGCGACCCGTGAGCTGTGCGCGATCGGGCTCGCGCAGGCCCACGAGATCGAGGACGGCTGCGTCGTCCGCGTCCCCAAAGCATACCCGGTGTACACGTCGGACTACGCGCAGCATCTCGCCGTCGTCAGGCGCTTCGTCGACAGCCTCGAGAACTTCCAGACGATCGGGCGCAACGGCCTGCACCGGTACGACAATCAGGACCACGCCATGCTCACCGGCGCGCTCGCCGCGCGCAACGTCGTCCTCGATCAGCGCAACGACGTCTGGAGCATCAATACCGACGCGGAGTACCACGAGGAGGTTCGTCCGGAGCCGAAGCGCCCGCGCGCGAATCCGGTTCCGGCGCGCGTGTCCGGCTGATCGACGCCAGGCCGTGATAGCGTAGGCGGCCATGATCGCCTCCGCGCGACTCTACGAATGGGCGCCGACGCTGGTCACCGCGTGGCGCCGCCTGCTCGAAGACGTGGCCGCACGCGCAAAGGTCGCGCTCGACTTCGCGCCCAGCGGTGTCTCGCTCGACGAGTTGTGGGCGCGCGACGATCTGGGCTGTGTGTTCATGTGCGGCTACCCCTACGCGCTTGCCACCGAGCGTCCGGCGCTGCTGGCGGCGCCGGTGCCCTCGCCGCCGCGCTTCGGCGACCGGCCCGTCTACGTCAGCGACTTCATCGTGCGCGCGGACGGTCCATACCAGAGGCTCGAGGACACCTTCGGCGGCCGCATCGCCTATTCCACCGAGCACTCGCAGTCGGGCTACAACGCCGCGCGCCACCATCTGCTGAGCTATCTCACGCCGGCGCGCCGCTCTCTCTTCAAGGAGGTCAAGGGCCCGTACGTGCGGCAGCGGGCGGTGATCCAGGCGGTGCTGGACGGCGAGGCCGACGTCGCGTCAATCGACGGCTACGCCCACGATCTGCTGCGAAAGCACGATCCCGCGACCGCCGGACATCTCCGCGTGATCGCATCGACCGCGCCGTCGCCGAGCCCGCCGCTGGTGGCGTCGCCGAAAATGAGCGCGGCAGAGCGTGAGCGCCTCACGCAAGCGCTGCTCGACGCGCACCGGACGCCCTCGCTGCAGCCCGTGCTGGACGACTTGCTGCTGCGCCGCTTCGAGCGCGTGCGCGAGGCGGACTTCGCGGCGCTTCTGGCGCAGCAGCGCGCGGCTGAGGCCGCGGGCTACCCGAAGCTCGCCTGACGTGCGCACGCGGATCACGGGCGGCTGGGTCGTCGGCTTCGACCGCGGCACCCACGCGCTCTGGCGCGACGGCGTGGTCGTCGTCGACGACGATCGCGTGCTCCACGTCGGCCCGCCGTTCGAGGGCCGCGTGGACCGCGAAATCGACGCGCGCGGCAAGCTCGTCTCCCCCGGCTTCATCGATTGCCACGTGCACAGCGGCCATCGCGCGTCGCACCGGCTCATCACCGACACGGGCCGTTCCGATTACTATGGCCAGCCGTTCCTCGACATCAGCGTGCCGCGGGAGGGTACGCGCGTGGGCGGCGATCCGCGCTACCTGCGTCCCGACGCGGCGGCCGCCGACGAGGGCACGCGGCTGCACGCGGAGTTCACGCTCGCGGAGCTTCTGCGCGGCGGCACGACGTCGTTCATGGAGTTCGGCAGCCAGCTGCGCGTGCAGGAAGCGCTGCTGGCCGAGGTCGCGCGCCGCGGCCTGCGCGCCTGGCTCGGCCCGGGCTTCGACTCAGGCCGCTGGGTCGGCGACGCCAAGGGCCGGCTCACGCGCGTGGTCGACGAAGCCGCGGGCTGGAAAGAATTCGACGCGGCCTGCGCGTTCATCCGCCGCGTCCACGGCACCTGCGACGGCCGTGTCAGCGGCCTGCTCGTGCCGCGCGAGGTTGAGACGTGCGCGCTCGACCTGCTGCGCGCCACGCGCAAGGCGGCGGGCGAGCTGCGCGTGCCGATCACCATCCATGCCGCCTACAGCGTGATCGAGTTTCAGGACATCGTGCACGAATACCGTATGACGCCGGTGGAGCTGCTGGAGTCCGTCGGACTGCTCGGTCCGGATCTCACGATCGGTCACGGCAACCTGCCAGCCGAGAGCTATCGTTTCTTCGCGGGCGGCCGGGACGTGGAGCTGATGGGACGCCACGGCGTCTCGATCTCACACTGTCCGGTCAACATCGCGCGGCGCGGCCGCACGCTGGACTCGTGGCGCCGCTACCGGGACGCCGGCGTCAACATCGCGCTCGGCACCGACACCTATCCGCGCGACATGATCATGCAGATGCGCACGGCGTCCTACTTCGGCAAGGTCACCAGCGGCGATCTCGGCGCCGCCTCCGCCGCCGACGTGTTCGCCGCGGCCACGCTGGGCGGCGCGCACGCGCTCGGTCGCGAGGACATCGGGCGGCTGGCGCCCGGCGCGAAGGCCGATATCGTCATCGTCGACATCGGCGGGCGCGACACGCTGCGCTGGGGCCCCGTGCGCGACCCGATCAAGAGCCTGGTAGAGTGCGGCATCGCGGACGACGTCGAGACCGTGATGGTCGACGGCGTCGTGCGCATGGAGGATCGCCGCATCCCCGGCGTCGACTTGCCTGCGCTACGCGCCCGCGCGCAAGCGGCGGGCGAAGACGTCTGGTCGCGCCTCGCGGAATGGGATCCACTTCGCCGCACCGCGGAGCAGATGAGCCCCTGGTCGTTTCCTCTCAAAAACGGGTGACGGAGGCTGCCATGAGGGTCGTGTCGATCGCGCTCGCCCTGCTCATCATCGCCACGTCGGCCTCCGCCCACGGCACCGCGGACGAGCGACTCGGAAAGGTCAATTTCCAGGCCTCGTGCGCCCCGGCCGTCGCCAAGCCGTTCGAGCGCGCGGTCGCGCTGCTGCACTCCTTCTGGTATCTCGAGGCGCTGAAGGGCTTTACCGCGGTCGCCACCGCGGATCCGGACTGCGCGATGGCGTACTGGGGTCAGGCCATGAGCGTCTGGTACCAGATCTGGTCGCCGCCGCGTCCCGCCGCCCTGAAGCAAGGGCTGGAGGCCGTCGAGCGAGCGCAGAAGCTCGGCGGCAAGACGCCGCGCGATCGCGATCTGATCGCGGCCGCCGCGACGTTCTTCCAAGATCACGAGACGAAGGATCACCGCACACGGTCGGTCGCGTACGAGGCCACGATGGAGCAGGCCTACGCGCGGAACCCGAGCGATACGGACGTCGCGCTCTTCTACGCGCTGGCGTTGCAGGCGAACGCCGATCCCCATGACAAGAGCTACGCCAAGCAGCGGAAGTCCGGCGAGATCGCCGCGCGCATCTTCGCCGCGGAGCCCGAGCATCCTGGCGCCGCGCACTACCTGATCCACGCCTACGACTACCCGCCGCTGGCAGCTCAGGCACGGGATGCGGCCGATCGCTACGCCAAGTTTGCACCCTCGGCCCCGCACGCGCTGCACATGCCCTCGCACATCTATGTGCTGCTCGGGATGTGGCCCGAGACGATCCACGGCAACCGTGTCGCTGCGGAGGCGGAGCGCACGCGCGGCAATCCCGACGACCACATGCACGCGCTGGACTACCTCGTCTACGGACATCTCCAGCGCGGCGAAGACGCGGAAGCGCGCATAGTGCTGGAGGACGGACGCCGCATCGTGGCCGACATGGCCGCCCGCAAATACGACTCCGGTCGCCACACGGCGCCGTTCTCGATCTCGGCGATGGAGGCGCGCTACGCGCTCGAGCGCGGGCGCTGGTCGGAGGCCGCCGCCATCGATCCGATCACGACGCGCTTCCCCTACGTCGACGCCCACATCGTCTTTGCGCGCGCGGTGGGCGCCGCGCGCGCCGGACAGCCCGCGCGCGCTCGCGCCGACGTCGAGCGGCTCGTCTCGCTGCGCGACGCGCTCACCCAGGCGAAGAACTCGTACTGGGCCGAACAGGTGGAGATCCAGCGCCGCGCGGCGGCCGGCTGGGTCGCGCGCGCCGAGGGCAAGACGGACGAGGCGATCGCGCTGCTGCGGTCGGCCGCCGAGCTCGAGGACAGCACCGAAAAGCGGAGCGTGAGCCCGGGTCCGATTCTCGCCGCGCGCGAACAGCTGGGTGACCTGCTGCTCGAGGCGCAGCAGGCGCCGGCGGCGCTGCGAGAGTACGAGGCGTCGCTGCAGGCGGCGCCCGCGCGCTTCCGCTCCTACTACGGGGCCGCGAAGGCAGCCGAGTCGGCCGGTTATCGAGACAAGGCGGCGACGTACTACGGCAAGCTCGCGTCGATGGCCGCACCGAGTAGTGACCGTGCGGAGCTGAAGGAGGCACGCGCATTCCTATCCAAGGGACAGAGCCGGTGATGCGAGTGCTGATCGCGTTGCTCGCGACGGCGGCCCTGTCCGCAGCGTCGCCGGCCGCGGCGGAATATCCGGACAGGCCGATCGAGATGATCATCACCTTCCCGCCCGGCGGACCGACCGACGTCGCGGCGCGGGTGGTACAGCCGGCGCTGGCGAAGGCCCTCAGCGTTCCGGTCGTGCTCATCAACAAAGGCGGCAGCGGCGGCGCGGTCGCGATGGATTCCGTCGCCAAAGCGAAGCCCGACGGCTACACGATCGCGGCGACGGTGCGCTCGACGATCTCCATCACGCCGGCGGTCCAGGCCAACGTGCCGTACCGCCTCAAGGACTTCGAGATGATCGGCACCTACGCGGCGTCGCCGCAGGCGCTCGTCGTGCGCAAGGACTCGCCGTGGAAAACGCTGGAAGAGCTCGTCGCCGGCGTGAAGGCGGCGCCGGGCAAGCACTCCTACGGCTCCGCCGGTCAAGGCACCAACAGCCATCTCTCGATGGAGCTGCTGAAGCTCGCGCGCGGCCTCGATCTCGCCCACGTTCCGTTCCAGGGCTCGGGGCCGCTCAAGAACGCGGTGCTCGGCGGCCACGTGCCCGTCGGGTCGGTGTCGCTGGCGACGATGATTCCCCTCATCAAGTCCGGCGACGTCGTGGCGCTCGTCATCAGCGGCGACAAGCGCAACCGTGACGTCCCCGACGTGCCGACGATGGCGGAGAAAGGTGTGCCGGAAGCCTCGCTGAGCACGACGATGGAGCTCTATGCGCCGGCGAAAACGCCGAAGCCCGTGATCGACCGACTCGCGGCCGCGCTCGCGACCGCGATGAAGAATCCCGAAACGCTCGCCGCGCTCGAGAAGGCCGGGCTCGAGCCCTACCATCACTCGCCGGACGTCTCGCGCCAACAGGTGGAGCGCGAGACGGAGGTCGTGCTGGCGGCCGCCAAGAAGCTCGGGCTCGCGAACTAGGTCCGATGGCGCCGAGAGAGGCGGCGAGCGCGGGCGCCCTGGCGCTCGTCGCGCTCGTCGGTCTCGTCGGCGCCGCGCGGCTCGACGTCGGCGGCCTCACACGGCCCGGGCCGGGATTCTTTCCGCTCGTCCTCTCGCTCGGGCTCCTCGTCATCAGCGCGGTGCTGCTCGCAGGCGCCGCGCGGCCGCGCGTCGACGACACCGGTGGCCTACCGGCGCTGTTCGGCGCGCGACCGGCACGCCTGGCCGCCACGCTCGGCGCGCTCGTCGCCTACGTCCTGCTGTTCGAGCGCATCGGCTTCGTGACCGCGACCACGGTCCTCTTGGCGTTTCTGTTCGGGGCGCTCGGGCGTTATCGCTGGCCCGTCGCGCTGGGCGGAGCACTGGTGACCGCGTTCGTGGCGCGCGTCGTCTTCGATCGCTGGCTGCAGGTCCGGCTGCCGCCCGACATCTGGGGGCGCTAGCGCGTGGATCTCGCGGCGGCACTCAGCTACGGCTTTTCGGTCGCGCTGACACCCGCCAACCTGCTCGCCTGCTTCGTCGGCGTCTTCGTCGGCACGCTCATCGGCGTGCTTCCGGGCATCGGGCCCGTGGCGACGATGTCGCTACTATTGCCCGCGACGTACGCGCTGTCGCCGACGGCGTCGATCATCATGCTCGCCGGCATCTACTACGGCGCGATGTACGGCGGCTCGACGACCTCGATCCTGGCGAACATTCCCGGCGAATCGACGTCGGTGGTGACGTGCCTCGACGGACACCAGATGGCCCTGCAGGGTCGCGCGGGGGCCGCGCTCGGCATCGCGGCCTTCGGCTCGTTCATCGCCGGCACGCTGAGCGTCGTAGGCATCACGCTCCTCGCGCCGCCACTGGCAAAGACGGCGCTGCAGTTCGGCCCGCCCGAGATCTTCGCCGTGCTGCTGCTGGGCTTCACGCTGATCACGCAGCTCAGCAGCGGCTCCAAGGCCCGCGCCGCGGCCATGGCCCTGCTCGGGATGCTGTTCGGCACCGTCGGCATCGATCCGATCTCCGGGGTCGCGCGGTTCACGTTCGGCGTGATGGCGCTCAACGATGGGGTGGGCCTGGTGCCGATCATCATGGGCCTCTTCGGCGTCAGCGAGGTGCTGCTGAACGTCGAGACTCAGGTCCGCCAGGAGATCGTCGGCGCGCGCCTCACCGGGCTCCTGCCCACGCGCGCCGATTGGCGCGCGTCCGCCGCGCCGATCGCGCGCGGCAGCGTGCTCGGGTTCTTTCTCGGCATCCTGCCGGGCGTCGGCGCCATCATCCCGACGTTCATCTCGTACGCCCTCGAGCGCCGCGTGGCGCGCGATCCGACGCGCTTTGGGCGCGGCGCCATCGAGGGCGTGGCCGCGCCGGAGGCCGCCAACAACGCGGCCAGCGGCGGCGCGCTGATCCCGCTGCTCACGCTGGGCGTGGCGCCCAACGTGCCGATGGCGCTGCTGCTCGGCGCCTTCGTGATCCATGGCGTGCAGCCGGGACCGCTCATGATCGCGGAACGTCCCGAGCTGTTCTGGGGCGTGGTCGCCAGCATGTACGTCGGCAACGCGATTCTGCTAGCACTGAACCTGCCGCTGATCGGTCTGTGGGTGCAGCTGCTGCGCGTGCCGTACGGTCTGCTCTTCCCGCTCATTCTGATGTTCTGCGTGATCGGCGTGTGGAGCGAGGCCGGCAACCCAGCCGATCTCATCGTGCTCGTCGTGTTCGGCGTGGTCGGCTACCTGATGAAGAAGCTCGACTTCGAGCCCGCGCCACTCGTGCTGGCGTTCGTGCTCGGTCGCATGGCCGAGGAGGCGCTGCGCCAATCGCTGCTGATCTCACGCGGCAGCCCGGCCATCCTCTTCAGCCGCCCGCTGGCGACCACGATTCTGGCGCTCGCCGTGGTCGCGGCGTTGCTGCCTGTGGTTGTGCCGCGGCTGCGCCAGCGACTGCGCGCATTGCCCGCCGAGTGAATGCACCGAGAGACGTATCGAATGCTGGATATTGACGCCCTCGCGAAATGAGTCGATAGCATCAGCAAGCGGTGCATTTCGAATGGGATCGGGCCAAAGCCGACGGCAACATCGCCAAACATACGGTCCTTCGAAGAAGCGACCACAGCTCTCGCTGATCCGCTATCCACCACCGGTGTCGACCCTGATCATTCCCTCGGCGAGGAGCGATTCATAACGTTCGGTGTTTCGACGCGCGGCCGTCTCCTCGTCGTAGCCCATACGGACCGCGACGATATAATCAGGATCATCAGCGCACGCGAAGCGACCCGCGCCGAGAGGAAGATCTATGAAGAAGGCTAGCCGTAAGCCGACGAACGGGCTGCGGCGCGAGTACAAACGCTCAGACTTCGGAACGCTCGTGCGTGGCAAATATGCGAGCCGCATCGCCGCAGCCACGAACGTCGTCGTTCTCGACCCTGAAGTCGCGAAAGCGTTCCCGAATGCACGCGCCGTGAACAAGGCCCTGCGCGGGCTGATGCGAGACGGCATTTCCGCGAGTCGGTCGACGAGACGGCGCAAGACCTCCGCACGTTAACGCGCTCCCATCGCTCTAACTATGGCCGCGGGCGCTCGACCAGGGCGCCCCGCTGAATGGCGTAGATCCGATCCGCCACACCCACGACCTCACGACTGTGCGTGACCATGAGCACGGTGCGCCCCGCTTCGCGGGCGAGCGTGTCGAGCAGATCCAGCACCCCTGTGGCCGTCTCGGTGTCGAGATTGCCGGTGGGCTCGTCGGCCAGGATCAGCGCGGGCTCGTGGATCAGCGCGCGCGCGATGGCCACGCGCTGCTGCTCGCCGCCCGAGAGCCGCTCGGGATAGCTGTCACCACGGCCGCCGAGGCCGACGCGGTCCAGCAGCTCGCGGGCGCGCGCGACGCCTTTGGCATCCGCGCGATTGTTGAGATCCAGCGGCAGCAGTAAGTTCTCCTCGACCGTGAGCAGCGGAATCAGATTGAAGAACTGAAAGACGAAGCCGATGTGCGCGCGGCGAAACCGCGTGCGTGCCTGCTCGTCGAGCGCGGTGAGCTCCATGCCCTCGACGGTCACCGTTCCCGCGGTCGGCCGATCGATGCCCGCGATCACGTTGAGCAGCGTCGACTTCCCGGACCCGCTGCGGCCGAGCAGCACGACGATCTCGCCGCGTCCGATCGTGACCGAGACGTCGCGCAGCACGACGCGCTCGGCCTCGCCCTCGCGATAGGACTTGCTGACGTTGTGGAGCTCGACGGCGGGCGGCGGCATGCCCGTTCATTCTACCGGCCACATTGGTGCTAGACTCCCGGCCGGTCGCGCCATGCCGTGCCACGTGTCCGGGGGTGCCATGCGCACCTGCGTCGTCGTGCTCGCCTCGATTTCCGTCCTGTCAGGCTGCGCCACGCTCAAGAACACGCCGCAGCAGGACGACGTCTGGGAGATGGGCCGCGTCTGCGATTCGAAGGTCGCCTTCTGGAAGATCGAGGAGGTCAAGGCCGACGGAGGCTACATGGGCGCGCTGAGCGGTGTTACGCCTTGAGCTGACGCACGCTGAAGGCCGGCACCGGCCGCTGGAAGCCCTTGAGCGAAAGCTCCCCGACGGGCTCGGCGTTGAGCAGCGCGCCCGCCTCCGCATAGACGCGCTGGCTGATCAAGATCTGGCCCGGCGCGGCCTCGGCGCAGAGCCGTGAGGCCAAATTCGTCACGCTGCCGATGGCGCCGTAGTCCAGGCGGCCCTCGAAGCCGATGGCGCCGATCGTCGCGTAGCCCTGCGCGATGCCGACGCCGACGTGCAGCTCGAATCCGCGCCGGCGCCACTGCGCGGCTAGGTCCTCCATGATGTCGCGCATGGCGATCGTCATCCGCAGCGCACGCTCGACGGGGTTCGGCACGAGCACCGGATCGTTGAAGAAGATCATCATGCCGTCGCCGGTGAAGCGCTCGAGCGTGCCCTCGTAGGCCATCACCTGCTCGCCCATGCGCGCGTGGTAGTCGCGCAGCACGCGCATGACCTCTTCGGGCTCGGCCGTCTCGGCGAACGCGGTGAAGCCGCGCAGGTCGATGAAGACCACCGTCACTTCGCGGCGATGCGAGGCCAGCGGATCGTCGGCGTCGCCGCGCACGATCAGCTCGGCGACCTGCGGCGAGAAGAATCGCTTGAGACGGCCGACGCGCTCGAGCTCGGTCAGCTGACTCGCCACGCGCTCCTCGAGCGTCGCGTTCCACTGCGCCAGGTCGCGCGCCTGCGCCTGCACGGTGTCGTGCAGCGCCTTGATGCGCAGCATCGACCGCACGCGGGCCGACAGCGCCTGATGGTCGACCGGCTTGGTCAGGTAATCGTCGCCGCCGGCCTCGAAGCCCGACACGACGTCTTTGGTATCCGTCAGTGCGGTGACCATGATGATCGGCGTGAATGGAAAGTCGGGGTCGTTCTTGAGCCGCCGGCACACCTCGATGCCGTCGATCTTGGGCATCATGATGTCGAGCAGAATCAGGTCGGGATGCGTGGCGCGCGCGGCGGCCAGCGCCTCCTCGCCGTCACGGGCCACCACCACGTCGTACCCTTCGTGGCGGAGCCGCGTCTCGAGCATGCGGACGTTGGCCGGCGTGTCGTCGGCGATCAGGATGCGGACGGGGCCACCCACGACCGTGGAGTATACTCGCGCCTGAAAATGCGCTTCGGACGTACCGACCCGTTCGCGGCGTTCCTGCTGCGCTCCCCGCTGGGCGCGCTCGTGCGCGCGGTGGCCCGGATCCGGACGTCGGTCCAGCACAAGCTGCTCGGCGCTTTCCTGCTGGTCACGCTGCTCTTCATCCTCATGGGCGGCTTCAGCGTCCGGATGATCCAGCGCATGTCGCAACACACGGACTGGCTCGACGAGGCCCACCGCCGCGTCGATCTTTCCCACCAGCTGCAGCACTCGCTGGCGATGCAGATGCACCTGACGGGCATGGCGCTGCTCGTGCGCGACGAGATGGCCCTGGCCAACATCCTGCGCGAGAACAACCGCTTCAACGACACGCTGGCGCGCATCGAGGAGCAGGCCCCGGATGCCGAGCGACAGATCATCCAGAAGATCCGCACCGGCCAGGAAGAGGCGATGACCATCGTCGCCGATATCGCCAACCTCGTGCGCGACGGCAAGATCGAACAGGCCACCCAGGTGCAGCTCACCCGCGAGGATCCGCTCTATCGCTCGATCGACGCGCTGGTGAGCGAGGTCGCCCAGCACGAGGACGTGCGCATGTCGACGCTGCGAGCCAGCATCGACAGCGCCAACCGTCGCGCGATCCTCGTCATGGGCGCCTTCGCGCTCGCCTCGGTGGCGGTCGCGCTCGTCGGCGGCTTCGTCATCTCGTGGGCGTTCATCCTGCCGGTGCGGGCCGCCGATGCGTTCCTGAGCGACGTCGCCGCGGGCAAATTCGGCGGTGTCGTCGAGGTGCCCAACGGCGATGAGTTCGGCGCCCTCGCCACGCGCCTGAACGAGACGGCCCAGGATCTGGCGCGGCTGGACGCCGAGCAGCGGCGCACGGCCGACACGCTGCGCGCCCTCAATCTGAAGCTCGAGCAGGCCAGCCAGGCCAAGTCCGAGTTCCTCGCCAACATGAGCCACGAGCTGCGCACGCCGCTGAATGCGATCCTCGGCTTCACGGAGATGATCCAGGACGAGCTCTACGGTCAGGTGCCGGCCGAGCTGAAGGAGCCGCTGACCGACATCCAGACCAACGGCACGCACCTGCTGCGGCTCATCAACGACGTGCTCGACCTCTCGAAGATCGAGGCCGGGCGCATGGAGCTCTCGCTCGGCGACTACGCGGTGGAGGACGTCGTCGCCACCGTGCGCGCCTCGCTGCGCTCCATCGCCGAGGAGAAGGGCCTGGACCTCGTCACCGACGTCGAGCCGAGCCTGCCCGACGCGTACGGCGACGCCAAGCGCATCACGCAGTGCTTGATGAACCTGGTGGGCAACGCGCTGAAGTTCACCCACCACGGCCGGGTCACCGTGGGCGTCGAGCTGCACGGCGACCGGCTGAAGTACCGCGTCTCCGATACCGGCATCGGCATTCCCGCCGACAAGCTCGACGAGGTCTTTGCCGAGTTCCGCCAGGTCGACACGACGACCACCCGCGACTTCGGCGGCACCGGGCTGGGGCTGAGCATCACCAAGAAGTTCGTGGAGCTGCATGGCGGACGCATCTGGGCCGAGAGCGAGCTCGGCAAAGGCTCGACGTTCTCGTTCACGATTCCGCTCCGCGTGGAGCGCACGGCAACGGTATGAGCGCCAAGACGATCCTGTACGTCGAAGACAACGAGTTCAACCGCAAGATCGTGCGTCAGCTGCTCGCGAAGACCAGCTATCAGCTGCGCGAGGCGTTCGATGGCGAGGAGGGTGTGGCGGCGGCGCTCGCCGCGCCGCCGGACCTCATCCTGATGGACATCCAGCTGCCGAAGATGTCGGGGCTGGACGCCACGCGCCAGCTGCGCAACGATCCGCGGACGGCAGGCGTCCCCATCATCGTCGTGACGTCCTTCGCGCTCAGCGGCGACGAGCAGAAAGCCACCGCCGCCGGCGCCACCGCGTATCTGGCCAAGCCCTACAGTCCGCGCGCGCTGCTCGCGAAGATCCGTGAGATCGTGCCGGAGGGCTGAGGCGACAGGAGGCACGCATGCGACGGATCACGACGACGTTCGCGCTGCTCGGGGTGCTGCTCGCGATCGCGGGCACGACGCGCGCGGGACAGGAAGAGCAGTTCACGCCGGAGTTCCGAGAAGCGCACACGACCTACGACCCCAAGCACACCCCGAAGATCGCCGCCCCGGAGTCCGTGAAGCGCGGGCAGTGGTTCGACGTTACCGTCACCGTCGGCGCCGGCGGCGAGCACCCGTCGCTGTCCGAGCACCACATTCGCTACATCGCGCTCTATAAGGACACCGCCGAGATCGCCCGCGTCTACCTGCATCCGGTGTTTTCGGCGCCGCGGGTGACGTTCACGATCGCGCTCGACGAAGGCGGTCGCCTGCGCGCGCTGGCCGAGCCGACGCACTCCGCGTCGTGGGAGGCGTCGAAGCGGATTACCGTGGCGCCTTGAGCTCGACCGTGACGCGGGCGTCATCGGCGCCCACCGTCACGTCGCGGCTCGTGACACCGACCGATTCCTGCCAGATCTGCAGCACGTACTTGCCGGGCGGGACGTTGGGCAGGACGAACTCGCCGGCATCGTTGCTCAGCGCGTAGAACGGGTGGTCCGCGACCACGACCCAGGAGCGCATCCAGGAATGCAGGTCGCAATTCACCTGGATGATCTCCGGCTTGCTGAAGGTCACGGGGATCACGCGCCCGCGCGGCTGCGTCCGGTTGAAGGTGGGATTGTCCTTGCTCGCGCTGTGCAGGTTGTGCAGCAAGCGGTCGCTGTTCAGAAACTCCACCGTCCCGCCCGCCGGCACGATCACGACCCGCGGCACGAACACGCAGGTCTTTTGATCCATCTCGACCTTCTCCGGCGCGCTCGGCCAGGTGGCGCCGGGCGGCGGCGTCTGCAGCCACACGACGGCGTTCCTCACGCCGCCCTGCGGATTCACCACCAGCTCTTCGCTCGGCTTCTCTTTGCCGCAGACGTACTGGTCGATCGTCACCGGCAGCTTCTTCTGGACGACGGCGCCGGTCATCGTGACGACGCCGCGAATGCTCGCGGCGTCGACGGGACGTGCGACGCCGAGCAACGCGAGAGCCGCGCAGACGGCGAGCGCGAACAGTCTCAGCACGGACATGCCAAGACTATACATCGGGCGTCTTCGGCTGGGCCCCCGCCGACACGGGTTCACTCGACATAGAGCTGCCCGGCCACCGCGTGCGTGCCGTCGGCCGCGCGGCGCAGCACGAGGAGCTCGCCCATGCGGATGTTCAGCCCCGTGAGATCGGTGACGACGCTGCCGTGCGTGACGAGCACCAGCGGCGCGCCGTCGCGGTGCGCCGCGATCGCGGCGTTGATCTCCCCCACGAGGCGCGCTCGCAATGGCGGATCGCTCAGCGAGCCCTGGAGCGGCAGCCACGCCTCCGCGCGGCCGAAGGCGAGGCGGCCGGTGTCCATGCAGCGGCAGCGCGGACTCGACAGCACCCGGCCGACGGCCACGCGCTGCTGGCGAAACGCCTCGCCGATGCGCCCAGCTTGCGCGCGACCGTTGTCGTCGAGATTGCGCTGCGTCGAGCAGTCGTCCAGACGCGCGGTTGGTGGATCGAAGCCGCCCGGCGCGTAGCTGTGGCGCAGAATGACCACCGCGCCGGGCATGCGTAGCGCGTCCCAGACGTCTTCCGCGGCACGGGCGGCGTCGGCAACGGCGAGTGCGACGACGCACGCGACGGCAACGGCGAACGATCGAAGCGCGGCCGCGGCGCGCATCCTCATGCCCGGATCGCGTCGATCAGTCGGTACTCAACGGCGTCGCGCGCGTCCAGATACCGCGCGCGGCGCATGTCGTCGGCGACGTCCTCGACCGCGCGCGCGGTCGCCTTCGCGATCCGCGCCTGAAACCGCCACAGCGCCTCGCGGTGCTGCTGGCTCCGTGCGGCGATCTCATCCGGCGTCCCCGCGGCGTGCGCCGCCGGGGCAGAGAGCCGAAACGTCGTGTGCGCGGCGGCCGTGCGCTGATCGGCGGCGGCCGCGACGCCGACGGCCGGACCACCGACCTGGCCCTGGCAATGCACGCGTACGGTCGCGCGCGCGGCGTCGATGACGTCGATCAGCACGAACGCCGCTTCGAGCGTGCCGTCGGGGCTGCTGAGCACGACGTCGATCGGCTCGTCGCCGGACGCATCGAGCGTCATGATCTGGGCAGCCGCCTGTGCGGCCACCGCGTCGTCGAGTCGGCCGGTCACGAACACGATGCGACGCTCGAAGAGCTTTTCCTGCAGCCAGGGCGGCGTCGGCGACATCACTCAGCGAACAGCGGCGCCCTCCGCCGCCGTCAGCGCCTCGCGCACGACGGCGCCCGCGTCGTCGACGTACACGAAACGCAGGGCACCACGCACTTCGGCCGGCACGTCCTCCACGTCGCGCTCGTTGTGACGCGGCAGCACGACCGTGCGGACACCGACGCGGTGCGCGGCGAGCACCTTTTCTTTGATCCCGCCGACAGGCAGCACCTTGCCGCGTAGCGTGATCTCGCCCGTCATCGCGACGTCGCTGCGGACGGCGCGCCGCGTCGCGTAGGACGCCAGCGCGGTCACCATCGTGACGCCCGCCGATGGGCCGTCCTTGGGGATGGCGCCGGCGGGAACGTGAATGTGGACGGTCTTGCCCTCGAAGAGCTTGGGGTCGATGCCAAAGCCGTCGGCGTTGGACCACACGTACGACACCGCCGCCTGCGCGCTCTCGCGCATGACGTCGCCGAGCATGCCGGTCAGCACCAGACGCTCCTCGCTGCTCGGCATCATCGTGACCTCGACGAAAAGCACGTCGCCGCCCGTCGGTGTCCACGCGAGGCCCGTCGCGACGCCCGGCCGCGACGTGCGCTCGACCACCTCGTCGAAGAAGCGCGGCCGGCCGAGGTACTCCGCCACGGTGTCGGCCGTCACGCGAAACGGCCCGTGCTGGCCCTCGGCAAGGCGCCGTGCGGTCTTGCGCGCCACCGCCGCGATCTCGCGCTCGAGGCTGCGCACACCCGCCTCGCGCGTGTAGCGCCGCACGATCAGCCGAATGGCCTCCGCGTCGAAGATCAGCTCGTCCGCGCGCAGGCCGTGGGCGGCGAGCTGCTTGGGCACCAGATACTGCGTCGAGATCCCGACTTTCTCCTCATCGGTGTAGCCCGACAGCGTCAAGATCTCCATGCGGTCGCGCAGCGGCCCCGGGATCGTGTCGAGCGTGTTGCCGGTGGCGATGAAGAGCACCTGCGAGAGATCGAACGGCACGCCCAGATAGGTGTCGACGAACGTGTCGTTCTGCGCGGGATCCAGCACCTCGAGCAGCGCCGACGACGGATCGCCGCGCCAGTCGGCGCCGATCTTGTCGATCTCGTCGAGCATGAAGACGGGATCGCGCGTCTCGGCGCGACGCAGGCCCTGGATGATGCGGCCGGGCAAGGCGCCGATGTACGTGCGGCGATGGCCGCGGATCTCCGCCTCGTCACGCACGCCGCCCAGCGACATCCGGACGAACTTGCGTCCGAGCGCACGGGCGATCGACTGGCCGAGGCTGGTCTTGCCCACGCCCGGCGGCCCCACGAAGCACAGAATGGGCTCGCGCGCCGGCGTGTCGCCCGTGACTTTCGGCGCCTCGGCGCCGCCGCCGCGCTCCTGGCGAAGCTTGCGCACGGCGAGGTACTCGAGGATGCGGTCCTTGATCTTGTCCAGATCGTAGTGGTCCTCGTCCAGCACCTCGCGCGCGCGGCGGATGTCGATCGTCCCGCCGTCGGTCTTGCTCCACGGCAGACTCGCCATCCACTCCAGATACGACACCACCATGCCGCGCTCGGGCGAGCCGGGCTGCATGCCGGCCAGCCGCTTGAGCTCGCGCTCGGCTTCACGCCGCGCCTCCTCGGAGAGCCCCGCCTCCTCGATGCGTCGGCGCAGCTCCGGCACCTCGCTGTCCTCGTCACCGTCCTCGCCGAGCTCCTTCTGAATGGTCTTGGCCTGTTCGCGCAGGATGAAGTCGCGCTGCTTTTTCGAGAGCCGCTGCTCGGTATCGCTGGCGATCTTGCGGCCGATCTCGCGCACCGTCAGCTCGCTCTGCAGCACGTCCACCACCCGGCGCAGCTTGTCGGCGACGGAATCCGTCTCGAGCAGCGCCTGCCGCGCGGCGGTGTCCATGCGGACGAGCGAAGCGGCGAAATAGACGACCTGGCGCGGATCGGGAAACGTCTCCGCGACGGCCGCGAGGTCGTCCGGAAGGTCCGGCGAAAGCTCGACCAGCTTCCGGAACAGATCGACGACGGCGCGCCGCAGGCCTTCGACCTCCGCGCCCGCCGGCGCCGTCTCGGGCGCGGGCTCGATGCGTGCGACGAGGTACGGATCCTTGGCGACGAAGTCCAGCAGGCGGACACGCTCGAGCCCCTGCACCATGACGCGCACGCTGCCGTCAGGCATGCGGCCCATCTGAAGAATGGCGCCTGCGGTGCCGACGCGGAACACGTTCTCCGGCGTGGCAGCCGCCTCCGGCTTTGGCTCACGCTGCGCGGCGAAGACGAGGAGCCGATTGCCGCGCATCACGTCGTCGATGACGCGAATGGCGGCCGGATTCACGACGAGCAGCGGCGCCGCCGTCAGCGGAAACACGACGCCATCGGGCAGCGGCAGAACCGGCAGCGCGTCGGGCAGCGTGAACTGGCCGGGACCGCCGCTCGGCTGGATCGCCATCCGCCGCTTACGCCCGCTTCGGCAGCGTGACGCGCAGCAGGCCGCGCTCGTACCGTGCATCGACACGCTCGGGATCGATGCGCGCGGGCAGCGGTAGCTCGAGCCGGAACAAACCTTGGGGTATCCCGGCCGCGTGGTACACGGCGTCCTTGCCGCACGACGGCAAGTGCCGCCGCCCCTCGACGACCAGCCCATTGTCGAAGAGCTGAACTTCGAAGTCGTCCTCATCGACGCCGGCGAGGTCGACGGTCACCTCCACCGCGTTCGCGGTTTCCGCCATGTCGGCGGCCGGCCGCCAGCGGGCCTGCACGAGCAGGCGCAGGGTCTCGTGCTCCCAGGCGCCGCCGAACGGCCACGCCTGGCTCGCGATGCGTAACGTCGCGGATCGGTAGACGACGCGGCGGTAACCCATTTGCGCGGATTGATTGTGCTCGCGGGTTTGGGATTGTCAATCGACCGGGGCATACAAGATTTCCCATCCGCCCGTTCGACGGCATTGGTCTCGCAAGCAGAGGCCTGATGGCATTGCGACGTCTCTGGCTGTGGGTGCCCCTCGGGCTGGGCGCGGCGCTGCTGACCGTGGTGCTGGTCGCGGTCATCCTGTTGCTGGCGTTCCCCGACACTATCCGTGCGGCCGTCGTCGCACGGCTTCAGGCCACGACCGGCCGGCCTGTCGCGATCGAGGCATTGAAGATCGATCCGTGGACGGGACGGATCGCGCTCAGGGGCCTCAAGGTCAGCGATCACGACGGTGAGCCGCTCGCCACGCTGGAACGGCTCGACGCGCAGCTGCGCCGTCGCGCGCTCCTACGCGCCCACATCTCGCTCAAGAGCCTGACGCTCGATGGCTCGACGGTTCGGATCGTGCGCTACAGCCAGGGCGACTTCAACGTCACCGATCTCATGCCGAAGGAGAAGTCCAGCGGCGGGCGCGTGTTCGACGTTACGGTGAGTGAGTTCAACGTGACACGCGGCACGGTCGTCATGGAGGACCGCATGCTGCGGCCGGCGCGCACGTGGCGATCCGAGAACGTCACGATCCACGCGCAAAACGTCTCCACGCGGCGCGACGACGGCACCGGCGAGGGAACGACGGTGCTCAACGGATCGCCGGTGTCGGTCAAGGTCAGCGAGCTACGGCTCAAGCCCGTGCACATCCGCGCGGTGATGGACGCCAAGAACGTCGACCTCGCGATGGCGCGCGTCTACCTGCCGCCGAGTGCGCCGGTCACGCTGGACCGCGGCCAGGCCGACCTCACGGTCACCGCGGTCAACGACGCGCGTCAGGGCCTACACGTCAATGCTGACATGGCGCTGACCGACGCCGTCGCCATTCGCGCGGTGCAGCGCGATCCGTTCATCCAGGCGCCGGCGATGCGCGTGGCCGTGCGCGACTTCACGGTCTCGCCGCAAGGCGCGATGGCCGTCGGACGCGTCGAGGTCGACGGCCGCGGCCGCGTGCTGCACGGCGACGTCAATCCGCCGGCGCGCTTCGACATCGACCGGGTGCGTCTGAGCGCCGAGGGGCTCACGTGGCCGGTGCAGGCGCCGGCGCGCGTCAGCCTCGCCTCGACCGTGCCGGGTGGCGGTGAGCTCCGCGCCGACGGCACCGTGCAAATGAAGCCGGCGGCCGCGGATCTTAACGTGAAGCTGAGCGGCCTGGCGATCGAGCCGTGGGCGCGCTACGTGTCGTCGTCCGCGAAGGCGACCGGCGTCGGCGAGGCGCAGCTCGCCGTGCACGCCAAGCTCGAGGGGGACGTCGCCGCGACCGCGACCGGCACGGTGGCCGTCAACCGCGTGGTGGTGACGGACGGCGGGCGGCGGCTCCTCGCCGCCGAGCGTGCGGAGGTCTCGGGAATCGACGCTGGCTGGCCGTTGCGCGTCACGCTCGGACGCGTCACGCTGCGCCGCCCGGCCGTGAGTCTCGAGCGTGACGCGGACGGCGTCATCGTGCTGCCCACGCGCGACAAGAAGGCGACCTCGCCTGCCGAGGAAAGTCGCACGGGCGGTGACAACACCGCGGCCGGCGCCGCCATCGAGCCGCCGCCGATTGCCGTTCGAGAGATCGTCATCGACGACGGCGCGCTCGACTGGCGCGACGCCGCCGTGAAGCCGGCCGCACGCCTGGAGATGCGCGCGATCAACCTGGCCGTCCGCGACGTCGGCTGGCCGCTCGAGCGGCCGGCAGCCGTGCAGCTGCGGCTGCGCGCACCAGGCGGCGGCGCGCTCGCCGTGAACGGCAACGTGACGCTGACCGAAGCGGATGTGAAGGTCCGCGCCCAGGGCGTCGAGCTCGCGCCGTACCGTCCCTATCTGCCGATCAGCGGCGCGCTGCACGGCACCGCCGATGCGGACGTCCAGGCGCTCGTGTCGCGCGAGAGCGGGATGAAAGCCCGGGTACGCGGCGACGTGGGGCTGAGCCAGGCGTTCCTCGCCGACGGCGCCCGTCGCATGGCGAGCATCGAAGCGGCGCGGGCGCGCGGCGTCGACGTGGACTGGCCGGGGCGCGTGACGATCGATAGCGTCACACTGCGCCGTCCGTGGGTCGTCGTGGAGCGTGACGAGCACGGCGTCGTGACGCTGCGCACACTACTGGCGCCGCCACACGCCGGCGAGAACGGTACGGTCAACGGGGCCAGCAGTCCCGACGCTTCACGCGGTGCCGCGAGCGCCGCGCCGGCCGAAACCGCTCCGGCCGACACACGCACGATCGCGGTGCGACGCGTGGTGATCGAGGACGGCGGCGCCCGCTTCGTCGACCGCAGCATCACGCCGCCCTACGGCGAAGATCTCAAGCAGGCGTGGATCCAGCTCACCGGCCTCGCCACCGCCCCCGCCGAGCCGGCCCGGCTCGAGATGCGCGGCGTTCTCGGCACCGCGGGCCGGCTGAATCTCCGCGCGCGCGTCGGCGCGCTCGGTGGGCCGACGTTCGTTGACGCCACGTGCGAGCTGCGCGACTTCGCGATTCCGCGCATCAATCCGTTCATGCAGCACTACACCGCGTGGACCGCTCGCCAGGGTCGGTTGACGACGACGATTACCGCGCGGATCGAGAACGACGCGCTGCAAGCGCGCTCACAGACGCAGCTCGGTGGGCTACAAGTTATCCGCGTCGCCGCCGACGACGCCGCGGAAAAGCGCGTGGGGCTTCCCCTGGGCATGGTCGTGGCGCTGCTGAAGGATCGTCAAGGTAACATCCAGCTCGCCCTTCCTGTCAGCGGCACGCTGAGCGATCCGCGCTTCGACCTGCACGAGGCCATCTGGAGCGCGGTCCGTACGATCAGCGTCAAGCTGATCGCCGCGCCCGTGAGCTGGATCGGCCGGCTGCGGCTCACGCGCGACTCGAAGATCGAGGACATCGAGGTCGATCCGGTGCCGTTCGCGCTCGGCGGCGACGAGCTGACGCGCGAGGCGGCCGAACGCACAGGGCGCATCGCCGCGTTCATGAACGAGCGGCCGGACGTGCGCATGATCCTCACGCCCGCGGTGAGCGTCGGCGACGTCGAGGCGCTCAAGGCGGAGGAGATCAGGACGCGCATCCGCGAGCTGGCCGCCCAACAGAAGATCTCCGAGCGCGACGCGGCCGCACGGCTCTATGCCGAGCGCTATCCCAAGCACGAGCCCCCGGACGACGTGAACGCCATCGTCACCGCGCTGCGCGAGGTCGAGCCGATACCCGAGGAGGCCGCTTACAAGCTGGCCAAGCGCCGCGCCGACGCCGTGCGCGATGCGATCAAGAAGGCGGACGTCGATCCGACGCGGCTGCAGGTGAACAAGGAACCGGAAGCGCTCGACACGCTCGACGCCGGCCGCGTCGACTTCGCCTTGTCCGATACCGCCAAGCAGCGGCGCACGCTGGCGGAGATGCTGCGTGCGCTCATGCAGGCGCTCACGCAGCGGCTGCAGGCGCTGAAGCGTTAGCGCGCTTGACCGCGCGCCTTATTGGTGGCACGATCCGCGGCCACGAGCGTTCGAATTTCATCGGGAGCCGCGGGTATGTGGAAGCTGTTCATCGGTGTCGTCGTCTTGGCACTACTCACCTGCAGCTGCAGCACGATCAAGATGCGGCCGGTGGACGTCGAGATGCCGTCGGAAGAGCGACACTTCATCGTGCGCGAGCCGTCGGTTCTCCAGACACATCAGCCGGAAACACCGCCCGAGACGTAGCACTAAAAACACAACGGCCGCGCCCGCAGCGACGTGCGAGCACGGCCGTCGTAGACCGTTGCGAGATAGGTCCGAAAGCCTAGTCGGGGCTCCCCGGCGCCTCGACCGTCGCCGAATAGTCCACGAACGAGGGCGCCGGCGCGTCCTGACGGCGCAGGCCGGACGCGCGCCCCGCCACCTGGATGTCGCGGTCCGAGCTCATGCAGGTCGTGAAGTTCGTCCCGTCCTTCTCGCTGTGAGCACCGCCGCACCAGGAGCTGTCCTGGGCGACCGCGGCCGCCGGCAGAGCCAGCACCGCGACGAGCATGACAATCCACGCACGCTTCATCTGATGTCCCCCCACTGTTGGTGAGCTGCAAGTCACCGCATTGATCCGCGTGCCGCCGAATCCGGGCCGATGCTTGCAGCGCCAATGCCAGACCCGAAGCGCGCAGTGACGCGGCTTTACGCGGAAGTCTGAGGGGACCGCGGACTAATTCCGCGTTCGGAGCGTGCCACGCTGTCGTGGCCCGAGAGGGGTCGCCGGGCTCAGCGCGTCGCCGTCGCGAAGGGTGAGTCGCGACGCGCGTAGCTCACCGTGAGGATCTCCCACAGGTGGCCGTCGCTGTCCTGCCAGTAGACGTTCTTGCCGCCGAGCCGGGTGTTGACCTGGAAATCGTTGTCGCCGTGGGGCCGGCTACGGTAGGCGATCCCAGCGCTCTTGATGCGGCCGAAGATCGCATCGAACTCGGAGTCGGACACGCGGAAGCAAATGTGGTGGGTCTCGAACTGGTCGCGCTGGGCGAAGTCGAGGGTGAGGCCGTCGTTGACGAACACGGCCACAAACTCGCCGAGCGACTCCGCCGACGGCACGTCGAGTAAGCCGGCGAGAGCGGCCGCGGCGGCGTGCTTGTCACGCGAGGGCACGATGGCGTGGTCGAGCTGGATGGCCATGAGGCACCTCCCAGGCCGACGGTACACCTGAACGCGCGCGAGACAAGCGGCGGACCGCGGCGGAGCGCCGCGGGGCGCTCCGCCCGCGAGCGACGCCTACTTCGTGGCGAGCCGGTGCTTCTTGATGAATGCCCAGAGGCGCTTCGTCATCTCAGCGGGTCCGATCGGCTTGGCGCCCATGATCGCTTCGAGCGACTCGGTACGACCGCCGAACTTCACCGCGTAGCCTCCGAAGTTCTTCTTCCCCGCCATTCGTCACCTCCGCGAAGATTTGCGCCGTGAGCGCGGCCCTACTCTCTCAGAGAGATATCCGGAAACCAAAAATAATCGTCGCGAAAACGCTCCCCGCGGTTAGCGCGCCGGCTGCTGGGTCTTGAGCCAGGCGACGTACTTGGCGGTCTGCGGGTCGTTGCGCTCGAAGATCGGACCGCGCTCCCAGGCGATCTTGTCGCCCTTCACCTCGTAGACGAGCCAGAGGACGATGCGATCGACCCCCGCCTTCTCGGTGAAGGCGTTGCTGAGCTGAACCCGCGTCGTCAGCAGATTGCCGGAGACGTAGTGCTTCAGCGTCTTGGGGCGGTTCTTGGAGTTGACCCGCCGCTCCATGTCCTTCTGGATCCCGGCGTTGCCGGTGCACGGCGCCTCGGGGCAGTTGATGGGACTGTCGATGACGGCGTCGTCCGTCCACAGCGCGACGGCGGCGGCGACATCGCCACGATTGATCGCCTCCTGCAGCTTGTCGCGCAGCGCGCCAGGATTCGAGGCGGCCGGCGCGGTGGCGTAGAAGGCAAGAAGCACGAGACAGATCAGCCCACTACCGAGGATCGCCAGTTTCTTCATGGAGCCCTCCCTGGGCGTCGAATGAGGTGGGACGGTGCGGACGATAGGCGCGCGGCCAACTGAACGCAAGGGCGCCGTGCTAGCCTCACGCGCATGACCGGGAGCAGCGTCGGGATCGACGTCGGCGGGACGTTCACGGACTTCGTCGTCCGTTCGGCAGCGGGGACGCTCGCCAGCGGCAAGGTGCCGACGACGCCGGCCAGCCCGGCCGACGGCGTGATGCACGGCCTGCGGACGCTGGCCGGCGGCGAGCCGCTCGCCTCCGTCGCGCACGGCACGACGATCGTCACCAACGCGATCGTCGAAGGGCGCGGGGCCGTCGTCGGCCTGATCACCACCCGTGGCTTTCGGGACGTGCTTGAAATCGCCCGATCGAGCCGCCTGCACCTCTACGATCTCAAGGCGGCGCCCAAGCCGCCCACGCTCGTGCCGCGGCGGCTGCGGCTGGAGATCGCCGAGCGCGTGGGTCCCGACGGCGCGATAGAGACGCCGCTGAAGGTCGACGAGATTGCCGGGCTGATCGGCGCACTCGAGCGCGAGGGCGTCGAGAGCGTGGCCGTGTGCCTGCTGCACAGCTACGCCAACCCGGAGCACGAGCGGACGCTCCGCGAGCACCTCGCGCGGAGGTTCCCGCACGTGTGCGTCTCGAGCGACATCAACGCGGAGTTTCGCGAGTACGAGCGCACGTGCACGACCGTCCTGAACACCGCCGTGATGCCGCTCGCCTCGTCGTATATGAAGGCGCTGCGCCAGCGGATCCAGGGCGCCACGCTGCACCTGCTGCACTCGGCGGGCGGCATGATGTCGGTCGATACGGCGCGTGCGCGACCGCTGGCGCTGGCGTCGTCGGGCCCGGCTGCCGGGGTGGCCGCCGCCGCCCACGTCGCGAGGACGCTCCGAATCCCACGCGCGCTGGCATTCGACATGGGCGGCACGACGACCGACGTCTGCCTGATCGCCGACGGCGTGGCCGAGACGTCGTCCCAGCGCAAGCTCGGCGGCTACCCCGTGCGGCTGCCGATGGCCGCTGTCGAGTCGATCGGCGCCGGCGGCGGCTCCATCGCCTACGTGGACGCCGCCGGCGCGCTGCGTGTGGGACCGCGCAGCGCGGGGGCTCAGCCAGGCCCCGCGTGCTATGGCCTCGGCGGTACCGAGCCCACGGTCACCGATGCAAATTTAATACTCGGCTACCTGGACCCCGCGCGCGTATACGGTCGCGCGATCCGGCTGGACCGCGAGCGCGCGCGTGCCGCGATCGACGGGCTGGCGCGGCGCCTCGGGCTGCCGCTGCTCGAGACCGCGGCGGGCATCGTCGAGGTGGCGAATGCCGCGATGCTCCGCGCGCTGCGTCTGGTGTCGGTGCAGCGCGGCTACGACCTGCGCGACTTCACGCTGATCGCCTACGGCGGCGCCGGACCGGTGCACGCGGGGGCCCTGGCGGCGTCCGCCGGAATCACGCGCGTGCTGGTCCCCGCGCACTCGGGCGCGTTCTCGGCGCTCGGCTGTCTGGTGTCGCCGCTGCGTTACGACGCCGTGCGCACGTATCGCGGCCGGCTCGAGACGTGGGAGGCCAAGCCTGCCGCCGAGCGGCTCCGCGAGCTGCAGGAGCAGTGTGTGACACCGCTGACCGCCGAGGGCATCGCGCTCGACCGCATCGCCGTGCAGTGGGGCGCCGACCTGCGCTACAGCGGTCAGAACTACGAGATCGAGGTGGCCTGGCGCGACACACCCGAGGCGCTGCGCGCGGAGTTCGAGGCGCGCCATCGGCAGCTGTATGGCTACGCCACCGGAGAGAGCGTCGAGTGCGTGAATCTGAGAGTGCAAGCGCGCGTCCCGGACGTCGCCGTCGAGCTGTCGCCCTTCGAGCCGTCCGGGACGCCCGGCGTGCTCGGCGAGCAGCGCGCGCACTTTCCCGGCGCGGGCGAGGTCGCGCTGCCGCGCCACGACAGGGCCGCGTTGGCGCCTGGGCGTGCCATCAGCGGTCCGGCGCTGATCGAGGACGAATGGTCGACGACGCTCGTCTATCCCGGTCAGCGCTGCACCGCCGACCGGCTCGGCAATCTCGTGATCGAGACGGGGACATGGCCCGCATCGACGTGATCGACGTGAGCAAGACGCTCACGGATCGAGACGGGACGGCCGCGCGCCGTGGCGCATCGTTTTCGATTCGAAACGTGAGGCTGCGGATACCCGATGGCATGACGCTGGTCATCCTGGGTCCGAGCGGCTGCGGCAAGACCACGCTGCTGAGGCTGATCGCCGGTCTGATCACGCCGGATTCGGGAGAAGTCCGGTACGACGACGTCGACGTCACCGACCTGCGTCCGGGCGATCGGCGGATCGGCATGGTTTTTCAGAATTACGCGCTGTATCCGCACTTGCGGTCACGCACCAACGTGCTGTCGTACTTCCTCTTCAGGAAGAAGACGCCCGAGCTCGGTGCGCTGGCTCGGGAGAAATACCAGCGCACCGCAGAGCTCATGGGCGTGGAGCTGACGGCGCTGCTGGACCGCAAGCCGACCACGCTCTCGGGCGGTGAAAAGCAGCGCGTGGCCCTCGGGCGCTGCATCACGCGAGACGCGGCGCTGTTCCTGGTCGACGAGCCGTTCGCCAATCTCGACCAGGCGCTGCGGGAGAAATATCGCGTCAACCTCAAGATGTTGCTGAAGCAGTACGCCATCACCACCGTGTACGTGACGCACGATCACAACGAGGCGCTGATCCTTGGTGACCTGCTGGCGATCATGAATCAAGGACGGATCGAGCAGGTCGGCACGTGTGAGGAGATCTATGAGGCGCCGAAGAACGAGTTCGTGGCCGGTTTTCTGAATCTCCACACCGGCAGTCCGCCGATCAGCTTCGTGGATGCCGCCGATCTGCCCGCGGGGCGGGCGCTCGGCGACGTGCGTGTCGGCGTGCGACCGGAGGACGTCGAGGTCTCGAGCGGCGAGCGCGACGACGCCGTTCGCGGAACCGTCGCGAGCACCGTGAGACTGCCGATCGACAAGGGCACGCTGCTGACGATCCGAGTCGGCGCGCATGAGGTCCACGCGCGGTCGACCCATCACGAACGCCTCGCGGTCGGCGATCCCGCATGGCTCACCTTCAAGCGCTATCACCTGTTCGACAAGGCGTCGGGCGTCCGGCTGTAGGAGCAATGCCATGAGCGCAGAACCCCAGCGTCTCGAGGGCCCGGACCTCACGGCCGGCATTCCATTCGACTCGCTTGCCGATGGCATGCCACTGCGCGGGCACGCCGACGGCGAGGCGGTCCTCGTGGTGCGCCATGGGCACGACGTCTACGCGATCAGCGCGACGTGCAGCCATTACGGTGGGCCGCTCGCTGAGGGACTCGTCGTGGATGACACCGTCCGGTGTCCATGGCACCACGCCTGCTTCAGTCTGCGCACGGGGGAGGCCCTGCGAGCCCCGGCGTTGAACCCGGTCGCGAGCTTCGACGTGCGACGACACGACGCGACCGTGTTCGTCGGTCGCAAGCGCGATCAGCCCGGGACGGTCCGGCCCCGCACGCGGCGTGAGGGTGCGCCGGCCTCGGTCGCCATCGTCGGTGCCGGCGCCGCCGGGAACAGTGCCGCCGAGGAGCTGCGTCATCTCGGCTTCCGGGGTGACGTGACGCTCATCGATCGCGACGCCGAGGCGCCCTACGACCGGCCGAACCTGTCCAAGGACTATCTGGCCGGGACCGCGCCCGAAGAATGGATCCCTCTGCATCCGCGCGCGTATTACGAGGGACTCGGGGTGGAGCTGTCGCTCGGTCGGACGGTCACCAGCCTCGATCCCATCGGCAAGCGCCTGACGCTCGACGACGGCACCACGCGCCACTTCGACGCGATCGTGCTCGCCCCAGGCGCGGAGCCGGTGCGGCTGAGCCCCGCGGGAACCGACGGGCCGCGTATCTACTATCTGCGTACGCTGCGGGACAGCCGGGCCATCATCGCGGCTGCCGAGGGCGCCAGACGCGCCGTGGTGCTCGGCGCGAGCTTCATCGGCCTCGAGGTGGCCGCGTCGCTGCGCGCTCGCAAGCTCGAGGTGCACGTGGTCGCGCCGGGCCAACGGCCGCTCGAGCGCGTGCTGGGTCCGCAGCTCGGCGATTTTGTCCGCGCGCTGCACGAGGAGCACGGCGTCGTCTTCCATTTCGGCTCCACGGCGACCGGCGTGGCGCCGGGCGCGGTCATCCTCGAGGGCGGCGCGCGGCTGGCCGCTGACTTCGTCGTGGCCGGCGTCGGCGTGCGACCCGCCACGATGCTCGCCGAGAAGGCCGGACTGCGTGTCGACAACGGCATCGTCGTGAACGCGCAGCTCGAGACCGCAGCCGCCGGCGTGTTCGCGATCGGCGACTCGGCGCGGTATCCCGATGCCCGCGGCGGAGGCCTCGTTCGGATCGAGCACTGGGTCGTGTCCCAGCGGCAAGGCCAGGCCGTCGCGCGGAGTATCGTCGGCGACCGCACGCCGTTCACCGACGTGCCGTTCTTCTGGAGCCAGCACTACGACGTCGCCATCAACTATGTCGGCCACGCCGAACGCTGGGACGCTATTGAGATTGATGGCAGTCTCGAGCGGCGCGATGCCAGCGTCCGCTATCGCGCGGCCGGTCGCCTGCTCGCGCTGGCCAGTATCTTCCGCGATCGGGAGAGTCTCGAGACCGAGCTCGCCATGGAACGCGAGCGCGTCGCGTGAGCCCCGCCGTCCACCCGGTCACGCTCGAGGTCGTCCGCAACGCGCTCTACGCGATCGCGGAGGAGATGAGCGTCGTGCTCATGCGCTCCGCGCGCTCGCCGCTCTTGAAGGAGGCGGGCGACCTCTCCTCGGCGCTGACGGATGCCCAAGGCCGCCTGGTCGCGCAGGGGCGCGACATCCCGATCCACATGGGCGTGATGGCGTTCACCGTGAAGGAGTTTCTCAAGCGCATGCCGGCCGAGCGCCTGCGCGAGGGCGACGTGTGGTTTCTGAACCTGCCGGAGGTCGGCGGCAACCACTTGCCGGACGTCAAGGCGATCCGGCCGGTATTCGCGGGTGGCCGGCTCGTCGCGTTCGCGATCAATCTCGCGCACTGGGCCGACATCGGCGGCGCCGTCCCCGGCTCGTACGTGCCGTGGGCGACGGAGTCGTACCAGGAGGGCGTACGCATCTCGCCGGTGCGCCTGTTCTCGGCTGACGGCCCCGATGACGAGAAGATCGATGTGATCCTCTCGAACCTTCGCAGCCCCGACGAGCGACGCGGCGACATCTTCGCCCAGTTCGCCGCTGACGACGTGGCCGCGCGGCGCATCGGCGAGCTCGTGCAGCGCTACGGCGCCGACACGCTCAGCGCCTGCTTTGACGCGCTGCATGCCGCGTCGGACCGCGCAATGCGCGAGGCGTTGCGGGCGCTGCCCGACGGCGTGTGGACGGGCGAGGACTGGCTCGACGACGACGGCGTGGACGACCGGCCGCTGCCGATCCGCGTCCGCGTCGAGATCCGGGGCGACGAGGCGACGTTCGACTTCACGGGGACGGCACCCCAGGCGCGCGGCCCGGTCAACACGACGTACTTCATCGCGTGCTCGTCGGTGTACTACGCGATCAAGACGCTGGCCGCGCCCGAGGTGCCGCCGAACGACGGCTGCTATCGGCCGCTGCTCGTGATCGTGCCGCCGCACAATCTGCTCAATGCCGACGTCGACCGGCCGGTCGTCGGCGGCAATCACGAGACGTCGCAGCGCGCGGTGGACGCGATCTTCAAGGCGCTGGCGCCGGCTCTGCCCGATCGCATCACGGCCAGCGGTCCCGCCACGTCCGGCGTTCTGATCTTCGGCGCGCGCACGCCCGATGGCCGCTGGGCGATCTTCTACGAGACGCACGGCGGCGGCGAGGGCGCGGGCTCGGCGCGCGACGGCGGCAGCGCGATTCGCGTGTACATGTCGAACGTCATGAACACGCCGAGCGAGGTGGTGGAGGCGGAATATCCGCTGCGCGTGGAAGAGCACGCGCTCCGCACGGGCTCGGCCGGCGACGGTCGCCACCGCGGCGGGCTCGGGTTCCGTCGCGCGTATCGCGTCGTGGCGCCCGAGACCACGTTCACCAGCATGCTCGACCGCCGCGTCGTGCCGCCGTGGGGCGTGCACGGCGGGCGCGATGGGCTCCCCTACCGGATCACGCTGAACCCCGGCACGCCGGGCGCGCGCGACGTTGGCGGCAAGGTGAGCGTGAAGCTCACGCGCGGCGATCTGCTGCTGATCGAGACGTGCGGCGGCGGCGGTTTTGGGTCGCCGGGCGAGCGGTCGGCCGAGGCGCGCGAGCACGACCGCCGGGAGGGGTACGTCTGAGCCTCGCGCGCGCTGCGGCCTCAATCGCGGTGGTCGCCCTGCTCGCGCAGGCGTGCGCGTCGAAGTCGACGGACCCCGCTCCCCGGCTCGGCGACCTCGTGCGCGACTACGATCGCGAGGTCACGCCCTACCACCCGTTCACCGCCAGCGAGGCGGGTCTGCGCCAGTACGATCGCGTGCTGGCCAACTCGATCGGTGAGGAGTACCGCACCGGCCACGCCGCGCTGTGCTCGCGCTATCTCAGTCAGCTACGCCGCGTCGACCCCGCCACGCTGGACGAAACCGAGCGCGTCACCCGCGACATCTTCCTCTTCAATCTCGAGACGTGCGTCGAGCGGTTGCGCCTGCCGTGGCACCTCATGCCCATCGATCAAGTCGGACGCAGCTTACCGAGCGAGTTCGCCGTCATCGGCGCGGGCCGCGGCGTGCACCCGTTCAAGACGCCGCAGAACTACGAAGACTTCCTCGGCCGCGTGAATGGCTTCGTGACGTGGATCGACACGGCGATCGCCAACATGCGAACCGGCATCGCGCGCGGCATCACGCAGCCGCGTGACATCATGCAGAAGGTCGTTCCGCAGCTCGACGCGCACATCGTCGCCGACGCGCGCAGCAGCATCTTCTACGAGCCGATCAAGAATCTTCCCAAAGACTTCGACGAGGCGACGCGCACGGCGCTGACCGACAAATATGTCCGCGCGATCGACTCACAGATCGTGCCGGCGTACCGTCGACTCCGCGCCTTCGTGCACGACGAGTATCTGCCGCGATGTCGATCGACGATCGCCATTACGGAGCTCCCGGACGGCAACGCGCTGTACGCGTTTGCCGTGCGCAACGGAACGACGACGAGCCTGACGGCCGACGAAATCTATGCGCTCGGTGAAAAGGAAGTTGCGCGCATCACTGCGGAGATCGCGCGGCTCGAGGCCGAGATCGCCGCCGCCGGCGAGGCGCCACCGGTGCGCTACGCGAACGCCGATGATTTGCTGCGCGCCTACGCGGAGTTTCGCGCCTCCGTCGAGACCGCGGTGCCGTCGCTGTTCCGGCGCTTGCCCAACGCCGGGTTCGAGATCCGACGGATCGAGGCGTTCCGCGAGCGCTCGATGCCGTCGAGCTACGTGCCGGCGTCCGTCGATGGCGCGCGTCCCGGTGTCTTTTATCTGAACGCTTCGCCGCTGAGCGACGGTCAGGCGATGGGTATATCGCGAGCCCTGTTCCTGCACGAGGCCGTGCCCGGCCACCATCTGCAATTGGCCGTGCAGCGTGAGAACCGACGCCTGCCCGGCTTTCGCCGCTTTTCCTATTACAACGCGTTCGGCGAGGGCTGGGCGCTCTACGCCGAGAGCCTCGGTGTGCAGTTGGGAGCGTATGGCAATCGCCACGACCGGCTCGGCATGCTGTGGGGCGAGCTGTTCCGCGCCAAGCGTCTCGTGGTCGATGTCGGGCTGCACGCCAAGGGCTGGACGCGCGCGCAAGCGATCGACTACCTCGGCGCACCTCGGGACAACTCCGAGCGCGAGGTGGATCGTTACCTCGCGTGGCCCGGCCAGGCGCTCGGCTACAAGATCGGCCAGCTCAAGATCCTCGAGCTCCGCCGCCGAGCCGAGGCCGCGCTGGGTGCGGCGTTCGACGTGCGCGATTTCCACGACGCGGTGCTCGAAGACGGCGGAATGCCGCTGAGCGTGCTTGAGTCGAAGATCGACCGTTGGCTCGCCGCCCGGCGGCGGTAAAGTAACGGTCCGATGACCGCCAGCCTCGACGGCCGTGTCGCCATCGTCACCGGCGCCGCCAAGGGCATGGGGGCCGAGATCTGCCTGGCGCTGGCGCGCGAGGGTGCGCACCTGGCGCTGGCCGCGCGCGAGCGCGGCCCTCTGGAAACACTCGCGCGCGAGATCGAAAAGCTCGGACGGCGCGCGCTCATCGAGCCCACCGACGTCACCGACGAGGCCGCCGTGCAGCGACTCGTCTCGCATACGAAGAAGTCACTCGGCGGACGCATCGACATCCTCGTCAACGCCGCCGGCGTCACGGGGCCCGTCGAGACGCCGGTATGGGAGATCAAGGGCGAAGACTGGGATCAAGTCCTGGCCATCAACGTCAAAGGCACGTTTCTGCCGATCAAACACGTGCTACCGACGATGATCGCGCAGCGCTACGGCAAGATCGTCAACATCAGCGGCACGTCGGGGCTGCGCGGCTACAAGATGCGCGCCGCGTACTCCTCGTCGAAGTGGGCGCTGCGCGGGCTCACGCGCACGGTGGCGCTCGAGGCCGGCCCACACAACATCAATGTCAACGCGCTGCATCCCGGCATCGTCGACGGCCCGCGCATGGACCGCCTGTGTCGCGAGAAGGCGCGCAAGCGCGGCTGGACGCCCGAGCAGGTGCGCGAGGAGTACGTGCAGGAGATGGCGCTGCGCCGGGTGACGACGGCGCGCAACATCGCCGACGCCGCCGTCTTCCTCGCGTCCGACGCGTCGCAGAACATGACCGGCCAGTCGATCACCGTCGACGGCGGCTGGGATGTCTAGCGCAACACTTCCGCGGAAACATCCCGTGCGTTTCCGCGGAAACGCGGCGTAAGCGGGCTGGCTGATGTATCCATTCGAGTACGTTGCGCCGGAGACACTCGATGACGCGCTCGCGCTGCTGCGCGAGCACGGCGACGACGCCAAAATCCTCGCCGGCGGCCAGAGCCTGATCCCCATCCTGCACTATCGGCTCGCGCGCCCCCGCGTCGTGATCGACATCAACGCACTGCCCCTCGGCGCAATCGCGGCCGACGACGGCGGGATCCGCCTCGGCGCCCTCGTGCGTTATCACGAGCTGGAGGACTCCGACGTCATCGCGCGCCGCTGTCCCGTGCTCGCCGGCGCCGCGCGGCTCATCGGCAACGTCCGCGTCCGCACGCTCGGCACCGTCGGCGGCAGTCTTGCCCATGCCGACCCCGCTGCCGAGCTGCCCGCGGTCATGACCGCGCTCGACGCGCGTCTCACGGTCGCTTCGGCGTCGGGCCGCCGTTCGCTCGCCGCCGGCGAGTTCTTCACCGGCCCGCTCACGACCGCGCTGGCGGCCGACGAAGTCGTCACGGATATCGAGATTCCCGCCACGCCTCGCCACGGCTGGGCCGTCGAGGAGCTCTCGCGCCGCGCCGGCGACTTTGCGATCGTCAGCGCGGTCGCGCTCGTCAGCCTGGATCGCAGCGGCCGCGTGGACGACGTCCGCATCGCGTTCGGCGGCGTCGGCGATCGTCCCGTGCACGCGCGCGCCGCCGAGGCCGCGCTGCGCGGGCTGGAGCCGACGCCCGAGGCACTCGCGCGCGGCGCCGAGGCCGCGCGCGACGCGCTCGACCCGCCGTCCGACGCGTTCGTGTCGGGCGCCTACCGCCGCCACGTCGCGGGCGTGCTGTGCCGCCGCGCGCTCACCCGCGCGGTCGAGCGCGTCCGTCGATGATCGCGCGCCTGGTGCTCAACGGCCGCCCGCGCGAGGTGGAGGTGCGGCCGAGCCAAACGCTGCTCGAGCTGCTCCGCGACACGCTCGGCATTTTCGACGTCAAGGAAGGCTGCGACGAAGGCGTGTGCGGCGTGTGCACCGTGCTGCTCGACGGCCGGCCGGTGTCGGCCTGCCTCGTGCTGGCGGCGGGGCTGCGCGGTCGCTCGGTGCTCACGCTGCGCGGGCTGGAGCGCAATGGCGGCCTGCATCCGCTGCAGGAGGCGTTCATCAAGCACGGCGCCGTGCAGTGCGGCTTCTGCACGCCGGGAATGCTGCTGACCACGCTCGCCTTTCTCGAGCGCCGGTCGCGGCCCGATCGCGAGGCGATTCGCGCCGCGCTCGAGGGCAACCTCTGCCGCTGCACCGGCTACACGAAGATCGTCGACGCGATCGAGGCGTACGTGCGCGGAGATCGCCATGACTGACGCCATCGCCACGCGCGAGGCGCTGCGTGTCGTCGGCCAGCCGGTCGTGCGTCACGACGCGCGCGACAAGGTGGCCGCGGCGACCGCGTACGCTGCGGACTGGGCGCTGCCCGGCATGCTGCACGCCGCGGTGCTTCGCTCGCCGCATCCCTCCGCGCGCATCGTGCGGCTCGACACCGCGCGCGCGGTGGCGATGGCTGGTGTCGCCGCGGTGCTGACGGCGAAGGACGTTCCGCGCAACACGCTGTCGACCGACGTGCCGGGCCAGACGACCGCCGTCGGGCCGCTGCGCGCGACGCTGCACGTGCTGGCCGAGGAGCGCGTGCGCCATCAAGGCGAGCCGATCGCGCTGGTGGCCGCCGAGACGCTGGAGCTCGCGCGGGACGCCGTCGAGACGATCGAGATCGAGTACGAGCCGATGGCCGGCGTGTTCTCGCCCGAGACCGCGCTCGCGCCGGGCGCGGCGGCCGTGCATGGCGCCGGCAACCTGCTCGCGCGCTGGCGCGTCGCACGCGGCGACGTCGCCCGCGCGCTGCAGGACGCCGCGGTCGTCGTCGAGGGCGAATACGAGACCCAGATGGTCGATGCCGCGTATCTCGAGCCGGAATCCGGCGTTGCGTGGATCGATTCCGACGGCGTGATCACCATTCGCCTCTCCACGCAGGTCATCGAACACTTCCGCGACGTGGCCGAAGTCCTCCAGGTGCCGCAGAACCGCGTGCGCGTGATCGGCACGTACCTCGGCGGCGGATTCGGCGGCAAGGAGGACGTCACCGTCGAGGCGTACCTCGGGCTGCTGGCGCTCAAGACCGGCCGTCCCGTGAAAATGGTGTGGACACGGCACGAGTCACTCGTCGCGCGCGCCAAGCGCCATCCGTATCGCCTGCGCTATCGCACCGGCGCTGCCGCGACCGGCGAGATCGTCGCGCAGCAGATCGAGCTGCTCGCCGATGCGGGCGCCTATGCCTATCTCTCCGCGCTCGTGCTGCTCTACTCCACCGTGACCGCAGGGGGACCGTACCGCGTGCCGGCCGTCGAGGTCGACGCATGCGTGGCCTACACGAACAACCCGCCGACCAGCGCGATGCGCGGCTTCGGCGCGATGCAGACGGTGTTTGCGTACGAGTCGCAGATGGACCGCGTGGCGCGCGCGCTCGGTCTCGACCCGCTCGAAGTGCGACGCCGAAACGCCCTCCGGCGCGGCGACACCCTGCCGGTCGGCCAGGTGATCGAGACGCACGTCGCGCTGCCCGAGCTCTGTGAGCAGGCGTGGGCAGCGCTGGGGCCGCCGTCGACGCCGCGCGCGCCGCACGTGCGCGTCGGTCGCGGGCTGGCGTGCAATCTCCAGCCCTACGGGCGCATCGTCTGGCTGCACGACTGGGCCAGCGCGTGGATCGGCTTCGAGATGGATGGCAGCCTGGTCGTGCGCTGTGGCTGTCCCGACGTCGGCGGCGGCCAGGCGTCCTCACTCTGTCAGATCGCCGCCGAGGTGCTCGGCGTGACGCTGTCGCGCATCTCGGTCCACGTGTCGGACAGCGCGCTGACACCGCTGGCCGGCACGACCACCGCCAGCCGGCAGCTCTACATGTCGGGCAACGCCGTGCTCAAGACGGCCCGTGAGCTGCGCGCCCAGCTGCTGGGCGTCGCGGCACCGATGCTCGGCGCCGATGCCGTGGCGCTGGCGATGGACGCCGATCAGGTGGTCACACCGGACGGTCGCACGCTGCCGCTCACCGACTTGCTGCGGGAGTGCGCGCGCGCCGGGGTCCCCCGCAGTCACCTGGGTGTCTATCATGCGCCGGCCGGCGAGCCGGTTGATCTGACCAAAGGCTCGGGCAAGGTTTTCCCCGACTACACCTTTGGCGCTCACGCCGCGGAGGTTGAAGTCGATACCGAGACCGGCGTCGTCCGCGTGCTGCGCTACGCCGCCGCGCACGACGTCGGCCGCGCGATCAATCCACAGTCGGTCGAAGGTCAGATCCAGGGCGGCGCCGTGCAGGGACTCGGCTACGGGCTGATGGAGGAGATCGTGCTCGCCGACGGCGTGAACCTCACGACGTCGTTCGCCACTTACCTGATCCCGACCGCGGCCGACGTGCCCGACGTGCATGCCGTCGTCCACGAGTCCGGCGAAGGGCTCGGGCCGTTCGGCGCGCGCGGCATCGGTGAGCCGCCCATCGGGCCGCCCGCCGCCGCCATCGCCAACGCCATCGAAGACGCGGCGGGCGTGCGGCTGACGCGCCTGCCGATCACCGCCGAGCGGGTCGCCGAAGCGCTCGGACTGCTCGCCGCCGAATCGTCAGTCGGGCGACGCCCGACACATCATCGTTCGACTTCCTGACACTGACGCATAGCGCGAGCGCCATTTGGCGTGCCGTGGGCGCGGCACTCGCCTTGCTGTGTCACGTCGGTGTCGTTGTCACTTCGGATGAGAAATCATTTCGCCTCAGGGGCACGGAGTCGAGGGATGAACAGTTACGAGTTCGCCTACTTCGGGCGAGACCTTCATGCGCTCCAGACCGCGATCGCGTCATGGTGCTCGGGCGACGAATGCCTGCTCGAAATGAGCGCGCTGCTCGACGGCGCTCGGCTGGGCATCTCCGGCTCCGAGGACACGATTCCCGACGCGATGCGGATGGTGCGCGAATGGATGCGTCATACCAGCTAATCGACCGGTTTCTGAGGCAGCATCCGGGCTTCATCTGCACGGACTGTCTGGCCATCGCCGTGGGCGTGCCGCCGAGTCAGGTGAGCATGGCGACGCAGCGGCTGCGGCAGGAAGCGGGCTTCGCCTCCAAGCTCGGCGTCTGCTCGCGCTGTTCCGCGGAGCGGACCGTGATCAAGGCCGCGTGAGCGGACTGTCGCGGCTCCTCGACGCGGCACGTGGCTTCTTCGACTTCCGTACGGGAGCCGTTCCCATGGACAGCTACGAGTTCGCGTACTTCGGCCGGGATCTCCGATCCCTCGAGGACGTCATCCAGTCGTGGTGCTCGGAACGCAAGTGCCGCCTGGAGACCACCGAGCTGGTGGAGGGCGCGACGTTTCGCATCTCCGGGCCGGACGAGAGCATCCGCGAGGCGATGCAAATGGTCCGCGTCTGGATGCTGCGCAAGCGCTAACGCGCGACTCGCCTCACGCGCGGCTCGCCTCACTCGATGCTGAAGTGCGCCTCCGTCGTGTGCCCGCTGACGCCGTTGATCGGCAGAATATCTTGCGGACACGCTGAAAACGCGACGATCAGGTCCATCTCCGCGCGGAACAGCGCGTAACTACCCGGCATGGACACCGGCTCGCCCCAGCTCAGACGTCCCTCGGGCGTCCACGGGATGTTCATGAACACGTTGAGCGAGGGCGGGGTGGCCGGAATCTTGATTCCCAGCTCGGCCAGTGCGGCATGGAGGTTGTCCCGACAGTTGTCGTGATAGCCCTGCACGCCGAGCAGCCCGTAGCGATCGGGATCGCAGGGCGCCATCAGCGTGTCGTGGGCGCAGCCCGACGTGTCCTCGACGAGCGTGAGGATCCCGCGCCGCCGGTTCGTCACGAACGAGTCGCCCACCCCGGCCGCGAGCTTCATGAACCACGCGCGGCTCGCCTCCATCGCCATCCATTCGGCGGGATCCTGCGCGTTGAACGCCCACGCGTCGACGACCTGCGTGCCGTGCGTGTTCACGATGCGGATGCGCTGCCCCGCGCGCACGCGCGCAGCCTTGCCGCCGCGGGCGGGAATCGTGACGAGGCTCATGGCCCCTTGAGCCCGTGGCCGCCGCGGTAGTCCGACGGCGCCGGCGGCTTCCAGGCCGCGAGCAGCTCCGGCGCCGGCTGCCAGACCTCGATCCCGAGCGGGCGGCAGATGTCGGTTCGATCCCCGCCGCCGGCACCCCACACCGGCGCCGACATGTCGCCGTGCGGGCAGTTCGACAGCGCGGCGAGCACGTCCTGCTCGGCGAAGAACTCGATGAAGTCGCCGGTCTTCGCGGGACTCGGCTTCGTGAAATACCGGCCCTCTGCGGTGAGGCCGGTCACCTGAAAGACGTTCAGCACGTCGTGCACGTCCAGCTCGGTCAGCCGATACGGCGCGACCGCACGCACAAGGTTGGAGTGGCAGCAGACGTCGAGCTCCTCGCCGTTGAGCATCTTGTGCACGTAGGGATCGCACCGGGTGCCGAGCAGATCGTGACAGCCCGCACCGTCCTCGTCGCGTCCGTACCCGACGGTGTCCGCCGTGATTGTGAGCATCGGTCGCAGATACGGCAGGCACGACCAGAGCCGGTCGAAGGTCGAGACGTGCGCCTGGTGCAGCTGCCGCGACCGCGAGGCCCAGAACCGCTCGCGCGGGTTGGCGAGGTTCCAGACGTTGAGATCCGACACCTGCGGCCCCTCGAGCGCCACGATGCGAAACAGCTGGCCGGCGCGCACTGGCCAGGCGCGTCCCGTTCGCCGGGGAAGGACGAACCGCTCGACGAGCGTCCGCTTGGCGCCCGGCTCCGCCAGCCGCGCATAGAACGCGCGGTCCACTTCGAGCGCGGAGCCGGGTTTCGCCTGATAGATCACGTGCGGTCGCGCCATCGGCTACCTCTTCTTCATTGACAAGGGGTGAATCGGCATAGTCTCATACGCGCCATCGCGAACCACGGCCGAACGTCATCGCCGAGCCCGGAGGACCAGCCATGAGAGTCTCACGGATCGTCGCGGTCGCCATCGTCCTCTTCGGCCTCACCGCCGCCGGCGGCAACGTCGCCGCTCAGCAGTGTCCGAAGGGCAAGCTGCGTCTCTACACTTCGTGGCCCATGCAGGGCGCGATGCTGCCGGAAGGCACCGGCATGAAGAACGGCGTCGATCTCGCGGTCTCCGAGGTCAACGGCGCCGTCGCCGGCTACTGCCTCGAGGTCGTCAACCTCGACGACGCGTCGCCGCAGACGGGCAAATGGGACGGTGCGGTCGAGGCGGAGAACGCCAACAAGGCGGTCGCTGACCCGCTCGCCATCGTCTACATCGGCACCTACAACTCGGGCGCGGCCAAGGTGTCGATCCCGATCACCAACCGCGCGCACATGGCGCAGGTGACGCCGGCGAACACGTATCCCGGTCTCACGAAGAAGCGCGGCGCGGCGCCGGGCGAGCCGGAGATCTACCGGCCGGGCGGGTTCGTGAACTACTTCCGGCCGATCCCCGCGGACGACATCCAGGGCGCCGTCGCCGCCAAGTGGGCGAAGCGTCTCGGCGTGAAGAAGGTCTTCCTCCTCAACGACCAGGAGCTCTACGGCAAAGGCATCGCCGACGTGTTCGAGGCCACGGCGAAGAAGATCGGCCTGCCCGTCGTCGCCAACGAGGGCATCGACTGGAAGCAGCCCGATCAGAAGCCGGTGCTCACGAAGATCCGCGCGTCGGGCGCCGACCTGGTCTACCTCGGCGGCGTCATCGAAACCGGTGCGCAGGTGGTCATCCGACAGATGAAGGAAGTCGGCCTCACCGCGCCGCGCACGCGCTTCATGGGCCCCGATGGATTGCTCGAAGAGGAGCTGCTCAAGGGCGCGACGTGTGACGCCGCGATGGCCACCGAGATGCGGATCACGTTCGCCGGCCTGCCGTTCGAGAAGATGCGTGGCGTGGGCGCGAAGACGTATGAAACCTACAAGGCGAAGTTCGGCAAGGAGCCGACGTCGTACGCGCTCTACGCGGCCGAGGGCACTCGCGTGATCATCGACGCCATCAAGCGCGCCGCGCCGACGATCGAGAAGGCGAAAGACGTCACGGAGAAGCGCGAGGCGGTGCGCAAGACCATCGCCGCGACGAAGAGCTTCGACGGCATCAACGGCAAGTGGAGCTTCGACGAGAACGGTGACGTCGACTACGACACCATGTCAGGCTTCAAGGTCGTGAAGACCGACTCGCCCATCGGCTGCAAGTTCCAGTTCGAAACCATCTTGGAGTAGCGCGCTGCGGGCAGCGCGACTGTCGAGGAGCGCCCCGGCTTTGCCGGGGCGTGACGAGCGCGGGGGGGTATGGGGGGCCATTTCGGGGCCCCCCATCTATGTAGTCCGGGCCATCTCGGGGCCCCCCATCTTCGTATGACGTGGTGGGAAGTCCTCGTCCAGCAGACCATCAACGGCCTCACTCGCGGCTCCGTCTTCGCCCTGATCGCGCTCGGCTACACGATGGTGTACGGCATCATCGAGCTGATCAACTTCGCCCACGGCGACGTCTTCATGCTCGGCCTGTTCATCTCGCTCGCCTGGTTCACACTGCTCGGCGTCAGCGGCGCGCTGAGCGGCTGGCAGCTGGTGACGCTGCTGCCGCTGGTCTTCGCGCTGACCATGCTGACGACGGCGCTCCTCAACGTCACGATCGACCGCGTGGCGTACCGGCCGCTGCGGCGCTCGACGCGGTTGGCGCCGCTCATCACGGCCATCGGCGTGTCGTTCATGCTCGAGAATCTTGCGCTGCTCTGGAAGGGGCCGGCGCCGATCGCGTATCCCGACGTCTTTCCGTCGGTCGACATCCTGCGCGAGTGGTTCGGCGTCGACTCCGCCATCTTCATCACCACGAAAGACATCCTGGTCGTCGGCGCGACGATTCCGTTGATGGTCGGTCTGCACTACTTCGTCACGCGCACGCGCTGGGGCAAAGCCATGCGCGCGACGGCGCAGGATCGGGAGACGGCGCAGGCGATGGGCATCGACGTGGAGCGCACGATCCTCATCACCTTCTTCGTCGGCGGTGCGCTGGCCGGTGCGGCGGGGCTGATCCAGGGGATGTACTACAACATCGGCCAGTGGTGGATGGGCTACCAGGCGGGGTTGCGCGCCTTCACCGCGGCCGTGCTGGGCGGCATCGGCAGCATGAGCGGCGCCGCGCTGGGGGGCCTGGTTATCGGGTTCCTCTCGGCGTGGAGCGACCAGTACATCTCCGCCCGCTGGACCAACGCGATCGTCTTTTCCATCCTCATCGTGGTGCTGGTGTTCCGTCCGCGCGGGCTGCTCGGCGAGCGCGCCGCCGACAAGGCGTGAACTCGTGAGCGCGCGACGCACGCTCGGCCCCGCGCTGCTCGTGGTCGCCCTGCTCGCGTATCCGTTCCTCGATCGCGCTGTCGGTCTCCACACGGTGCATGCCGTGTCCGACGGCATGATCTACGTGCTGCTGGCCCTCGGGCTCAACATCGTCGTCGGCTACGCGGGGCTGCTCGATCTCGGCTATGCCGCGTTCTTCGCCATCGGCGCTTACGCCATGGGCTTGCTCAACTCTCCGGTGCTCGGCTCACCGCTCTACGGACACGCGTGGAGCTTCTGGCTCTGCATCTGGCTGGCCGCGGCGGTGTCGGCCCTGCTCGGCGTCGTGATCGGCGCGCCGACGCTGCGCGTGCGGGGCGACTATCTGGCCATCATCACGCTCGGCTTTGGCGAGATCATTCCGGTGGCAATCCGGAACCTCGGCGACGTGACGATCGAGCTCGGCGGCTGGCGTCCGATCGAGCGGCTGAACCTGACGGGCGGCGAGAACGGCGTCAACCCGGTCGGCCGCCCCTACCTGCCCGGCGTACCGTTCGAAACCGATCCCATGCCGTGGTACTTCCTGATCCTCGTCGTCGGCGCCGCCTCGGTGTGGGCGATGAACCGCCTGCGCGACTCGCGGCTGGGCCGCGCGTGGATGGCGATCCGCGAGGACGAGACCGCGGCCGACTGCACCGGCGTGAACCCGGTGTCGACGAAGCTGCTGGCCTTCGCGCTCGGCGCGTCGTTCTCGGGGTTCGCCGGCTCGATCTACGCCGCCAAGCTGCAGGCAATCACGCCGGGCGCGTTCGAGTTCCAGGTCTCGATCATGCTGCTGTGCATGGTCGTCCTCGGCGGGGCCGGCAGCATTCGCGGCGTGATCCTCGGCGGCATGCTGATCACGATCTTCGACCGCGTCGTGCTCTCGCAGACGACGTTTCTCGTGCGCGGGCTGGGGCGGACGCTCGGCATTTCCGCGCTGACCACGATCGATCTCACGCTGTGGCGCTGGTTCTTCTTCGGCCTGGGGCTCGTGCTCGTGATGCTGCTGCGACCGCAGGGGCTGGCCGGGCGCCGTCTGCGACCGATCGCGGCCGCCGACCTCGACGAACCCGCCGCCGTCGCGCCGGCGGCCGCGCCTCGTATCGAGGCCGTCCCGGCATGGCTGCGCGAGCGGGTCGCGCCGCCGTCGGCCCGGGCCGACGCCCTCCTGGACGTGCGCGGCGTGACGAAGCACTTCGGCGGCGTCGTGGCGCTCAACGAGGTCGACCTCGTCGTCCCGCGCAACGCCGTCATCGGGCTCATCGGCCCCAACGGCGCCGGCAAGACGACGTTCTTCAACGTCGTGACCGGGCTCGTGCGCCCCGACACCGGAACGATCACGCTGGCTGGACAGAGCCTCGTCGGGCTGCGCCCCAACGCGATCGTCGAGCGCGGCGTCGCGCGTACCTTCCAGTCGATTCGCCTGTTCGCGCACATGAGCGTGCTCGACAACGTGCTCGTCGGCGAGCACTGCCGCCTCGAGTCCAGCGTGGCCGGCGCGGTCGTGAGGCCGCCTAGCGTCGTGGCCGAGGAGCGTCGGGCGCGCGAGCGGGCGCGATCACTACTCGCGTTCGTCGGGCTGAGCGGCACGGAGGACGACCTCGCGCGCAACCTGCCGTACGGCGACCAGCGCCGGCTCGAGATCGCCCGCGCGCTCGCCACCGAGCCAAAGCTGCTGCTGCTCGACGAGCCGACGGCGGGCATGAATCCGCGCGAGACCGCCACCCTGACCGATCTCATCGCGCTGCTACGCCGTGAGCTGTCATTGTCGATTCTGCTCATCGAGCACGACATGGAAGTCGTGATGGCGATCTCCGACCGCATCGCCGTGCTCGACTACGGCACGCGGATCGCCGAGGGCACGCCGGCCGAGATCCAGCGCCATCCGCGCGTGATCGAGGCGTATCTCGGCACCGGCTACGAGATCGAGGCCGCGGGCCGGAGCGCGCCCCGCTAGCCGTGCTCGAGCTCAGCGACGTCCACACCTACTACGGCAACGTCCGGGCCCTGCGCGGCCTGTCGCTGTCTGTCGAGCGCGGCGAGATCGTGACGCTCATCGGCGCCAACGGCGCGGGCAAGACGACGACCCTGCGCACGATCCTCGGGCTCGCGCGGCCGCGGCGCGGCAGCGTGAGCTTCAACGGACGCCGCGTCGATACGCTCGCGACCGATCGCATCGTCCGCCTGGGCATCGCGCAGTCCCCGGAGGGTCGGCGCATCTTCCCGCGCATGAGCGTGCTGGAAAACCTCGAGCTCGGCGCCTTCGTGCGTTCGGATCGCGACGGCATCGCGCCCGACCTCGAGCGCGTGTTCGGACTGTTCCCGCGCCTGCGTGAGCGGGTGCTGCAGCAGGGCGGCACGCTGTCGGGCGGCGAGCAGCAGATGCTCGCGATCTCCCGCGCGCTGATGGCGCGGCCGAGCCTGTTGCTGCTCGACGAGCCGTCGATGGGATTGTCGCCGATCCTCGTCGACACCATCTTCCGCATCATCCAGGACATCAACCGGCAGGGCACGACGATCCTGCTCGTCGAGCAGAACGCGCGCATGGCGCTGCGCGTGGCGCATCGCGGCTACGTGATCCAGACCGGGCGCATCGTCCTGCACGACGCCGCGGCCGAGCTCTTGCGCTCCGACCTCGTGCGCAAGACCTACCTCGGCGAGAAGTAACCGCGGCTCGTCATGCCGCCGCGGGCTTCACCTCGCCGACCAGACGCTCCATCGCGCCGAGCATCGCCGGGACGCCCGCGCGCGGCAGGTCGAACGTCATCCACTCCGCACCCAGCGAGCGCACGCGGCGGATGTCGGATGCGACGTCGGCCACCGTGCCCTGGAACGCGGCGCGGCGACCGCTCGGTGCCGAATCCGTGAGGTCGAGCAGATTCCGAGGCGCAAGGCCCGGTCGCTCGCGCCGTCCGTGGCGCGTGGCGAGGTCTCGCACCGTCGCGTAGCCCTTCTCGATGTCGTCGAGGCTCAGCCCGAGCGGATGCCACGCGTCGCCGAGCTCGGCGCACCGGCGCACGGCCGGGCTCGACACGCCGCCCGGCGCTCCGCCGACCCAGATCGGCGGATGCGGCCGCTGGGCCGGGCGCGGCGCGAACGTCGCGCCCGAAAAACTGGCGTAGTCGCCGTGGTATTCCGGAACGTCCTGCGCCCACGCCGCCTTGATCGCGCGGATGTAGTCGTCGCTCAAACGCCCGCGCTCGCGGAACGGCAGCTTGAGATCGGCGAACTCGGCCTCGTCCCAGCCGACGCCGACGCCGAAGATAAAGCGGCCGCCCGAGGCCTGGTCGACCGTCGCGGCCGCCTTCGCGGCGACCAGCGCGCTGCGGTACGGCAGGACGATCACGCTCGCGCCGACGCGGATGCGCTGCGTTCGCCCGGCCAGGTACGCGAGCAGCGCGAACGGATCGGGCCAGTGGCCGCCGTAGTGCTGCGTGGTCGCCGGCTTGGCCAGGATGTGATCGGGGACGAACACGCCGTCGAGCCCGAGCTGCTCGGCGCGCGCCGTCAACGACTCCGCCTCGCTGATCGTCAGCTGCCAGATCGGAAGCACGACGCCGTAGTTCATGACGGCCTCCCTCTCAGCGCCGGATGGTGAGTCCTTCCAGGTCGAGGTCCGGCATACGCCCGGTCATGAGATCGCCGACGATCCGCGCGGTGCCGCACGCCATCGTCCAGCCCATGTGGCCGTGCCCGCAGTTGAAGAAAAGGTTGCGATACCGTCCAAGGCCGAGGATCGGCGGCCCATCGGGCGTCATCGGTCGCAGGCACGCGCGGTACTCGCCGCGGTCGTACTCGGCTGCGTCGGGGAACAGGTCGCGCGCCAGCCGCATGATGTTGTTGAAGTCGCGCGGCATCCAGCCCCAGTCGTAGCCGGCGAACTCGGCCGTCGACGTCAAACGCAGTCGGTCGCCGAGACGTGACCAGCCGACGAGCCACTGCTCGTCGACGCCGGAGATCGTCGGCGCGAGCCCGCCCGATTTGAGCGGGAACGTCGACGAGTAGCCTTTGGCCGGATAGATTGGCAGCCGAATGCCGGCGGTGCGCGCGACGATCGGGGCGCCAACGCCGAGCGCCAACACGTAGGCGTCGGCGCCCAGCACGCCGGCGCTCGTGACCACTGCGCCAATGCGATCGCCCTCCGCGCGCAGCCCCGTCACGCGCGTGCCGAGCCGCACGGTCAGCCCGTGCTTGTCCCGTGCAACGCGCGCGAGCGCCTCAGAGAACACGCGCGAATCGCCGCTCGAATCGCCAAGATCGCGGATCGCGCCGGCGATCTTCCCCTTCACCGGCTCGAACGCGGGCTCCAGGCGCGCGAGCGCGGCGGCATCGAGGATCTCCTGCTTCTGGCCGTGCTCGGCGAGCAGCGCCATCTTCTTGATGCCGGCCTCGAACTCGGCAGGGTCGCGATGCACGTACAGCGCGCCTTTGTGGATCGCGTGATACTCGATGCCCTCGGCCCGCACCAGCTCGTTCATGACGGCCTGGCTGTACTGGCACAGCCGCAGCTTGACGAGCGTGTTCCGCCGCGCGCGCGCGGAGGTGCACTCGCGCAGGAAGCGCAGACCCCACGCGTAAAGCTGCGGATCGGCGGTGAGCCGCAGGCGGATCGCCGTCTCCGCTCCGCGCAGTGATTGCCACAGCATGCGCGGGGCGCGGGGCGACGCCCACGCGAACGAATGCCCGGGCGCGATGATGCCGGCGTTGCCGCCGGTCGCCTCGAGGCCGAGCGCGTCCTTTTCCTCGACCAGGGTCACCTCCTGGCCGGCCTTGGCCAGGAAGTACGCGGTCGTCACGCCGACGACACCACCGCCGAGCACGAGTGTCTTCATCCCCGGCGCCTCACGCGTCGAGGAGGAATCCGGCGCGCACGGGGTCGGCCGGATCGAACAGGAATTGGCTCATGCCGGTCAGGTACGACGTGCCGGTGATCTCGGGCAGGATCGCTGGCCGTCCTTCCACGCGCGTCTCGCCGGCGATGCGGCCGGTGAAGTCGAGGCCGAGCAGGCCGCGGCTCACGACGCTGGCGCCGACGCCCATGAGACCGCGACGATGGAACAGCGCCATGCGCGCGCACGTGCCGGAGCCACATGGCGCGGCGTCGACCTGGCCCGGTCCCCAGACGAGCGCGTTCGGCGACACGCCCGCGCCGTCGGGCAGCTCGTGGACGAGGACGTTGTCGACGCTCGTCTTGCCGATGCCGGGGACGTCGACGTGCAGCTGGGCGTTCACCGCCTCGCGCACGGCCATTCCGCGCTGCGCGATACGCGCGACGTGCTCGCGGCGCACGGCCACGCCCACGCGCCGCGCCTCGACGATCGCGAAGACGTTGCCCACGCCGACCGCGATGTCGAGCGGGACCTCGCCCACGCCATCCACCTCGACCGTCTGATCCGCGAGCGCGACGAACGATGGCGTCCAGGAGAGCGTGACCTCGCGCACGCGATCGCCGTCCGACCGCGCGAGCGTTTCCACGGCGCCGGCCTCGGTGTCGATGACGATGCGCGTCTCGGCGCCGGTGCGCGGCACCATCCCTGTTTCGATCGCGATGGTGGCCGCGCCGAGCGTGCCCTCGCCGCACGAGACGTAGTAGCCGCCCGGATAGATGAAGAAGAGGCCGAACTTCGCGCCGGGCGTGACCGGCTCCGTCTTCACTGCGATCAACAAGCCGCGGTGACCTCGCGGCTCCAGGCAGAGTCCCGTGCGCAGATCGTCGAGATGCTCCTGGAACCAGCGGCGCTTGTCGGCGATCGTCGCGCCCGGCAACGGCGGCAGGCCGCTGGTGAGCAGACGCATCCCGATCCCGGCCGTGTGGAAGTCGATCGTCGAGATGACTCGGTCGGAGCGCATGGTCGCCTCCTCAGCGATTCGCCGGCTCGGGGGGCCGGCGCGTCTTCCACTCGCTCGCCTGCTCGTAGGCCCAGCCGATGCGCAGGGCCACGTCCTCGCGCCCCGCGTGACACATGATTTGCAGCGACGTCGGCAGGCGATCGGCGGTGAAGCCGTTCGGCAGCGCGAGCGCGCAGAGCCCGAGATAGTTGCCCGCGCGGGTGAAGCCGGCCGCGGTGCCGGACTGATCCACCTTTGCGATTGGAATCGCCGCGGTCTGCGTCGTCGGCGTCAGCAGCGCGTCGATGTCCGTGAGCGCCGTCGCGAACGCGCGGCGGTGCTCCTCCCGCTCGGCGAGTGCCGCCAGATAGTCGCGCGCGGACATGCCGCGCCCGACCTGAATGCGCGGACGCACGTGCGGATCGACCGGCAGAGTCGTGTCGTCCACGAGGTGACCGACGAAGCGATAACCCTCGGCGCCGATGATGCGTCCGACGCCGGCCGTGTAATCGCCGAACCGGTGTGGCAGCGGCACGCGCGCGATCTCGGCGCCCAGGCGCGCCAGCGTCTGCACGGAGGCGTCATAGGCGGCGAGCACGTCGGCGTCGACGCCGAGACGTTCCTCGTCGGGCAGCACGGCGAGGCGCATCCCGCCGACGCCTCGGCGGAGCGTGGGCAGCGGGTCCGCTGGTGTCCACGCCAGAGTTGCGGGATCGTTCGGGTCGGGACCGTTCAGCACGTGGAAGATCAGCGCGGCGTCCTCCACCGAGCGCGCGAGCGGGCCCGGCGTGTCGAGGGTGGACGACAGCGGCAGCACGCCGTACGTGCTGATGCGACCGGCGGTGACCTTGAGACCGACGACGCCGCACCACGCGGCGGGCAAGCGCACCGAGCCGCCGGTGTCGGTGCCGATGGCGACGGGCGCGAGCCCCGCCGCGACCGCGACGCCCGAGCCGCTCGAGGAGCCGCCGGGCGTGCGGTGCACGCTCAGATCCCACGGATTCCACGGCGTGCCGAGGTGCGTGTTGGTCCCGAACGAGCCCATCGCGAACTCGACCGTGTGCGTCTTGCCGAGAACGATCATGCCGGCGCTGATGAGGCGCTGGGCCAGCGTCGCGGTCACGGCCGACACGCGGTTCTGCCACACCTTCGAGCCGCCGGTGGTGATGCGTCCCTCGAGATCGACCAGGTCCTTGAGCGCAATGGGAACGCCGTGCAGCGGGCCCACGCGGTGGCCGCTCTTGATCGCGCGGTCGGCGGCCTCGGCGGCCAGCCGTGCCTCGGCTTCATAGACCGCGATATAGGCGTGCAGCGGCTCACGCGCCTTGATGCGCGCGAGCAGCGCCTCGACGACGTCGATGGGCGACAGCACGCGCGTGGCGAATGCGTGCGACAGCTCGGCCACGCCGGCCCAGATCGGATCCACGATGCTCATGAGGTGAGTCCTCCGTGCGGCTTCGCCATTGTGCGACCGGATTATGAGCCGCGTCGCGGGGCTGTCAAGCCACCGCCGTCAGATGGCGCTGGCCGCGATGTTCACGCTCAAGGCGAGCAGCGCGGCGTTGAAGACGAAAGACACGACGCCGTGGACGCCGACTGTGCGCCGGATGGCGCGGCTGGTGACGGCGACGTCGGAGACCTGCGACGTCATCCCGATTACGAACGAGAAGTAGACGAAGTCCCAGTAGTCGGGCTCGGGATCACCGCCGGGAAAGCTCATGCCGCCGGCGGTCTCGTCGTAGAACTCGTGCGCATAGTGCAGGGCGAAGATCGTGTGGATGAACGCCCAGGACAGGATGATCGTCAGCGCCGCGAGCGCGACGTGCGGAGGCCGGCGGGTCGCCCCGACGGTCGAACCGAGCTGCGCGACGATGGCGCCGAGACTCGCCAGCGCCGCGCTCACCGTGAGCGCGAGGATCGTCAGCCGCCCTTCGTCCTCGTGTGCCGCGCGTTCACGGATCCCAAGGACGTCGGAGCCCGAGATGAGGTGCGCCACGAGTGAAAGGTAGAGCGCGACGCCGACGTCCCACCCGATGAGCACACACGTTGCGCGCCGCCAGTCGGTCAGTACGACGAGTGCTACGACGATCGCTGCGCCGACGCTCAGCGAGCTGAATAGCCGCGGCCGCGCGCGAACGATGCGCAGGAGGAGGACGGCGTCTAGCCTCCCTGCACGACGACGTTCGCGAGGGTGCCGATGCGCGGCACGGTGATCGCGACACGATCGTCGGGAGCGAGCGAGAACCCGGCCTCGGGCACGAGCCCCGTGCCCGTCAACAAATACGCCCCGGAGGGAAACACGTTGTCGCGCACGAGCCACTCGGCGAGCTCGGCGAAGGAGCGGCGCATCGCGGAGGTCGAGATCTTTCCCTCCCAGATCACGCCGCCGCGCCGTTGGATGCTGATCACGATGTCGAAGACCGGGGCCTTGTCGTCATCGGTGAGCCAGACGACCGGCCCGAGCGCGCAGGACTCGCGGTAGATTTTGGCCTGCGGGAGATAGAGCGGATTCTCGCCCTCGATGTCACGCGACGATACGTCGTTGCCGATGGTGTAGCCGGCGATCTCGCCATGCGGCGACACCAGCACCGCGATCTCCGGTTCGGGCACATTCCAGGAGGCGTCGCGGCGGATGCGGATGGGCGCGTTGTGCCCGCTGACCCGCGACGCGGCACCTTTGAAGAACAGCTCGGGACGCTCCGCGGTGTAGACCTTGTCGTAGAAGTCTTCGGCGCCCTCCGTCTCCTCCATGCGCGCGGCGCGGCTGCGCTCGTACGTCACGCCGGCGGCCCAGACTTCTTGCAGGTCGAGCGGCGGCAGCAACTGCGCGTCCGTCGTCTTCACGCTCGGCGCCCCACGGCGACGCTCGGCCAGCAGTCGCGCGGGCCGCGGCAGCTGCAGCAGCGACGCGAGGAAGCCGCCGTTCGTGCCGGCGTCGCTCGCGACGATCTCGATCCGATCGTCGGCGAGCACGCCCCAGGCCGGTCCCGACGGCTGGGCGACACGAGCGAGCAGCACGTTGGCCATGATGCCTCCCCGTCGCCGACGCTAGCCGACGACCTGTCGCGCGAGCGTGGTGTCGATCAGGTCTTCGTAGCGGTGCGCGCGCGTGATGAAACCGCCGTCGAGCAGGATCTGCTGCAGGTAGTCGTATCCCGGCCGGCGGATCATGGGGTCGCGCGCCCACGTGTCCTGTGCGAGATAGCGGGCGGCCGCGCGCTGCCGGACGTCGGTCGGGACGTCGGCGAACGCCGGCTCGATCAGCTCGGCCATCGCCTTCGCGTCGGCCCGAGCCATCCAGCGCTGTGCGGAATAGAGCGCCCGCGTGAAGCGCAGCAGCACGTCGCGGCCGTCTCGCAGAAAGCGCTCCGTCGTCATGTACGACGAGAACGGCACCGGTCCGGTGGCCTCGCCCATCGAGGCGGCGAGGTGCGCGGTGCCGTCGGCCATCAGCTGCTCGGTGAACGGCTGGCCCGTCTGGAAGAAGTCGCCGTGGCCGTTCGCGAAGGCCTCGACCGCTTCGCGCAGCGGCAGCGTCCGCTCGATGCGCACGGTGCTCGGATCGACGCCGTTCTTGCGGAGAACGGTCAGCAAGCACTGCCACGGCGTCGGTGCCTCGGCGAAGTCCACCACGGTCGCGCCGACGAGATCCGTCCAGCGAAACGCGGGGCGCGGCCGGCGCGAGAGCAGAAAGAATCCGTTGCGGGAGTTCACCTCGGCGAAGTGGACGAGAAACGGGCCGCCGCGATCCGCGACATCGAGGCTGCGCATGATTCCGCCCAGCGCGATCTCGGCATGCCCGTCGATCAGCGCACCGGTCGTCGTGTGACCCGCGCTGGCGGTCGCGACCTCGACGTCGAGCCCTTCGTCGGCGAAGTGGCGGCCATACAGCGCCACGAACTGCGGCGCGTAGAAGATCGATCGGAAAGGCTCGTAGATGGTGAGGCGCTGCCCGCCACTCATCGCGCGCGAAGTATAGCAGCGGGCGCGCGCCGCACCGGGTCAGCGCCTCACGCGGCGGTCAGCTCTCCCGAGCGCACGACGGACTCGCGAATGGTCAGACTTTTCGGCGTCTGCCACTTCTCGAAGGCGCTGAGGACACGCTTTCATGACGTATTTCATCTCGCACCTCAGCCGGAAGTATTCTTCTTATAAATCGGCTATTTGTGTCAGTGGCCGGGCCGACGGGCCCTAGAGCCAGGCTCTAAACGCCCGTGATTGTGGTAGTCTCTCCGCCGCCCGCTGGCCGCCGAATCCCCGGCGGCCTCAACCGGCGAGGAGGTGCCTATGCAAGTCACGGCGTTCAAGACACCGAAGCGACCCGACTGGCGCTGGCGCATCGTGAATTACGCCGGCGAGACGATCCAGGAGTCGCGCGACTCGTTTCCCAGCATCGCCGCCGCCGTCGCTCGCGGGACGCAGTACATGAGCCGGCTTCGCGAGGATCGCTCGACGCCTGCGCGCGCCTGGCGCTCGACGTCGCACCTGCGCAACAACGCGCGCTAGAGCACCGTTCGTTCCGGGCGCGCTAGATCGTCTTTCGCTGCGGTAGGTCGTACAGCCGGCAGACGTTTTCGAAGACGATCTTGCGCCGCACACGTGGCGAGAACGCCGCGAGATTCTTCTCGATCGTCGCGTGCGACTCCGGCCAGATGCAGTCGGGGTGCGGATAGTCGGCGCCCCAGATGATGTTGTCCTCACCGATCAGCGGGACGATCGGCTCCAGGAACTGGTCTTGCTGGTATGTCACGAAGCCCTGGCGCTTGAAGTAGTCACTGGGCTTCATCGAGAAGTTCAGCGCGCGGGCCCGATCGTGGTACTCCGTGTCGAGCCGGTCGAAGACGTACGGCAGCCACGTGACGCCCGACTCACCCAGCACGAAGTTGAAGTCGGGATACTTCTCGCATGCCCCCGACGCGAGCAGCGAGACGAGCACCTCCATCGTGTCCAGCTGAAAGAGCGCCGAGCGCACCAGCCGCCACTGGAGATTGAACTCCTTCTCCATCTCCGGGTTGTCCGGCGCCCGAAGCCCCTTGAAGCCCGTCGAGTGGAACGAGATCGGGAAGCGGCACTCGGCCGCCGCCTCCCAGAGCGCGAACCACGCCGAGTGATAGAGCGGCGGGCTCATGCGCTTGAACGCCAGGTCGCCGCCTCGCAGCCCCAGCTTCGCGCAGCGCCGGACTTCGGCCGCCGCGTCGACGGGATCGGTGTTGGGAATGATCGCCAGCGGAAAGACACGCGTGGGATCCGAGCGCTTGGCGAAGTCCGCGGCCCAGTCGTTGTAGATCTTGTTCGCCCACGAGCGGCGGTCGGGCGCATCGATGAGATCGTTGATCATGAGGCAGCCGTACACGACTTCCGCCTCGACGCCGTCGCGGTCCAGATCGGCAAGCCGTAGCTCGGGCGTCGTCGGGCGCGGCCGGACGTCGCCGGTGTTGCCCCACTCGAAGCCGAGCTCTTTCATTTCGTCGATGTGACCGAACATCCCCTTGGTGTACTTGAGGAAGCCGGGGCCGACGCCGTTCCACATGCCGCGGTCCTGCGCGTCCACGAACCAGTGCATGCCGTCTTCGAGCTCCTCGACGCGCGGGGCCATCAGCCTCCACTTGGCCGGCGCCTGCGACGACCAGAGATCGGGCGGACAGTACGTGAGGTCGATGTGGTTGTCGCCGGAGATCAGACGATCCTGCGTCACGGCCATGGCGCGCTCCCTCGGTTCCGGGTGACGGCTCGCTCGGTGGCGAAGATCGTAAACCTCTTCGGGCGCCGGCGCCAGCCGCTTCGCAACGGTGGCGTGTGGTAGCGTACCGCCGTTCCAGGAGGTCAGACATGAAACGTCACGCGACGTTTGCTCGCGTTGTGTTCGCAATCGTGCTCGTCCTCGGTATGGCGGCGCCGGCGGCGGCCGCCGAGCCGTCAGGTGAAGTCGCGGTCTCGTTCCACGTGACCCTTGCGCCGAGCTGGTTCGATCCCTCCACCGCGCCGCCGCAGATCACGCCGTTCGGCGTGATGTACGCCATCCACGACGCGCTGGTGCGCCCGCTGCCCGGCCAGAAGATGGGCGCCAGCCTGGCCGAGTCGTGGACGGAGAGCCGCGACGGCTTGGTCTACGAGTTCAAGCTCAAGCGCGGCCTCAAGTTCCACAACGGCGATCCGATCACCGCGGAGGACGTGAAGTTCTCGTTCGACCGCTACAACGGTGCCGGCGCGCGCGAATATCGTGCACGCGTCCGGTCAATGGACATCGTCGATCCGCTCACCGTGCGCTTCACGCTGAAGGAGCCGTGGCCGGACTTCATGACGTTCTACGGCACGACGGCCACCGCGGCAGGCATCGTGCTGCCGAAGAAATACTTCGAGTCCGTCGGCCCCGACGGATTCAAGGCCAAGCCGGTCGGCGCGGGGCCGTACAAGTTCGTGAGCCAGCGCCCCGGCGTCGAGATCGTGCTCGAGGCCAACACCGCGTACTGGCGACACGCGCCCTACGTCCGCAAGCTGACGCTCAAGAGCGTGCCCGACAGCACCACGCGCCTGGCCATGCTGCGCAGCGGCGAGACGGACTACGCGCTGTTCCTCGACGGGCCCGAGGCGCAGACGCTCAAGAACGACGCGCGCTACAAGCTCGTCGACACGCGACACGCCTCGATCTTCTGGATCGAGTTCGCGGACCAGTGGGATCCGAAATCGCCGTGGGCAGACAAGCGTCTGCGGCAGGCGGTCAACTACTCGCTGGATCGCAAGAGTATCAACGAGGCCGCCTGCCTCGGCTTCTGTCCGCCGGCCGGCGTGATCGTGCCCCGCGTGATGGACTTTGCCCTGCAGGTACCGCCGCATCCTTACGATCCCCAGAAGGCGAAGCAGTTGCTGGCCGAGGCCGGCTATCCGAACGGGCTCGACGCCGGTGAGTTCACGCCGATACCCGGCTTCTCGACGGTCGCCGAGTCGGCGCTGAACAACCTCAACGCCGCCGGCATCCGCGTGCGCATGCGGCTCATGGAGCGCGCGGCGTTCTATGCGGCGTGGCAGGAGAAGAAGCTGCGCGGCCTGTTCATGACGGCCGTGGGCAACTCGGGCAATGCGGCGAGCCGCGTCGAATCGTTCATGTACAGCAAGGGCCCGTACGCGAACGGCGGCTATCCCGACATCGACGAGATGTTCCTGCATCAGTCGCGCGAGCGTGACGCCGCCAAGCGCGAGACGATTCTTCACAAGATCCAGCAGCTGACGATCGAGCGTGCGATGTTCGCGCCGATCATGGACCTGCGCGGGCTCATCGGCGTCGGTCCGCGCGTCGGCGAGCACACGATGAACGCCATCCCGATGTACTCGTTCCCGGCGTACGAGGACATACGGCTCAAGACCCCGTGACCCGCGGCCGCGATTCCGTGAATCTCGTCCGCGCGATTCCGTCGAGCGGCGAGACGCTTCCCGTCGTCGGCCTCGGTACCTGGCAGGCGTTCGACGTGGCGGACGCCGACGACCGCGGGCCGCAGCGCGACGTCTTGCGCCGGTTCGTCGAGTTGGGTGGGCGCGTGGTCGACTCCTCGCCGATGTACGGGGCCGCCGAGGCCGCGGTCGGCGACCTCGCCGCGGAGCTGGGCGTGCGAGAGTCGCTGTGGATCGCGACGAAGGTGTGGACGACCGGGCGGGCCGCCGGCGTCGCGCAGATGGAGTGCTCGCTGCGGTTCTTGCGCGGCAAGCGCCTGGACCTGCTGCAGGTGCACAACCTCGTCGACTGGCAGACGCACCTGGCCACGCTTCGCGAGTGGAAGGACGCCGGCCGCATTCGTTACCTCGGCATCACCCACTACAGCGCGTCCGGCCACGACGCGCTCGAGCGCGTCATACGCAGTGACCCGCTGGACTTCGTGCAGCTGAACTATTCGGTCGCTGAGCGCGAAGCGGACCGACGCCTCCTGCCGCTGGCGCGCGATCGCGGTATCGCGGTGCTGGTGAATCGTCCGCTCGCCCAGGGCGCGCTGCTCTCGCGGCTGCGCAGCCGGCGCCTGCCGTCGTGGGCGGGTGAGATCGATTGCGTGTCGTGGGCGCAGCTGCTGCTGAAGTGGATCGTCGCGCATCCGGCGGTCACCTGCGTCATCCCGGCGACGAGTGACGTGGCGCATCTGGAGGACAACATGGCCGCGGGCGTCGGGCGTCTGCCGGATGCCGCCACGCGCGAGAGGATTGCCGCGGCGGTCAGCTAGACGGGTTCTCGCCTCGGATCTCGCGCAGGCGCTTCTTGAGCTTGGTCATGCGGTCGTTCATCTGCTCGGCGAGTTTGCTCGACCGCGACGGTCGCTTGGATCCGGTTCGGGCGGATGATCGCGTTCCCGCATTCGACGTGGTCGTCACGTGGCAATACACGCATCCGTGCTTTAACCCGTGCTTGCACTCGGTCGGCGTGGTCATGACTTCAGACTAGCGCATCCTTCAACGCGCGATCCAGCTCGTCGGTAAGCCCGGGCGAGTTCGGTCACACCGTCGGCGCCTTCAGGTGCTCGTCGCGCCGCGACTGCAACCCCTTGTCCGCATACTGCATGAGATCCGGCGTCGCTCGCCCTAGCATCACCTGCATGTATGCGGGCTCGAGGCCGACGTTGAGAAAGCCGTGGATGACGTTGGCCGGCGCCGACACGCAGTCCCACTCGCCGAGGACCGTCTCCGCGCGCCCGCCGGATCCGTCCTCGAAGAAGACGAGCACCTTGCCGCGCAGCACGAAGAATACCTCCTCGACTTCGTGGGTGTGCGCGGCGTTCCCCTGGCCCGGCGGGATGAACATGATGCTGAGCGTGAAGTGCTCGGCCGGGATCGCGTTCGGATCTTTCTTGCCCGACGCACCCGTTCCGATGAAGCGATGCTGTGCACGCCGAAATCCCTCGACGCGCGCGTCGGCAAAGGCGTCCCAGTCCGGTCGCCGGTCGACGAAGCGTGCGACCTGTCGCTCCAGGAGCTCGTTCAGGTTCATGGCGCGTCTCCTCACGCGACATCATACGCGCGGGATACGTGCGCGCTTGTGATCCTTACACCGCGCGCCTTCGTCCCGCCCAGCGGCATCGTGTTTGCCCCGTCCGAATGTGGCGCGCCTCGAGGTGCGACGAGAACCCGCGTCCGAACGGCGCGCCAACAATCCGCGCATACACATGGAGGAGGCTGCGTATGAACGAGCAGCAGATCCGCGAGCTTTTATATCAGGCACTCGAGACGGAGCTGGGCGGCGTGCAGGTGTATCAGACGGCCGTGCGCTGCGCGCTCAACGAGGACCTGAAAGAGGAATGGGAGGAGTACCTCGAGCAGACCGAGAACCACGTCGAGGTCCTCCGCAATCTCTTCGAACAGATCGGCCTCGACCCCGAGGCGGAAACGCCCGGGCGTAAGGTCGTGCGACACATCGGCGAATCACTCGTCAAGGCGATGGAGATGGCACTCGAAGCGGGTGAGCCGGCGTCGGCTGAGCTGGTGGCGTGCGAGTGCGTCGTGCACGCCGAGACGAAAGACCATCTCAACTGGGAGCTCATCGGCGCGCTGAAGAGCAAGGCCCGCGACGAGATGGGCCGCGCGCTGAAGGAGGCGCACGACGAGGTCGAGGAGGAGGAGGACGAGCATTTCTACCACACGCAGGGCTGGAGCCGTGAGCTGTGGATCCAGTCGCTGGGTATGCCGGCCGTGCTGCCGCCGCCGGAAGAGGAAAAGGACGTCAAGACCGCGATCGGCGCCGCACGCGCGAAGAAAGCTCGCGGCCAGATGAGGAAGGCGGGCTAACCCTACCAGTCCGGCGCGAAGGGTCGGCGTCGCGCGGTCGCTCAGGCCGCGCGGCGCCCGCCCTCGTCGCGCGACTCGTCTCGATCCCCGGCTCGACGCCGCCACGGGCGCACGGCCAGCGCCGTGAGCGCGCCCACCGCTGCCGCGACCATGGACAGCGCGGGCAGGGCGCGAGGCGCGCGGTCGGCCGTCTCCCGCAGCTCCTTCGCCGTCTGCTCGATCGCGTCGGCGATCTTCTCGGCCTGCGGCGCGGCCACCGCGAGGCCCGCGCCGAGCGCCGCCGCCCAGTCCGGTCCGGCCGACACACTGCGACCGCCCTCGCGGAGCGCGCGCTCGAGCAGGAGCACCTCGCGGAATAGCACTTCCCACTCCTCATAGGGCACCTGGAGCTCGTGCAGCCGCCCCTCGACCTGCTTCAGCTCGGCGCGCAGCTCCGAGGACGGCCGCGCGTCGCGCGCGCGCCAGACCGCGCGCATCCGGTCCTCGAGCTCGTTGGCCTCTTTGTCCCAGGTCAGGTAGGCCGGCGTGAACACGACGTTCTCGGCGATGATGGCGCGAGCGCGCGCAGCGGCGGCCTCGCGTCCGCTGATCACGAGGTCGGAGGGATGCAGCACGACCTCCAGCTGCTTGGACCGCAGCGCCGTGACGCGATCCGCGACGAGGCCGGCCACCGCGCCGCGCGCGAACAGCGTCAGCACCTTCGTCGGCGCCCGTAGCAGCCAGCTGGCGCGGCCTTTCTGCGTCTCGAATCCGCCCTCGGTCAGCGCCGCGCGAACCGCGTCCACGACGGTGTCGTAGTCGCGCGGCTCGACGATGACCGGCACATGCTCGGTCGTCCAGCGCTTCAACAGCGCGCGGACTTTGAGGATCGGCGCGAACACCGTCATCATGGCCAGCGTCAGCGCGAGCCCCACCGTGTACGGATAGCCCTTGAAGACGGCCTTCGCGATGTCCGCGGCGCCGCGTGGCCGCTTGTCTTTGTCGAGCATGAGGATCGACACGCCGCCGATCACCGCGGGGATGATCACGACCGCCGCCAGCATGGTCAGCCGAATCCACGTCTTGTCGATCCACTTCGGCAGCGTCACGAAGCTGAGGAGGAACGTCGCGACGGACGGAAACGCCACTCCGGCGAGCACGATGAGCCAGATCACCGAACCGAAGGCGATGACGGAGACATAGATCTGACGATCCTGTGAGACGCGGCCGAACAAGAGGATCGTCGCCCACGAGAAGGCGGTGTTCAGCAGTCTCCCCGCCGAGCGGGTGAGCATCGCGATGAGCGCCTGGACGATCGCCATCGGGCCGAGCCTCCTCTCGCAGGATGCTTGCTGCAAAGGCGATACCGCTGGTGCAAGCCTTGCAACGATTTGTCATATGACCCGCGGGGCTGTGGTGCTGCACGTTTCCCGTCCGCCGAGCTTCCTGGATAGCCATGAGGGCCATACCCTCGCCGCCGTCGCGCGCTCGGTCGCGCGGTTGAAGGACTTCGACTACGCGGGGCCGCACGACCGCGTGTCGCTCTACGGCGGCTCCCTGTTCTTCGTCCCCGACGAGACGCTGCTGCGCGCCGACGCCGACGCGCTCGGCGTGCGCTCCGTGAAGGACCTTCTCGGCGGGATCGTGCCGCACCCCTTCGTGCAGACGAAGGCGATCAGCCACGCGCTCGTCGCGGAGTCCGCCGCGCGGCCGGACGGGTGGTCCACGGCCTTCACCGACCGGATCAAAGACGTGGTGCTGCCGGGCTACAGCGTCTTCTCCCGCGAGGAAGCCCGGCCAACTACCTCCGCGCGTTCGCGTCGGCGCCGACGCTGCACCACGAGGCACTCGCGGGCGCGGACCACGCCCTGTCCCGCGAGGCCTGCCGTCGCGCGTGGGGCGCCGTGGTCGTGGACTGGGCGGTGAAGCTCAGCTCTTCTGCACGACTTTCTTGTGCACCATCTCGATGTTGAGCCCGATGCGATCGCGATACTGCCCGAGCGGGTACTTGGTCATGCCGCGCTCGTACTTGGGCGCGAGCTGATCCGGCAGCTTCGCTTTCATCTCGTCCAGCGTGGCGCCCTCGCCGGCGGCCTTCTTCACCGCCGCGATGAGATCACTGAGATAGCCGCGGAAGAAAGACAGGTGGCTCTTCGGCACCACCTCCCCGTGGCCGGGAATGATGTGCGTGAAGTCGAGACGCTCGAGTGAATCGAGCGTGCGCACCCAGTCCTCGGGGTACCCATCGTTGAGGAACGGCATCCAGTCGATGAGGGCGTCGCCGGTGACCACGACTTTCTCTTTCGGAAGGAAGACGAACAGATCGCCGTCCGTGTGCGCGCGTCCCAGAACCTGGAGCTGCATCTCGCGGCCGCCCTCGGTCACTGTTTCTGTCGCGGAGACGGTACGAGTCGGCAGGGCCGGCTTCATCTGCTTGAGCTCTTCGAAGTACGCCTCCGCCTGGCGCAGATTGGATTCGATGCGGGCCTTGGTCTGCGCGTCGCTGGCGCGCGCCGCCTCGTCCTTCAGCTTCTGGATCTCCGCCGGCAGCGCGGCCAGCTGCTTGGCAATGAAGGGAACACCGCCAACGCCGGAATCGGCGCGCGTGAGATTGTCCTTCGTGCGCTCCGTGGCCACGACCTCGACGCTCTGGCTCGATGACGTATAGATCTCGTTACCCTGCCAGTGGTCCCAGTGGAAGTGCGAGTTGACGATCTTGCGCACCGGCTGCTTGGTCACCGCCTGAATCTGCTGGTACACGGCGCGCGCGGCCGAGGGCTTGGAGTGGGAATCGACGACGATCACACCGTCGTTGGTCACGATGACGGCCGCGTTCGAATTGATCTTGTACGCCGGTGCGGCGATGGCGGCGTAGACGCCGTCACCGACCTTTTTCAGCTCGAAGAGATCTTTGTCGTGCGTCGCCGCGTGGGCGGGCGGAGCGCAGCAGAGCTCGTGGGGATCGAGCGTGTGGATCGCCGCGGCGGCGATGGCCACCTGAGCCAGGACCTGTCGACGCGTCCACTTTGTCGCCATGGCGGCCTCCTCGTGCGTCCTCCGAAGCTCGTCGAGCGCTAAGCGACTCCGTACAGCCGCGCGCAGTTGTCCCAGAGAATCTTGGCCTTCGTCTTGTCGCTGACGCCCTCGAGCGCGACGAACTCGTTCATGGCCTCGGGAAACAGACCGTCGGAGTGCGGATAATCCGTGGACACGACGATGTTGTCGTCGCCCACCGCCTCCACGACCTGGCGCAGCACCTTCTCGTCGGCGTCGGTCGCGACATAGCACTGCCGGAAGAAGTACTGGCTCGGTAGCTGCGAGATCTGCACCTCCGAGCCCGGACCGAACTTCTCCCACGCCTCGTCGAGCCGCCACAGCCACCACGGCAGCCAGCCGCAGGTGCCCTCGAGGAATGCGCAGCGCAGCCGCGGGTGACGCTCGAGGACACCGCCGGCGGCGAGGCTCGCGAACGCGAACATCAGCTCGACGGGATTACGCCCGGCCACACCGATGACGCGTCCGTTGGGGTGATCCAGATAGCGGTGTGCGATGTCGTCGCGCAGCGACGACTGGCCGGTGGGGTGAAAGCCGATCGGCACGCCGAGCTCCTCCAGCGCATCCCAGAACGGCTCGAACTCGGGATCGTGCACGTGGCGACCGTTGATCGGGTTGGGGTTGCCGATGACGGCGACCGCGCCCAGCTCGCGCACCGCCCGACGCCCCTCGCGCGCGGCGCGCGCGGGATCGTGGAAGGACACCTGCGCGGCGAACTTCAGCCGCGCGGGCGCGTACTGACAGTAGTCGTGGGTCCAGTTGTTGTGCGCGCGCGCCAGCGCGTCGGCAACTTCGGCATCGAGCTTGTCGTGCATCTGTACCTGCCGGCCCCGCGTGCCGTACAGGACGGCGACGTCGATCCCCTCGATGTCCATCGCCTGCACGTGCGACTCCGCGTCATAGCCGCGCGCGTGCGCGATCTCATAGTGAGGCGAGCGCGCGAAGGCGCGGCGCTGTAGATCCTTGCCGACCAGCGACGTGTGCGGCCGCTTGGACATCTCGCTGATTTCGAGGTCGCCGATGCGGATCAGCGGCTGGTTGGAGGCGTTGTCGGCGCGCCGCGTGAACGCCGGCGCGAACCGCTTGAACGGCTCGTCGAGGTAGCGCTCCCACAGGCCGTCCGGCTCCATCGTGTGGAGATCGCTGTCCATGACCCTGAACCCGTTCTTCATGGTCCGCTCCTCCGCGTGGGCGGCGGTGGCTCGACGTCGCGCTGGTGTGGGCGACGATCACGCCGACCCGCTCCCTTGTCAAGCGCTCCTCGTCACGCGCGATTGCGGAGGGCGTTCGCGCGGGCGTAGCATGCGCCGCGTGACCGCGACCATCGTCCTGCTCGGCTTTTTTCTCGGCATGCGTCACGCCACCGATGCCGATCACGTGATTGCCGTCACCACGATCGTGACACGACAGCGGACACTGGGCGGTGGGGTGCTGGTCGGGGGCGCATGGGGTCTCGGTCACACGCTCACGATCGTGCTCGTCGGCGGCGCCATCATCGCCTTCCGGATCGTCGTCCCGCCCGCGCTCGGGCTCACGATGGAAATGACGGTGGCGCTGATGCTCATTGCGCTGGGCGTGTGGAACATCAGGGGATTCGCGCAGCGCGCCCACGACGAGCTTGCCGACGACGCCGGCGACCAGCACACGCACGTCCACCGGCACGGTGACTACGTGCACAGCCACCGGCACGGCCACGGGCCGAACCAGCACGGTCACCGCGACGATCAGACGCCGCAAGCGTGGCTCGATCGTCGACTCGGCGGGCTGGCGCTCTACCAGCTGCTCCGCCCGCTCGTGGTCGGGCTCGTGCACGGTCTCGCGGGCTCGGCGGGCGTGGCCTTGCTCGTGCTGACGACCATCGGCGATCCGCTCTGGGCGATCGCCTATCTGGTGCTCTTCGGCTTCGGCACCATCGTCGGCATGCTGCTCATCACCCTGGTGATCGCCGCCCCGGTCATGGCGGCATCCCGGCGGCTTGCGCACGTCGCCGGCCACCTGCGCGTGGCGTCGGGGCTGCTGAGCCTCGGCTTCGGGCTGCTGCTCGTCTATCGGATCGGTTTCGTCAGCGGGCTGCTCCTTCCGTAAACCGGTCGGGGCGGAACGGCGCCAGCGCGGCGTGCGGGACGCCGTCGCTGATCTCGGCGGCGAGCACGGGACCCAGCAACGGGCCGAGCGTCACGCCGCTGTGCGTCGCGATCATCCAGGCGTTGTCGAAGCCGGGGATGCGCCCCGCGATGGTATGGCGATCGGCGGGCATCGGCCGCACGCCGACGCGTCGGTCGATGAGCTTCACCCCACGCGCGGCCGGCATCACGCGGACCGCCCGTTCTAAGAGCCGCGCCGCAAGCGCGTCGAGCTGCGCCGGGCTCGCGGACGCGGCGGGAGCGTCTACGTCTTCGGCGCCGACGACCAGTCCGCCGGCCGCGTCCGGACGCAGATGGACGCCGGGCGCGTGGATCACGCGCGACAGCGGCTCGGCGGGCGGCGACGTGACGGCGAGCAGCCCCGGCACGCGGTCCACGGGAATCCGAACGCCGAGCGGCGCCAGGAATCCCTGGGTCGACGGCCCCACACAGACGAGCACGGCGTCCGCGCGCACCTCGGTGTCACCCACCACCACCGCCTCCACACGCCCGCCGCGTGTCCGCAGCGACGCGACGGGCGTGCGCTCGCGGATCTCAGCGCCGAGGCGTTGCGCGCCGGCGAGCGACGTCCGGATCAGGCGCGGCGCGTCGAGCCAGCCGTCGTCGGCGAAGAACGCGACCTCGCGCACGCCCTCGGGCACCGCGAGCGCCGGCTCCATGACGCGCGCGCGCTCGCGCGGTACCCAGCACGCGGCGTAGCCGCGGCGGGCAAGCCGCTCGACGCGCTTGCGCAGCTCGTGCGCGTCGTCCTCGGCCTCCGCCCATTCCAGTGAGCCGCCCGGATGAAACCCGGCGTCTGCGCCGAGCTCGCGCGCCAGCGCGACGTGCGCGGCCATTCCGTCGGCGTTGAGCCGGTGGTACACCTCCGGCTCCTTCCGCACCGCGTTGACCCACGCGAACGACGTCCCGCTCGTCCCCTCGCCGGGGACGCCGGCATCGAGCGCAAGGACGCGCATGCCCGCGCGCGCCGCCGCGTACGTGGCGCACGCACCGATGACCCCGAGGCCGACGACCGCCAGGCGTGGGTGTGCCATCGGCAAGGAACTCTACCGCTTGACAGTCGAATTTGCCGTCATATAGTCGGCGCAATGCTCTGTCACGCCGGCGTGACCCGGACGCTGTCTCCACGCGGCGCATTCCCCCTTCGGTGGCCCGATCGGCACCGCATCAGCTCGGGCGCCGGACCGCGCTCCGACGATCGCCGCCGACACGTTCGCGGCGAGCTGCCGACGGGGCAGCCAGCGCCGCTCCAGAAGATCCTCGTGGGCCGTCAGGTGCTCGTCGTCGACGACGACGCGGACGTCCTCGAGCTCTTCGCGGTCGCGCTCACGGCGTGCGGTGCCGACGTGACGACGACCGACAATGCCCGCGACGCGATCGCCCTCGCGGCGCGGCTCAAACCCCACGCGATCGTCAGCGATATCGCGATGGTCGGGGAGGACGGCTACTGGCTGGTGCGCGAGCTCAAGCGGCTACCGGCCGACGTCCTGGATGACGTTCCAGTCATCGCGGCCACCGCGTACGGAACCGAGCATCCGCGTGCCCGCGTGCTCGCCGCCGGCTTCGCCGAGCATCTGCAGAAACCGGTAGATCCCGAGATCCTCTGCCGGATCGTCGCCCGCCTGACCACGCCCTAGAGCAGGGCCGGCGCGAGCGGCAGTCGGACGACGAACGTCGCCCCCCGTCCCTTGCCGGAACTGTCAGCCGTCACCGAGCCGCCGTGCGCCTCGACGACGTGCCGCACGAGCGCCAGACCGAGACCGAGCCCCGCGTGCGCGCGCGTGCTCGAGCTGTCCTCCTGGCGAAAGCGCTCGAAGACATAGGGAAGCACGTCGGCGGCAATGCCCTCCCCCGAGTCGCTGACGGTCATCTCGGCCTCGCTGTCGCCGACAGCCAGCCGGAGCCGGATGTAGCCGCCGCGCGGCGTGAACTTCACCGCGTTCATCACGAGGTTCCACAGCACTTGCTGCAGCCGGTCGGCCGCCCCGAGCACGATGATCGGTCCGGGCGCAAGCTCGGTCTGCAGCTCGATGCCCTTGGCGGTGGCCGCGGGACGCACGGTCTCCAGCGCCACATCGACGACCTGGCGCAGGTCCACGACCTTGAGATCGATCCTGAGATTGCCGGTCACCATGCGCGACACGTCGAGCAGGTCCTCGATCAGGCGCACCTGCGCCGAGGCGCCGCGCACGATGGCGGCGATCGCGCGCTGCCGGCTGGCCTCGTCGAGGTCGGCGGACTGCAGCATGCGCGCCCAGCCGAACACGCCGTTGAGGGGCGTGCGCAGCTCGTGCGAGACCACGGCGAGGAACTCGTCCTTCGCCCGGTTGGCGGCCTCCGCCGCCTCGCGCGCGCGGCGCTCGCGCGCCAGGAGCAGCTTGCGCTCCTCCTCGACGCGCCGGCGCTCGGTGATGTCGTGCGCGATCTTGGAGGCGCCGACGATGCGGCCCGTCGAATCGCGCACCGGCGACACCGTGATCGAGACCTCGACGAGACGGCCGTCTTTCGTTCTCCGGACCGTGTCGAAGGTCTCGACGCGCTCGCCACGACGGATACGCGCGAGCACACTGTCTTCTTCTGGATAGCGGTCTTCCGGAATGATCAAGGTGATGTGGCGGCCGACGGCCTCCGCCGCCGTCCATCCGAACATCCGCTCGGCGGCCGGATTCCACGACGTGATGATGCCGTCGAGATTCTTGCTCACGACCACGTCGTAGGCGGACTCGACGATCGCCGCCAGCCGCGCCCGCGTGACGTCGAATTGGCGGCGCTCGCTGATGTCACGCGCGATCTTGGACACGCCGATGATCGTTCCGTCGGCGTTCCGCACCGGTGAGACCGTCAGCGACACGTCGATGGGCTGGCCGAGCTTCGTGACGCGAACGGTCTCGAAGTGCTCGACGACCTCGCCTCGCCGCACGCGCGTCAGCGCGTCGTCGTCCTCGGCGCGACGGTCCTCAGGAATGATCAGCGAGACGTGACGTCCAGTGGCTTCGACGGCGGTCCAGCCAAATATCCGCTCGGCCGCGCGGTTCCACGAGGTGATGATTCCGTCGAGTGTCGTGCTGTAGATCGCGTCGTCGGAGGAGTTGATGATGGCGGCCAACCGCGCCGCTAGCTCGTCGGCGGCCGAGGACGGCCGCGAGGGCCGCGTGTCACTCATGTGACAGCTACGATATCAGGCTCTCAGCCCGCGAGCGACTCGATGGCCCGGACCTCGTCGGGCGCCAGCGCCAGACGCACGTGCGCGAGGTCCTGCCGCATGTGCTCGGGATCGGAGGTGCCCGTGAGCGGCAGCATGCCCACCGCGCGGGCGAAGCGAAAGACCACCTGCGCGGGGGTCGCCTTCTCGCGCGCGGCGATGCGCGCGATCCCCGGATGCTGCAGGACTTCGGGATTGGCGGTCAGCAGCGAGAACCCCTGGTACACGATCCCGCGCTCCGCGCAGAAGGCGCGGACCGCGCGATCCCACCCGAAGCGCGCGTAGCAGCGGTTCTGCACGAACGCCGGGCGCTCGAGACCCGCGGCCTCCATCTGCGCGAGGTGGCGCAGCGAGACATTGCTGACCCCAAGCCGCCGCGCGCGGCCGGCGTCGCGCTCGCGCGCCATCGCCGCCCACGCCTCGGTGTCGTCGTCAGTCCAGCCGTGTCCCGAGGCCGGTCCGTGCAGCACGTAGCTGTCGACGTGGTCCGTGCCCAGATGCTCGAGCGAGCTCGCCATCGACTGCGCGACCTGCGTCGTCAGATCGGCCGTCGGGTCGTAAGGCAGCCGATGGTCCTGCCCGCGCTGATACGTGAACTTGGTCTGTAGGAAGAGGTCCGCGCGCGTGACGAGGCCGGCGCGGTACGCGGCGGCGAGCGCCTCACCGACGGCGGCCTCGACGTAGTGCCGGCGCTGGTTGGCGGTGTCGATGCCGCGGAAGCCGCTTCGCAGCGCCAGCTCGGTGAGCGCGGCGGTGCGTTCTTCCTTCCACGCGGTGCCGTAGAGGAACTCGGGAACCGCGGCGGCGGCCACTACGGCGTGGCGGCGCGGGGCGCGACCGACACGCCGCGCGCACCGATCCGCTCGATCGCGCGCGCGACGACGCCGGAGGCTTTCGCCTCCTCGACGAATCCGCGCAAATACCCGAGACCCGCGTCGCGCCCGCGCGGCACGCCGATCGCCTGCGGCACTTTCATGAAGTGCCCCTCGAGCATGCGCGAGCCGGGCAGCTTGTCGGCGAGCCCGATCAGCCCTTGCGCCAGTCCTGCCAGCGCATCGGCCTTGCCCTGGGCCAGGAGATCGAACGCGGCGTCGCCGTTTGGCGCGCGCAGCAGCTCTGCTGCTTTGAGGTGGCGGCTCAGGAACAGCTCGTAGTTCGCACGCGCCGGCGCGGCCACGCGGACACCCACGCGATCCACGTCGGCCACGGCGCGGAGCGACGAGCCGGCGGGCACCAGGTAAGTTGCCTCGATCTCCAGATACGCCGCGGTGAACCCGATGTCTCCCTCGCGCGCCGGGTCGATCCCGAGGAACGCGATGTCCCAGGCGCCCGTGCGCGCTGCATCGACCATGGCGGCGACGCTGGTGTACGCGACGACCTCGAATCGCGCGCCGAGCCGCTCGGCCAGCTCGCGCGTGAGGTCGATGGCGACGCCACGCGACTCCCCGGTTGCGGCGTCTTTCGTGGCCAGAATGAAGTTGCCGTAATTGATCCCGGCCCGGAGGGTCCCGGTCGGGGCGAGGTCGGCGCGTGCGGCGGATGTCGGTTGAGCCATGGCGGACGATGCTAGCAGAATCGCGAGCGGCACGGCGGCCCCGGCGCGAGCGATCATCGAGGCGTCACCGCACCGCCGGCGAGCAGCCGCTCGACGTCCCGCGGCCCGAAACCCGCCCACGCCAGGATCGACGCGCTCTCGCTGCCGAAGCGCGGCGTCGGCGGCCCCGGCACGAACCCGCGCTCGTCGACGCGTACCGGTGGGGCCAGTACGGTGACCGGGCCGAGCGTTCGGTGCTCGAAACGCTGGAACATGGCGTTCGCCGCGGGCTGAGGATCGTCGATGATCTCCACGGGCAGCGCGACGCCGCTCACGGGCACGCCGGCCGCGTCTAGCGTGGTCTTCCACTCCTGCGTCGTACGCGAGGCGATCGTCGCCTCCACCGCCGCCTTCAGCGCTGCATAGTGCGCCTCGGGGTCGGCCACGTCGGCGGTCAGCGCCGGGTCCTTGTGGCCGATGGCCGCGATGAACTTCCGGCGCAGCGACGCGCTGCCGCACGCGACCGCCAGCGCGGCATCCTTGGTGGCAAAGGTGCGGATGTAGATCGCCTGCGCGGCGAGCACGCGATTGCGTGGCATGCGCTCGACCTGGTCGGCGAACGGCACGCCGCCCGCGCGCGCTCCGGCGAGCCACTCCCGGAAGGCGGCGTGCCGCGGACCATCGATCGCCTCGACGCGCACCATGAGGTTGTTCTGCAGCGCGAGCGCGGCGAGGAGCAGCGAGGTGTCGACGCGGCCGCCGCGGCCGGTGCGCTCGCGCCGATAGAGCGCCGAGGCCACGCCGAACGCGAGCAGCGCGGCGGCCATGTAGTCCGCGATCGGCGACTCGCCCGTCGTCGGCAAGCCGTCCTTCACGCGGCCGCCGGTCACCATGAGCCCGCTGCGGCCCTGCACCACGAGGTCCATGCCGGCCAGCGCCGCGTCCGGGCCGCGCGCGCCGAACGCCGTGACGTTGCCGACGATGAGCCTCGGATACCGCGCCGCCAGCTGCTCCGCATCGAGCCCGAGCTCGGCCGCGAGTCCGGGGCGCATGTTGGTGAGAACCACGTCGGCGCGCGCGAGCAGTGCATCGAGGATTTCGCGCGCGTCGGGATGCCGCAGATCGAGCGGCAACGCGTGCTTGCCACGGTTGCGAATCAGGAAGTGGCGGCTCTCACCGTCGCCGAGTGGCGCGATGTGACGGCTGGGCTCGCCCTCGAGCGGCTCGATCTTGACGACGTGCGCGCCGCCGTCGGCGAGCACCTGTCCCGCCCAGGGCACCGCGATGAAGTGGCCGAACTCGATGACGGTGACCCCGTCGAACGGCTGCTCGCTGCTCACGCGCTCATCCCTGCATGAACGCGTTCCAGTCCGGCGTCGACACCGTCCGCTCGAGATAGCCGAAGCTGCCTTTGTCGCGGACCTCGCGCGCGGCGTCGAGCATGCCGGTCATCGCCGCGCGATAGAGCGACGTCGCGAGGCTGATCCGCCGCACGCCTGCGGCCTGCAGCTCGGCGACGGTGAACGATTTGCCGCGGATACCGGCCATGAAGTTGAACGGCTTTGAAATCGCGCCGCAGACCGCGCGCACGGCGTCGAGGTCGGGCAGGCCGGGCGCCATCAGGACGTCCGCGCCGGCTTTCTCGTAGGCCTGCAGGCGCTTGATCGCCTCGTCCAGGCTGGTGTTGCCGCGGATGAAGCCCTCGGCCCGCGCGGTGAGCGTGAAGCCAAACGGCAGACTGCGCGCGGCCTGCACCGCGGCGGCCACGCGCTCGGTGGCGAGCCCGATGTCGTAGAGCGGTCGGTTCTTGTCACCGGTCGCGTCCTCGATCGAGCCGCCGACGAGGCCGACGCCGGCCGCGAGTCGGATCGTTTCCGCGGCCACCTCGGGCGCGTCGCCGAAGCCTTTCTCGAGATCCGCGGAGACCGGCAGCTCGGTCGCCGCCACGATGGCGCGGCAGTGCGCCAGCGCCTCGTCGCGCGTGACCGCGCCGTCGCGGCGGCCGAGCACGCCGGCCTGCGCGCCGCTGGACGTCGCGAGCGCGGGGAAGCCGAGCGCGGCGAGCGCACGCGCCGAGCCCGCGTCCCACGCGTTGGCGACGACGAAGGCGCGGGGGCCCTGGTGAAGCGCACGGAACGCCGCGGCTTTTTCGATCTGACTGGTGGCCATGATGTGGCTCCTGCGCCGCCTAGCAGGCGAGCGCGTAGGTGGGGCGTCGTGGGTCGGCGCCGGCCGACAGTACGCCGCTGTCGGGATCGCGTCGCGTGACGACGGCGCCGACGCCGCAGGCGCCGATCTCGCTGACCGTGTGGCCGAGCCCGGAGAGCTCGTCGCGCGTGCTCGCGGGGATGCCGGCCTCGACGTTGAGCTGACCCGGCCGGTAGACGCGCGGATAGAACGAGTTGACGAGCGTCTGCGTCGCGAACCGCGGCGCCTCGACTGCCTGCTGCGGGTTCATGCCGAACAGCAGCATGTTCAGCATGATCTGCAGATTCGCCTGCGCCTGATCGTCGCCGCCGGGACAGCCGACCGTCATCACCGGCACGCCGTTGTCGCAGATCAGGTAGCTCACCAGCGTGGTGCGCGGCCGCTTGCCCGGCGCCAGCGCGTTGGGATGGCCCTCCTCGAGGACGAACATCTCGCTGCGCGTGCTGAGCGTGCAGCCGAGCTCCGGCGAGTAGGCCGACTTGCGGAAGACGCCGCCGCTCGGCGTGAGCGCGATCATGTTGCCCTGCGCGTCGATCGCCGCGATGTGCGTCGTCCCGTCGACGGCGGCGGGCGCGGCGGCCGGGGCGCCGGTGCCGCGCAGCGTGCCCGGCGGCGGTGCGGCCGGGATGGCGCGGTCCGCGCGGATGAGCGCGGCACGCTCGGCGAGATAGGCGGGCGCCAGCAGCTGGGCGAGCGGGACCGTGGCGACGTCGCCGTAATACCGCTCGCGATCGGCGAAAGCCAGCTTGAGGCTCTCCGACACCACGTGGATGTAGCGGGCAGAGTTGTGGCCGAGCGCTTTGAGATCGAGCGTGGCGAGCATGCCCAGCGCCTGCATCAGGATCGGTCCCTGCGTCCACGCGCCCTGGCCGAGGATCTCGCGGCCGGCGAACGTCGTGCGAAGCGGCGGCTCCACACGCGCGCGATAGCCGGCCAGATCGCCGGCGCGCAGCAGCCCGCCCCATTTCTCCGAGAACGCGCCGATCGCGGCCGCGATGTCGCCGCGGTAGAAGCGCTCACGCGCGGCCGTGATGCCGGCGAGCCGGTCGCTCGCGGTATCGACGTCGACGAGCCGCCGCAGCGTCGCCGCGAGCGCCGGCTGCACGAAGCGCTCGCCGACGCGCGGCGCACGGCCGCCGGGATAAAAGACGGCCTCGCCGCCGGGCGGATAGAGGGCGAACTGCGCGGGCGTCTCGGGCATGGCGAGCATGCGGTGCATGTAGTCGTACATCGGGAAGCCGCGCTCGGCGTACTCCACGGCCGGCTCGAGCACGTCGCGCGCACGCTTGGTGCCGTACGTCTCGAGCAGCGTCAAGTACGCGTCGACGGCGCCGGGTACGGTGAACGACAGGTGCGCGTCCGCGCCGGGCCCCGTCGGAATGCGATCGAGCCCGCGCCGCCGGAACACGTCGATCGTGGCGGCGGCCGGTGCCGTGCCCTGCCCGCTCACGGCGACGCTCTGACGCCGGCGCGCGTCGTACACCATCGCGACGCACTCGCCGCAGAGCGTGTAGGACGCCGTCGGCTCCACCACCGCCGCCGCGAACCCCGCGGCGGCCGCCGCATCGAAGGCGTTGCCGCCCGACAGCAGCATGCGCATCCCCGCCATCGACACGAGCGGATGGCCCGCGGCCACCACGCCCTGCGTGCCCGACACGACGGGCCGCGTCGTCGCCCGCTCGGAGGTGTGGTGCTCGATCTCGTGAACGCGCGGCAGCTGGTTGGTCACGGCGCGAGCCCGCTCGCCGTGCCCACCGCGGTCTTGTGACCGTGCTGGTTCTCGCACCAGACGTCGACGACGACACGCGTGTGGCCGGCCTCGGCGCGCAGTTCCTTCACGACGCCGCGCACGGTGAGGCGATCGCCGGCGTACACCGGCTGGACGAAGGCCACGGACATCGAGCCGCCCTTGACGAAGCCCGCGCCGAGGAGCGCGGTCATCATCTCGGAGACGTACGCGGTCGACATCATGCCCTGCGCCAGCGTGGTGCGAAAGCCCTTCCGACGCGCCCACGCCTCGTCGGTGTGGATCGAGCGCACCCGCACGCCTGAGTAGGCGTCGATGTGACGCTGCGTGAGCTCCTTTTCGAGCGGCGGCAGCTCCTGCCCGATCGCGAGCGGCGGCGCGATGGCCATCCGCTACGCCGGGATCAACATCTGGGTGAATTGCCCGCGCACGAGCGGCGTGCCCTTGTCGTCCTCGGTGACGAACTCGGTGACCATGTACTGCTTGCCGCGGCGCACGTACTTGTCGATCACGCGGCCGCGCGAGCGCACGCGCATGCCGACGCGGATCGGCTCGAGGAACTCGAATTGCATCTTCGCGTGCAGTCCCGCGTGCACGACGTACCGGCTGTGCCGCAGGCGCAGCGCCTGGTTGCCGGCGAACGTGGGATGCGCGAGGGCGCCCCCGAACGGCGACGCCCCGGAGAACCACGGATGGTGATCGTCGACCGCGAAGGCGTAGGTCTCGACGTCTTCCGGCGTGACCAGCAGCGTGTCGGAGACGAACTCCTCGCCGATGGTGAGGGCGTCGTACGTCAGCGGCGTGAACGGGGTCATTCGAGTGCGTCGGATTCTATCACCGACGCATCAGCGCATCACCGATGCATCAGGGCGAAGCCACACAGCGCGTGTCGTCGATCACGGTGAGGCGCAGCGTCCCCGATCCCGCGTCATAGTCGAAGTCGTTGCCCGCGCACTGGAATTTGGGCGGGGCGACGAGCAGCGCCAACACGGCGGCCCGATCGGGCGGCCATTCGCCCTTCTCGGCCTGATACGTGCGGACCACGCTCTCGATGGACGCCAGCGTCGCGCGATCGGCGGCGAGCCGGCTGCGATCGATCGGCCGTTCCTGTTGCAGCTGCTCGACGGTCTTGGCCGACGACGTCACGTACTGCATGAGCAGGTATCCGGCGAGCGCCACGACCGCGACCACGATGACGATCTCGATGAGGCCGAATCCGCGCTGGCTCATACGGCGATCGTACGGCCCGTGCCCGCACGGCCGACCAGGAAATGACCAGGCGTGCCAGCCGAGCGCCGCGGCCCGTCGGTCTCTGCTGTCGCGCCCCTCGTGTTTTCACGGCCTTGCGCGCACCGGGCTCTGGCACTTGCATTGCGATCTCACGGGGTGCCGGTAGCAGCGGCACCGCTCTTTCCGACAAAGGCAAACCAGTCGTGAGGCTGGGACGCAAAGCCACGGGCCTGGGAATGACTCCCAGGTAGCCGGGTTACCGAAGAAACGAGAGGACTGTCATGCGAACGGTCTGGAACGTCAGCACCGCGCTCGACACGTTTGCGCCACAACGCCGTCAGCTGCACGCCGCGCTGCCGCCTCGGGCGGAGGTCGTGCGAGCCGTCCATCGCCTGCTCGAGACGCTCGTGCGCGATTCCCGCAGCGCCGTCGCCGACAACGCGGCGCTGGTGGCGAAGTTCAACACGCTGTTGCAGCAGGTGAAGGAGCAGTTCAGGGGGTCGGACACGCTGCGGCTGATCGAGCCCGTCGGCCTCGATGCGTCGCTGGCGCTCGTCGCGGTGCGGCTGTCGCTGGTCAAGCGCACGGTCGACGCCGAGTTGGAGCGCTCTTCGGAGGACGTTTGAAACGGGCCCGCGAAACGGGCTAATGTCGAAGAAGCACCCCTGATCCGCCTCGGGGCCGGGACGTCCGGCAGGCGGCGCAACGCACGCATCGGAGCGGCGATGGCGTCATTCCTGCCGTCGGGCGGTCTCACCGCTGAAGGCGACGCCGTCCGCAGCCGCTCGCAGACCCTGCGCGCTTCACTCGATGCCTCCGTTGCCGAGGGTGCCGCCGCCGAAGTCTCCGGCGCGTGCGCCGGCGGCGCCGTTCTCACCGGCTGGGCCCTGTTTCTCGGCGCGAGTCCCGTCGTGATCGGCCTTCTCGCCGCCCTCCCGCTGGCCGCCCAGATCGTCCAGGTGCCGGCGGCGTGGCTCACGCAGCGCGTGGGCGCCAAGCGGCTCGCCGTGCTGGCGATTGGCGCGTCACGGCTCGCGTGGCTGCCGCTGATCGCCATTCCGTTCCTGCCCATCGCGGCGTCCACCGCGCTCGGCGTGTTCGCCACCGTCGTCGCGGTCGCCGGCGTGCTGGGCGTCGTCGGCAACAACGCATGGACGGCGTGGATGGGCGAGCTGATTCCGGGCATGGTGCGCGGACGCTTCCTGGCGCGGCGGATGATGTTTCTCAACGTCGCCGGCACCCTCGCCGCGCTGGCCGCCGGATGCGCGCTCGACGTGCTCGGTCCGCGCGGTTTCAAGGGCCAGACGCTCGCCGTCCTCGCGGCCGTCGCGTGCGCGGCCGGCGTCGTCAGCATCTGGCTCCTGCGGGTACAGCGCGGGCCCGCCGCGCTCCAGGACGAGAGCGCCGGATGGCGCGACGCCGCGCACGCGGTGCGCGACGCGCGGACGCGTCCAGTGCTGACCTACATGCTCGCCTGGAACGCCGCGGTCGGGATCTCGGCGGGCTTCTTCTCGTTCCACATGCTCGCGAATCTGGAGATGGCCTTCATTCTCGTGGCCGCGCACACGATCCTCGTGGCCGCCGTACGCATCGTGTCCGCGCCGGCGTGGGGGCGTCTGGTCGATACCTGCGGCGCGCGTCCGGTGCTGGTCGTGTGCTCGCTGGGCATCGCGGTGGTGCCGATCATCTGGCTGTTCGCGGCGCCCGATCGCCTGTGGCCAATCGCGATCGAAGCGGTCGTGGCGGGCAGCCTGTGGGGCGGCCACGGCATCGCCGCCTTCGACCTGTCGATCGGCGCCGCGCCGCGGCGCGGACGGCCCTTCTACCTGGCGGCGTTCGCCACCGCGGGCGGTTTCGGCTTTGCGGTGTCGTCGGTCGCCGCCGGCCTGCTGGCGAGCGCGCTGGCGCCGCCGCTCCACGCCATCGGCTCGTCGTGGAGCGAGATCCACGTGCTCTTCTTGTTATCCGCCATCGGCCGCGCGGCGGCGGCGTCTCTGGCGCTTCGCATCGAGGAGCCTGCCGCGCGCAGCGTGGCGGAGCTCACGCGCGTCGTGCGGGAGATGCTCGCGCGGCGCTGGGCGTGGCGGCCGCGGATCGCCCGCGCGCCGTCCGAGGTCTAGTCCAGCCAGTCCTGCTCGCGCAGCTTGCGTGGCAGATAGCGCTTGGTGAGGTACTGGAAGTCCTTGTTGGCCAGCGCGTCGAGCTCGTACTTGAGGCCGCTCGACAGCATGCGCTTGATCTCCTCCTGCCACGGCTTCTTCGCAAACCACGTGTAGCTCAGGAGCTCTTTCGCGCGCGCGACGTCCTTGTCGTTGAGCTTGATGCCGACGTTGCGCGGCAGGCCGTACGCCTCGGGGTCCGCGCTCGAGAGCCCGATGAATTTCGCCTTCGGAATGGCCATGCGCTGGCTCTCGAACGCGAGATTGATCGAGCCCTGCTTGACCACCGAGTAGGTGTAGTAGCCCCACGGGTCGTTGTCGACGAGGACGTAGACCGGCAGCTCATACTCCTGGTGCAGCCGCCGCGCCAGGCGCCGGACGCCGCGCGGCGGCTGTCCATTGCCCGTCAGCAGCACGCAGTTGTAGCGCCGCCAGAATTTGTCCTCCGACAGGCGGTTCCACTGCGTGCCTTTTTCCACGAGCAGGACGAAGTCGGCCGTGCAGCGTCGGATCTGCACATATTCGGGCTCGACGATCGACGGCACGGAGTAGCCGCCCTTACCGAGCCGAGCGCAGTTGACCGTGTCGCCGTCGTCCGCCAGCACCAGCGGGCCGACGACCGACCCGCGGTTCTCGGCGCGAACGTGCAGCTCCTCACGCAGCGCCTCCAGCGTGACCTCGAGATCCTCGATGAGCGGATCGGACTCGTCCTGCGCGTCGAACGTGTTCTCGTGTGAGTTCTTGATCGTGTGCTTGGTGCGGTAGTAGATCTCCCGCAGGGAGGTCGTGAGGTTGGCGCGCTGCAGCTCGCTCAGCGCATCCGCCACGAGGACGGTCTGCATGAACCTCTTGGCCATCGCGACGTTGAAGAACGAGCGCGCCTGCTTACGCTTGCCCATCTCGATCAAGCCCCTGCGCTCGTTGAACGTGACGTTCGAGAGCGCGCGCACCGGAATCGCCAGCGTCGGGTCCTTCCTGCGCTGCGCGGCGTCGATGACGACGTCCGCGATCCCGATGAGCTTCTTCTCGACCGCTGTCGGCTTGTGCGTCTTGGTGGCCATCTCTTACGCCTTCTCCGCCACGGCGGCGGGCAGCTCGCCCTCCACGCCGTTCGGCGTGACGATGATGGAATGCGGCAGGCCCTCGGGACCGCTGCCGTTCTTCCCCACGAGTTGATCGGTCTTGTCGCCACCCGTGATTCGCTCCGCCATCTTCTGCAGCTGCTCCTTCAGCTTGGCTGTGGGCAGGCGGCCACCCTTGAGCCGATTGCACGATTCGACGACCTCCTCGATGTACAGCTCGAAGATGTTGCGCCGCCGGAACTCGCTGTGCGCCCGCTCGCGGCGCCGTAGGAACGCGCCCAGCCGCCGGCCGCACTCGCGCAGCGCCAGGTTGATCTCTTTGTGGATCTCGTCGTAATCGGCGATGGCTTCCTTCGATTCGCTGGTGAATGGGACCCACACGGAGGCCATGTGGACGAAGATCACCATCGGTCCCCCGGGCAGCGCGCCGCGGGACTGCGCGATGCCGTAGTGCCGCCAGGTGGTGTCGAGCACGGCCCGCGTGACCACGCACGCCGACGGCTGATAGAGCAGCGGGACTCGATTGGCGTAGCGGATCACCCGCGCCAGCTCGTGGTCGCCGTCGTCGGACTCGCCCTCGGCGAGCGGCACCGCGGCCTTTGCGGTGCGCTGCGCGGCGTCCTCGGGCCCGCGCCCGAACGCCAGGCCCGCCTCGATGATGAACGGATTGCCGCGATACACCGCCGGCGGGCGGCTCACGGCCGTGTAGAAGTCGCCCTTGATCTGCTGATAGAGCCCGGCCAGGATGGCCTGCTCGCCGATCGGCGATAGACAGTTCGTCGGCGGCGCCATGAGCTTGGTCGCCTGAATCGCCTTGTACAGGCTCTCGGCGGCCTGTCCGTGCAGATCGCGCGGACGCGCGCGGGGCGAAAGCCCCGCGGCCTTGCCGATCTCCTCCGCGACGTTCGGTGACACGCGGCTGAAATCGCCCGAGAGGAACCCGGCCAGCGTGTGGTTGCTCGTGTCGTGCAGCATCTTGAGCAGCATGCCGAGCTCGATCCCATAGGGGTGCGGCTTGATCTCGCGGGGCGACGCGGGCAGCTGCTCGAAGGTGCGCCGGTACTCCTTCGTTTCGCCCTCGGGCGTGTTGTATGTCAGCTTCACGTGCGGGTTGGCGATGATCGTCTGCTCGACATACTCGTCGACGGATGCACGCCCCTTCTGGTAGCGGCCCTCGACCTCGAGCGCGACCTGCGTCCCGCGCGGCGCGTCCCAGGCGATCTGCTTCTTCTCGAGAATCCGCGGCTCGTTCTTCTTGGTGTCTATCTGCACCTCGAAATAGTGCGCGGGCGCGCGCGGGCTCGTACGCGACACGATCACCACCGGCTTGCCAGTCGTGAGCTGCCCGTACATGCCTGCCGCCGAGATGCCGATGCCCTGTTGGCCGCGGCTCTGACGCAGCCGATGGAACTTCGAGCCGTACAGCAGCTTGGCGAAGATCGGCGGGATCTGCTGGCGCACGATGCCGGGACCGTTGTCGCTGACGGTGATGCGAAAGCGCGTGGCCTGGCTGGCGGGCGGCGGCGCCTCGCCGTTGGCGACGGCCTCGACCTTGACGACGATCTCGGGGAGGATGCCGGCTTCCTCGCAGGCGTCGAGCGCGTTGTCGACGGCCTCCTTCACGCACGTGAGCAGCGCCTTGCGCGGGTTGTCGAAGCCGAGCAGATGGCGGTTCTTGGTGAAGAACTCCGACACGGAGATCTCGCGCTGCCGCGCGCCCATCTCGACCGCGGTCACCGTCGACGCGGGCTTCTTTACCGGCGGCGCCGGCGCCGGCGTCGCCTCGGGCGTCGGCGTCGCGGCCTTCGCCGTGACCTTCTTCGGCTTCGCCGCCTTGGGCGTCGCGGTCTTCGCCGGGTGTTTCGCGCCACGAGCGTTCTTCCGAGCGACAGGCTTCGTCTTCTTCGCCATAGGCCCTATAGAAACAAAGTCGGACGCAGAAACAAAATCGGAGCGGTGAGGCGAATCTCCTTGACCATTACGGATGACTCCCCTAGCATCGCCCGAGCTATGAATCGCCCGGACCGCGCAGTCGCGCTACTGCGCGTCGTCGTCGGATTCTGGTTCGCCAAGGCGGTGTGGACGAAGGTCGGTATCGCCGCGGGCGACATCCCCTATCCCATCGTCTCGTCGCGCTTCATCGCCGTCCACCAGAAGCGCGTGGCCGAATTCGCCGCGGGCAACCCGATCGGATGGTACAAGGATTTTCTGGAGACCGTCGTGCTTCCGCACGCGACGCTGTTCGCCACGCTGCAAACGATCGGCGAGATCGCCGTCGGCGTGGGACTGCTGCTCGGCCTCATGACGCGCCTGGCCGCCGCCGTCGGCCTCTTCCTGGCGCTGAACTTCGGCCTCGCCACCCAGTGGATGAGCCCCAACCAGCAGGGGTTCCATCTGGTGCTCGTGACGTCGATGCTCATCTTCCTCCTGACCGGCGCCGGCCGGACGTGGGGACTCGACGCGTGGCTCTCCCGGGCGCGCCGGATGCGCTGGCTGGCCGCGCTCGCTCTCGTCGTCGCAACCTCCTCGGAGGCGAGCGCCGAGCTGCGCGTGTTCGTGACCAACGAGCGCTCCGACGACGTCACGGTGATCCAGGCCGATACCGGCACGGTGCTCAAAACGATCGCCGTCGGCAAGCGGCCGCGCGGTGTCGCCGCCAGCCCCGACGGCAAGCGGGTCTACGTCGCGAACTCGAACAGCGATTCGCTGAGCGTTCTCGACGCCTCGACGCTGACGGTGATTTCATCCTTCCCGGCGGGACGCGATCCCGAAGGCATGACCTTCAACCGCGAAGGCACGCTCCTCTACGTCGTCAACGAGAATGAGTCGGCGGTGACGATCATCGACGTCGCCACCTCGCGCATCGTGAAAACGCTGCCGGCGGGCACGGAGCCCGAGACCGCGGTGGCCTCGCCGGATGGGCGGTGGGTGGCCGTGAGCAACGAGACCTCGAACGACGTGCACCTGATCGACACCGCGACCCAAGCGGTGGTGAAGAAGATCACCGTGCCGAAGAATCCGCGCGGCGTCCGGTTCACTCCGGACTCCCGCCGCCTCTTCGTCGCCAGCGAGCAAGCGCACCAGGTCACGGCCATCAACATGGACACACTCAGCGTTGAGAAGTCGGTGGCCACCGGCGGCAGCCGGCCCGTCGACATCACGTTCAGCCGCGACGGAAAGCGCGCGTGGGTCTCGCACGGCGACTCCGGCGACGTCCGCGTCCTCGACGCCGCCACGCTGGACGTGCTCGCGACGATTCCCGTCGGCCCGCGCGCGTGGTGGACCGCGCTGACTCCCGACGGCAGCCGGCTCTACGTAACGGTGGGCCGCGCGGGTGAGGTCGCGGTCATCGACACGGCGGCCGGGCGCGTCGTCGCTCGCGTTCCCGCGGGCAAGCTGCCGTGGGGCGTCGCGATCGCCGACGTGCCCTGAGCACTCCCCGCGGCTGACGCCGAGATCGGTTCAGAAGCCGCGCTGCTTCATGCAGTCGCGATAGGCCTGCTGGTACCCGAGGTCGTTCTTCGATTCCTCAGCCATCCCGCGAAGCTGATTCGGCTGGTTTTCGACTCGAGCCCGGTCCTGGCTGAGCGGCGCCTGCGGCGGAGCCGCGCTCGACCGACCAGGGGACTGCGTCTGCGGTGATGCGCTCGGACTGCTCGCCCTGGGGCTCGCCGTCTGATTGCACGCATCGAAATCGGCCTGCGTCGGCTCGGCGGCGAGCGCGGCGCGACCAGGAACCAGGAACACAGTCGCGACGACCACGAGACTGCCAACGCGCCTCATGTCCATACTGCCCGTCCTCCTTCCCGCGACGAGCAGACGCGAGCAATTCAGATGCCGGCAGATGCGCTCGCGGTGCGGCGACGTTTCTGTGCGATGAGCGCCTGGTTGACCATCAGCTTTCCGAGCGCCCCTCGTGCGAAATAGCGTTCGACCGTCCGTGCGGCTCCGGCACAACCCAACTGAAACGGCCACGGGTGAAAGCCGCGGTGCCCCAAGACGTCGAGGCCGGCAGCCGAGCACGCGTGCTCCAGCTCGCCCCATGCGACGAAGTTCTCCAGTCCTCGAAACGGGCGGAGCCGCAGCCTGCTGGCCCCGCGCACGGCCGCTTGCCATACGCGGTTGGGTGTGGTCAGGACGAGCACGCCGTTGTCGCGCAGGATCCGCGCGAGCTCGGCCACCGCACGCACCGGCTCGCGCGTGTGCTCGATCATCTCGCTGGAGACGACGACGTCGAAGCTCTCGTCGCGCACGGCCAGATGGCACGCATCGGCGACGACGCCGCGGCTGCGGGCGCGCGCCATCGTCCGCGCCACCAGTCGGTGTCCGATGTCGAGACTCACGACCTTCGCTCCACGTGCGACCGCCCACGCCGAAAATGGACCGTAGCCGCAACCCGCGTCGAGCGTGCGCTTGCCCGCGAGGCTCCTGTCCGCGAGGCATTCATCGAACACGATGCGCAGCCGCCGACGGATGTCGGCCGGGTGGTCCAGCCCCTCGAAGCGCTCCGCGATACCGTCGTAGAAGAATTCGGGCGCGACGCCGCTCACCGCTCGCTTCCGTCGTCGCCGCGTGCCGGCCGCTCGCCCGCGCTCTGGTGCACGCGGCGGACGAGGTACACCGGCCGGCGCTTCACTTCCTGGAAGATGTAGCCGACGTAGATGCCAACCAGGCCCAGCGCGATCATCAGCGCCGAGCCGACGATCAGCAGCATGAACATCAGCGAGCTCCACCCGGGCACGAGCCGGTGCTGGGTCCCGGTGAGCCAGAAGCTCATGACGTAGAGCGCCTCGGCGATGGCCAGCAGCAGGAAGCCGACGCCGACGACGAGCGCGATCTTGAGCGGCAGCAGCGAGAACGAAAAGGTCCCGGCCGCGGCCAACCGCGCCATCCCGGCGAGCGAGTACTTCGGGCGGCCGCCCAGCCGCGCGCGCTCGCTGTACGGCAGCACGACCGTGCGGTAGCCGGCCCACGCGACCATGCCGCGCAGAAAGCGGTGGTACTCGCGCATCTGGCGCAGCGCCTCGAGGACCGGCCGCGACACGAGCCGGAAGTCCGCCGAGCGCGCGGGGATCCGCGTATCGCCGATCGCGCTGAGCAGGCGGTAGAAGGCCGCCGCCGTCCAGCGTTTGAAGCGCGAGCGCTCGGCGGCAACACGCTCGGTGAGCACGACGTCGTAGCCCGCGCGGTAGAGACCGACCATCTCGGCGATGAGCTCCGGCGGATGCTGCCCGTCGCCGTCGAGCGTCACGACGAGGTCGCCCGTGGCGCGGTCGAGCCCCGCCGTCAACGCCGCCTGGTGGCCGAAGTTGCGGCTCAGCTCGAGGATCGTGACATCGGGATCGTCGCCGGCGAGCTTCAGAAGCTCCGCCCCGGTGTGATCGCCGGAGCCGTCGTCGACGTAGCAGATGCGCACATCGTGCTCGCGCCGCAGCGTCCGCACCACGTCCATGAGCTGGCGGTGGAACTCCGCGACGACCGCCTCCTCGTTGTAGACGGGGACGACGATGTCGATCGCGAGCCATTGCGCCTGCCGCGTCATGGACGCGTCTCGACACGACGGACGGGCGAGCGCGTGAGCCCGTGGACCTGCCAGCCGTACGTGAACGTGCGCACGGCGACCACGCCGCGATCGCCGGGACAATACGTCGGATCGGCGAACGGCGGCCGCGCGACGCGGCAGAGCAGCCGGTGCATTCCGAGCTCGATGACCTGGGCGCGCCGCTCGGTGGTATAGAGCAGCGCGCCGCCGGTGTCGAGCAGCTCACGCAGTCGCGCGGCGTCGCGTCCCGCGCCGCCCTCGTGAACGGCGATGCGGACGGTCGGCCGCGGCGGGTCGGCGATACGTGGCGTGATGACGACGACGTCGCCGCGGTGCTGGCTTTCGCGCGCATCGCCTCGCGCCGGCGCGCTGACCGGCACGACGACGAGGTCGGAACGATGCTTGAGCTCCGAGAGATGCAGCGGCAGCTCGTACAGGTACTCGTTGACGTCGGTGTTCAGGACAACACGGGTCCCGCGGGGCAGCGGAGCGAGCGCATCGATGAGGTCGGCGTTGGCGCGATCCACCGCGAGCTGCACCCGGGCATCGGCCGCGGCGTTCACCACCGTCGCCAGCCACAGCAGCGCGCTCGCCGCAAGCGTCGGCCACACCACGCGGCGTGTCGCGCGCGGCGCCCCACGGGCGCGCGCCTGCCAGAGCTCGCCGGCGACGAGACCGGTGAACAGCGCGGCGCCGAACGCGAACGGCAGCAGGTAGTACTCGAACGTCGCGGGCCACGGCGCATATACCGCCAGCCAGCCGGCCATCCACACGCACGCATACAGGATCGGACGCGCGAGCTCCGTCGGACGCAAGCGAAGCGCCACGAGCGCGGCGGCCAGCAACGGCAGGACGAACGCGAAGTCGCGGACGATCCACGCGCCGAGCCGGAACAGCGCCGGCCCCACCGTCTCGGCCTGCAGCGTGTACGCGCGCGTGTACCACCCCTGGCCGAGCGGCAGCGCCGCGTAGTACGCGCGGAGCAGCAGGAATGCCGCCGCCGCGACGACACTCACCGCGGCATAGCTGCGCGCGAATCGCGACGCCGCCGGCGAGGCGGCGCGCGACGCCCATTCGATCGCCAGCCAGCCGAGCGAGATCGGGACGAGGACGAGGCTCGTCTCCTTGGTCGCGTGCGCGACGAGCAGAGCGGCGGCGGTCAGCGCGAGCAGCGCCGCGTGCGCGGGCCACCGCCGCGCGCGCGCGGAGGCGGCGGCGGCCAGCAGCGAGATCGCGATCCACATCAGCTGCAGCGGCTCGGCCTTGGACAGCGTGTAGAACGCCTCGATCGCCGGACCGCACACCGCGAACACCACCAGCGCGACCGCGGCGTGGCGGCGGGTCCCGCCGGCGACCCGCACGAGTCGGGCGAGCAGGACCAGCAGGACGGCCAGCAGGAGGACGTTGACGGCGAAGAACGCGTGAGGCCGCAGGCCGACGACGCCGAACACTGCGGCGTAGGTGAGCCAGTACGCGGGAAAGAACCGTCCCGTCTCCGGGATCAGCGTCAGCACACTCGACCAGCGACCGAGGGTCTCGCGCCCGGTCGCAAGCGTCAGGCCGTCGTCGAGCAGCCCGAACTGTGCCGACGCGAGTCGGGGGAGCATGACGACCACGGCGAGGACGACCGGCGCCAGCCGCTGCACACGGACCGTATCGGCCCCCCCGCGCGCGTTGTCAAGAACAGGCTCCGGGGCGGGCGCCGAAGGCCCGCTGTCGCATCGCAGCAACCGGCGCTTGACAGGGGCAAGTCAAAAGGCGTTTACATATGCCGCCTGTACGGAAGGACACGAGCCGTGCCCCGCAAGGAGTCCAGAGGAGTACACCTTATGAGGAAGTGGCTGTCCGGTCGCGCCACGCTTCTGTTCGTGCTGGTGTCGCTCTTCGTCGCGCCCTCCCTGGCGTCCGGCCAAGCGCCGGGCCTGAGTCGGCTGCAGAACGACGATCCGAACAACTGGCCCATGTACCACCGCAGCTACGACTCGTTCCGCTACAGTCCGCTCTCGCAGATCAACAAGGACAACGTGAAGAACCTCACGGTGGCCTGGGTGCATCAGCCGGGAGCGATCGTGCAGGGACTCGAGTCGACGCCGATCGTGGTCGACGGCGTCATGTACTACATCGCCTCCTACAACCGCGTCTTCGCGCTCGACGGAGCCACGGGCAAGGAGCTCTGGCACTTCTATCCCAAGCTCGATCCCGTGGTGAACACGCTCTTCTTCCAGCCCTACAACCGCGGCGTCGCCGTGAGCCAGGGCAAGGTATTCTTCGGCTCGCTCGACGGTCGCGTGTTCGCGCTCGACGCGAAGACGGGCAAGGTCGCCTGGGAGAAGCAGATTCTCGACACGAAGAAGTGCAGCTGTAACTTCACGGGCGCACCCCTTGTCGTCAGGGACAAGGTCATCCTCGGCCAGACCGCCGGTGAGCTGCCGATTCAGGGCAAGATCTACGCCCTGAAGATCGCCGACGGCTCGCCCGCGTGGGAGTTCAACACGATCAAGAACGATCCCAAGAGCTGGGGCGGCGACTCCGGCAAGTTCGGCGGCGGCGGCGGTTGGATGACCGGCTCGTACGATCCCGCGCTGAATCTCGTCTATTGGGGCACCGGCAATCCGGCGCCCGACTACGACTGGGGCGGCGCGCGGCCGGGTGACAACCTCTACACCTCGTCGGTGCTGGCACTCGATGCCGACACCGGGCAGCTGAAGTGGCACTTCCAGGAGATGCCGCACGACGACTGGGACTACGACGCGGGCCTGGGCGAGAGCCTCGTGCTCGACCGTGACGGCAAGAAGCTGCTCGTGCACCAGAACAAGAGCGGCTTCGTGTTCGTGTACGACCGCACGAACGGCAAGATCCAGAACGTGTGGCCGATGATCCACACGT